>Ga0210396_10000082_pt1 | contig 172455 bp, 152 predicted proteins | sample IncBWH17OmetaG_FD_155466 | JGI IMG/M metagenome (GOLD analysis project Ga0210396, IMG submission 155466) | Forest soil microbial communities from Barre Woods Harvard Forest LTER site, Petersham, Massachusetts, United States - Inc-BW-H-17-O ...
CCGCAGGGGTAAACAGTAGATCAGCGAGCTGGTCTGTCACAATCCGGTTGATCTCTTCCGGCATGGTGCGATCGAATGAACGAAGTCCAGCCTCAACATGGCCGACGCGAATAAGTAATTTCGAGCACACGAGCGTCGCGGCTACCGTGGAATTCACGTCTCCGTAGACGAGAACGAGGTCCGGTTTTCGCTCCAGAACCACTGGCTCAAACCGCTTCATCACTTCGGCAGTCTGCGCGGCGTGGCTACCGGAACCCACCTCGAGGTTCACATCCGGCGCTGGCATATTGAGCTCGGAAAAGAAAATGTCAGACAAGTTCCTGTCGTAGTGCTGACCGGTATGAACTAGCGTCTGCCGGGCGTCGGGCCACGTCTCGAGGGCGCGCATCACCGGTGCAGCTTTCACAAAGTTCGGCCTCGCCCCGACAACATGAAGAATGTGCATGGCTTGTTTGACAATGGTACCGCACCGGCTTCCCTATCGATTTCCTGCGTTGCGGACAAGTCCCCCGAAGAGGTATCGCCTGAATGCGAAGCAGTCCCAAATGCGTGTTACTCGAATGTTTCAGCCTCTCCAAACGGTAAGCCGAGCGCGTCCTTCGCGGAGATGATAGGTGCGCCCTCGAGCCGCCAATCAACATTCACCTCGGGATCGTTCCACGCGAGAGTGCGCTCACACTCAGGATGATAAAAATCCGTTGACTTATAGAGCACGTGGGCACTCTCCGAGATGACCCGGAACCCATGAGCGAATCCGGCTGGAATCCAATACATCAGCTTGTTCTCTCCCGATAAGGTGGCTCCGTGCCACCGGCCAAAGGTCGGCGAACTCCGTCGCAAGTCCACCGCGACGTCGAAGACCTCGCCCGTGACCACCCGCACAAATTTTCCCTGCGGATGGCACAGCTGGTAATGCAACCCGCGAAGAACGTTTCGCGTGGAGAACGACTGATTGTCCTGCACGAACCGCTCCCGGATTCCGAGCTCGGCCATGACTCTTTCGTTATAGCTCTCCAGAAAAAAACCACGCTCGTCCCCGAAGACCTTGGGTTCGAGAAGCAGGACTCCGGCAAGTGGGGTGGGGGTCGTTTTCATGAGATCGGGTCGATCGATTCTAAGAATGTCATGATCGAAATTCAAGGACAAGTCACCGCAATAGCTGATGCAGTTTGGAGGGGATCTCTGGGTCCCCGCTAGAGGAGCAGCCAGTTAAACACCCCATGTCAAGCCTTGCCGGTGAGGGTACGGATTGCGACGATGCGCCGTTTTGCGTCCATTACATCAGTCACGGCTGTGTGATGTACTCTGAAAGAGTGCGCTGCGTCCTGGTTCATTTAGAAGCTATCTCACAAATACCTCAACAGGATGACACAGCAAGCAAGGTAGACCATCGCGAGAAAGTTATCCACATATTGCTCATATCGAACCGAAGAACTTCCCGTTCTCAGGATATTCGTATCAACGAGTCCTGCACAGCGGCCCGATCCACTTAGCTTTGAAGGTTGATGTTGTGGCGGGAGTGGTGCCCTGACTTTCGGTGAAGAATTGCAGCGAACCCTCGGCCTCCTCGGGACTGAGCGCGTCGATGCGAAGCGCTCTCTGCGTCTTCATTCCCTGATCGACGCACTTGCCACGCATTTCCACACGGCTGCTTGTCGAGGTCAGTACGGCCCAGCTACAAGATTTCTGAACCGGACGAAACGGCACCTCGCGTTGGAGTTCCTCTTTTGTGAGACATTGTTTTGCGTTGATCGTTTTCTGCGCGTCCGCGCTTCGAGCCTTCATTCTCTCTTCAACCCGCGCACGCTGCTCGGGCGTGAGTTTCTGCAAGAGCGCCGCGGGCAGCATATTGTCATCGCCGGCGCCTGTGGTGGTCGTCACCTCCCACAGACCGGTCTTGAGGTTCAAAGGTACCACGTTGTGCGCAGCGACTGAAACGCACAAGGTGAGCGCTGCCACCAGAGAGATTCGTCGCATGGACTCAAACTCTCGCGCCTCCGCTCTTAGTTCTTACTTCCCGGATACGGATCGCTCCAAGTTTGCCAATCTCGCCGCTGCCGTCTGGTCCGGCGGCACCAATCCCGCTGAACTGGAGCCTGCCCATTCTTCAGCGAACATTATCATCGGCTGGCTGGCAAGCCGCGCAAGTTGCCGCTCCGCTGCCGCCTTATGCTTTTCGCGCAGCTCGTTAGCAGAAGGCATCTTCGTTTGCGGCCGATGCAAAGCAGGCCCCTGCCCGTAAGGCGACTCTGACAGACGGAAGGTCTTCGTCTTGTCCTCCAGTCGGACGTTCTCGAAGCCTCTCCGCTTCGCCATGATGCGGTAGTCAAAGGCGGTGTTAGAGCTGCCATGACGTAGTTCATGCACCTCAAATCCTTGCGCTGTCTCGTTGGAAACATAAAGCCCTTCACAGTCACCTTTGGGAGTGAGAAACACGTGGTATTCGATCTCAGTGTTGACGGTCTGCCCGAAGATCCCTTCTAGGTTGACGACCGCTTCGCCATTCGACAGATGTCCAGAACCAGCATCTTCGAACCAGTTTTCAGGGGCCTCGATGGCGCTGAGCGCCACGTTGCGCGAGCCGCCTTGCACCTTCGCGGGAGTGGTCACGCTTCCATTGCAGCTCAGGTTGCCATTGACATCAATTTTGCACTCACCACCAAAACCATCACTTACGGCCTCGAACAGAAGCGCAGAGGAGTTGGTCGTGTCAAGATCCATAACCCCCAGGGTGGCGTAGCCGGTAGGACTGCTGTTTGCGAAGATCGCCCCAAAGCCATCGTCGGCTGTGCCAAGAATCCCAGCGTTGATGGCTCGGCCGGAGTCGCCCCAGACCCCGGCTGGGTTATAGATCGAGAGGTAGGCGCCGGTATTGCTCGCACTGTAATCCTGTCCATACACTCCGAATCCGATGTTACTGGCCGAGTAGCCGTAGACCCCTATGGTTTGCTGGGTTGATCCCTCCTCAAAACCATAGCTAGCCGCTAGGTACTGGGCGTCGGTGTCGTTTTCGGCGTAAATACCAGCGGCGGGTCCAACTGCGTAGATGCCGTCAAGGCTGTTGCTCCTGAAGATGCCGGCATCTGAACTGGTGGAGGCGGCCACGCCATAGGTGACGCCATTAATAGAAATGCCCGTCCCGCCATTGAGGTTCATATCAATACCGTCGCCGTTGCCCGTGTTGGTCAAGGACAAATTCGGGTTGTTGCTGTTCACGCTGATCGAGTTGCTGTTGGTGAACGTGTTGGCCGCCGCCAACTGCGGCACCTTGGTGGTGTCCAGATTTAACGTGAGACTGCCTCCCGTGCCTCCCCCGGTGAGATCGGTGCCGGCGGTCACGCTTGTAACTACTTTGGCCGTGTCCACGTTCAGTGTTACGTTGCCGCTGCTACCGCCGCCGGTGAGATCCGTTCCCGCAGTTACTCCGGTGATGGTGCCATTTCCTGTGCCAGGAAACGTCTGGCCTTTCGCAAACGTGATCTGACCGTTGCTGGCGATGTTCAACCCCGTCTCCGCGGGTTTGCCAGAGCCTTGCCCGAACAAGAGATTCAGTGATCCGCTAGCATTATTGGTATTGCTGCCCACCGGCTCCGCTTGCCATTGAAATGTCTGCGGGACCGCCGTGCTGGTGCCGCTGTTGAAGGCCGAAGTCACCAGATCCATGGGTTGCGACTTGAAACCTCCGCTGGCTGTGGCAGTACCGGTGGCAGGCAGACTGAACAGACCGCGGATCGTGCCTCCGCCCTTTACGTCCAGCGTGGACGCTGGTTTCGTCGTACCGATGCCGACCTTGGCTTTGGCGCCCGTGCCCGATTGGAATAGCACCGAATCGCCCAGCGTGCTGCTGTCAGTCCAGATCGGCAGGTAATCGGTCTTGCCGCTTCCGCCCAGTGCGGGAGGGTTCGGGTTGGAGTTGGTGTTGGATGACGATGCGGCCGAAGAATCGGAATTCGACGGCGGAGCGAGCACGAAGGCCGAGGGCGGCAGTCCCCCGATCGTCTGTGCGTCCCCGGCCTTCAGCGCGTAAGGCACCCCGGCAGCATGATCCGCGACTGCTCTGCCTGTCCTTGTGCTTGCACAGCCAACCAGCGCGCCTCACCCGTAGCGAACAGGTTGGTGGGCAATCCCTGGCTGTTGCTGGCACCCAGCGCCACCGTGTAATGTCCGCTCTTGTCGAGCTGGACGTTCTGCGTCTCCACCCACAGCGGCGATCCACCTTGCTGATCTTTGCACAAATAGAATGTGACGCCCACGGTGCCCGTGAGCGGCTTGCCGTTGGCATCCGTCAACGTGCCGCTGAAGTTCACCAGGGTGGGCACGACTGAGTTTGTTTGCTGGGCGCCTGAAATGGTCGCCATGCAAGCCATGAGCACAAGACTCACTATTGATTTCAAAATCGTGCGAAAGTTATAAGTTGTCACAGTCATCTCCTTAAATTCGTAGGTCACGCCATTACTTTGCCGCCGTTGTTTGCGCCGCCGGGTGTATCAGCATCGTGTTGTTCACTGGCATGTGCGAAAGGGGGCCCTTGTGCTCAGCAGCCCGGGCGCGCTTCCGGATCTGATCCATTCGATCAAGGTCGTGCGTGTGGTCGGCGAAGCGGACGCTCTCATAGTCTTTCCGCAGCGCCATGATGCGATAGCCGAAGCTCAGACTGGAGGCACCACCGCCGAGTTCATGCACCTCGAAAGAGTTCGCGGTTCGGTTGCTGACGTAGAGACCCTTGCAATCGCCGTAGGGGGTCAGAAGTACCTGGTACTCACGAGCTGTATTCGCGGTCTGGGTGAACTCGGAATCGATCAAGACCACGGCCGCGCCGCTTACCAGTTCAGAGGAGCCGGCATCTTCGAACCAGTTGTTGGGCGACTCGATGGCCGACAGCGCCACCTCGCCCTGGCCGCCATCAATAGGCACGACGGCGTTTAGTGAGCCATTGCAGCTGAACTGAGCGCTTGCGTCGATGACGCAAGAATCAAGGGTGGCGTAGGCGGCGAAAGGCCAAGTGGCGCTATTCTCGGCGGATATACTCATGGTGTAATAATCCGAGGGGGAGTTGTTGACGAAAAGCCCTGCGACTCCGTCGTCGGCTGTGCCAACGATTCCGCCGGCCGCAGAACCGTTCAGTGGGCTACCGGCGCCGCCGTCACCCCACACGCCTGCCTCGCTCTCGCAGAAATTAAAAGGCACACAAGGCAATCCCGTACCTACTCCGCTCTCCGCTCCATTCTGGCCGAAGACCCCAACCGAGACCACGGGGTACCCAGCAGTGGCAGGAGCTTGTCCGTGGACGCCCGTGCCCCCTGCGCTATTGGAACCGGAGACCCCATAGCCGTTGAGACTTGCGGAGCCGCCAACCACTCCAGAGGACGTCCCCGAAGTTGCAGTGGCCACGCCGACCACCCCGGCGCGCCCGACCGCGGTGGCGTACGCATCCAGCGCGTCGATGTTGCCGCTGGTAACGATGCCTTGGCCGCTCGTGAATGTGTTGCTCGCCGACAACAGCGGCACGACTGTCGTGTCAATGCTGAGCGTTCCACTGCCCGTGATCGGTCCACCTGTGAGGCCGAAGCCACTCGCAACGCTCGTCACTGTGCCCATTGCGGTGCATGCCCAAGCACTGCCGTTCCACTGCAAGACCTGCTTCGCTGCGCAGGTATTGGTCAGTGCCAGATTGAGCGTGCCACTGGTTCCTCCTCCCGTCAGTCCGCTTCCGCTTGTGGTGTTGACCCCGGTGATCGTGCCTGTACCGGGAAACGTTTGGCCGGTGGCGAACATGATCTGTCCGTTGCTGGCGATGTTCAGTCCGGTTTCAGATGGCTTGTTCGTGCCTTGCCCGAATAACAAATTCAGCGAGCCGTTAGCGCTATTCGTGTTGTTGCCCACCGGCTCCGCCTGCCATTGAAACGTCTGCAGGACCGCTGTGCTGGTGCCGCGGTTGAACGCCGACGTAGCTAGATCCATGGCTTGCGAGTTGAAGCTTTTGGTCGCGGTTGCAGTTCCCGCTGCGGGCAAGCTGAATAACCCGCGAATCGTGCTTCCGCCTTTTACGTCCAGCGTGGACGCGGGTTTGGTTGTGCCGATGCCGACCTTGGCCTTCGTTCCCGTGCCCGACTGAAACAACACCGAACTGCCCAGGGTCGTACTGTTGGTCCAAATGGGCAGGTAATCGGTCGTGCCGCTTCCGCCCAGCGCGGGCGGATTCGAGTTGGAGCTGGAGTTGGACCCAGATGATGATGTCCCCGAATTCGTCGGCGCGGCCAGCACAAACGACGAGGCGGGCAATCCTCCGATGGTCTGCGCGTCTCCAGCCTTCAACGCATAAGGCACGGCGAGCAGCATGATGCGGGGTTGCTCCACCTGCCCTTGCACTTGCACTCCGAGCCAGCGCGCCTCTCCTGCAGCGAACAGGTTTGTGGGCAAGCCCTGACTCTTGGTGGCACCGAGCGCGACCGTATAATGTCCGGCATTGTCCGCTTCCACGTTCTGCGTCTCCATCCAGAGCGGCGATCCACCTTGCTGATCTTTGTATAAATAGAAGATGACGCCGACGGTGCCGGTGAGCGGTTTAGCGTGGGCATCGGCAAGCGTTCCGCTGAAATTCACCAGGGTGGGAACAACCCCCGCTCCAAGATTGGATGACGCAGTTTGCTGCGCCCGGCTGAACAGACTGCAGAACATTAGTACAGAAGTCATCACCACACTAACCCGATTCATAAATGCCTCCCCTTGTAGACTTTCTATTCTGGGTTCAGACCGTGCCCCACCCACGCAACACCCCGCGGGGAAGAGCACAGCCTAGCGTGGTTTCTCCGCCGCGCCACTTGGCGTCAGGCTTGCAAGCCCGGCCGCAGATGGAATGGCTTTCGTTGCCGGATCATGAGACTGCGACCGCTGCCGCATCGTCTCAGCGCGCTTTCGGATCAGATCCCTTCGATCAGGGTCGTGGGTGTGGTCGGCGAAGCGGATGCTCTCGTAGTTTTTCCGCAGCGCCATGATGCGATAGCCGAAGCTCAGACTGGATGTACCACCGCCGAGTTCGTGTACCTCGAAGGAGTCCGCACTCCGGTTGCTGACGTAGAGACCTTTGCAATCGCCGTACGGGGTCAGGAATACCTGATACTCGCGAGCGGTATTCGCGGTTTGGGCAAACTTGGGATCGATCGAGACCACGACCGCGCCGTTTACAAGTTCAGAGGAGCCGGTATCTTCGAACCAATTGTTAGGCGACTCGATGGCGGCCAGCGCCACCTTGCGCTTTCCCCCCTCGATAGGCACGATAGAGTTTAGCGTGCCGTTGCAGCCGAGCTGGGCGTTCGCGTCGATGATGCAGGAATCACCGTTGGAGACGTAGGCGACGAACGGCGAAGTGGCGCTATTCACGGCGGATATTGCCACGGTGTAATAATTCGAGGGGGAATTGTTGACGAAAAGCCCGGCAGGACCGTCGTCGACAGTGCCAACGATTCCGGCCGTAGCCGCACCGCCGTCACCCCACACGCCTGCCTCTTCCACGCAGAGACCAAGATAATTCCCACCAGGACATCCTGCACTGGCAACGCCACTCTCCGTTCCGTCCTGGCCGAAGACCCCAACCGAGCCCAGGGGGAACCCAGCGGTGGCAACGGCCTGTCCGTAAACGCCCGTGCCCCCTGCGCTATTGGAACCGGAAACACCATAGCCGTTGGGACTTGCGGAGCCTCCAACTACGCCAGAGGACGTCCCCGAAGTTGCAGTGGCCACGCCAACCACTCCGGCGCGCCCGACCCCGGTGGCGTACGCATCCAGCGCGTCGATGTTGCCGCTGGTCACGATGCCTTGGCCGCTCGTGAATGTGTTGCTCGCCCACAATAGCGGCACGACTGTCGTGTCGATGCTGAGCGTTCCACTGCCGGTGATCGGTCCACCGGTCAGGCCGAGGCCACTCGCTACGCTGCTCACTGTGCCCACGCCAGCGCATGCCCAAGCACTGCCATTCCACTGCAAGACCTGCTTCGCTGCGCAGGCACTGGTCAGTGTCAGATTGAGCGTGCCACTGGTTCCTCCTCCGGTCAGTCCGCTCCCGCCTCCGGTGTTGACTCCTGTGATCGTGCCCGCTCCCGGAAACATTTGGCCGGTCGCGAATGTGATCTGCCCGTTGCTGGCGATATTCAATCCGGTTTCAGATGGCTTGTTTGTGCCTTGCCCGAACAAGAGATTCAGTGATCCGCTAGCATTATTGGTATTGTTGCCCACCGGCTCCGCTTGCCATTGAAATGTCTGCGGGACCGCCGTGCTGGTGCCGCTGTTGAAGGCCGAAGTCACCAGATCCATGGGTTGCGAGTTGAAACCTCCGCTGGCTGTGGCAGTACCGGTGGCGGGCAGACTGAACAGACCGCGGATCGTGCCTCCGCCCTTTACGTCCAGCGTGGACGCTGGTTTCGTCGTACCGATGCCGACCTTGGCTTTGGCTCCCGTGCCCGACTGGAACAGCACCGAGTTGCCCAAGGTCGTACTGTTGGTCCAGATGGGCAGATAGTTCGTGGTGCCGCTTCCGCCTAGCGTCGGGGTGACCGGGTTGGAGTTGGATGACGACGTGGCCGAGGAATCTGCATTCGACGGCGGGGCCAGCACGAAGGCCGAAGGCGGCAATCCCCCGATTGTTTGCGCGTCCCCGGCCTTCAGAGCGTAGGGCACACTGAACAACAACACGCGTGGCTGCTCCTCCCGCCCCTGCACTTGCACACCCAGCCAACGCGCTTCACCGGAGGCGAAAACACTGGCGGGCAATCCCTGCCTGCTGGCCGCACCCAGTTGCACCGTGTAGTACCCGTTTTTATCGGCCTGGACATTTTGAGTTTCGATCCAGAGCGGCGCGCCACCCTCAGAGTCCTTATACAAGGCGAAAGTGACACCCACAGTGCCGGTCAGCGGCTTATGGTCGGCAGAGCTCAACGTGCCACTGAAGCTGACCAGCGACGGCACCACCGTCGTGTTATTTTGCTGCGCGCCGGCGATATTTGCGACACACGCGATGAGCAGTGCGAGAAGCGCTACCGATTTCACAATAAGAAAGTTCCGAAGCTGCATGTTTCCACCTCAGAAGATCATTCGTGGCCGCACAGCGGGAAAACTGTCTGTCGAATCCCCTGCGGCTTGCCCCACACGAACGGCAAATTAGGGGACATTCTGTGATTCGTCAAAGGGCCAAATCGTGGTTTCTCCGTGACCGAATAAGCCCAAGCGTTTCAGGCGATTGAGAGAAAACGTGACGTGCCTGCAAAGCTTTCGTGCTACACTTCTGCGCCAAGGAAGGCGTGATTCTGTTACTCCTTCGGCCTTTCTCGCCACGGGGCATGGGGGCACCGGCACAATCCACGCGCTACCGCTTCGGGCTTTTTGAGGCGGACCCGGCCAGCGGGGAACTGCTGCGCCAGGGTGTGCGCGTCCGATTGCAAGACCTGCCATTCCGCATGCTCATCCATCTTCTGGAGCGCCCTGGCGAAGTTGTGTCGCGCGAAGAGCTGCGCGAAAAACTTTGGCCTGCCGACACATATGTGGAGTTTGACAGCAGTGTCAGAGCCGCGCTCAAACGCCTGCGAGCGGCTCTGGGAGATTCCGGCGAGAATCCCATTTTTATCGAGACCCTCCCGAAGCGGGGATACCGCTTCATGGTCCCGGTGGCCATCGAAGACGAGCCCGTTGGAGCCGAAGCAGACTCTCTCCCTGAGCCACCAGTTCCGGTACAAACCACGGCACCGGAGGTGATCGTGTCGCTGGAACCGCGTGGTTGGCAACGGCGAGGCCTAATCTATGCTGCAGCCCTTGCCGTAGTTCTGGCGGCTGTCTTAGGGTGGTGGTACTCGATTCGCCATCGTTCGCGGCCAGTGCAGTCATCTCTCAGCAATCCAGGGCAATCGATTCCCGTTCGAAAATCGGTGGCCGTCCTCGGATTCCACAACGCCTCGGGGCGCGCGAACGATGAGTGGCTTGCCACCGCCATCTCCGAGATGTTGAGCACTGAACTGGCAACGGGTGAAAAACTCCGAGTGGTTTCCGGCGAAGAAGTCGGCAGCCTTCGCATTTCGTCGCCGTGGTCGCAGGCCAGCACGCTGGGGCGCGAGACCGCAATCCGTATCGGCACAGCTCTAAACAGCGACCTACTCGTGCTTGGTTCCTACACGGCACTCGGCCCGGCGGACCATTCGCAATTAAGGTTCGACGTGAGGTTGCAGGATGGCCGCACGGGAGAAGTTTTGAACCAGATAGCGCAGACAGGCAACGTTAACGATCTGTTCCAGTTCGCGTCGGAAATCGGCGCACGGTTGCGCCAGCGGCTGGGAGTTCCCGAGATCAACAACACTGAACAGGCAGGCGTGCTGGCTTCGTTGCCGCTCGATCGCGATGGCGCGCGCTTTTATGCGCTCGGAGTCGCAAAGTTGCGCGAATTCGATGTGTTGGCCGCCAAGGATCTTCTCGAGCAAGCGACGAAGACTGACCCAAAGTTCTCTCTGGCACATCTGATGCTGGCACGCGCCTGGGCTCAACTGGGATACGAGCAAAGGAGAAAGGAGGAAGCGAAGAAGGCGCTCGATCTCTCGATTGATCTTCCGCGTACGGAGCGTATGCAAGTGGAAGGGGACTATTACGAGAGCCTGCCGGACCATGAGAAAGCCGCTTCCACCTATCGCGCCTTATTTGCGTTATTCCCAGACAATGTCGAGTACGGGTTGCAGTTGGCAGCAGCACAGAAGGCCGCTGGTCACGACAGCCAAGCTCAGCAAACGATTGCCGAGTTGCGGCGCTTGCAGCCGCCGGCTTCGGAGGATCCTCGCATCGACCTGGCTGAAGAAAGAGCGGTTCCGGTGAATTTTGCGGTTCAGCTCGAATTGGCTCAAAGAGCGATGCACAAGGCCCAGACGCAAGGAAAGAAACTGCTTTATGCGCAAGCTGAACAAATCGATTGTCACGATCTGAGTTACAGCGACCATCCAGAACAGGCGGAACCCTACTGCGAGGACTCCTATAGCTTGTTCCTTGCTGCAGGGAACCGGCTGGCAGCGGCCGAATCCATGCGCTTGTTGGGAGATATGCAAGGAACACTGGGCCGCCTAAACCAGGCGATCGCGACCTACCAGAAAGCGTTGAGGATTCTTGCCCAACTAGGGGAACACGAAAAGACCGGCTCGGTTCTGAACAACATGGCGATAAATTTTACCAACGAGGGGAATCTCGATCGCGGGGAGCAGCTGTATCGTGAGGCCAAGTCTCATTTCGAACAAGCGGGAGACCAACGGAATACCGCTGTAACCATCAGCAACATCGCGGATATTCTTTACCTTCGGGGAAAGTTGCTGGCGGCAGAAAAGTCTTATCGCAAAACGATTGAAATCGAAAATGCGCGGGATCGCGGGGTTCCGGCTTATGCTCAGTATCGACTTGCGGACCTGAAATTGACCGAGGGTCGAGTAGCGGAGGCTTACAAGTTGGCTCAGGGGGCGGTTGAGGCTCTGCGTGCAGCACAGGGGTCTTACCAATATTTGACCCCTGCCATGAACGTCCTGGGAGATGTGCTGAAGGCTGAGGGAAATCTTGAAAAAGCGCACCAGCAATATCAGCTAGCGCTCGATATTGGAAAGAAAGCTGGCGAGCCGGTTGCCGAAACTCAAGTGGAGCTTTCTGAGCTTGCTCTTGAGGTGGGCCACCCGGATCAGGCCGAGCCGTTGCTGCGAGCAGCAATCGCGGAGTTCGAGAAGGAGAAGGCCGACCCCGACAGCATCAGCGCGTACATCGAACTCAGCCGAATGTTGCTGATGGAGGGCAAACTGCAAGATGCACGCACTGCGATTCAACATGCTGCCGAGCTCGGCCGCACCAGTCCCGACCCGGGACTGAAATTGCCGATCGCGATTCAGAGTGCACGCGTGATGCTGGCGGCTGTCCGCCAGAACGAGCGCGGGCATCCGACTCTTGCTGCAGTTCGCCAGCAATTACGTTCTGTCTCTGACTCTGCCAAGAGGCTCGGGTATTACGGGCAGGAATGCGAATCTCGGCTGGCGCTGGGTGAGTTGGAAGTGAAGGAAAATCCGAAACTTGCACGCTTCCTGTTGACCCAACTCGTGGCCGACGCTCACCAACACGGAATGGAACGCATTGCCCGCCAGGCGACAGCGCTAGCCGCGAGCACGAATGCGACCCTCATGGCTGTCACCCCGAGTCTTCCCCGCTGACCGCTCGGTCTGGCTAAACAGCCGCACGCCCGGTATGGTTCCTGCAAAGGGATATGAACCGAAGCCCTTCAGATCGCGCACGTGATGTCATTTCTTGCTGGCGACATCGGAAGTTTTGGCGGTAGCTTCCGCCAGTTCGGCCCTGACTTTTGCCGCCTGTTCCGGCTGTTTCAGCGCGTCGTATTCTGCCACAAGATCCGTTCTTGCATTCTGCAGCCAGGTGGCGGATGGTGTGGTCTGCTTTGTGAGAATCTCGTAACCGGCGTGGGTCTCATGCTCAGCCTCTGCATAGTGGCGCTCCGCAAACAGGGCGCGCCCCAGCTTGATCCGCGCAATGGCAACATTCTGATGATCGGGGGGAAGTGTCTGCGCGTACATTTGCAGTGCCTGCCGGAAATTCTGTTCCGCGCGGGAGTATTGTTTTCGCTCCATGTAGACGCCACCCAGGTTCACCAGCGCCGCGCCAATGTAGTAATGTTTTCCGTTGTAGACCGAGCGATAGATATCGGCCTGACGACGGGAGTCGGCTTCAGCTTCATCTAGTTCGCCCTGTTGCATGGCAACCTTGCCGAGTTCGCCCAGGGCCGAAGCCACGCGCGGATGTACTGGGCCGTAGACTCGTTCCTGAATGCCGAGCGACTCACGCAGCATGTCCGCTGCCTCGTCATATTTTCCCTGAGCGATGAGTGATCGCCCAAGCACCGTCATAACCGAAGCGGTTTCCGGGTGATCTTTACCATAGAAACTCTGGATTATGTCCAGCGCCTGCCGATAGTCGCGTTCCGTTTCGACGTAATGCCCCCATTCCGTTTGAATGGCACCAAGGTTGATTAAGTCTTCGGCGACATTGGGATGACGATCTCCGTAGAGCTGACGATCCATGATCAGCACCCGTTGATTGAGCGAGTTGGAAGTCTCCAGGTGACCAGCATAGAAGTTGGCGTTGGCCAGGTCGGTCAACGTCTCGGCCAGATCTGGCGGGACACCGCCGGGCACAGATTGTAACCGCGCGGCCTGGTCGAGAACCTGGATAGCCAGGTCGTACGAGCCGCGATTTGACAGCGCCCGGCCCAGCGCCGCGGTTGCCTTGCCCACCGCAGGATTGCTGGACGGCAGATGCCGCTTCGTCATGTCCAATGCCTGGCGAGCAAGTTGTTCGGCTTCATCAAACCTTGCCTGGTCCACTCGCAGCTGAACCAACGCGACCAGGGTATCCGCGACTTCAGAGCTATCAGCGCCAAAGATTTTCTCGCGCTCCTCGAGCGAGGAATTCAGCAGTGTGTCCGCCTGGTCGAATTTGCCGAGTTGGTCGTAGATGGTTCCCAGCGTGTGGTAAAGCTCAGCTTGTACCTTAGGCTCGGAGCTAAGCGTGCGGGCTTCCTGCACACCACGATCAAGCAGCGTGACCACTCTGAGTTCTCCCGATGGACCTACGGATTCGTCTCCACCCTGAAACAGGTTCATCATGAAGCGCTGGATGCGCTGGGTACGAGCGGCCTCCTCGAGCGCGGCATTGCGGGCCTTCGCTAACCGTATCGTGAAAAACACCGCGATGGCGATGACAAATGCGAACACCGCCGCGCCGACCGACACGGCCCGCCGATTACGCCTGATGAACTTGTCGAGCCGGTAGGCCGCTGAGTCTGGGCGGGCCTCGAGCGGCTCAGCTTGCAAGTAATGGTCGACGTCCCGCATCAGGGCTTCGACCGAGGGGTATCTCCGCTCCGGATCTTTGTGCATGGCGGTCAGGCAGAGCACATCCAAATCACTCCAAGCAGTTTTGCTGGCGGAAATCCCGGGTGAGGTCTTCCGTGCGCGCTTGGACACCAGCGACGGTTTCTCTGGTTCCTGATGCACAATTATGGTCTCGGCCTCTCCCGGAGTTTTGTTCGACAGGTCAAAGGGAAGCCGGCCTGCAAGCAACTCATAGAGAACCACGCCCAACGAGTAAACGTCGGTTTGAATTCCCACACGCTCACCGCGAATTTGCTCGGGTGCGGCGTAAGCCGGCGTCATCAGGCGCAATCCGGTTCGCGTCTGGTCCAGGGGCGCGTCCGGTCCTTCAATTTGCTTGGCGATTCCGAAATCGAGCAGCCTGACCGTACCGTCAGGCCTTACCAGAATGTTGGAGGGTTTCAGGTCGCGATGAATGACCGCGTGCTGATGGGCGTACTGCACCGCTTCACACACCGATCGAAACAATTGTAAGCGCCCTTCGACCGAGCATTTCTTCCCGGCGCAATACTCGGTCAGGGGAACGCCTTCAACGTACTCCATGACGAACCAAGGAGTGCCGTCGGCGAGGGTGTCTGCATCGTACAGCCGCGCGATCGAAGGGTGGTTGAGTTGAGCGAGAGTGCGCTGCTCGCTGGCAAAGCGCTCGCGACGGGCCGGCGACAGCCAAGCATCACGCAGGATCTTGATTGCGACCAGGCTCCCAAGGTCGCTGCGTTCGGCGAGGTAGACGATGCCCATGCCGCCTTCGCCGAGGGCTTGTTTGATGTGATAGGGTCCGAAATCCCGCAAGGCCAGCTCAGGGCTGCGAGTTTCATCCAGCAGGTTGCGTGCGACGTGGGCGAGGTCTTGATCCAGCAGGCTTGCGCTGTGGGCGTCCTCGGCCAGCATGGCCGTCACGTCGGCCAGGAGTCCGTCGTCAGGGCCGCAGGCGTTCTCCAGGAAAGAGCGCTGCTCGGATTGCGGGAGATCGGCGGCCTCATGAAAAAGCGCCTGAACTCGTTCCCAGCGTGCGCTGTCCATTTCAGATCCCCGAAACTGACTGCTCGCTCTCACTGCCCTGGCGACCGGTTCTGCACGGAACGGGACACCCGCGCCTACTTCATGCTTTAGCGCGCCTGACGCAGTTCGTGCGCCAGCCAGGCTTTTGCCGCTCGCCAATCGCGGAGAACGGTAGCTTCCGATATGTTGAGCAAAGACGCGGTTTCGCTGATGTCGAGGCCGCCGAAAAAACGGCTTTCAACCATCATGGCCTGGCGTGGCTGGATTTTCCCCAGCTGTTCCAGAGCAGAATCGAGAGCGAGCAAGTCCTTACCGCAAGACCCTATGTCTTCGAGCGCGTCGCCCAACCTCAACGTAATGGCCACTCCCCCGCCCCGTTTGTCGGCATTTCGCCGGCGCGCAGCCTCAACCAGCACCTGGCGCATGGCGCGGGCGGCAATGCGCTTAAAGTGAGGACGCGACGTGGTGGCGCACTGAGGCGAAGCCGCCAGTTTGATCCAGGCCTCGTTGACCAGTGTCGTGGGGCTAAGACTGGCCCCAGGGTCGCTTCGCCGCACGCTCGAAGCGAGGCGGCGCAGTTCCTCGTAGGTCAGGCTGAAGAGATCGTCTAGCAGACGTCTCTCCTCAGCCGTCTCTGGTTGTTCTTCAGGTTCAAAGCTCCCCGTCCATCGGCGATTTCTCACAGGCATGACGGTTTTTCCTGCGCCTTTGCGCACTGCTTAGTGAAGGCCGGCTTTGGGAGCCACCTAGGGGAGGGACAGGAGAGCTCAAGCTCACCCGAGATAGGAATGCTATCAGCCCCGGCCGACTTTGATCAATGAAGAAATCAGAAAGGAGTAGATATGAAGCACCGGATTTTTGTGTCTCTTGTGGCGCTTGGAGCTGCTGTACTGTTAACCCCTTTAGCATCGGGTTCGTGGAGCGGTTTTCGCAGCTTGGGCACGACCAAAGTTGTAGGGACCCCTTCGTGCGTACAACTTGGTGCCGATGAGGAAAAAATTCCAATGCAGTTCCTCCTCTCGCAGCACGGTCGTTTACTGGCCTTCATTTCCGGCTTGTCGCAATCCTGACCTTAGCGCCTTGCTACACGTTGCTGAGTTCCGCGATGCGCCGGCGGAGGTAGCGTCGCTCCACGGCATTCGCGCTAAGGCTCAGCGCTCGCTCGTAGGCGGCCAGCGCTTCTTCATTCCGCCGGAGCCGGCGTAGCAGGTCCGCCCGCGCGGCGTGGTATAGATAATACGAATCGAGATCGCCGGGTGCCGCGATTTGCTCAATCAGCTCTAAGCCAGTTTCAAATCCCCGGCTCATGGCCACGGCTACGGCGTGATTGAGCGCGATGACCGGAGAACGCGTGCTTCGCGCAAGAACCACATAAAGAGCCGCAATCTGGTCCCAATCGGTTTCCTCTGCCGTCTTGGCCTGGGCGTGCACCGCCGCAATTGCCGCCTGCAACTGGTAAGGTCCCGCCCTGCCCATACGGAGGGATTTTTCCACCAACTGCAGTCCTTCTCCAATCTGCGCCACGTGCCAAGTGGAGCGATCCTGTTCCTCGAGCGGCACCAATTCTCCGGCGGCATTGACCCGCGCATCACGGCGTGAATCGTGCAAGAGCATTAGTGCGAGCAAGCCGAGATTTTCCTGCTCGTTCGGCATCAGTTCGCAAAGCGTTCGCGCCAGGCGAATGGCTTCCGCGCAGAGTTCACGGCGCATCAAAGGATCGCCTGCGGTGGTGGCATATCCTTCGTTGAATACCAGGTAGATGACGGCTTGGACCGCGGCCAGACGTTCCGGCAGCGCGCGTTCTGGAGGGACTTCACAGGGAATGCGAGCATCGCGGATCTTGCGCTTGGCTCGCACCAGCCGCTGGGCCAGCGTAGGCTCGGGCAGAAGAAAAGCTCGCGCAATTTCCGGGGTCGTGAGTCCGCCAAGCGTGCGCAAGGTGAGGCCGACTTGCGCTTCCGCGTTGAGAGCAGGGTGGCAGCAAGTGAAGATGAGGCGCAGCCGATCGTCGGGAAAGTTCATCTCTTCGGCTGGAGCATGGCCACAAACCGGCAGAGGCGCGATGGACTTTGGTGTTTCGTAAAGCAGTTGATCTTGATTGCTGCGCCGCGTCTGATCGCGTCGCGCGTAATCGATCAGCTTGCGATGCGCAGCGGCATTGATCCACGCCGCAGGATTCATCGGAAGGCCGTTGCGCTGCCAATCGACTAGCGCCGAAGCTAGCGCGTCCTGCATGGCCTCTTCGGCCAAGTCAAACGATTGGGAGACGCGGATCAAGCCGGCAATTATGCGGCCGGACTCCCTTCGGAAGACCTCCTTTCCGTTTGGTTTCGATTTTCTGACTATAAATCTGACTATAAAGATGTGAAGCTGTGTCTCTCATTTGTGAAGAGTCCCAAGAGTTGTCTCTCCACAGCATCCATGTTCGCAGTTCTACTCATCGTGATCCTTGCCACCGCTGCCAACCCCGCTCGTCGATTCTCGTAGCTATCTAGTTTTCCACCAGGATAGGCTTGATGCCGATTGGGACCTTCGAATCCGTGATGGGAACGGTATCACCGTCGAGAGTTCGATACTGTCTGTAGTTCGCGCCGACGGTGTATTCAACGGTGTCGCAGCTTCCTTGGTTACAGCTCTCTGCGGTGTCCCAGATCGCTTCAGCGTGATACCCACCTGGCCGGCTCAGTCCGCAAGTCCAGACTGTTCCCTGTGCCGTACACGCAGAAGTCAGCCGGGCGCCGACCAACCAGTCGTATAACTGGGCGTAGGCAATACCGGGTTTCAACAGGGTTCCTGGAAGCCTTGGGTCATGCGGGTCTGGCTTCCAGAGCGCGCCCCATAACTGATTGTTCCATTGATACCAATAGAAGCGCGCAATGCCGAGGGACCGGTGCACTAAATAGAATCGGGCGAGAAACGCCGCCTGCAGGTCCTGATCGGTAAATCCGCTGTTCGCGGTGTTGCCCCAACTGGCCTCCGTGTCCCATATTTGCTTGTGACTCTGGCCGTATTTGGCGAGAATAACTCGCGACAAGCTCATGTAGTCCACTAGGTCTTCCGGTTGTCCTGGACTCCCTTGCTTACACATATAGCCATGCACGGCGATAGCATCCGTATATTTCCCGCCCCCGGCCGCTAGATACTGGTCCAATAAGTCTCGAGAGGTTCTCAACTGAGCTCCAAAGGTTGGATTCAATATCAAGGCGGAAGAGTCTGCCGCCTTGATGATAGCGGAGGCATCTTGCGCCATTCGGACCAGTTGTGCAATCGTGCCCTTCCAGCGCAGTGAATTGCCGAGACCTTCATTCCAGATCTCCCATCTCGTGATGTGACCGGTCATACCTTTCTTGTTATGGTTCACCAGTGCACTGACGAAGTCTTTCCAATATTGATCGCTGCCGCTACCGTCCGCATTGAGGTCCTTGGGCGGATCGCACGATCCCGGGTTGGCGGCACAACTGGAGTCGTTGGGATTTGAGGACGCCCAAGTGGGTACTTCACCGAAGGTATAAAGAATTCTGACGTTGTTAGCCTGCGCGTCGGCCAACCACTTATCCAACAGCGTCCAGTCATACACTCCTTCAGCTGTATTGATCTCTTGCCAGGAGACCCCGCTGTCCCAGAGGCGCATGCGGCTAAAAGTAACGGAGGGCCACGGCTGTCGCGCCACGGTACCGCTGTTCATTTGCAGACCAAAAAACGAAGATGGAATTTTCTGTTGTGCCGATGCGGGAAGACAAAGTAGGAATGTGGCTACAGCAGTTGCGAAGAAGCGAGTGAGCTGATTGGGATATTTATTAGTAGCTTGGGACCGCTTCTCACAGGGGTTGAAGGAAAGATACCGGTTACGATCATCGCATTTCGCGATGACCAGGGGATTTGGTGAGCGCACGAATACCTCCTATAGCGAGCAGGCGGTCACCTAGCAAGGATCCCGAAGTCGGACATTTGCAGCCTGACCGAGGTGTCTGCTCTGGTGGAGATACTCACAGAAGGAATGCGCCGGCACTAGGTGCCGTAGGTCATGAAAGGGCGCGTCTTCGGTACACGTACCGATGAACTTCTCCGCCCTCAGGGGAGTGCGGTCTTTGCGGTTCAGCGAGGATGAGTCGGCGATGAGCGACGTGTAACAGGCAACGCCACTCATCCATTCTAGGAAGTTGACTAGTCTTCTACCAAGATCGGCTTGATGCCGATTGGGACCTTCGAATTGGTGATGGTGAGGGTTTTACCGTCGAGGGTTCGATACTTCTTGTATTTGGCATCGACAACGTATTCGTTTGTGCCGCAGGTTCCGTGTTTACAGGTTTCCGCGGTGTCCCAGATCGCTTCTCCTTGATACCCGCCGGCTCGGCTCATTTCGCAAGTCCAGATCGTTCCCCGTGCCGCGCAGGCAGAAGTCATGTGGGCGCCTACCAACCAGTCGTAGAGCTGGCGATACGCAATACCGGGCTTCAACAACGTTCCTGGAAGCCTGGCGTCATGTGGGTTCGGAATCCAGAGTGCGCCATCCGTCCGGTTGTTCCACTCGTACCAGTAAAAGCGGTTAATGCCAACCGACCAGTGCAACAAATAAAAACGGGCCAAAAATGCGGCCTGCAGGTCGGGATCAGTAAATCGATTGTTCGTGATGCTGCCCCAACCGGCTTCCGTATCCCACAGCGGTCGGTTGTTCAGCCCATACTTTTTGAGGATACCCCGCGACAGGTTCATATACTGAATTAAGTCCTCAGGATTGCCGGCACTCCCTCGTCTCGTCACGTAGCCGTGCAATGAGATAGCATCCGTATATTGCACGCCTCCGGCCGCGAGATACTGGTCCAACAAGTCTCGGGAATTTCTCAACTCAGGTCCAAAGGATGGATTCAATACCACCGCAGACGAGTCTGCCTCCTTGATGATGGCAGTGGCGTCGTGCGCCATTCGGATCAGTTGCGCAATCGTGCCCGTCCAACGACGGGGATTGCCGAGACCTTCATTCCAAAGCTCCCAAGACCGGATGTGACCGGTGTTACTGTTCTTGTTGTAGGAAACAATGGCGCTTACGAAATCCTTCCAGTGTTGATCGCTGCCACTGCCGTCGGCATTGAGATCATTGGGGGGATCGCACGATCCCAAGCCACCGGAACAATTGCGGTCGTCGGGATCAGAGGAAGCCCAGCCCGGGACTTCGCCGAACGTGTAAAGAACGTCGACGTGGTGGAGTTGAGCATCGGCTAGCCACAAGTCCAGGAGGCTCCAGTCATATCTCCCGGCGGCCGTGTTAATGTCACGCCAGTGCACTTGGCTATCCCACAAGCGCATGCTCACAAAAGAAACACGCGGCCAGGGCTGTTCCGCGATAGTGCCACTGTTCATTTGCAGATCGAAGAGTTCCTCAGCCTTCTGTGCCCGGCTCTGACCCACGAGAGAACAAAGCGATAAAACAAGAATGATTGAAAAATGGAAAATGCGGCTGCTATGCTGCTGATATTCTGAGGCTATCCGTTGCGGGATCTGCGGGTTATGCGCTATTTGGGTCTTTTTGCACCCGCGGCGGACGGCCTTATTTGGAAAAGGTTTTGGCATTGCATAGACTCCCGATGGAATGAAACTCTGGCTTTACCGTTCGGTCGGACTCTATGCGTGTTGTGTGTGGGCGGATAGGTCTCAGAAGTGCATCGCAGGCGATTCTGCGCGGTGGCAGAAGACTAATGCCAGGCGGTAAGGGACGTCGAATCGGAACCGCCTCGGAGTCGAAGACCCCAGGCACGCCTAGACATTTCATGCACGAGAACCGGGAGACCTCGGAGACACCTGCGGCCCAGTTAGGCGGCAGGTCGGCGGGAGAAGGCTGAGGCCATACGGCCCGCATGTACGTCTGCGAGGAGTCACATAGCGGCGTAGTACCGATGAATCATTCGAACAAAGACAGGGCATCGTTTGCGGAGAGTGAGGAGGGAAGGCCGCTGATCAAGGAGAACGCCGGTCAACCTGTAAACCGCAACCCTTCGGAAAAGGCGCTCGCGAGAGAGATCCACATAACGGGGGCAAACGCCAAAGCGGGATACAAAAAAAGAGCGCTCCAAAACTCCCCATCTCAGGACGCTCCAAATTTAGCAGCTGTCCCCCAAGAACTGCTCGCCGCCAAAATAATCTTCATATTGAAAGTTGTAAATGACACCGCTGGGGTAAAGTCGGTGGCACCAGCAGGGTAAGGGACGAAGAGGGCTTGTGGGATTAAGGGCCGGAGATGTGTGGAGGTATCCGCACCATTTCAAGCCAGATCCTCTCCGGCCTTGCGCACTTCGGTCCTCATTTCGATGACGAGCCGCATAGCTGGCGGTTTCTGGCGCGGAAGTATAACACGGATGGCTTAACGGGTAGGTTAGAACTTGAGAAGAGCTGGATAGCCGCGCTATGGAGCCGCTGGGCTGCGTCGATCCACCGCTGCACGTCCACCCACAGACCGGCCCGACGCTCTTGGAACCGGGTTACCTAGCCAAGAACGGGAATACTTCTGCTGTCCGGGCAATGGTTAGATCAGCTGAGGCGAGAATTCGACCGGCAGTTGGTTAACGGCCAGATCATCCCGTGTGACCTTGATTGACAGGGTGAAATACCGAATCGTAAACTCGGTTCGCGAGTTCGATTGTGGCCTCTATCTGAGATAAAGCACCGGCGATCAGGGCTGCTATGGGAAGCGACAAGGCTTTGGGTGTTTCAGGGTCCAGGAATGCATGAACCGCTTTGAGGGAGGGCTCGTATGGCATTGGTAACTCCTAAAGAGGATTCGTGAGGACTCGCCTCACATACTTCGATCTTGCGCCAGAAATAGCAGTCCCTTCAATACGGTTGATCCCTAATTACGAAAGTACAGCGTCCTGTCGGGACTGCGCACCGGCGACACTGCCGTGATCCTGGCCAACCGTTGCGAAGTGTCCGGCCTATGCGGTTCCCGGATCGATTCCGATTTACGGCAGCGACCGGATTAACGAGCTGTCCAGTGTACGCGCCTATGTTGCAGCGGTCCGGCCTGGTATGTCTGCGAGCAGCGCGGCCACACGGTGATTCCCGAAGACAAAGATTTCAAGTGCTCCTGCCGCAACTGCCTGAGGATAGGGCGTGCAGCTTGATTGCGGAGTCAGGATCGATTTCAGAATGTCAAGCGCCTAAAGAGTTGATCTTGCGCACTCCTTTGTAGAGCTCACAATCAGGCCATCAATTGTCCACGCCGCTGTCCGCTGGAGTCCTCCAACGGCACCAGTCCCAGATAGCTCGCGACCTTGCCACACTGAAACCGCTCCACCCTGCCGGTAGATATTTTGGTGTTGATGGACGGACCGCCATTTCCGGGGTGTGTTCTGAAGTGCCGGCTCATCGGAATCATTGAAGGCGAGCAGGGCAATAAGAAAGTGAGGAAACTCAACGATCGAATCGTCGCTGTGACCAGACAAGTTTCGCAGACATCAAGCACATCGACGAGTTGGGCAAGAAGTTTCTATCCGAACTCGAGGAATTTTTCGTAAATTACCACGGACTGAGCGCTGAACAATACCGGGTAATCGATGTGAGAGGACCGGGACAGGCCCGAAAGCGAATTGAAAGGGGCGTTCGCGCGCAGCACATCGAAAGTAAGGGTGTGTCTCCCTTCGCGTTCTAACCCAGTGAACACACAGCGACCGGAAAATCCTTCAAGACCCGGGAAACAGAAAGACGTGCGTCGTCATTGGATTTCAGACTCGTGGATTCTCCTGTAAATGCGTTCCAATACTTTTCAGGAGACGATGGGAGCAGAACATGAGTATCTCCCCAAATTCGGGGTCCGATCGGGACGACGTCCATGTCTTGGAGCAAGCCCGCCACCAGGCGCGGCACGACAACGAGCACGCTTGCGGATCCAGACTTTCTGACGAACGCGACAACGTGATCGGCTTTCTCGCCTTCAACGGCCAGCGGCAGATATTCGCCCTTTTGAAACAAATCTGCTTGCTGCTGGCGCAAGCACAGAGTTCTCCAGATCAAATACAACTTGATTTGACCGTCCGCGGGATTTTCAAGTAGTTTGCCTACGCTCAATTCGCCAGGCTCGCGTCCCAACTCGCGGATACTCTCAAACATTTGGCTGTGGCGGAGATAGTCTACCGGGCGCCGGTTGTCTGGGTCGACCAAACTGAAATCCCACATTTCATTTCCCTGGTAGATGTCGGGCACGCCCGGACACGTTAGTTTAAGCAGCGTCTGCGCCAGGCCATTCCACAAGCCAATGCGCGCAACACGGCGTTGGAAGGGCAAAAAGTCGTTGAGGAAGCGGTTCTGTGCGCCCTGTGCGAGCAATGCCCTGACGAACGACAAAACTGCGTTTTCGTATTCGGCATTGCGATTGATCCAGCTGGTATTCTGCTTAGCCTCGCGGATGGCCTTCAGCATGTAGTTTTCCATCCGCTCTCCAAACATCCTCCAGCTGTCTGTATTGTCCAAAGGCGACGATGGCCAGGCGCCAACCAACGTCTGATACAGCAAATACTCGTCATTCGGCGTCGGAGCATGTCTGCCGTTGACGAGGTGCTTATGGTTGCGATTAAATCGCCTCCACTCCCGCACGCGAAGCCTCCACAGTCCTGGAATTTCCGAGATCACATTAATACGAGCCCTCACATCCTCGGAACGCTTCGAGTCATGTGTGCTGCTGGCTAGCATGGTGTGAGGCCAACTGCGGAGGCGCTCCTGATTAGCGAGATGAAACTCCGGGGTTGTGGTTCCGAACTGGTGAAAGTCGCTTCCGACATCGTTCAACGAGGCCAGGCGGTGGTAACGGTAAAAGGCCGTATCTTCCAGGCCCTTAGCCATCACGGGGCCGGTGAACTGCTGGAACTTCATGGCGAAGGTTGTCACTGCATTCCGGTAAGCCGTGTCTTGCCCTTCGGCGATGGTGGTCAGAAGAACATTGCTTATGAAGTCAAAGATACTGGTATCCGCGGCCGGACTTCTCCATTTTGCCGAGGCAACGGCACTGCGGATATAGCGTACGTCCTTGTTCGAAACGCCCGAGGAGCTGACGTAGGTGCGGTATACCGGGAAGCAGGCGACCACTTCTGCCAGAGCATCGCGCAGACTGTTGAGCGTGAAGTCGCAGGTGCGCCGTTTAGAAAGTGCAATACGGCTGAGTTGACTTGAAAGCACGCTGAGTTCGCTGGCCAAGGCAAAGCGCATGACCAGCATTCGGCAGTCGTATGCGAGCTCATCGAGATCGATTTCGTTATCGATGAAGTTTCGGTAAATGCGATCCAAACTCACAGCAGCCTCTGGGTCTACGAAGACTCCGTTAACGAGATTGGCGAAGTCGTAGCCTGTAGTTCCGCATACCGGCCACTCGGCAGGTAGCCGTTCGGCGCCAGAGAGAATTTTCTCGATGACCACATAGCGTGGTCCGATCTCAGCATTCTTTGTGACATCGGCAATGCTGCTGTGGAGTCGCTCAAAATATTGAGCTGGATTGTAGAGGCCGTCAGGATGATCGATGCGCAACCCGTCCACCTTGCCATCTGCCATCAGGCTGAGGACCAGGCGGTGGGTTGCTTGAAAGACGGCCTCGTTCTCGACGCAAATGCCAGCCAGATCGTTGGTATCGAAAAACCGCCGATAGTTGACGTCGTCGGAAGCGACTCTCCAATTAGCCAACCGAAACGCTTGCGCTTTGATAAGTTCGTGGAGCTCTTCGAAGCTTGCAGGATCAGCGGTTGACCCATTTATTGATCCGATGGCTCGCTGGATGCAGCTGACAATTTCGGGGGATCGTGAGCACAACTCCGCTAGCCGGTGCTTGTGAATTTCCTTGTCACGATTGCGCTCGGCGATGCGATCCGCGCTGACCTCGTATCTCGCCGGCAAATGGCTGAAAGCGGTAATCAGGCTCTGAAACTCCAACAAGTCCGGATTCTGCTCGCCGAGGTCCGCCGTGACTGTGTCCCTGCAATGCTTCAGAATTCGAGGATACTCGCGAGGATCCACCGGAAAGCGATGACCACGGTAAGACACCGCGAAGTCGCCGCGGTCATGGCGAAAGATTAGCTTCAGGTCACCACTCTCCAGTACCACGCCGTAATGATCGTGAAGCACCGGAATCAGCACTTTTCCGTGGAGCTCAGCTTTGATCGGATGCCAGTCAATATCGAAAAAATTCGCATAGACAGAAGATCCCCCGTTTTCAAGAACGTCGAGCCACCATGCGTTGTCATTACCCATGACGCCCATGTGGTTGGGCACGATGTCCAGTATCAATCCCATGCCATGTTCGTGAAGAGTTTCGACCAAGCCGTCGAACTCCTCCGGGCTCCCGATTTCAGGATTGAGCGAGTTGTGGTCGACGATGTCGTAACCGTGCATACTGCCCGCACGAGCCTTCAAGATCGGAGAAATATAGCAGTGACTGACGCCAAGCGCTGCAAGGTAAGGAACGATCGCCGTGGCCTGGGCAAAAGTGAAGTCGCGATTGAGTTGCAGGCGGTACGTCGCGAGCGGAATGGAGGAGCGCGATTTCATGATTGCAGAAACCACACCACGGACCAAGGCGGCAGTGTCCCCTCTCTCAAAGTGCTGTCGCTCACTTCCTGGCTGGCATAGATAACCTGCGATGCGGGAGGAGTCAGACCTGACAGCCGATCGACACCGAGATTCGCCATCAGAATGAGTTCTGAGTCGTCAGGAAACCTCCAGCACGCGCGGAGACCTCGACGTGCTTTGACTTCGTAGTTCGCACTTACCGCGCATGTCATGGAAAGGCGCGGGACGACGTACTGACTCCGTAACTTCAATAAGTCGCGATAGCAGCGCAGCCACAATTCATGGCGCGGTTCCGCAGTCACGCTCCAGTCGAGCCGCGAAGCCTCAAACGTTGCTTCGGCGTTCGGGTCGGGAATCCGCTCACGTTTGGCCGGGTCGGCGAATCTCGCAAAATGAGAGAACTCATTTCGCCGACCCTCGGTGACTGCCGCTGCCAAGTCCTTCTCGAAATCGCAGAAAAAAAGGAATGGTGTTTCAGCTCCAAACTCTTCCCCCATGAAGAGAAGTGGAGGCGAGGGCGCGAGCAACAGGATCGCAGTCGCCGCCCGCACAGCGCGACGGTCTGCAAGTTTAATGATTCGCTCTCCGAAAGCTCGGTTTCCGATCTGATCATGATTCTGAAGAAAGGAGACAAATGCGGTGAGCGGCAAACCTGCGGTGGATTCACCACGCGGTTTGCCATTCCGATACGCGGAAGCTTCACCTTGATACGCGAATCCGGCTACCAGGCAGCGGCCCAATTGATCGAGAGCACGTTCCGAATAGTCTGAATAATAACCGTCCAGTTCACCCGTGGTCAGAACATGTAAGGCGTGGTGAACGTCGTCATTCCACTGAGCGGCGTACCACTTGGGCTGGCAGTGCTCTTCGCGTTTAAGATAGCGCGCCTGATTGAGGTCGTTTTCCAGAATGAGATGGACATGGCGATCGGGCTCGATGGAACTCCGGGCCGCATCGGCCAATTCCGTGAGGATGTGTGGGGTCGAGTCGTCAATAATCGTGTGCACCGCATCGAGACGGAGGCCGTCGAAATGATATTCGGTCAGCCAGTAAAGCGCATTGTGGATGAAGAAGTCTCGGACACCTCGACTTTCGGGCCCATCGAAATTAATGCCATCTCCCCACGGAGTACGATGCCGATCAGTAAAGAATTGTGGCGCGTAAGACCTAAGATAATTTCCTTCCGGGCCAAAGTGGTTGTAGACGACGTCGAGGAAAGCCATGATTCCGTGCGCATGGGCGCTCTGAACCAGTTCTTTGAGATCTTCGGGCCGACCGTAAATACTATCGGGAGCGAATGGGAAGACGCCGTCGTAGCCCCAATTGCGCTTGCCGGGGAAGTCCGCCACCGGCATCAACTCCACAGCCGTGATTCCCAGATCCGCGAGATCGTCGAGCCGTTCGCCCACCGCGGAAAAAGTTCCGGCTGGTGTGAAAGATCCGACATGCAGTTCATAGATCACTGCTTCTTCCCATCGACGCCCACGCCAGGTTTGATCGCGCCATTCGAAGGCAAAGGGATCGATGACTTCGCTCGGCCCATGCACGTCTCGCGGCTGAAACCGGGAGGCTGGGTCGGAGACTTCGCGTTCACCATCAATCCGAAAGTGATATTGACTCCCTGATCTAGCCGCGTCGGTAATGAGTTCGAACCAACCACCGTCGCAATGGTCCATTGCGATTCGCACCGATTCGTGTGGGCCGGTTGGGCAAACATCAACCTGACGCGCTGTCGGGGCCCACAAACGAAAGCGCACGCTCCCGTCGTCGCGACACTCGGAGCCGAACGGCATGCTATAGCGTCGCTTCATTTGATTCTTCCTTCTTGCCGTTTCCGCGCCGTTCCAGCAACACGACCATCGACCGCGCCTGCAATGGGTAAGTTGCGACCGCATCGTAGGTATCGACGGATCGCAAACCGCCTTCTCGAGAAGTATCCATCCACGCCGTCCACCGGGTACCGGCACGGAAGGCCGGCAACACAAATCCAACATCTTCGTGGTGCGCATTCAGAAGAACGAGGAAGTTTTCGTCCCCAAGTTTCCGTCCTCGTTCATCGGTCTCATCCAGTCCCTGGCCGGAGAGAAACATTCCCAGACAGTGAAGCGAAGGATCGCGCCACTCCTCCTCGCTCATCTCGTTGCCGCTGGGATTGAGCCACAGCAAATCTTTTACATTTGCCCCCTTGATCGGACGACCCTGGAAAAAACGGCGCCGGCGAAATACGGGATGCCTCTTCCGCAGGTTGATCATGCGCTGTACAAACGCCAACAAGTCGCGATCTTGCGGCTGCAAATTCCAAGTCAGCCAGCTGATTTGATTGTCCTGGCAGTAGGCGTTGTTATTTCCCATCTGCGTGTGCCCGATTGCATCTCCCGCATACAGCATCGGTACGCCTTGAGAGAGCAGGAGTGTCGCGAGCAGATTTCGCTTCTGCTTGGCGCGCAATGCCTGAACGTCGGGATCCTCGGTGGGACCCTCAACTCCGCAATTCCAGCTGCGATTGTCGTTGTTGCCATCGCGATTGTCTTCCCCGTTGGCTTCGTTGTGTTTTTGGTTGTAGCTGACGAGATCCTGTAATGTGAAGCCGTCATGCGCAGTAATAAAGTTGATGCTGGCATAAGGACGCCGGCCGCTGTGCGCGTACAGATCGCTTGAACCGGTAATGCGATAAGCCATGTCCCCCAGAAGCCCTCCGTCACCCTTCCAGTAACTACGCACCGTATCTCGATAACGATCGTTCCATTCAGCCCAACCCACGGGGAAGTTTCCGACCTGATATCCTCCTTCGCCAAGATCCCAGGGTTCGGCAATCAACTTGACCTGGCAGAGCACAGGATCCTGATGGATGATGTCGAGGAAAGCTCCCAGGCGATCAACCTCATGAAGTTCTCGGGCGAGAGTGGCGGCGAGGTCGAAGCGGAAGCCGTCCACGTGCATCTCAAGAACCCAGTAGCGCAGACTATCCATGATCAGCTGCAGCACCCGCGGATGCCGCATGTTCAAGGTGTTCCCGGTGCCCGTGTAATCCCTGTAATAGCGCGGATTATCGGGCATAAGGCGATAGTAAGTGCTGTTGTCGATGCCCTTCAGCGAAAGCGTGGGCCCCAGATGGTTGCCCTCGGCAGTGTGGTTGTAGACAACGTCGAGAATCACTTCCAGTCCCGCCGAATGCAAGATCTTAACCATTGTCTTGAATTCGCGGATTGAGCTAGTTGCCATGTACCGAGGCTCGAGCGCAAGAAATCCGATGGAGTTATAGCCCCAATAATTGCGTAGGCCTCGTTCGACGAGTTGGCGATCGTCCACGAAGCTGTGTACGGGCATGAGTTCGACCGAAGTCACTCCGAGGCGGGTGAGGTATTCGATCACGGGTGCCGTGGCCAGTCCCGCATATGTTCCGCGCAACTGGGCGCGAACGTCGGGATGGCACATGGTAAATCCCTTTACGTGGAGCTCGTAGATCAAAGTCTCGTGCCAAGGGATCCTGGGGGGTGCGTCAGTTCCCCAGGTGAAGGCAGAGTCGATCACACGGTTCTTCGGCATTCCGCCAGCATCGTCGCGGCGATCAAAAGAGAGATCTTCCTGCCTGTGTCCGACCCGATACCCGAATTGAGAGTCGCTCCAACGAATCGCCCCCTGAATCTGCTTGCCATAAGGATCGAGCAAGAGTTTGTGATGATTAAAACGGTGCCCTTGTTCCGGCGCATAAGGACCGTAGACTCTATATCCGTACAACTGACCTGGCCGCACTTCTGGGAGGTAGCCGTGCCAGACCATGTCGGTTTGCTCGGGAAGCGGGACACGAAGGGTCTCGCGTTTTCCGGAAATGTCGAAGAGGCAAAGTTCCACTTTCTCCGCATGCTCAGAGCAGAGCGCGAAGTTGACGCCCTCTCCGTCCCATGTCGATCCCAAGGGATAAGGACGGCCGGGCCAGACGATGGGCTGAGGTTGCTGGGACATTTATCGTGAATTCCTCCGGGGTGGTCGAAGACTACCTCTCCCAATTTGTAAGGCTCTTAGCGAAAGCCAAGCAGGAACTCCCGCGCTGCACGCCTCCCACTTGCAATCGCGTCATGGACAGTTCCGTTGTGTCCGGTCGTATCGTGGCTTTACCGGCGAAGAACAGAGTATTCTCTACCGGAGTCGCCAAAGTCTGCTGCGCACCATCCGAGCCGACTGTGTCATAACTATAAGCCCCGCGAGAAAACGGATCGGTCTGCCAATCATGAAAGTAGGCGGCATCCAGCAATTGCGCAAGTTGCTCTGATCCAATATGGAGCAGCGTGGCGAGCGTCCGCAAACATTGGACGATAACGAAAGTGCGACTGTTGCCGGATAGCCGCTCGGCACTGCGGAAAGGAGTCCACCCGGTAATAATCGGCAGTTTGTTGGGTATGGTCGTCCACCAGGTGGGAAACCACTCATCTTCGGAGAACGGAAAGCCCATTTCGGAGAGTGTCTTGCGTCCGTTGCCGGATGCGGAAATTGTGTCCCAGAAGCGCTGACGAAAGCGAAGAGTCATCCGCATTACCTTGCCCATTTCCAACTTCTTGAGTGCTTCCAGCTTTTCGCGAATATCAGGCGGGCGCTGGAGGCACAGGCCCTCTTCCGACAGTTTCCGCTCGCCGATGTCACGAATCGCGCTCGTAACGACGATGCCGTCGCTAGTCTCTAGCGGGCCAAGGCTAATCTTGATGGGAAGAGGACTCCGATGACCGTGCCCTTCAGCAGCCAGCCTTCTGCGGTGTGCCAGAGACCACAATAGTCCGTGCCGTCGATCAACAGGCTTTTCCAGACCGGAGGCCGATCCGTGTCCGGCTAGATGGTAGTCACCAACAATCCACAGCAAGCCCATGACGAGGAGAACAGAGCGATCCCGAGTCCAAACCCTCCAGCAAATTCGGTGACGTCACACTTCCCGACCAACTCCGGGGGTTGATGGCCCTCGATCGATCGCGTTCCGGCCAAGTACGCAGAGAAGATAACTGAGGACAGAATTACCGATGCCCCTGTGTCTTTTACGTGGCCGCGAATTAATACCTGCGTGCTGAACAAGAGTCCAAGAACGGCCGCGAAATTCAGCAATGGCAAGCCCAGCTCTTTTGCCCGTCCGCTTCACACTCTCGCGCATTCATGGGCCTCCTTTCCGCTCCACGATCCTACCAGTGTGTTGGCATAAAGGTTCCGGAGTTACAATCGTCCCAGAGGGGGAAGCTCAACTTCTCCTTACCGTGTTTTTACTTTTCCGCGTTCAATTGCATTCAACTTTTCCTCAATCCGCCCGAGTTTCTCCCAAACGTCGTTGAGCTCAAACTTGATGAGCTGAGTGGTTCCACCTATCCACGCGACCAGGAACCATATGATCCCGCTTTCCACTAAAGATGGATGCCAAAAGCGGATGACCGCATAGCCGCCTGCGATCGCCAGCACCGTGAACAGAAACACTACACGCAGGCCTATTTTCCGTTGCATACAACCTCCACCACGACAGCAGTGATTTAATCACAAATCGTTTCGAGCCGTACGCGAAGCCCATCAAAGCATCAAAGCTGGTGAGCCAAGTCCGCAAGAAGTCGCTCTCGGCGGAACTGGAACTTAGCTTGGCTTAAATTCGCTTGGATACGCCACTTTCGTCAAGATAGGCTTCAATCATCGTAAAATCCTGGCTCCACAAAGTTCCTACAAACATCCGCAGAAGCGCCGACCAGTTCCGCAAGCGCCTGCCAGATGCCGTGGGTGCGGGCGGTGTCGGCCCGCGCGTATGTCGGCCCGCTTCTTCCGGTGCGACGCTCTCTCAGCAATCTATTCGGACGGTGAAGTACAATCGTCCACCAGGGGGGACAATGGCAATCACGGGATTAGTGTCGATAGTCTCCGAGTTGCGAGCCGAGCGGACAAATCTTGTAACGCAGCTCAAACATATAGACGCGGCTCTATCGGTACTCGGCAAGTTAGACGGCGGGAGTTCATACACGAAGCCCAGGCATACTCTGTCCGCGGCAGCTCGCAGAAAGATCAGCCTGGCGCAGAAGGCACGATGGGCGAAGAGAGCATCTACGAACGGGAAAGTAGTCGGAGTAAAGCCGAAGCGAACAATGTCGGCGGCAGCCCGCAAGAAGCTTGCGGTGTTTCAGCGTGCGAGGTGGGCAAAAGTGAAGCAGCAGAAGAAGGCGGCGTAAGAGTTTCACACCACGTGGGCAAGATGTAAGATACCAACCCACATCCATGCCCCAACCACAGTCCAGAAGACGGGCGACGGATTGATCTGGATGTGGGCCCAGGAACCGCTCTTCTTTAAGATCACAGATGGTTCTGACGTCTTCATTGTTGCTGTTGTTCGGATCGAGTTTCACCCTAGAGAAAGCCCGACGTGCAAGTCAAGCAGCGGGCGTGGATTTTTTGTAAAAGTTTGGCACTACTGGTGAGAATTTGCATAGCTAGTGGAATCACTGGTCGGCCAACGTCCCCCGAGCGCTTGCATTCTGTGAGTTACAGCATTCCTCTCACCAATACCTTCGATAAACTGCTGCGTCTGCTTGAGAAAGCAGGAATAGCAGAAAACGAACCGCTGTGTGCCGTGTAGTCACGAGTAATGACAAAACCAAACTACTCTGGACGCTGTAAGTCAGGAGACTCTAGCGGCGCGGTTGCCGTCCCTATCTGGGCTCGTTGGGGAGAGAATCACTTGTCTGAATCTTCAACTGTTGCAGCGGTTCGCTCACACGACCAGAACAACAGAGAGACCGTTCGATCGCGAGTGAAAACCATGTCGTGAAGAACAAGCGTAGAGATGCATTCTGGTCGCCTGGAAGAGGAGCGCTCACATAGGTTGGGGGAAGGCGAGTCTCGGAACTACCGACGAACGGCACGTCTGCCGTAACGCACCACGGTGTCTGGAGCGACCATGTCGGCTTCGCTCTCATAATTGGAATGACGGGTCGGATTCACGATCTTCTTGTGGGCAGCTGCTGGCACACTTTTTCCAGGCTTGTCAGCATCAAGGGCTTGTCCGTTCGGCCCGGTCTTCTTCGCCTGTGGTTCCATCGTAATCGTCTTCATGCCGACTTCGTCGCTCCGCGGCAGAACTCTGCGGAGTGGCACTTCTTGCTGGATCTCCAGCCTGGCGGGCAAGGGTGAGAGGCGATCATGCGGACTGACGAATAGCAGAACGAAAAGCGATGCCATTGCTACCGCCGTCGCAACCCTCCAGAAGAACTCGTCGCTCTGAGGGATTCGCCTGTCACGGGAATTCGGGACCGTCAAATGAGTTCGGGACGCTAACGGCTCAAGATCTGAGTGAGCCATCTGCCCCGGCTCTGGCCGCAGCGAAACTGTCTGGGAGGAGTCCGCTTTAGTTTCCTTGACCAGCGAGTGATTGTTCTCCTGCAGGGTATAAGCAGCAGACAGGAGTTGCTGGAAGGAATTCTGGTCCAGAAATGGCTGGTCGAGCGTATTGATGTGTCGGGCGGTTCGCGCGGCCAGCCAGTACAGGAAGAAGACCGTCACAATTCCGAATTCAATCCATACCGCCAAGAACAATCGTAGGAGATGCATCGCGACCCCTGCCTAATGGCGTGCGAAGCGGCGAGCGCTATCGTAGCATATAAGGAGATGCGATATACCGTTGCCAGGTTAGCTTACCGAATCCTCCCATCATCATGCCTTGGACTTTCTACCAGTCGAGTGCTCTCGACGGACGTACGTAAGCCCGCGCTTCAATTCAGCCGACAGATCGGTTTGGGGTGTAGCGACATGAATAGGCGCGGTTCCAGATTCGCGCCCTAGCCACTCGTTCAATGCTTCTGGTGTAGCGGTGACGAATCGGCCTTCGCGAGTTACAGGCATTCCCGTCTTAGCCCAGCGTTGAGCAACAAAGGTCGGCTGGCCGAGGAATCCTGCGATCTCCTGCCAACCTTTAAGAGAGATAGGATGTGATTGAGCGTTCGATTGTGCTTTAACCCTGCTCTTCGTATCAGTGCGCTCCTGCCTTCGCACAGCAATCCTAATTCATTTAAGAGCGAAAATCAGACCACGAAGCTAACGACGTGTGACGTAAAACAACCGATCCTTAGATGACGTTCCGCGTTAATGGTTTGGCCGGGTTCCAGCATGAGGAACATGAAGGATGTTGGGGTGCGAGAAGAGAAAAAATCGTAGAAGGTATTCTCGGATTCGCAGCGAGTGAAAATGGGCCCCCGCTCAACGTGAACAGGAAGCCGTAAGCCCCCAGCAAAACGTCATCGCAAGCATCACCTCGGACTCCAAAACGAATAACAAATCAGCACCCGTCACAACGGGAATCTGCGATTCATTCCCACTGCCTTGAAGTTCGATCTGTAAAATCAATGCGGAGGACGTTGGACGATGACATTTTCAAGTTCGAGATCGGCAGACATTCGTCTCGTTAACGTTGAAACTCCCCTCACGCTAGAGGGAATACGCGACCTTCTGCCTTGGATGCGCACTATGGGGACCGTTGCGAGAGAGACTACAAGCGGAGCTATCGCTGTTACAACTGGCTGCGCTGAATCGACAGGATTCCACCTGCATACTAACGCTGAGTCTGCCTCTACGCGTGCCAGCGGCTAACTACACAGCGATACAGCCAAGAAAAACCAAGCTTCGGGGTTGACCCAAAAAGAAAGCGCCCCAGACTCCTCCAAGTCTAGGACGCTTTCTCAGCAGCTCTCCCCTGAACTGCTTCGCCGACACAATAGTTCTGGACCTGAAATGTGTAAATAGCACCGGCGAGGTAAAGTCGGTGGCACGAGCGGGTGAGGGACAGTGATCTGTGATCTTGGGTGGCGATAACCGGCCGGTCGCGAGGGCGGATAAAAGGGAAGGGGCTGGTGGCTACTCCCGCCTATATTGCGGATTGGGTGGCGGGATTGGTACTGCGGCGATTGAAAGAGGCATTGGTAAATTATTCCGCCGATCAGGAGCGAGCAATACGCGCGATGCTGCATGTGGGTGGATTAAGGGCCGGAGAATGCGGAAGCATCTGCACCATTTCCAAGCCAGATGTTCTCCGGGCCCCCATGCTACTGTCACATTACATCAGAACTCACCCGCAGAGAACACTGGCAGAAGTAACAGGAATGGTGGAAATATGTGACAGTGTGAGAAAGAAAAGGCCAGACGCTGTGGATCGTCCGGCCTCAAAGTCAGGAGTTCGATGTGGGCGGTCGTGAGGGTCCAAATGTCGCGGCGAATGAAGATGACCTGCCGCCGACGCTAACCCATGACCGCCATTCGCGTTGGGGATGCAACAAAAGTAGCCCAGGTCTCGGTTGCAGGCAATACAGCGAATACCGTAAGCACGTTTCGTGATCTTCTCGCACGCAGCAATCATCAAAATCTACGAGGGTATAGCGACACTACGATGATTATTCAGATCGATTCAGGAGAAAAGCAAATGAAGGCTGACACTAACTTCGCGTCGATTTTTTTGGCAGCGTGCATCTTGGTTGTTTTGAGTCTGCTGCCTGCATTTGCACGTCCCGCGAATCCGCCTCAGGATCAGGGGACGGCCCAGACGGAATCCGTGCAGAAGGGCGAGAATCAGAAGGTTGAGCGTAGCTCCGGCAAGGAAATAGGCAAGGGCGGTGAGGACGTTGGCAAAGGTGCTGGCAAGGGGGCTGAGAGCCTAGGCAAAGGCACCGCAGGAGGGGCTGGCAATCTCGTTACCTTGCACCCCGGCAACGCCGCCGCTGATGTGGGCAAAGGCGCAGGAGGTGCTGCCCAGGACCTCGGAGTCGGGACAGCAAAAGGCGCGGCCAAGGTCGGTAAAGGAAGTGGCAAGGGAATAGGGAAGCTGGGCAAGAAGATTGTTGGCAAAGGCGGCAAGAACAAGAATGAATCCGACAACGAGAATTGACCAACTCCACACCAACTACACTTCATTCTTCACCTTCCGACGGTCGTCCACGATCCCTCCTGGCGTGCGTTCAGATAAATACACGGAGCGATGAATAGACCGAAGCGACTATCTAGTCCATACAGCGTGTAGGGTATAGAAGCGCCTTGGGCGCTGCTTTAATCTAAGTTGGGGTGCTTTATGGCTACAGCGTGCTCAGGATACCGCAACGAGTCCGGCATGAACTGACCGAACTCAGATCGCCTCGATAGAGAAGGAAACGTACGGTGGCGCAAGCGACAGGGACCGCTGGGAATATGAAGGGCGGCGGAAGCGCATTGATGAATTACACTGCGAACTTCAGCGCTTAGAGTCTGCCGTATAGCAACACGACTCACACTGGCCGCAGAAGTTAAAGCTCGCGTCAGAGCCTCAAGATTGTTGTCAAGTACCGGTTTGACAAGTCTGCCGACTAACGAGTTCTAGCTCATCTTTCGAGACGGCAATTCTTTTGACGTAACACATCTCGCGTGGGCACATTCACCAATCTGACTGCCGACCAGAGCAAGCCCCGCTCGCTAACCGTTATCGTCCTGGACGAGGTGAATACGCCCTTCCTCAGCCAGGCGTACGCGCGTGGGCAACTGATCAAGTACCTGGGCGGCCACTTGGACTTATCGCAACCACTCGGACGCCAATCGAGACGATTGCCTGCCGGTCGGCCGCTCGGATAACTTCCTGTTTGCCGACGATGCGGAAGTTAGCGGGCAAGTTCTCAGCGTTGAAGCGTCGGCCTCAGTTCTTGGGACGGATGGCCATGCCGAAAGTCGCGCTCCATGCGCTAGGTTTCGTCGTTGGCAGCATGCACGTCCACTCATTGTTCGGCGGTCATGGAGTTAAGTCACCCCAGCCGACCGGGCCTCTTGTTGTTCCCTCCGAAAAATTCATTATGTGGTTCTTAAGATTCTCAGTTGCGGTTCTATAATCGGCACTAATTATGGCAATAGCAGCCGGAACGCGGTTCGGTGAATGCGAAATTCTTGGTCCTCTCGGGGCTGGGGCTATGGGCGAGGTATATCGGGCTCGTGACCACAGCTTGGGTCGCGAAGTAGCCGTCAAAGTGTTACCGGAAGAACTCGGCTCTGACCCAGAAAGACTGCACCGCTTCGAACAAGAGGCGAGAGCTGCCGCCGCGCTGAACCATCCTAATATTCTCATCGTTTACCGATTCGGAACCACGCAGGCGGGAGCTCCATATCTGGTTACCGAGCTCTTGCAAGGACAAACTTTGCGAGAGCGGCTGCTGCAAGGCGCACTTGCGGTGCGGAAAAGCGTGGATTATAGCTTGCAAATAGCTCGGGGGTTGGCGGCGGCGCATGATCACGGGGTCGTCCACCGCGATCTCAAGCCGGAAAATCTGTTTGTCACGCGCGACGGACTAGTGAAAATACTCGACTTCGGATTGGCCAAGCTGACCTGCCCCGATCCGGCGGGACGTGAAAGCACAGTCGCAGACTTCAATGCCACTCAGCCCGGCATGCTGCTCGGAACGCTAGGATACATGTCCCCGGAGCAGGTGCGCGGGCTCACTGCGGATGCTCGCTCCGACATTTTCTCCTTGGGCGCGACTTGCTACGAAATGATCTCGGGAAAACGGGCCTTCCAGGGAACAACAGCTGCCGACACTATGAGCGCGATCCTCAAAGAGGAACCCGCGGAGCTGACTACCAGTGTTCGCAATCTGGCGCCGGTGTTGGGGCGCATTGTCCACCGATGCCTTGAAAAAGACCCTAGCGACAGGTTTCAGTCGGCTCGCGACTTGGCGTTCAACCTGGAAATGCTTTCGCGGGATGAAAGCAGTCCTACAATTCCTATATCGGTGGGCAAAGTGAGCCGAAAGTTGTCGCCACTCATTGTCGGAGTTGCGGTTGTGTTGGCCATAGTGGCAGGATTTGTCGCGGCTCGGCTTACAGTGCGCACGGAGAATCGCCTGCCCGTTGGATTGAGACGACTGACCGACTTCGTGGGTATGGAGGAATTTCCGGCGCTTTCGCCCGATGGCAAATCGGTGGCGTTCACGGCCGACCTTGGCGGCCAGCGGCAAGTTTGGCTGAGGCTGCTCTCGGCGGGAGCGCCGCTTCAGGTCACGCATGATGATGCCGACCATCAGTCGCCGCGCTGGTCAGCCGATTCCAGCTCCCTGATTTATTTCTCGCCATCTCCGCAAGCTAATGGACAGGGTCAAGTCTGGGAGATTCCCGCGCTGGGCGGCACGCCGCGCCCCATTGTCAGCAGCCTGATTCCTGGCGATCTGAGCCATCATGGCAAACAGATTGCGTACTTGCGAGAGAATCAAGGAAAAATTGAGTTGACCGTCGCAGATGGCGATGGGTCGAATGCTCACCTGATCACCCGACTTCCTGGAGATTACATTTATTCCAACTTGCGCTGGTCTCCTGACGACCGCATGTTGGGGTACCAGGGTGGCCGAACGTTTGACTATGACATCTTCTACGTGTCGATCAGCGGCGGCGAGCCGCATCGCATCACTCAGGACGGAAATCCGGAGGCAGGTTTTTCCTGGTTACCGGACAGCTCGGGCGTGATTTTCAGCTCTTCGCGGGGCGATACCGTCCTGTACATGCGAATCATGAACCTGTGGTTAGCTCGCCTAAGAAACAATACTCCGCAACAGCTCACCTTTGGCGAAACCTCTTACATATCGCCGGATGTGGACCGCGACGGCAATGTGGTCGCCAGCCGCGATCGGGTGCAGTTCGATATCTGGAAGTATCCTGTGGACGGAACGCCTCAGGACAATGTGCAGCACGGTGTCCAGGTCACGCATCAGACCGGGGCCGTACAAACGCCTTCGGCTGCTCCGGACGATCGCGAGATTGTCTATCTCAGTGATAGTGGAGGCCACGGAAATCTCTGGATCTTGCAGCCAGAAACAGGGAAAACCCGGCAGCTCACGTTCGAGCAGGATCCGCGCATCGATTTGGGAGTTCCGGTGTGGTCGCCCGACGGACAGCACATTGCGTACGTCAATCGTGGCAGCTCGGGATGGAATGTAGACCAGTGGGTAGTCAACGCCGACGGCACGAATGCGCACAAAGTCTCGGATGGCGGAGGATGGGCGTGCTGGTCGCCCGACGGAAAGTGGCTTTACGTGTCACCCCCGACCGCGAACGGTTTCCGCATCGATAAAGTTCGTCCGGATGGGACCGACCTCAGGTCAGTCCGCCCGGATGGCCGCGGACCGGCCGTCGCGGCTGACGGAACGCTCTACTACGTCGTAACCCGGGCGGGTGTGAACGGTTTTTCGGATATGGAAATCCACGTGGCCAAGCCTGACAACGGTCCAAACAAAGTGTTGACCCGGCTTGCAGGTTCGCGCCTGTCGTCGTCTCTACTCATGCAACCAGTACTTTCTCCGGATGGAAAGTTCCTCGTCGTCCTGCTGATGGACGGGCCAACCACGAACATTTGGACGGTGGCAACCGACAACGGCAGTCTGAGACCGGTGACCGATTTCGGCCACCAAGCCACTTTCATTGCACGCCGAGTCTCGTGGTCGTCGGATGGAAAATCTATCTATGCGGCAGTGGGCAAAGGCGAAGCCGACATCGTGCTGCTGACCCACCTGGAGCCATGAACTCCTTCCAGACGGGCGCCGGGCTAGAACCGCAAACGACCGCCGATTTAATCATTTATTGTCCCTCCACGTACCAGCGAATATCTCCGACCGAGTGAAAATTTGACGACAACGTGCCGTAATTGCCGATCGGATGTGAAGGTTCGTCGAGACCGGACACGAACCGCTCAACCTGTTTCACTGCCAATTTTCAATAACCGCGGCGCGTTTCGTAGTCGCATTGTGCCCAGATAACGGGCAGACAGGAAGTAATCCCATAACGGGGAAAGCCAGGCTGGGAGAGGTTATTTACACTCAAACTCCTGAATGAGCGTTATCGGGATGTTCCGCCACTTGGGACAACCCCCTAGAGCTGGCGGCTCGGATAACTTCCGAGTAGCCGACTAACCGTCAACAATGATCGTGTTCGCTCGGTGGTGAGGTCTCTTCAGCAGAACCGTCTCAGACGAAAGGAGAGAAGGTAGGTCGGGAGCATTAATTGGATCTTAGCCCCGTAACATTCTTTCCATTTCAGCCCATCCACGACGTACAGGTCAGAAAGGATTCGAAAATAGTCCTACGCGTAGGATTTGCGATCGGAACTGAAGCGGGCGCCTCCCAGAGTAATAACGCCCGCTGGATCTGACGCGGAGAAAGTCTTTATTTCCTCGATTTTCGAGGAACCAAGATTGGCTACGCGGCCGTCCTGTTGGCAAACGTATTGCCCAGCTTCGTGAAGCGATGAACGAAAGCCACATGGGACATGTCTCCCGACTCTCCCTCATCCCCTTCCTGCTCTTTGTCACCGTTTTCAATGACCGAGAAATGAACGTAATCGTAGATGTCAACGTCTTCTACTCTGACTCGTAAGCCCGTTGGATCTCCGCAGATGTCACCAATCGAAAGTTGATCGTCACGCATCATCATTAAACCTCCGGCTTGTTTGGAAATTCTATCAAGAACCTCTCACAAGCGATGAATCGCAAGCAAGAGAGGCTGGGGCCCCTTATTTCTTGGGGTCCCAGCGGGGAGTCAGCAAGGAATGACTACGCTGACATTGCTCGACGCGGCGTCCGGCTCTCGCGGATCGAGGCAACCCCTCGTCGAATGTTCAGCCAGCCATTTTCCTGAAAGAGGTGGAAAAGGTCATAGCTGTAGGGGACCTCGCCCGTGATGATCTCTTCTTTCCCTTGATCATCAGTAACCGCGAAGGCAACCTGCACCGGCTCATCGGGCGAATTTTGTTTGGTAAAGTGGACGAGTTTTATGTTGAGAGTGTTTTGCTCTTGAGTTTGCATTGGCATTCTTTTCCTCTCGTCCCTAGTTGGGCACTCAAATTTCACCTTTAGAAGAAACCGCAGTGCAAGTCAAGCCGATAGCCCGACTTTTTTGTAAAACTTTGTCATCACCAGTGACAATTTGCATAGCTCTTGCACTTATATGGGAACGCTACACATGAAGGCACCTTGCACGTTTGTTTTGCAGCACTTCCTCTCGCGAATCCGTTCAACGAGTTACTGTGTGTTCTTACAACGAATAGCCGAAATGAACCTGGAGTCCACTTGTGAGCAGAGTTTTGGCACAGGCGCGAACAGGCTGACGACCGAGCAAATTTTGCTCTCTTCTGCTTTCGAAGATCACTTCGCGCAACGAATCGCATACGGTCTTCGCTGTAGTTCGCAGATAAGTGAATATCGGATGGGTAGTCTTAAAATTCTTCGTGGACAACTCCGATCCGGCCTAAAGCTTGTAAATCGAACGTCCGCATTTCCACTTTCGAAAATCGCAGTACAGAAGGAACACTTGGCAAGCAGTTTGCTCCACCTTACCGAATCGACTAAACCCGTTTCGGAGGTCTCATGAAAGGGAAAAGACAGACAGACTCCACGCAGCTTCTTGCCGTGCTTCTTGTCGTGTGCGGGATGATGCTTATGAGCGCTCATCTCTTCGGTCAACCTGCCGCGCCATCCGCCCAACAGAAGTATCCAACCCAGCAGCCCGGTCAGGATCCAGCTCAACAGCAGCAACCTAGGCAGGCACCGGACCAAACAGGACAGGCGCCGGACTCCCAGGCTCAGTCGCAGCAGCCAGGAGTTCAGGTATTTACCGGTATGATCGTGAAATCAGGGGACAAGTATATGTTTCAGGATTCCACGAGCAACACCACTTACGACATCGATCACCAAGACGTAGTGAAACAGTACGAAGGCAAGAAAGTTCGGGTGCATGGCACCCTGGATTCCGGTGGCAAGATGATCCATGTTCAATAGGCAAGTCTCCAGTCAGATGCGATGCCTGAAAACAACTTAGGGCCAAAGTAAGGGGCCCTTTTGCATGGAGAAATGCATGGGCACTGTTGTATCCGCAAGATAAAATGTGGGGTACAGGAGGGGCATGTTTTGGCGAAATTACATTCTCGAAGCCACAAAAAACCAAAAGTCTTCAGACTCACTGAAGAGAATCCTGATTCCCGCCGACTACTGGGTTAATTCTGGAGAAATAGGGTTTGCGCCCCATCGAACAAGCGTGAACCCTTCGCTAAACTTGATGCTTGAGTTTGCGCTCCTTCGCCCACGACCCCCGACCAGGCTGTGCCGGGGCTGCCAAATGAGAGACGATAGTGTTAAACAACGCCGGGCGGAATTGGTCGCGCTGCTCCAAAAGCAAGTCGAGGCATTAGAACTGGAAACCTATGTCGGCTTGACGGACGCTGAACTCCGCGAATACTACAGGAGGCAAGAGCGCATCCGCGACTTGAAAGCAAGTTTATATCCGCCATCAGTTGGCCTGCCTGCTGCACTTAACCGAAATCGCTGATCTTACCGACACGCGATAGAAGGAGGAGCGGCTAGCGATGCAGCAGGAGAAGAGAGATAGTTCTGCCTTGCCGCGCGATCGCCAACCTTGGCGGTCAGAACTTTGAAACAGAACATGGTGTTGTTTCAAAACTGCCGCGCAACTACAAGGCACGCGGTGTGTTCATTCGCTTATACGGCACCTGCGGGTGACGTTGTTCCGGCAAAAAGTTGTTCCGCCAAGCACGTTCTTGTTATAGCATTGATGTTACTTCGTCATAGCGGGTCTGGCCTTCATTGAGTCGCTTATAGATTTGCCAAAGCGAGGGTAAGACTGTGACGACTAAAGCTTCGCTATCCACCCGAATCTCAAAGAAAACTGTAGTACGTTACATGGTCGCTCTGCTGGCGACTGTAGCGGCGTTATTGGTCCGTCTGGTGCTGAATCGCTTTCTGGGTGACTACATCCCTTACATCACGGTTTTTCCGGCGGTAGCTTTCTGTGCGTGGTACTGTGGCGTCGGCCCATCCATCCTGAGTGGAATTCTCGGCCTCGTTGGATTGCGGTATTGGTTCATGTCCCCGGCACACTCACTTGGCGTTCACGGGATGCAGCAGGCGGCTGGTATTGTGGCATTCTTGTTCGTATCCGGCATCCTGATTGCGATGGGAGAAGCGCGTCGTCGTCGTGAGAATCTGCTGTGGTCAGAACAAGCAGAACTGGAAGAAGCAGTGCAACAGCGCACGGTCGAACTCGATAGGACCAATCAAAATCTGCGCGAGCTCTCGGCGCGCCTGCTCCAATTACAGGATGATGAGCGACGGCGCATCGCCCGCGAGTTGCACGACAGCGTAGGGCAGATGCTGGCGGCCCTGGGAATGAACCTTGCTGTGGTGGGCACCGAGATCGAGCGTCTCACCAAGATTGCGAGCACGGTCAACGACAGTGCGGCGCTGGTGCAAGAACTCAGTAAGGAGGTCCGCACCATTTCCCACTTGCTCCATCCCCCGTTGTTGGATGAAGCAGGACTTGCTTCCGCCCTTCGTTGGTACGTGGAGGGATTCGCGCAGCGCAGTAAGATTGAAGTCGAATTGGACTTCCCTGTGGATTTTGGGCGGCTTCCACGCGAGTCAGAAACGGCTATCTTTCGAACCGTGCAGGAATGTCTGACCAATATTCATCGCCACTCGGGAAGCCCGACGGCAACGATTCGAATTGCAGCCTCCGACAATCACATTCGCGTCGAAGTTGAGGATCGCGGCAAGGGCATACCACCAGAAAAACAATTTGAAATGACTTCAACGGGCACCCCAGGTGTGGGAATCCGGGGTATGCGAGAGAGACTACGGCAACTGGGCGGCAGCCTCGACATCCATTCGAATGCGAAGCGCACGCTCATCGCAGCTCAGCTACCAGTTACAGCTATTCCCTCGTCGAGCGCAGTCGCAGCAATGGAAGCTTGCACGTAGTTGCGAAATAGCTGGCAAACGGGGGACCCGGGGATCCGCCGGTCCTGCCATGTCACTGATCGCGAACGAGTGATTCATTTCTGCATGTTATCCTTCGCCATCTTCAGCGACAGGACTTTGATCTCGTTCGTGTCCGCATCCACGTGTGCTTGCAGGGTAACGTGGTGCCCTTCATGACCTTTTACCACGTCCGGGTTGCTTATAGTCCAACTCTTACCGTCCTTGTCGTTCACGAATATCTTGCCGTCATCGCTGATTTTTCCCGTGATACTCGCGGTTTTCATCGACATGCCAGATTTCGCGTTGTCCGGTTGCTGCGCGCCGTATTGAGCCACAGCGACTGAGGACATCAGCATAGCCATGGCGAATGTAACGACCATCAGTATTTTCATATAGTTCTCCCGTTGCAGAACCGATCGAATCCCAGAGGAACTAACGAGATGGCGCATGTGAAGTTGCCGTCTCCTTCCAGTTGTGAAGGTCGGAGTGTGAATGAGGCTGACGCTAACTCGTGACCGCCAAGGATCACAGCAAGACACAATTAAACGTAGCGCACACCCCGGACGCGGGCAATACAGCAAGCACTGTAGTCACCGTCAGTGAAAAGTTCTCAGCTTATGCATCAGGAACATTCTGCCGACGCAAGGGACATTTTGCACTATGAAGTCCGTTGGATCTTGCCTTTGGGTACCTGCAGAAACTCAATTAAGTCGCAGCAAAGGCAGGCGTATAGCCGTTCTAGGCGCAAGAGGTACCAGGAATGCTGGCCAAGTTTCGATGGCGATATGCTGCAAACTGTGCGGGGCCAACAACAATTCGGCGAATCTCCTTTGCCTAAGGTGCGGAGCACTTCTCGAATCCACCGAACCCTTGACCGAGGGGCAAAAACCACCGGAACAGCCTACACGTCCACGTGCTGGCAGATCTTCGACTGTGCGTCCGACTGCTGGGATAACGAACAGTGGGAGTTACCCTTTTCAAGCTGAAGTAAGTCCATCTCACATGGGGCGGTATCTCCTTCTGGTCCTTTTCAGTTTCACGGTTGCACTGGCCGGCTGGCAGTGGCGCGAGTTGCACACGTTGGCGAGTAGCTTTTGGAAGAGCCCGGCTATTAGCCAGTTCAGGCCGACGAATTCTACCGCGACACACGTTTCGGTTTCATCTATAGAAGTGCTGACACCGCAGAGCCCTGAACCGTCAGAATTAGCTTATGAGCACGCTCAAAGTGCCATTGAAGAGACTCCTACTCTGGACCCGTCGCAGGAAAGAGTAGCCGGACTCGCCTCGTCGGTCTCTGCGAGCACACCTGGCCGCAATAATTCCGAGACCGAAGGTGAAAAGTATCTCTACGGAGATGGTGTGCCGGCTAATTGTGTTCGCGCCCGGCAAGATCTTCTCGCTGCAGCTGAGCACTCCAGTGCAAAGGCCCAAAGCGCTATGGGAACTATGTACGCAACTGGTCACTGCGAAACCCGAGACCTGCCTCTCGCGTATCGCTGGTTCGCTCGTGCCCAACTCCAAAACCCCCGCAACCGAATTGTTGAGGAAGACATGAGAGTTCTTTGGAACCAAATGAGCCCAGAGGAGAGGAAGCTAGCCACGCGGTAATCGCGAGCACGAGTTACGCCACTGTTTAGTTCCGCTGAATACCTAAAGAAAAGCGACACCCGCGTCGCAAGTCGTCGTCCGGACTAGGCGTCCAGATTAGAGTCCACTTCAGTATCCTTGACAAGCCCCTTCCGTTCATTTGTCGAGCTAGCTGCACAGTCTGAGGTTCACTCGCGTACCAGAGATGAAACTGCTGCGAAAGATGGAACGAACAGTCAGCCGACCATCTTGGGAACTCTCGCCAAGGACCATCCGGCAATCGTGAAGATCAACTGAGCGCCAGGGAAACGCGATGCGCTTGGCGTTGCGATAATCGTGCAGTGAGGGCGAGGCTTGAACTGGAGCTCGCGCCCAGCGTCAATGGATGCGCACAGGGCGGATTTGCATAAGTTGTGGCCGCTCTCGACAGCCATCCTGCCCGCCCTAGCGCGCACGACCTCAGATGCTTGGTCCGTAGCATGGGTTGGCTAGGCAAGGCGCATGCTGGGATTTTCCACGCCCGGTTCAGCCCGCGTGAGTCAGATCTCACCCCGTTTCACTTTCCGGGCAGCATTCTGGCGGGGTGCTAGCACAAGATCCGTCCCCAGCGTAATAGCTAGCGATTCGCGGGCGACCGGAATTAGCCCTCCTCCCAGCGCGAGAACTACGATTTGCGTGCACAAATCCCCATCGAGCGTCGCGTATACAATGTGTTAGGGTAGCGACTGAAATGTAACTGAAGACCGACTGCCTGACGTGGATTCAACTCTGCGCCAGGCATTTTGTTTTGCTATCGCGCAGTCCGCAATTGATCTGGCTGGCCTTGTGGAAAATTCGCCCCTCACTTCAGGACCGAGGACCTCACGGATTTTGCAAATAAAGAGACCTCGTCCATCATGAGTTTGGAGTCAGGAGTGTATGGGAGGTATCGGTGGATTCCAAGCAGCCAAAGATCGAATAGAGGCTCAGTGCTTGCACGACCGACTTTTGATTCAAACGACTCAAGAAAGCTAATGGGTTCATTGCCGCCGACCACCTGCTGCAGTGCGCGAACGTATCCCAAGAACGGATGAAATAACATACCGACTTTGCCGCCTGCATCGAGGCGAGAAGGACCTTCGATTGACCCACTCGTGAAGTTGGCCAACACCTTCAAAATCCCTGTCAGCCAGCCCTTTGGGTAGGATTGCGAGCAGCGCGGCGATCTCAAACCAGGAGAGACAAACGCCCGAGGACAAAGCACTCAACTGTCCTCGGGCATTTTTGTTGCTAAGCAACTGCCTTTTGGCAGTAGCGCTTGCTACTGCGGAGGCCGGTCCGGTTCCTTTTCCGGACGAGGCTGTTCTTCCGGATGCGGCTGCTTTTCGGGATGAGCTTGCTCCGGATGAGCCTCACCCTTCGGGTTGGGCGCAATCTCTGGGTGTGGTGTCGCTTCCGGATGTGGAGCGCTTTCCGGACGAGGCGTGTTCTCCTGTCGGGGTTGGGTCTCCGGGTGAGGCATGTTTTGCTCGGAGGGCTTGTTCTCCATCCGAGGTGCACTCTCGGGTTGAGATGCAGTTGGCGGATGTGGTGTCGCAGGATGGGTTGCTGGAGTCGCACCTTGTGGCGTTTCTGGGCGAGGAGCGTTGGTCTCAGGTCGATTGTTTTCTGGTCGCGCCCCTTGGTTGTTGGCCCGTTCGGCGGGAGGATTGTAAGGTGCACCTGCGCGGCTAGCTTTTACAATACCACTTCCCGTAAGCGCCCCGGGCTTCGCGGTAGCAGCAACCGCCGGTTGGCCGTGGTTGACTGATGCCAGCTGGTTACGGTCCCCCTTCGCCGACTGTTCATGCTGAACTTGGACGGCTGTCGCTGGCACATGCTTCTGCTGCGCCGCTGCCTGTTCCTGAGGCGTGGGTCGGGCACTCGTTCCTCCCGCTCCACCGTTGTAGCTCACATAGTTCACGGTGGTGTTATTGATGACGGTCTTGTTATACACATTGGTGATGTTCGTTGTGGTTACGTTGTTGACTGAGCGGTTGTAATAGAACTGCCCATTGTTCCAGTATCCGCCCTGGTAGCCGACACCGGTGTAGCCATAGCCGTACACGATGCCGCCGTAGAAACCTACTTGGGGTCCCCAGTACCCGGCGTTCCAAACGTAGACGCCGTTGTTCCAGCCCCAATAGCCGGGCGTCCATAGAAGACCAGCGGCAGGAACCTCAACCCATGTTCCTGGTACCCAGAAATAGCCATCGGGGCCGTAAGCCCAATAGCCCGGCGTCCAGATATAACCTGCGCTGGGGCAGGGCGGCTGCTCGTACACTGGCAGCGCAGGTGGCGCGATGTTAATTGAGATGGCAATCTGCGCCTGTGACGCAGCCGACAGAGCCATTATCACGAACGCGAATACTAACGCACGAACGAAGCGAATGTTATGCATGATCTCCTCCTGCCCGCAACCCCTCGCTTTCCCCGTATTGCGTTTAATGCACTGGGTGGTGTGGACTGAGAGCTGCGGGCCCCCGAACGTCACGGTCCGCTTCTTCCGAATGCAGCCTCTTCGAGGGATTTGTGTGGCGCAAAGTTGTATTCAGAGTTTAGTTGAATACTGTAGAAAAGTCGCTCGGATACGGTATTCGGTACAGGAAATTCCCGGTAGGTGTTTTCTTGTAAAACCAGTTCAGTTGGCTGCTGCCGCCTTGTGCCGCTTGATGAGCAGGGCAGGCGATACCCGCAACGATCTGGCGATGCCGCGTAATGACTCTCCGCCAGCGTGCCGCATTTCCACCAACGCCATGTCAACTTGCGCAGGACGCCTACTTAGCCGTGTGCCCGCCTTCCGTGTCCTTGCGAGCCCAGCTTTAGACCCTCAGAGATGGTTATGCGTTCCTGCTCTGCGAGCGTGGCCATGATGGAGATGACCACGTCCCGCATCATTCCGCAGCTATCGAAGAACGGTTCTTGGAAACTGCGCCAGCCTACTCCCCAATCGTCCAGTTGCTGGAGATGTCTCAGTGTCTTCCGCACGCCCTCGGCGAGGCAACCGATCTCCTCCGAGATAGTTGATAATGAAAGCTTCGCTCACGGCCATGCTGGTGGCAGCCGCGCTCCCCCACAATCCATAAACGGCAGCCAGCCCAAGAATTTCGATGAAGTTAGCGCAGTGAGAACGACAGCGAAATGGCAGCTGTGGTGTTACTCACCTAGCTCCAGATCGGCAACTGTCCTTGCGAGCGATGCAGGAACCGTTTCCACTGCCGGCAGTAACCCAGTGAACTGAGGGTCCGCGTCCCTCTCATCGCGCGACAAGCAATATGGACAAAGTGCTTTCAAGTCTTTCCCATCCCACTCATCAAGTCAAACGCAAGCTCGCGAGCGATGCGCGAACCGTTCCGCCGCTCTGGTCAGGCAGAATTCTCAATTCAAGCACGGTTACATCGGTGAGATCCACGGCGTAGTCCTCGGTCTCCCGTACCGTCATAGGTGGACTGAAATTCCATTGCTGGCGAACAATTTCTCGGAACGAACGCCCGTGATCCGGCGACCACCTCAGCGTGAACTCTTGTGTGCGCGAGTTTTCTGTTTCCTCGAAAACCAACCAGATACGTTTGATTCTTTGTGGTTGGTCGAATAGAAGTCGGATGACTTGGGGGCCGGGCTCAGCAGCGCGCCAGCCTCGTCTCTCTCCAAGTTGCAGCGCACCTTCAATGGGGTAGGTTTCATCCTCCGATGTGATTTCGACCATTCCACAGTTCGCCAGATCGAGCCCATCTCGATCAAGAAGTGTGCGGTCGCCCGGAATCGGAGAAATCAGACGTTTGCGCATACGCAACTGTGATGCCTCTTCGAAGCGGCCGGACAACAAAATGTTGCAGTCCAAATGGTTCCATGCCACAAGGCATCGCTCCACTTGCCGTCAACGCCCATCAGAAGTTTGTGTGATACCTACCATTTACGGAAACCCCTCCAGTCTGATCTCGTGTCATACTGACCGACCAGCGCTTGTTGAGCTGGTAGTCACCTTGGACCATCTCGTTTCCGGGTTGAGAGACGTCTGTCGAAAAAGTGAAAAGAAAATTCTTGGTGACGCGTTGTTGGATGGCAACGCGAGTGGAGGGGCTCTGATTGGTCCCGCCAACGAGCGGATCGATCTGCAGGCTGGAAATGCCAGCGAGTTTCTGCACGCTGCTACTGAACTGACCCGCTGCCTGCGAAGCAATCATCGAATCTGTGCTCTGGCTGGCGGCGTTCGCCTCCTGTGTAGTCTTGCCCTGCGTGATGAGGTTTATGATGTCCGCCGTAGCCAATGGTGGATCAGAAACATACGACGTGGTGAGCTTGTCGAAAGGGCCACGCAAGGTGAGGGTCAGATTGTATTGTTCTACGGTTGTGGTCACCGAGACATTCATCACTGGTTCAGTCTCGTTGGGATTGTCGAAGGTGATGATGCCGCGCTGAAGCTGGTAGCGAACATTCCGATAAAAAAGCTCACCAGAGGTCAGGTTGGTTCTGCCGATGACTACTGGGTTTGCGACCGTGCCGATCACTCGCAAGTTCACATCTCCCTCCACGCTGGCCTGCGAACTGGTCGCGCTAAGCTGATCGGTCGATTGCACGCTAACGGCTAGCTTGATGGTATCGGCAAAGCCCGGTTGAGAAGGTGCTGCGCTGCCGCCGAACTGGTCACTGAATTTCGCTAGGTCAAAGTCGGGTGTGAACGACAGGTTGTCGATCAGCACGCGCCCATTCAAGGTTGAATCCTGCGAGGTGCCGGTAAATGCAAGGTTGCTATTGAGCAACATTCTTAGACCCTCGGGGTACCGTAAACGAACGGACCTGCTCTGTAAGGCGAGGTTGAATTGCAGGTTTGGCCGGTAAGCGATGAAGCCTCCCACCGATACTTGGCCGCCTCCAACCTGACCGGTAAGGCTCGAGAGCTGCAACCGGTCGTTGTCAATGTCGAGAGATCCATTCAGTTTCTCCACGCCTAGGGGAGTATCAGGAGTCGAAAAAGCGACGTCTTTCAAATGGACCTGCCCATGAAGGTTTGGGCTTTTCGGGGATCCGGTCGTCCGAATGTCGAGAGAAAGAATTCCCGAGCTCCGCACCTCAGGCTCAACAATACGCAGTACACGAACGTCTACGGAGCCTCGCGCGGTGAGATTGGGGGCGGTTGCTCCGTCGAGGGGAATGCTGCCTTGCACCCGAAGAGATGTGCCGGTGCCGCGAATTTCCGCAGGCTGAAGTGTCACGACCGAATGCGAGTAGTCCGCACGAATCGGGCCTGCTGTGCCGAGTTGAAGTGATTGATAGCTGGCGCTCAGCGTGGGAACGGTAAGATGGGCTTCGACTCTGGACTTGTCCCGCAAAGGCCCCTTCAGCGCTGCGTGGAATTCGGTTTGGCCCTCGAAGCCATCAGGCAAGTTAGGTACATACAGTGCGAGCAACTGATCGAGCGGAACGCTGGTGGTGTCAATCGTTCCCTCGGTGTAGTAGTCGCCGCTGAGATTCACCGCGCCATGCGCCTGAACCGAAGCCCTCGCAAGTTGGGAATGCAGAGTCAGATCGGCGCGATGATTGGCTACATGGACTTCTGCTTTCACTCCGGAGATTGACTTCTGTCGAAGTTGAAGCTGAGGCAGTTCGAGAACGGCAGTCAACTGGGGATTATCCAATGTTCCCACTCCACTCGCAGACGCCGTCAGAGTCCCGGTAAGCTGCAAATTCTTGGCCTGCAGGGCTCGGAGCTTTTGCAAAACAATCGACGGAGCATCCAGGCGGAGGGCGTATGCCTTGGTTTTCGGAGTGTAGGAAAGGTTTCCATTGGCCGAACCCGCGGGCAGGCCGACGTCGAGCGTCGAAGTCACAGAACCTTTGTCGGCGTGGAATCTCATCGCCAGCTTCTGGACGGGCTCGTCGTAAGCACGAGCATTCACGATCCTCGCGGACCCAGTTCCGACGGGATTGAGTTCTGAACCGTGAAGAGAAATGTCCGCCGACAAATCACCGGAAACGGGATATTGCAGGTTCGCCAGCCGCTGCAAGTCAGCCACGGACATTTGTTGCACGGAAAGGGTAACAGCGATCGGATAGGAAGGAAGGTAAGACCAATTTCGCAGCCCCGCGCTGGCGCTGAAAGTGGCCTTGCCTTGATGGGCATTTACGAGGGATCCGTTCTGCAGCGTTATCTGCGAGGGGCTGGCCTGGACTATGATTTTCGCGCTGCTCCACTGACTGCCTTGTACTTGGAGATTCTGTGCGCTCAATTGCCCGGCGAGGCGAGGTTCCTGCGCGGAGCCCTGCATCACCGCGTTCAGCGAGGCCGTACCCGAGATCGCTATCGCTACGGATTCACCAGAGTGGAGATCCGAAGCCAATGCCACAAGCTGATGTAGGTCGTCAGCATTTGCCTGAATCTGGAGGTTCGAGTGGTTGCTAACCTCGCCCTCTACCGCGAGCGTTGTCGAAGGAATGTGGAGGGTGGTCTGGCGGAAGGTTATGATATTCCGCGGGCCGTCGTAAGTCACGTGAATGGATCCATCGACGGGAACCGCGCTGGAGGAGCGATTCGTCCCACTGTTTGCAGCAGTCCGCAGACTCAAGTCGGAATGGGCGCTGATGTTGCGGACGCTGCCCGTCCAGGCCACTTCTGCGGTACCGTCGAGCCTACCCAAGAGGGCCACAGGTTTGAGTTCCGGCTTGCGAATGGCTTGCTCCACAGCCTGCAGCGAGATGCCCTTTAAGGAAGTTCGAATTCGAGACACTGCCGTGGTATCTAGATGCTCGATATTGACATCGGCATTGATTTGGCCTCCAAGCAGCTCAGCGCTAATGTTGTGTGCCTGTAACGAACCGTTCGTGAGCTCATATCGTCCCTGGAGCCGGCGAAGCTCGAGGCGGCCTTCGGAAGACGCAACTTCAAGTGCTCCGCTTGCGATGTGGCCATCAGTCGATACGCTCCGCAACAGCGGCTGGTCACTTGTTCCCTGGTAACGGATCCTGCCTGATAGCGAAACATCCCCAGCTGGAGTTAGAGCCCGCGACATCGAAGCAAAATCTTGCGTGTGAATCCGAATATCGTAGTCCCCTTCGAGCGCCGGATTGCTGTAGTCCGTCATATCCCCACGGAGCGAGATAGCCGAAGAACCAACTTTGAGCTCGGCCGATTCGAGCGATAGGGCAGCGGGCGTTGCGCTGAATTTCGCGGTCAGGCTGTGGGGAAGACTAGAGTACGCCGCATAACGCAGATGGCCTTTGTCGTACGAAATCCTACCGCTATAACGGCTCGCCAGAGGATCAAAGCGGATTTCCGTGCCCAGATCGTAGAGGTCGGCGACCAGCGACGTTTTCTTGTCGTTGCAATCGATTTCACCGTCGGTTACATTCACATGCCCGACAGCCAAATCGAAAACAGTAGTGCGGCTGCTGCTCTTGCTTGGCGGAGATTGCGGAATATTGCTTTTGCCTTCACGATCGACCGCCAAGTGGACCACCGGGTGGTCGACGAGAAGTTCCTGCAGCGTAATCTTGCGATGTAGCAGGGATTGAATTTTGAGACCCACTGTGAGTTTGTCGACCTGCAACAGTGGTGGTTGGTCGGGGTGCTCGCTGCCATGAAGGGTAATGTTGTAGAGATGGGCGGTGAGCGTGAGCGTCGGCAGTTCGAAATCGAAGTTGCGAATCTCGACCCGCCCGCCAGTTGCGTCGTTCGTGTCTTGCACAATTGTGCGAAGTGCGTATTCGTGGAAGCTGTGACTGTTCAGAAACAGATATCCACCCACGGCGGCGGCGAAAACTAAGACTCCGAGAACCGCGAACGTCCAACGAATTGTGCGCCGCCACGGCATAACTTCTCCTAAAAGGCCTGACCTAATGTGATGTAGTACTGGGTTGCGTTGAGTCCGGGTACTGGATTCAGATTGCGCCCGACATCAATGCGAATAGGGCCTATCGGGGTCGAGTATCGCAGTCCAATTCCAACCGTGTTGGTGTAGTTGGTTACGAAATTGTTGAAGTTGATCGCGCTGTACACGTTTCCACCGTCGTAGAACAAGACTCCGCCCAGAGCTTTCATGATCCCAAGCGGAAAGCGCAGTTCAGAGTTCAAGATGAAGAGTTGCCGTCCGCCTAGGGGCACAGTGACGTTGACGCATCCCGACTGACCCGTCAGAACATTGCAGAATGGCACCAGGCTTTGCGGACCGGCCTGGTTGATTGGGAAGCCGCGCAGCGAGGTGCCGCCGCCGGAGAAGTAAAGCTGACTGGTGGGAACGAAGCTCCCCGCGAAAGCTTTGACCAAACCTAAACGGACGCTATTGGCGAATACTGCGGAATGAAATGGTTTGTAGAAGGCGTATTGTCCGAAGAGCCTGGCGAAACTTGCGCTGGAGCCAAGAGTCACGGGGGTAATTCCCAGATCAACTGTCGTGAAAACGCCATGGTGCGCATCAAGTGGCTTGTCGCGGGTGTCCCGAATAAGAGTGGCAGAGATTGTGGAGAGGTGTATGTTGCGGTCTTGCGGTGGCACGAGCTCGGGAACCAACAAATGCGACAGGACGGTCTTGTTGAAATCGTAGCGAAGCTGGAGCCGGGTGTTGGTCTTTTTGCTTACGAGCCGCTCGACCTGGAACGATAAATCGCCGAGGCCAGCCGCAAAGAGCGGATTCTCTGTCGTGTGCTCAATCGAGAAACTGCTCAGAGAGCTCCATTGCGAAGCCAGAAAGTGCGGCTGGGCGTAGGCGGCAACTGCTCGCTGGTCGAGGCGCGAGAGTAGAAGTGAGGCGCTCGCGGTCTCTGCCAGCCCCCGCATATTTCTGCGTGCGAACTCAATCGAGCCACGCGGGCTGGCGAAAGTGGACTGGCTGGGTGCGATCTGATTGTTACCTAGACCAATCGTGGGAAGTCCCGGCACGGCCACCGATCCGGAGGGGATATTCCCACCACGATGCGAGACCTCAAAACCGAATCCATAGATGATCTCATTGCGCTTGGCTTCGTGCACCTTGACCAGCGCTTCTTCCTCGGTCTGATCCGTAATCGGTTTTCTCGGACCTACGCTAGACCAGTCGAAGACGTTGAGGTCATAGAGGTGCGTTTCCGCCTCCAGCAACTGACCCCTTCCCATGGGAGATTCGCGTGGAATCTGTGTTGTTTTCTTGATTAGCGAGAGCCGCGTTTGTTTTTGTCCCAAGCATGCCACTTCGCTGACGCGCACCATCTGCCGTTCCGTGACGGCGTATGTGACGTCCACGCGATGGGGATCATCTTGGTGGCGGCTCACCACGGTCTTTACCTCGGCGTTGAGATATCCACGGTTCAGATATGTGGCTGAGATTCGGTTGCGGTCTTCGGACAGGCGCCGTGGAGAGAACGGCGCACCGGACCGCAGTTCGAAGCCTTTCGGAGCGGTGAGCTGATCGTAGGGAACGCTGCCGTTTCCGGTAACTCGAACGTCGTCGACCAGCGTTTGCGGGCCTTCTTCGATCTCAAATGCTACATCGATCTTGGGTTCGTGGTCGGTGACTTGCGAAGTGATCTTGACCTCTTCGTATCCTCTGTCCCGATAAAGGGCTTGCAGATTGTTCACGCTCTGCTTCAGCAGTTTCTGGCTGATGCTGCCGTGCGACCAGATGTGAGACTTCTTTACCGCGACCTGGGCGAGCAAGTCTTTTTCGGGAATCTGGTTGTTTCCACGGAAGGAGATGCGATCGACTTTATGCTTCTTCCCGCGATCGATTTCGTATACGAGCAAGATCTGGCCTGGCTGTCGCTGAAAATCGGTCTTTACCTCGACGTCGAAGAAGCCTTTCTTCTGAAAATAGTCGACGAGATTCTGCTGACCTTCGTCCACCAGGTCGCGATCGATGGTGCCCTCGGAATAGATGGGAATGAGTTTCTTCATTTGCCGCTTGGACATGAAAGGAATTGCCGAAAGGCGGGCACCAGTGGTGCGAACGGTTACCACGGGACCCAGTTCAACCTGGAAGGACACATCCACGAGATTGGTGTCCGCATGATATTGCGGCGGATCCTGGTGAACGGCGCTGGCTAGACGGCGTTGCTGTGCGAGCGTTCTCTTGATCAGGTTTGTCGCAGCCTTGATGCGCTCCGTAGTGTAGGGCTTCCCCGGCTTCAGGAGTGCTCCGGTGAATCTGGCGCGGAGTGAACGCAGCGTGCGAAGCAAGCGGGCGTCCTCAGGTTCGGCGGGACCCTGCACCTCAACTTTTCCGATGCGGGCCTGCTTTCCGACTTCCGCGGAAAAGCTGACATTCACCAATCGATTCGCGTCGTCGATCTGAGTCTCAGCGCGCACTTGGGCCTGGAAGTATCCGTTTTTCCGGAGGAAGTTCAGGAACTCTGCTTCAGCGCCCGGAATACGAGCTTTGTCGTAGGGGTCTTCATCCGGAAGATTCACAACCTGCAAAAGACGCGTGTAGGGGAAGTATTTGTCAGCGCCCGGAAATTCGATCATGCCTAGGTAATAGGGGGGCTCGAGGATAAAATTGAGCCGCAGTCCAGAGGGGTCTGGGATCACGTTGACTTCGACTTTGTTGAAATCCCCATTCTTTTCAAGAGCGGCTACACTGGCTTCTACGTTTTCCTGCGAATAAGTCTGTCCTGCTTTCTGAGCCACAAAGGAGCGCAGGGCCTCCACATCCCGATGGGGGTTCGCAATCAGGTCGACGGCGCTTACGGTCTGGCCTTCATAGACGGCTTGGGAACCTTGGGATGGGAGTTGAGACCAAGTGCCGGCCGCGCTGAATAGAAGAAAAAGCAGTGCTGACAAACGCATAACAATTAAGAAGACGATTGACTTAGTTTCAGCAAGTATCGACCTCTCGGCCTTACCGCGAGCGAAGTAGCTCGGCTTGGCGAGCCCACCGATCACAAGAGGCTGAGGTGTGATGCGCTTGACTGCGCAGGAGTTGTCGGTCGGAAAAAGGTGTGCATTTCAACCTACGCGATCTAACGTTACTCTCAGTTCTACTGACTCTGCCAGCGGCGGGCGGCCGAATGCGACCAGAAACGGCGCGTATTCAGGAACTACATGTTCGGCCTGTGGGTCTTCAGCCCGCCGCCGGGTCCGACACCGTTCTTGTCGATGCTAATCGTGAAGACCGAACCCTTGTATCCGCAGTCCAAACTGTCGCCGAGATCCTAGCCGTCCCCCGCCTCGGTGGCATCGGGAACGACTTTGAGCACCGTGTTGCGTGAGGCCAGAGCAAGAGCCTACCCACTGGTGGAAAATAACGATAAGGAAGGTCTTGAACACGGCCGTGTTGACCAAGTCTTGCATTAAAATGTAATCCCGCTTGCTCGCTTCCGGCACGGAACACCTCATCTCGAAGCCCTGGACGCCCGACTCCCGAATCGATAGATCCCTTTGCGAGTCTCGCATGGAGAATTGCCGACCGTTATCTTGTGCCAAATGATGCTCACGCACCTCCGGGCTCTTTTTACACACATGGTGTCCGTCGTTACTAAGTAATGTTTACACTCCTAGACTCCTGTTGGACCTAAGTTCTGCTCCGCTGTCCTTTGTGAGTTTGGCACGATTCGTGCCACTGTTCGCGAAGAGGCGCTGCTTTCGGGAATGGCAGCCAAAGGCAAGTCTTCTCGTGCTGGTCTGCTGACAATATCCGAGGATTGCCATGCCAAAAAGACCTCTAATCCTGTGCGTTGATGACGAGTGGAACGGACTTGAGGGGCGAAAGATGCTGCTCGAAGAAAGCGGCTGCAACGTTCTAGCCAGCACAAGCGGAGTGGAAGCTCTGCAGCTGTTTGCTTCCCATCCCATTGACTTAGTGCTTCTCGACTATCACATGCCGGAAATGCGCGGCGATGTGCTGGCAACGTGCATGAAAGCTGGTCAACCCGACGTTCCGATCGTGCTGCTGTCCGCCGATTATGACCTACCAGAGAGCGTGTTGGAATTGGTAGATGTGTTTGTGTCCAAGAGCGAGTCTCCCTCGAACCTGTTGCAGATCGTCGAACACTTGCTCTATCTGCGTTTTCTTTTTACCCCTCTCGATGATTTGATTGGCGAGCGACAAAAACACACTGGATAAGATAAGCAAGGTGCTTACAGAACGGAGAGTTCAGGCCGCAAGATTAATTGTTGTAACCGCAGGTGGTTCGTGCTTCTCTTGCAATTTGCCTTCGTTGCTTATCTTCGCCAGTTCTGCGTTGAGTTCCGCTCCCACTAGCATCGCAAAACCTGTCCAGTACAACCAGACCATCAGTGCAGTGGCGGCTCCGAGCGTTCCATAGGTTTTGTTGAAGCTGTCGAAGTGGCGAAAATAAGTCCCGAGCACATACGACAAGCCGATCCAGCAGCCCACAGAAAGAACTGCTCCGGGCAGCGTGGCAATGAAACGCTGCTTAACGTTGGGAGCGAGGAAATAGAGAGCTTTAATCGCAAGGACGGTGAAACCCACTGCAATAGTCCAGTGGTGATACGGGCACCAAAATCGTTTCCCGGATTCACTCACGACGAATGCTCGATCGCGGAGCGAGTTGGTAGCCAGCGGAGCTCCCTGTCGGCGGGTAACGGCCGAAGGCTCGTGGGACTGGATCCTCCCTGTTCGCCGAACCGATTTCTAAGAGGCCCGTCGATTATTGATCCCGGTTTCTCTGAAGAACGAATCAAAGAAGCATTTGCTAGGCCAGCGCAGTCATTAACTCAGCGAACACCTCGGCAGGGACTCGGCGTGGACCCGGACATTAACCAACCCCCGTCGGCCTCCGCCGCGGTCAAAGACCCGCGCACTTGCCCGCAATCTACTGGATGGCAAACCCGACCTTGGGTTTTGTCATAACGTTGGACAGCGACACTGAAAAAGTGCGCATCGCCGAACTGCCATGAAGTGCTTGCAAACCTCCCGAATTTGTCCGGGTTGTTGGGACGTTGCGGCTTCCCCATCTGGTCGGCGGAGGTACGGAGGGATTGACGCCGAGTAGGCCAGAACCAGCGGAATTAGCTACTCTGCCCAAGCTGACAGAAATGGATTGGAATTGAGAACTGCGGAACACCATTCCCGGAGCGCTGGCTGATGCACCGACGCGGGCACCAGCAAGCGGCGCTCCGAAACTATCTTCTGGGTTCCCACTGCGCAGTGCTGCAAAGTGGACAGGGTTCGGCGTCAGTTGAAAATGAAGAGGAGACGTGACTAGTGCCTGTCTGAAAATGCTTGAGCGCAGTGTTGCGGGAGCAGCAGAGACCTGAAATTGGGGATCGCCGAGGTTCGCTCGTCCGGGCAAAGCCTCTATAAACGTGCGGGAACTGATTGCCGTCGACAGCACTCGAAAATTCGTGCTGAAGCCAAACCTGTTCGGCGCCGCCATAAAACCGGCTTTGGCCAACGCCAACCCAGGATGGAATAGGGTGCTTACTCCGCCAGGGATGTCAGGGCTCTGACCCCGGAACCAGAGGTCGGAGAACATACCCATCTGGAAACGCCCAAATATCGCCGGCTGGTGAGTAGCTCCGGGGAAGAAATGAGAGTGTATCGGCTGACCTGTCGCCAACGCGCCAGAGACCACCGTAAGAAGGACATCGGTCCCTTGATAGGTGATCTTAAAATGCTCCTTGCTGTTAATGTTGAGGCCGTTCACGGTCGAAAACGTCCCAGTCTCCGATGTGAAATTCATGATCTTAAATGTGTTGCCGATCGTAGGAACGTAGCCGCTCACTAAGCCGATGTTCAAAGTGCCGTTCAAGCTCGCGTTGGTCGAATTCAGCTCATCGAATTTGCTACCTGCAGTAGTCCCCCCGATGGAGATATCCAGATTACCCTTCGAGTTCTGAGTGTAAGTGCCTGTGTCAGTCAGAATTCCTGTCAGCGTCGAGGAGTCGCCCGGGGTTACCGTGCCACTCGACAGGACGTTTCCGGTGATCGATCCTGTCCCGAACAACGAGCCGCCTTGCAGGTTGACCGCGCCTGGGGCCGACAGCGATCCGTTATCTGTCGTCGTGCCAGCCGACTGCGTGAACATACCTGATGCGCCCAGCGCGAAAATGCTGCCGGTATTGACAGCGAAGGTGCCGGCGTTGGTAAAGTTCCCGACCGTAGTGAACGAACGGCCTCCCGCGAGAGCGAATCTGCCATTGTTGGTGGCAAAGTTCGCCAAGCCGTTGTTGCTGTGTTGATCAATGATCTGTGATGAGGTTCCGGTTAGGGTAATATTCGCCGCATTGGTCACAATATTGGCCCCGTTGAATTGCAGCGTCCCCGTAAGGTTGTATATACCGCCTGTGAGAGTAGTCCCCGAGAAGTTTGTCAGGCTGCCGTTTACGTCGAAAGTGCTGTTGCTGCTCCCAACTGTTAAGGTTCCGCTATTGGTGAAATTACCTGCCGTGGTGAAGTTGCGACCATTATTGATCGCAAACCTGCCGTCGTTAGTCGCAAAATTTACCAGTCCGTTGTTTCCGTTCTGATCGACGATGGCTGAAGAACCCCCGCTAAGGCTTATATTGGCCGCATTCGTCTCGATATCGGCGTTCTTGAATTGCAAAGTTCCGGTCAGATCGTAGGTTCCACCTGTTAACGTGAGGGTGGTAGTCGAGAAATTGGTCAAGTTTCCAGTGACTTTGAATTTACTGTTACTGCTGCCCACTGTAAGCGTTCCATTGTTAGTGAATTTGCCCGCAGTGGTAAAATCTCGGCCACCCTCAATCGCAAAACTGGCGCTTTTCGCGTTTGTATTCAATTTCGAAAGTGCGTTTTGACCTGCTGCGTCGATAAAGCTCGAGTTGGCCCCATTCAGAATAATGTCAGCTTCGTTGGTAACGATTTCGCCACCTGTGCTGCCCAGTTCGTCGATTTCCAAGGTTCCCGCGATACTGTAAGTGCCGCCGTTAAGAGTCGTGCCCGAAAAGTTCGTAAAGGCTCCGTTCATCACGCGCATGATTGCACCCGAGGCTACTCTCATGATGCCGTCGTTCGTTATGTTTCCAGAGCCGTTGATCAGAAGCGTTTGCCCGGCAACATTCGCAAATAGAGTTCCAGCCGTGCCATTCACGAGAGCCAAGCCGCCATTACCGATTATTCCCATCCCCCGGATTGTCTCTTCATTCGTGAGCGTCAGATTGGATGCGTTTTGCTGGATGATTCCGGAACCAGCTTCGCTGCCGTTGTAGGCCAGCGTCACTGTGCCCCCTCCGTTCAGCGTGGTGTTGCCATTCAAGCCCAGTTCCGCATTGCTGTTATTGCCCCCCGTGATCACCATGTTTCCGTTATTCGTGATGGTTCCCAGAATCGCGGTGGCAGTGCCCGGCCCGTCATTATAGGTGCTGCCCTTGCTCAAAGTCAGCGCACCGTCGGTGCTACCATCGAGAACCGAGTTGCCCACCGTCTCCAGGGCGCCGCCGTTCACAGAATTTAGGGTGCCACCAGCGACGGTGGCATTCACAAGTTCGACGGTGCCAGCGTTCGCCGTGATGTTTCCCCCAGCGTTGTTCACCGTCGTATTGATCGCTAGAATTCCGCCTCCCGTCGCTTCCAGTAGCCCACTGTTCGCTACCCCTCCTCCACCGTTCAGCGTCAGCCCCGCACCAGATACGTTCGCATCAATTACTCCCTTCGCTTGATTGATCAATGTCAACCCACCATTGCCAATGATTCCTGTTCCTTCAATCGCGTTATTCACATTCGTGAGCGTCAGATTGGATGCGTTTTGCTGGATGATTCCGGAACCAGCCTCGCTGCCGTTGTAGGCCAGCGTCACTGTGCCCCCTCCGTTCAGCGTGGTGCTGCCATTCAAGCCCAGCACCGCATTGCTGTTATTGCCCCCCGTGATCACCATGTCTCCGTTATTCGTGATGGTTCCCAGAATCGCGGTGGTAGCGCCCGGCCCGTCATTGTAGGTGCTGCCCTTGCTCAAAGTCAGCGCACCCTCGGTGCTGCCGTCGAGAACCGAGTTGCCCACCGTCTCCAGGCTGCCGCCGTTCACAGAATTGAGGGTGCCGCCTGCAATGGTCGCACTCACCACCTCAACGGTTCCGCCGTTGGCGGTGATATTTCCGGCATTGTTGTCCACACCCGTGTTAATCGCCAAAGTGCTTGTCCCGGTGGCTTCCATTAAACCTTGATTCGTAACTCCACCACCGCCATTCAGGGTTAGAGTTCCAGTCACCGGGCTGCCCGCAGAGTTAGCATTGATAGTGCCGCCCGACTCGTTGACCAACGTCAAGCCGCCGTTACCGATGATGCCCTCACCTTGAATGGTGTTATTGGCATTCGTCAAGGTTAAGTTGGCGGCGTTTTGCTGGATAATTCCGGAACCAGCTTCGCTGCCGTCGTACGCCAGTGTCACGGTACCCCCGCCCGTTAAGGTAGTATTGGCATTCAGTCCTAAGATCGCATTGGTGTTATTACCGCCAGTTATCACCATCGTCCCTTTATTGTTTATAGACCCCAAGACGTCGGTATTGCTGCTGGTGAGGCCTGAATAGGTTCCGTTGATGGTTATCGCTCCGGAACTGGTGCTCCCGTCCAGTACACTGGAAGCTCCGCCAAGAGTCTCTAACGTACCCTTCCCCATGTTATTGAGCGTTCCTCCCACAATGGTGGCATTCACAAGTTCGACGATGCCAGCGTTCGCCGTGATGTTTCCCCCAGCGTTGTTCACCGTCGTATTGATCGCTAGAATTCCGCCCCCCGTCGCTTCCAGCAGCCCACTGTTCGCTACCCCTCCTCCACCGTTCAGCGTCAGCCCCGCACCAGATACGTTCGCATCAATTACTCCCTTCGCTTGATTGATCACTGTCAACCCACCATTGCCAATGATTCCTGTTCCTGCAATCGTGTTGTTCACATTGGTGAGCGTCAGATTGGATGCGTTTTGCTGGATGATTCCGGAACCAGCTTCGCTGCCGTTGTAGGCCAGCGTCACTGTGCCCCCTCCGTTCAGCGTGGTGTTGCCATTCAAGCCCAGCACCGCATTGCTGTTATTGCCCCCCGTGATCACCATGTCTCCGTTATTCGTGATGGTTCCCAGAATCGCGGTGGTAGTGCCCGGCCCGTCATTGTAGGTGCTGCCCTTGCTCAAAGTCAGCGCACCCTCGGTGCTGCCGTCGAGAACCGAGTTGCCCACCGTCTCCAGGCTGCCGCCGTTTATGGAGTTCAGGGTGCCACCCGCAATGGTCGCACTCGCGATCTCAACGGTTCCGCCGTTGGCGGTGATGTTTCCGGCATTGTTGTCCACAGCCGTGTTAATCGCCAAAATGCTTGTCCCCGTGGCTTCCATTAAACCTCGATTCGTAACTCCACCACTGCCATTCAGGGTCAGCGATGCGCCTGGCGTGTTGGCATCGATCACACCTGTAGACTCATTGACGAGCGTCAAGCCGCCATTTCCGATCACTCCGGTTCCATTGATCATATTATCGACGTTCGTTAGCGTGACACCGCTAGTACCCTGTTGGATATAGCCCGCGCCAGCTTCACTACCGTTATAGGCCAGCGTTACCGTGCCACCGCCTTTGAGTGTAGTGTTAGTGCCGAGGCTAAGAACGGCATTGGCATTGTTGCCACCGGTTATCACGATTTTTCCTGCGTTCGAGATAGTGCCGCCGTCTACGGCTAAGGTGGTGCCGGGATTGAAGCTCAGGCTGTCGTGGGAGCCGATACTTAGATTATTGATTGTAGCGTTGATGTCCAGAGTCACCGGCGATACCTTCGAATTTACGATCAGGGCATTGTCGCCTGCGTTGGGAAGACCGGCTGTCCACATGCCGGCGTTGCTCCAGTTTCCAGGCCCGCCTGTCCAGAAGTCATTGGTGATGCTGGGAAGGGCCGGGCGGTTTATCGCCGAGTGAAAGCCCAGTTGAACCGGTTCAAGGCGTTTGCCGCGGACCTCAAACGCCGGGTACGGTTCAAAAATGAAACGTGAGTTACTACCGGGCTGGGCTATCTGAATATCGCGATTTATCGCCCTAAAGATTCCGAAGGAATTCGCCCGCCAACGATAGAACTGGTGGAAGGATGAGCAGTTGCCAAATGCCTTGCACCAAGCCCGATTCCATTCCACGGTAGTCTGGGAATGGGCTAAAGTGGGAGAGAGCCATCCCGCTCCCATAGAGGCAACGAGGACTAAAGTTAGCATCGCGGCTGTCCGGCAAATCACAGTGCTCTTCCAAAAGACTAACCAGCGCGCTGTCATCGGTGTACATTTCGTATCTTTCCAGTTCATCGTCGCCTCCAGAATTTGAATCGTCGATTTGCGGAGTTCCGCCACTTTCTTAAGACCTCCCACGCCGTAAAGCTTGGAAAAGAGTGGAAAAGTGCCCGCCGCCGGCGTCAGGTATGGCTCTTCTCAAAATGGGCAAAGACAGGGCTTCGCCCGACTCTGCATTTGTGGTAGAATTTGGCGACTTTAGCAAGGCTTTTGGGGTAGCTTTACGGTAGGCTACCTATTAATTAAAGACTCGAATCGGCGTTCCCTCCCTCAATCCGACTTCTTGCGTCGAGGACCCATGGGATCAGCTTCTCCCGGCCGAAGGCGAGAAATGCCAGCTGAATCGAACGGCGATGGGAAATGCCCCAGCCCCGATTCCGTCCGGAAAGAGCTCGACCAGATTCTGGCGAGTGCGAGCTTCCGCGGCTCCCCACCTCTCAGACGTTTTCTGCGTTATACCGTCGAACACAGCCTGCGCGGTGAAGCCGACCAACTAAAGGAATACCGGTTAGGGCTCGAAGTTTTTGGTCGCTGCTCGTCCTACGAACCTCAGAAGGACCCAATTGTGCGACTTGAGGCTCGCCGTCTGAGGGCCAAGCTGCGGGAGTACTACGAGGACGAGGGCAGACAAGATCCAGTCGTGATTAGCGTTCCAAAGGGCGGCTACGCCGCGACATTTGTCGCCAATGGTCACCGGGAACCGTCTGTCGTACTGCCCGCTCCGCAAGTAACTCCGCCCATGGACCCGGTTCCATTCTCATCGAAAAACACCAAGATCGGAATGGTGGCGGTCATTTCCATAGTGGTCCTGTTGCTGGTTGGTTGGGCGTTGAGTCGCAGGCCAGGTCGGATGTCCGGTACCGCTTCCCGCCAGGCGATCTCGATGGCCGTGCTGCCGCTGCAAAATCTCTCGGAGGATCCCACCAAGGACTTTCTTGCCGATGGCATCACTGAGAACCTTATCGACAACCTGTCGCGGCTCCCCGGCTTGCGGGTCGTGGCCCGCAGCACCGCCTTTCGTTACAAAGGCGCGGAGTCAGACCCTCAAAAGGCAGGACGGGATCTGCACGTTCGCGCCGTGCTGAGCGGGAAGTTGCTGGAACATGGTGACACACTCGTAGTCCAGATGGAGTTGGTCGACGCCGTGAAAGGCTCGCTGCTGTGGGACAACCAGTACCGCCGGAAGCTGGCCGACATTCAGTCTGTCCAGGAAGATATCTCACGTGACGTCCCCAGACAACTACAGCTGTACCTATCGGACGAGGAGATGGCCCGTCTGGTCAAACCGCAAACTGAAAGTTCCGAGGCTTTTCAGTTGTATCTGCGGGGGCGCTACAACTGGAACAAACGAACCGAGGAAGGATTCACCAAAGCGATCGAATACTTTGACCAGGCGATCGACCAAGATCCCCAGTATGCACTGGCCTACGCGGGGCGGGCGGACAGCTATATCTTGTTGGCTGAGTACACCGTGCTCCCCAGCAAAGAGGCGCTCCCAAAGGCGCAGAGAGCGGCCACGAAAGCTTTGGAGCTAGATGAGACGCTGGCGGAAGCGCATACCTCTCTGGGCGCAGTCAGAGCGGACTATGAGTGGGATTGGCGAGGCGCCGAGAGTGAGTTTCAGCGAGCCATCGAACTTAATCCGAGCTACGCGACGGCCCATCAGTGGTACGCCGAACTATTGTCCCAAGAGGGCCGGCACGACGAAGCCATCGCGGAGATCCGACGGGCTCAAGAGCTCGACCCTCTTTCCCTAATTATCAACGCCATCACGGGAAGGATTCTTCTATTTGCCGGAAGAGTTGACCCGGCGATTGAGCAACTGGGGAAGACTCTGGAAATTGACCCGAACTTCAGCATAGCGAACTATGACCTGGGCAAGGCATATTTGCAAAAGGGAATGTTGAGCAAGGCAATCGCGGAGTTTCAGAAGTCCGTCAACCTGTTCAAGGTCTCGGAAAGAGACGCGGCATTGGGATATGTGTACGCGCGTCTTGGCAAGCACGCGGAAGCCCACCACATACTCGAAACCTACTTGGAGGAATCGAAGCGCACTTATGTATCGTGGTACGGCATCGCGTTTGTTTACGTAGGACTCGGACAGAAGGATCAGGCCTTCGCCTGCCTGGAAAAAGCTTATGATCAGAAAGATGTCAGGCTGAGGGACTTGAATGTAGAACCCGTATTCGAGAGCGTGCGTTTCGACCCGCGTTTCGCCGACCTCGTGCGCCGCGTTGGCCTTTGAATTTTTCATTTGTTGATCAAGGCCCGACCACTCATTGCGAGGCATGTCCAAGCTGTCCTAGGAGTCCTCGAGCGTTGGCCGTTATTGCGTGATTGAACTTCCGACTGTGGCGAATGTGTTGGTCGCGCTCGATCCGATGAGTCGGACAGTGCCTGCTACGAGCGCCAATATGACTGCCATCATTATCGCGTATTCAGCGACGTCCTGGCCGTCCTGTTGCGACTATAACCTCTGCATCATCAAGTGTCAGTTTCCTCTGTTCTTGCGGCTTGTGCAATGGCTCGCCCGTGTGGTTCCACGAGTACTGAATACGGCTGGTAGATTGCGATTGAGTAGTTTTCGCGGGAGGGCTGTTCGACCTAACGTCCCACGACTTGGCGACCTGGTGAGTCTGGGGCGTTTTGTTTTGAGGCGGGAGAAGGCACTCAACACCTTCGTAAATGCTTCGGCGGCAAATCCCGTTGCCGGCACGGTCATGGACACGGCGGCAATCTCTAACGAACTGCAATGCTGCGTGCCACCGAGAGTTCCTGCGGCGGCGAGGTGCGGCTCGCTCTTCAAGCTATCCCCCGTCTCCAATCGGGAATGGTGATTGAGATCAGGCACCAGCTGAGCGCGGGACAACACCACTACGGAGCAATGGGTTCATTGCGCTGCTGTCTTCTGTGGCGCTGTCTAATCAGTGTGCGCTGCTTAAGAATCTGGAGCTACCGAACAAGTCTCGGCTGGAACTCCCGTCGATCAAGCAGGAGTTTGCAAGGTTCGGGAGGATGCCGAGACTGCGGGAGGGCGAAAGGCACCGCGACTTTCTGCTTGGGGGACTAGGAGGACTGGAGATGGGTTGTCCTGCCGGAAATGTGGCTGGGGCGACCGATTTGTTGCCGATCTTCCTGCTGGTCAATTAGGAATTCGACTCCATACAAGTAGGCTGCCCGGTTGCGAACGATTCCGCTGACACGGACCGGTGTGCCAAAATGGAAGTCGATGAGTTCAACATCGATTCGAGTTCCTATAGCTAAGTTCGCAAGAGCAAAGAAGCAAATGCCACCTTCGCTCATTTTGGTTCCGCGACCCGGTATCACCGCTGTGCCTGTCATATCATCGGCCACTACGCGGATTGGCATGTCAACCGGCCGTCGCTCCCATTGGCGCTTGTCTCCTGCTGGTTGCCGGTTCAGTGCCATGCTCGCAATTTAACATCACCTTGAACCGAGCTTCGCCTTACGAAGGAACACGTCCCGCTGCCCCTGAACACATGCTAGAGAGTTAGAGTGAGAATCTGTTTGAAGTTGTCGCCACGAGTTGAAAGGTAGTACAACCACGCAGAATTCGTGATCCGATGCGCACTGAATACTGCCGTATTGTCAACGTGGGCCAATCTAGTCTCTGCAACCATTCCTGGTAATTGACCCATCAGCCGCAAAGGCGTAGCGTGTTTAGTACATACAAAAACAAGTCCGTCGCCGCGCCCTGCGGCGAAGGTTCCTTTCACCCTCTAACCAATGAAGGGAGCATCCGATGTTCACACGAGTAGTTGAAATCAACGCTAAATCCGGAAAAGCAAGCGAGCTCGCAAAAACCATCCAGGAGAAGGTCCTGCCCATGCTGCAAAAACAGAAAGGATTCATGGACGAGACTGTCCTGGTCTCGGACACTGAGCCAAGTCGCATCATCGGTCTCAGTTTCTGGAACAGCAAAGACGACGCTGAGCGATATCACCAGGAAGTGTATCCTAAAGTCAACGAGGTACTATCGCCCTTGCTGGAGCAGACGCCGGTCATCCGGACATTCAATGTCCACACCTCCGGCACTCACAAAATCGCTGCCGGCAAAGCCGCCTGAGCAAACAACGGCGGGCGAGCCAGCGACTCGCCCGCTTGGAACCTCTCCAGCTTAGAACCCGACCTTCAAAGCAGCTCACCACTCCCAGAGGCGCTCCCCCCTGCGCCTCCTGCCGTCAAAACCCTCGCAATGTCCGCGAGCCCCGCCTCCTGAGAAATTCGGAGCTTCCTTATTCATACCAGCGGACGAGATTCCAACTTCGGAGTAATCGGGGTGTAAGTGAGGGGCGACCGTTATTTCTCGGCGACTGGTCCTTTCGTTACCTCCCGCTCTTCTTCAGCGCTGTAGGATACTCGGCTTAGCATATGGCATACCTCCCCCCAACGCTCGCCAATCGGCGCGCCGCACGAGCATGGCTCGCAAAAGCACTCGCGCAGTTCTTCGATTCGAGGACGGTCGCTACACCCCAGGCAAATTGCAGGTAATCTCTCTCACTGGCGGTGTGCTCTATTTGTCGACCTTCTAGGGCAGGGCCCGCGTCAAGTTGATGTTCTTGACTCACGGCGGACCGATGCTTGGGGCGGCAGAGATGTTGAGCCCCATCTCCTGGGCTCAGCAGCCGTTCCGGTTCCTGACGCTCGATGAAAGCGATCAGCGCAGACTGCGCGCGGCTATTCGGTCAGCATGGGAACTGACTACTGGTTCGTAAAATTCCAAATCGACACGTCGGACCGCTCCCCTCGACAACTGGAGGGCAGGATACTGGCTGCCGACGACGAGTGGATCGATAGGTACAGAGCCACGTTAGTTCACACAAATCCGACGCGAGGGCGCCTCTTCTCGAACGTCCTCCGCGTTTGCCTGCTGAGATGGTGGTCATTAACTCTCCTCAGTTCTCGGCCTGACCTTCGATCGCTGGATCAAGCAGCTATGGAGAAAACCAGAATACCGGGTGGTGGGTGGTTGAAAAGGACATCGTACTTGACAACCACGTCAAGAAGGAAAAGGTTCAACGGTGCACCTGGGAGCAACACGATGTCTCGAGTTTCGGTGTTAGATTACCTGTCCTCCGGGACATGTGCACAACGCCCGATCGAGGGATTAACCAACATCCTTTCGTGATCTGCCGCTCTGCAGGCGACTAGAAAGACAATGAGCGAAGGAACAACTTCTATTTCTGGCCACAGCAGCCAAGGGATAGAAAGTTCCACACTCCCCCGCAGAGCAGTATTTGCGGCGCACGAGAGGCGACGCAGTGAGAGATCGCAGTTCACAACTTAAAGCAGTAAAGTGCGTACTGGTACTGATATTCCTTCTTCTTTTCGCTTCCGGAGCCTTCGGGCAATTGACCGCTAATCCCTCCACCATAAACTTCGGCAACGTTCCCCTGAGAACGGGGGCCACTCAATCCGTGGCCATCGCCAACTCGGGTGGACAGAGTCTTAACCTGTCGCTAGCCGGCATCACGGGGACGGGGTTCAGTTTGAGTGGGCTCGCGTCCCCAGTGATTTTGTCTCCAGGTCAGTCCTTGAACGTAACCGTTGCTTTCAGCCCTCAGTCCGCGGGCACTGCAACCGGCAGCATTTCTCTTACTTATAATGGCGCATTTCGGCATCACGACAGGCGGACTAATAACGCTTCGGTCCTGACGGTTTCCTTGTCCGGCACGGGTACAAGCTCTGGCTTCGTTGTCGCTAGTCCCGGCAGTGTGAGTTTCGGTAGCCTTCTGGTTGGGAACAGTCAGACACAAGCCGTCAGTCTGACCAATTCTGGCGGCACGAGTGTAACGGTCTCCCAAGCGACGACTCAGGGATCAGGTTTCAGCGTTAGTGGGCTAACCCTGCCAGTTACCCTGCCCGCGGGTTGGAGCACAAGTTTCAGCGTCACCTTTGCCCCGCAAGCAGCTGGAACTGCGAACGGCAACATTGCATTTGCAAGCAATGCTTCTAATTCGACTCTAAACCTGCCGCTGTCAGGTTCGGGCATGGCGCCTAGCTCGCTGTCTCCAATTCCCGCAGGGCTCAACTTCGGCAACGTGCAGACCGGCAACAATCAGACCTTGACAGGAACCGTGACCAACTCCGGTGGCTCCAGCGTCACTGTCACGCAAGCCGCAGTCACCGGCAGCGGGTTCACTGTGAATGGCTTGAACTTACCTTTGACCTTAGCTCCGGGCCAGAGCAGCCCCAATTTCAACGTGGTCTTCGCTCCGCAGTCGGCGGGAGCGGCGAGCGGTACTCTTTCCCTTACCAGCAATGCTTCCAACCCAACGCTCAATATCCCCTTGTCGGGTACCGGAGTTACAGGGGGTGTGCTCGCCGCAAATCCGTCGAGCCTCAACTTCGGCAACGTGCAGACCGGCAACAATCAGAAGTTGGCAGGAACCGTGACCAACTCCGGTGGCTCCAGCGTTACTATCACGCAAGCCGCAGTCACCGGCAGCGGATTCACTGTGAATGGCTTGAATCTGCCTTTGACCTTAGCTCCGGGCCACAGCAGCCCCAGTTTCAACGTCGTGTTTGCTCCACAGTCGACGGGAGCGTCTAGCGGGTACTTCTCCCTCACCAGCAATGCCTTGAACCCAACGCTCAACATTTCTTTCTCAGGCACCGGGGTTGCACCAGGAACTCTCTCTGCAAATCCGGCCAGCCTCGGCTTCGGCAACGTGCAGGTCAGCAACAATCAGACTCTGTCGGAAACGGTGACCAATGTAGGTGGATCAAGCGTCACTATATCCCAGGATACTATTACGGGTACGGCTTTTAGTGTCACCGGGCTTAATCCGCCGGTAACCCTCACTTCGGGACAAAGCATAACTTTCAGTGTCACCTTTGCTCCGTCCTGCGCAGGAAGTTCCAGCGGGAACTTTGCTGTGGCCTCCAATGCGTCGGATTCTAGTTTGAACATTCCGCTGTCCGGCACAGGGACAGCTGCCGGGCAGTTCGCGGTAACCCCTGCGAGCTTAGCCTTCGGCAATGTGGTGGTCGCAACCAGTGCGAATCTTCCGGCACAACTCAGCGCCTCTGGAGCGAGTGTGACCGTCACGTCTGCTAACCTGAGCAGTTCGGAGTTCACTCTAAGCGGACTGTCCTTCCCGGTAACAATTCCAGCCGGCAATAATGTGCAGTTTACCGTGGCGTTCACGCCGCAAGCCACCGGTGTAGCCTCCGGTACGGTTTCTTTCGCCAGTAATGCCTCGAATTCGGTAGTGCTTTCGTTGAGCGGGACGGGTACTCCGACGCCGATCCACAGCGTCTCTCTCTCCTGGACAGCCAGCACGTCCTCCGACGTGGTTGGGTATAACATCTATCGCGGCGCTAGCTCGGCTGGCCCTTACTCGAAGATCAATTCCTCGCTGAATGCAGGGACAAACTACACAGACAACTCGGTCGTCGACGGCCAGACCTACTACTACGTTTCCACTGCAGTCAATTCGAATAACCAGGAGAGCGCCTACTCCAGTCCGCCGCAGCAGACCGTGATTCCGGCGCCATAGTCGGGTTCCCGGCCGTACGTTCTAAGTGTCATGCTCAATTCGGAACCGGTCACTAGCACAATCTACCTTTGGTTTCTGAAAGATGTAGTTTCGCCTCCCTAGCTGGAATACTTTTTCGGTTGCCGGTCACCTCGCGCTCGACGTGCCAAGTGTTGGTGACCGTGGCAACCGGCTCCGGACTCGTTCCGAAATAAATGTCGGTGTTGGCCAGGTAGATGCTGGCCGTCCCGTCGAATTGCTGCCCCGCGTTCTGGCTGAAATCGGCTTCGAAGACGACCGCTGCCCATGGCCCGGACAATTGGCGGGAGGCGTGTAGTGAAAGGCCTATTAAGATTCTGAAAAGAACGCGAATTGGTAGTCAGAGAATAACTGGACTTTGCAGGGCTGCTCCGAGGCCCGCGGAAGCAGAGGATCGGCCGTCATGTAGACTGCGTGCCCACCTGCCGGTTCAGATTTTGTGCCAGGGAAATGTTCCCCAGCGCCAAAACCATTGCGAGAGTTGTGACTACGAAATACGGCCGCGACGAATGAATGGAAAGCTCCTTTGCCGCTACAGGAACGGGTTTGAGCCAGATTCCGTTGCCGGTTTCGAAATGCTGTCGATTGTACATCTGTACATCCATCTCGTCTGTTCGCGACTCTCACCCGCTCGATACGCTGCCTTGACTGGAGCTGCGGACGAGCAGATACTCTATGCGGGGTTGTTTCATGTTTTACGGTCGCGCGTGTGCGTTTTGGACCCTAGCCGTAGCCACCCTACTGGCGCATCCTGCGGACGGACAATCGGTGATCTCCACTCATTCCGGCATAATCCATTTTTTCGAAGGCGCTGTTTACTTGGACGACCAGCCGCTGGAATCTCATCCCGGAAAATTTTCAAGTGTGCCCGAAGGCGCCGAACTCCGCACGGCGGAAGGCCGTGCGGAGGTGCTGCTTACGCCTGATGTCTTCGTCCGCATAGGCCAGAGAACTACGATTCGCATGGTTGCGAACAAACTCTCGGATACCCGTGTCGAGTTGCTGGCGGGTTCGGCAGTCGTGGATTCGGCGGAGCCAGGCTCCGGCACATCGGTGACTTTAATTTACAGAAATTGGAACGTGCGCTTCTTCGAGCGGGGCGTCTACCGAATCGATTCCGATCCGCCGCGCTTGTGGGTGCTCCAGGGTACGGCCGAAGTATCCGCTGTCGCCAATCAGGGGGCGCTATTGGTTAAGCAAGGGATGTATGTACCGTTTGCGCCCGTGCTTGTGCCGGAGCGATCGATCGACGAGCCCCGCGATGCGTTCAGCACTTGGGCCGAAGGCCGCCAACAATCGATTTCCGCGGACAATGCCATAGCGGCGAACATCCAGGACCCCGCTTCGATGAACACCTCCGGTCTTGACAGTTTTACTTACTTTCCGATGCTCGGTCTTTCTGCCATGGGGCCTGGCTTGTCCAGCACGTACAGCTCCTTAGGCCCGGATCAGCCTGGGTTCAACTCCATCTACTTGCCCGGCTACACTTATCTGCCTTTGTTTCTAGGACTGGGGCTGGGTGGATTTCGAACGCCTCTCGGTTTACCGCCATACGCCGGAATTTCACCTTTTCCACGCGCTACTGGTCCGCGTTCGATCCCAGTGCGCCCGATTTCACCCATGCGGCCTATTTCACCGATACGGCCTATTTCGCCGGCGCGCCCTGTTTCACCGGTTGGAATACACGCGGGCGTTCACCGCTAGTCACAGGCAAATTACTGAGCGGGTGCGTAGTACCCGAGGCGCCAGTGCACTTTGAGAAGGGAACCAAGACCGGGGGGCGGCGAAAGCTTCACCTCGACCTTGCGGTACTTTCCATCTCTGGATTTATTCCTGGGGTAGTAGCCAAGAACGTACTGATTGCGCAATTCGACGGCGATCCGGGTTGCGACGCTCGGCATATCGCCCGGGATCGCCGCTGCGAAAGCCCGTCCGCCTGTTTGCGCCGCAATTTCGGACAACAGACGCGGCCCGGAGATTTCCTCAGGAGTCAGCCCGAGAGAGAAGACCGGTTCGAAAACACCCATGGCGTAGATTTGCACGTCCGCTTCGCGAACAAGCGACTCGATCTGGGCCGCCGTGTAGTGGCTGCGGTTATCCCCTCCATCAGAAACGACCACGATTGCCTTCCGGGAATTCTTCGCCTTTTTCATCTCGCGCAGTCCGGTGTCGATGGCATCAAGCATCGCGGTCAGACCGCCCGCCTGAGCGTTTTTCAGAGCACTTTGAATCTCTTCCGTGTGGCCCGTGAATCCGATCGATACTTTGGCAAGGTCCGCAAACTCTACGAGAAACGCCTCATCTTCTTTGGTCAACGTGTTCAGCAACTGTGTGACAGCGTCGCGAGAAGTCCGAAGCTTATAGGCCATACTTCCGCTGTCATCGAACAGCACGCCAACAGACAGAGGCGCATCCTCGCCGGAGAAATGTGCCACATTCTGCTCCACGCCATCTTCGAACAAATGGAAATCTTCTTTTTGAAGCCCGAGAACGAATCGGTTCAGCGTATCGGTCACTGTTACCGGAATGACAACCAGGTCGGTATACGCTCGGAAGGTCGCCTCTGGACTTTGCTGTGAGTCCGCAGCCCGAAATGTCGATTGTGGGGTCTTCTCTTCGGGTTTTGTCTGGGCAAGTGCCAAACCCGAGAACAACGCAAATGCAGCTACCGCGCACCCTACGCAACAGATGTAGGCCCACGCTCTCCGCTTCACAATCCTGCTCCCAACCACCGACGAGTCTAGCATGATGCTCGTCCGAACGTTGGGGGCACATGCGGTATCGGTGCTGCATTAAAGGTTGAAACTTTTCAGCCTGCGTCCACAAAATAAAGGAGAACGGATCGCAAGCCTATCAACGATTGCTGAGACGCCTGTTTGACGAACTGTTTTTACCCGACTGACTCAAGTATCGTTCGGAGAGCGAGGCGGTGTGCGCGATGCCAGAGGGCCGAACATCGAGAGGGGATGTTGCGCTGTGGTATTTGGCCAGTGTCATTGCTCTCGTGTTCTTTCTATTGGCTCGGCAGTTTAGCGCTGATAACACTGGCAGGGTGATCACCGTGGCGATATCAGTGGCTATCTTTGCATGTAGCATCCATCCGACGCTGCATTCACCTTGGCTGCACAGCAATCTCAGTCGCAGAATTGTCTTGTCTTTCGTTGCAGTTGGAATAGCAGCATTTGGATGGACACTTTGGCCGTATTCGTTGAATGTCAGTCCGACCAACGTCAGATTTGCAGACAAAGATGCTGCTGGTCAGACTTACAGTTTTCGGTTCACTAATCGATCTGACAAAGACCTTTATGCTTCTCAACTGAAGTTTCGTATCCATAGTCAGACGCTGTCCGGCATGGATTTCCTGATAAATCTACCGAATGCAAGTCGTAAAGCATACGGCGAGGGTGGTGTCGGGGCGCGACGTTTCGCCGACCTTCAGGGTCTTCTTTGCCACGACAGTTATCAGCGTCCGGTGTTTTCGATATTTGCATTTCATTTGGCGCCTCATGAGTCACGAGAGATGACGATTACGAACGGCAGGGCGGGAAGCGCCAAAGTGGGGGCCACCACAGGCTTCTTTTCGACTACCCCTCAGCCGCTCCATGTAAATGGAAAGGTAGATTCAACTCCGTTTCGTAGCGACGAATCCCTTAGCGATTGTCAGTCTTTCGGGTTCTTGGTCGATGCGCACGAACACGAGGGAATGTACTGGTTTGACCATGAGTCTCAGACGCATATGGAGAAAATTGAGTAGATCGACGCCCGCGCCGAAACAGGAGTTTTCAATTCCGGGGTATACCCCCTTCGAGGTTCTAAAGGGAAATTCTTCGCCTTCCAAAAGGTGCTCCGCGTTCAATGCCCAGGTTCGACGCTTTAGTCTTCTGCCTCGTGTGCATGTCACGCTTGATGGCTACGGTGTCGAATCTCGGGAGCCGGTCCCGTGGCATAGCTAGGGCGCTGCCAACGCTGCAGAATGCGAGGAACATACGACATGCTCCAAGCTGGTGCGATCCGACATGAACCTCGCAAAGGTTCAAGCCTTCGTGGGCTATGGGTCGAGGAATCCCGCATGGCCAGCCACGCCAGGAATAATGAGGATCTGGTCTGAGCTAAACCCTCTCTTATCGAAGCATCAACATCTCCCGATCTGAAACGCGCAGTGCAAGCGCGCCAGCAGCAGAGCAACATGGGGCCAATTTGTGCAGTCCTCGATCGCGCCGAACGTCAGGCGCTTACGTGCAATAATATCTGCATATATATCAATAATATACAATGTATTATGTAACCATTACTATAATGTGTGCATCAAACGTGTAGCCGCAAGCAACTGCTCCTTCAAGAGTTAGTCGGCGTGTACCAGGATCGAAAGCTCGTCCGGGTAGGGTCATGTTCAAGTCGAGAAATGCCCTCGGTTATTTCAAGCATCAAGAAAGGGACACATCTGTGCAAAAGCCACACAAACTGCAAAATGGTGCGGCGCTGAACGTCGAGGGCAACCATCCTTCAACCGTCTCCGCTCGCAAGCTGGAATCGAATCGTGAGAATTCCAAAAAGTCTACCGGGCCCAAGACCGCGCGCGGCAAGGCGAACAGCCGTTTCAATGCCGTGAAACACGGCCTGTGCGCCAAGCGCCTAATCTACTCCTCCCAAGGCAAGCTGCTCGACGCAGACTTGCTCAAGCTGCTGGAGAGTCTGCAAGCGCAATATGGAAGCGACGATGTGCGCGTCCAGTTGCTCTGCGATGCAATCGTGACCGAGTACTGGCGCCAGGGCCAGAGCCTGCGATTTGAAATGAAGTTCCTTAGCGAGGGTGACGCACACTTCGGGAATCAGGGTGGCATGTCCGGTCTGCAGCGTTACTTGACCGGGAGCCAGCGCGCCTTGCTAAAGAATCTGGAGCTGCTGCATGAGATACAGCCTCAACTCCCGCCAGCCAAGCAACCTGCCGTCACCACCGTTTCGGAGGGCGCCGCGGGTGCGCGTAAGGCCCTTAAGATCGTCCGACAGAACGGACTTACTCACACGCCGGCAACCAAGTCATCGACACGTGGTGCTGGACCCGCCGCGCCAACCGAGAACTCGGAACCGTCGGCTAGCGCCGACACTATAAAGTTGGCCTAATCCAGGGCGCAACCGCAACAACAACAAGGCAAGATGCCGGTCAGCCGCCGGAATCTTGCCTTATTTGTTTTTTGGGGAGAGGCCCTGAACGCTGGCGGCTCAGCTTTTCGCCCCTTTGCAGGAAGGCCCGACCGCCAGCCCCGTGATAGGTACAAGAATTTCTCAGTCCGGAATGAGACAGACGTACACGCCCTTGGTAGTACTCATTTAACTTGCTAGCGCTCCTTCTAACTTGAAAACTCAAGTTGTGAAGCAGGAGCAGTTTGCGTAATAAACAGTTCGAATGGTTCCATCGTCGATGACGAACTCGGTTCCGGGTGATTGCCGACGCCCTGTCTGACGCAATGCCGACGACCAACTCGGCGACCTCCTCGGGCCGGTTGGCCTCCCCAGCAGTGTTCCACCAGGCATGTCCATCAGTTTTTGCCATGGGGTCGCGTAGTCGCTGTCTTCTTTCTCGGCCATTCGCTCGATCATTCTCGTGGCGGCGTCGGTTTCAATGAGACCGGACGAAACGATGACGACCCTGACTCCTGTTGGGCTGACCTCATTCGACAATGCCTTGTTGTAGTTCGTCAGAGCCGCTTTGACGGTCGCATAGGCAAGGGTCGAGTCGTGGAGTGGGAATCCTCGTTGAATAGACGAGATGTGGATCAGCGCACCCGACCCTAGGGCGATCATTGATGGCAGCAGGCCACGATCAAGCCTGACAGCGGGAAGCAGATTCTCGTTGATAGCTTGCTGCCAGAGTTCGTCAGTAACGGTGATGAAGCTGGTGCACCTGCCTACATCGGCGTTTGGGACATTGCACGCCAGCGACGAATCTCGATGTCTGAGATTTCTCATACGTTTGTGGATGATTCTCGCTACCGCAGCGCCTCGTCTTGCATCTGATTTACCATTGTGCGGAACGCTCGCATCGCAGCGATCAACTCGGACTGCTCGGCGTCCTCGCGCCAGTCAGAGGGCACGACAAATGTGTCGTAGTCGTTCTCGACGTTCTTGTTTCTGTGATCTTCAGCTTCGAAGAGATCAAAAGTGACCGCGACATTTCGGCTTTTGACATCGCCATTCTTGTTAAGAGACAAGGATGTAAGCACGAACACATGGAAATAGTCCATTAAACGCCTCCTGTCTTGCGACAAAAACTCTTGCGCAGCCGCCATCCCAACAGCCGGGAAGATGGGGCTGAAGACTGCGAGGTACAACGATGAACCAACGCGAGTCTGATTCGAGGCGATCCAGTACCTCGGTTCGCTTAAGCTTGCCGCGCCCGAGCACAATGGGTACTCGATGGTTTCGGTGGGCAATGAAATCGCGTAGTCCTGTATCGTCGGGGCCGCGGTCGCGGTCTGACTCAAGTGGGGAGAGCGTCGCAGTTCTTAGGGGAGATGTGCGTGGTGCTACTTCTTGTGCCCGATCAGGAGACCGGGATCGGAGGAATTGATCGCCACCAGGTCCCCGTGTCCGTCACGTGTCGTGTGGAACCGCTCGTTGGTGCGGCCGATGATCCTGTTGCCTTCGTCTCGCGCGACGGAAGACGTGTCGGTGAAACCAGTTGTGACCGAGCCGATGATCTTGCGGTTCCCGTCTCGAATGTAGTCCTTCTTCAGCATGGCTCACTGCCTCCAGTTGAAGTATACGTCGGAGGTGGAAAAAACGGCCAGTTTTGGAGGGTAATCTCACGGTGATCTTTGGTAACTGTGCCCAGACTTTCTGGACGATTTTTCTAGCTGCTCTGTACACTATCAGTTGGAGTAGGATTGACCGTTCAAAGTCATACGAGATCGTGCCGGAGGACATGCAGCGCATGGCCGGGACGGAGGAACTGAGCGAATGATGAAACCCGGGATCTACGCTGGGGTAAGATCAGCTGACCAGAGCGGGAAAGTATTCAGAATTGAGCGGGGCATGCGGAGGTGCATGGTCTGCCAGGAATTGTTCACTCGGGACAGCGCCGCCGAACACGCGAACGTCGCCTGCCGGCCGGAGAAGCAACCTTCGCCAAACAGCTGCGAGGCGCAAACGAGCAACTGAGCAAGTAAGCCAACGGCTAGCCGCAACACGCCAAGAGCTACACTTCCCCCAACGTTCTTTTCAATGCTCTGTAGTAAACGGGACTGCGCCGGATAGGCTTCCGCACGCCTTTTACTACCGAGAAAACAACAGGCGGCTTCGGCCCTGCAATACAGAGCTGCCGAGAATTACGGACCCTGCCTCGATCTCGTGTGCCCGGGCTCAATGAGTTTTCAAGGAGGACTGATGGACCACCAGATGGGAGCGGCTCAACGTGAGTTCCTAGATGCCCAGCGGCGTTGGAACGCGGATGAGAAGGGAGACCTCAACCTGCTGGAGATCTGTAGCGATGCGGAGCAGCGCCTGGTTGCGGCCTTCTTTGTTGGCTGGATCGCCGATATGAGGCTGAAGAACCTCGCCTATTTGCACTTTCGCAACGCGCTTGTTCAATACAACGGGGGCGAAAGTGGACGGAGCCAAAATGCAAATTGGTGAGGCGCTGCGAACCATTGTCGTGGAGCCTCTGGAACTTCCGGTGAGTGACCCCAGACGCGATCCCATTTCTCAGCCGGAAGTACCCAAATCGGAGCCCGAACCTGAGCCAGGGCAGGTGCCAGCTAGCCGATGAAGGCTCCCGATTACATCTCCGCGATCGTCGGCTACCGGGTTTGGCGGTGGGAGGCCACAGGGCTCCAATCGCTCAATGGTGAGCGATGGTTTCCCAATCGCCCCTTCGTAGCTAGTTGCAGGGCTCTTACTCTCGAGACCGTCGTCGGCGCCGAGGCGGTGCACAAAAGGAACGATGTCCCACAGGCGAAGTGCACCTGCGGTGTGTACGCAACGAAAGGCCTTGACCATCTACGCGAGACACAATACTGGCGGCACGGAATCCACGGGAAAGTGAACCTATGGGGCACTGTCGTGGAACACGAGCTAGGGTGGCGAGCCCAGTACGCTTACCCAAAGGCCTTGTGTCTTCCCCGCGACAGACTCCCGTTCTCATTGGCAGCAATACAGTCCAGGTTGAAAACGTTGATCGCGTACCGCGCTGCGATTTTCGTTGCCGATCCAAACGGGAACATCCCGTTATGGGCGAGGGATTCAGGATACGATTCCGCAGGATTGGACTACCTGATCAAGACGAGCAAGCAATATTACGACCGATGCCGACAGGAGAGAACATTAAAGAAGGGCGACCGTGTGGCGCTGCGCTGTGTCGGCATCGCAGTGGTCGAGCAGGTCGACGACAAAGACCTGCAAGTCGTGCTCAGGAAAGAGTACGCGTTCAAGATTCCCCGCAACCATGTAGCTTGGGACCAGCAGAACATGCGTTGGGAGGCGAGCCCTTGCCAGTTTTTTTGAAGCCAATGTATCGCTCTGGTCAGCGCATGAACTAGTCCAGTGCAGAGACAGATTGGCGGCTGGCGAAAGTCAGAAGACGAGTTGATCTTGCAAGCAGCAAAGGAGGTGTGATGTGGAGGTCCTCAAGGACAAATACGGCAGACCGCAAGGACTGATTCGGGAAATTGCCGGCGGTCAGGAACGGCTCTTCGATATCGATGGCCAAGCGATTGCCACCTATAGGCCGTCGACGAACTTTACCTACAACAAGAACGTACCCACCCGCATCGCCTTCCGGGGCCGGGCGGCAAGAAGGAGTAATTTTCTTGGGGTGTTCTTGTATTGCGCAAACCAGAAGGCGGCGCAAAGAGAGGAGAAATAATCGCTTGATATTTATATCGTGACACGATATAACTCGCCTATTTAGATCTGTAAGAGACGCCTAGACTGCAGTCAAGATCTCGCGATGCGGAGAAAGCGCGTGCCACCTTGCCGGAAGGGCTGGGGGGCTTTTTGCGAACCCATAGACCGGGGGCCCGGTGAAGGGCGGCAGTCTAGCTCCTTGCTTCTTTGCGAAACGAAGCCAATATGTACCCTGTCTTCATAGACTTACGAAATTTATAACAGGACGAAAAGGCATCGTGAATCTGGGCTGCCCTGAGTAACCTCGATGTGGCCTGATTCGGTGCTATACGAGCAAATATTGCGATTAAGTGCTACGGAAGTAAATGTGCGGAGTCACCGAAGGATTTCGTCGTGGCTCTTTTGCTCCGCCAGGATCTACAGGTTTCTACTTCCCTTGGTGGGTCGCATTCTCACTCAACTGAAACGACAGAGCCGCCTGGTGGAATTTCTGATAATGGTGGAGAGCTGATTTTGCGGGTCTTCTACGCACCTGAAACCGAGCATGAACTAGTTCGACCCTAGGAAGTCGATAGGGAAGCCGGTGCGGTACCATTGTCAAACAAGCCATGCACATTCTTCATGTCGTCGGGGCGAGGCCGAACTTTGTGAAAGCTGCACCGGTGATGCGCGCCCTCGAGACGTGGCCCGACGCCCGGCAGACGCTAATCCATACCGGTCAGCACTACGACAGGAACTTGTCTGACATTTTCTTTTCCGAGCTCAATATGCCAGCGCCGGATGTGAACCTCGAAGTGGGCTCGGGCAGCCACGCCGTGCAGACTGCCGAAGTGATGAAGCGGTTTGAGGCGGTCGTCCTGGAGCGAAAACCGGACCTCGTTCTCGTCTACGGAGACGTGAATTCCACGGTAGCCGCGACGCTCGTCTGCTCGAAATTACTTATTCGCGTCGGCCATGTTGAGGCTGGACTTCGTTCATTCGATCGCACCATGCCGGAAGAGATCAACCGGATTGTGACAGACCAGCTCGCTGATCTACTGTTTACCCCTGCGGAAGATAGCGACGTCAATCTTCAGCGCGAGGGTGTTCCTGCGGAGAAGATCCACTGCGTCGGGAATGTGATGATCGATTCTCTGATTCAGCTGCTGCCAGCCGTTAAGCGATTTTCCAAGAATGGCCTTCCACAGCGCTACGCTCTCGTCACACTCCATCGCCCCTCCAATGTCGACGACAGCGCGAACTTGAAGAATATTTTGGAGTCGCTGCTTGAAGTGAACGAGCGCTTGGAAGTGGTCTTTCCCGCACATCCGCGGACGCGTCAACGGATCGATAGACTCGGCGTCAACATCGAAAAGCTTCGCTTCCTTGAACCGTTACCTTACATCGAATTCCTCTCGTTACAGCGCCGCGCGGTAGTGGTCATCACTGACTCGGGTGGCGTCCAGGAGGAAACGACTTACTTGGGAGTCCCGTGCCTGACTATGCGAAATAATACCGAGCGTCCGGTGACGGTCGACATGGGGACAAACGTTCTGGTTGGGCAGGACCGGCGGCTGCTTGACTCCGAGTTGACGAAGATTCTCGAGGGAGGAGCTAAGAAGGGATCCATCCCACCATTGTGGGACGGTCGCGCAAGCGAGCGGATCGCGAGAGCTTTACAGGGATATAGCGCTCAATGAGTCAGCTGGTCGATGGAATTGTTGCAGGTAATCGCGAATCAGCTGATCGAGGCTCTTGCCCAGGGCGTTCTGCCTTCTTCCAGGCTCGGCGACCAGCCGTTCATCGATGGATAGAGTGACATTCATCGATACAGTACGAAGTTCGCACGTATCCCGCGTCTCAAAGCGGTGGCGATTTTCATTGACGTTATGCCCGATTTGTAACACGGTTCACGGCCCGACGCCAGGCTCGTCGCTCCGCTTGCACGATTCTGCAACGGCGCGCCAAATCGTTGCGTCTAACTAGGTAGCGGACGGTTTTGCATGGAGGTTCAGGAACATGAACATTCTCGGACGCGCAGCAGGGTTCGCACGGCATGAATTGTTCAAGCAAAGTTCAGTCGCTCTGTTGTCGTTGACTGTTTTGTTCGCGACTTGGCCGCACACTCTCTTGGCGCATCAAGACCCACAGACTCAAGCGCCGCCCGCTCAAGCTACTGTGCAAGGCGGACAAGGCTCGGCGCAGGCGCCTCCTTACACACCCCAGACTCCCGCGCAGTTGCAGCAACTGGTAGCTCCGATTGCGCTGTATCCGGATTCGCTGGTGGCGCAAATCCTGGCCGCATCTACATTCCCCGAACAGGTGGTCGAGGCGGATAGATGGGTACAGGCCAATCCTGATTTGAAGGGCGACGCGTTGGGTAAAGCTGTGGACCAGCAACCCTGGGATCCGAGCGTCAAGGCGCTCACGGCGTTTCCAAGCGTTCTTGGAAATATGGACAAGAACCTCTCCTGGACGTCATCGCTCGGCGACGCTTACTACAACCAGCAACAAGATGTAATGGATGCCGTGCAGGTGATGCGCAAGCGGGCAGAAGATGCCGGCAATCTGAAAACCACCCCGCAGCAGACTGTGACAACGCAAGGCTCGACTGTCATCATTCAACCGGCTACTCCCGATGTTGTTTACGTTCCCGCATATGACCCGTGGCTGGTTTACGGAGGACCAATCTATCCCTGGCCCGGATGGTACCCGTACCCTGGCATCTGGTTTGGTGGGCCGTACCTTTCGTTCGGATTTGGATTTGGAATTGGCTGGTTCGGCGGTTATGGGTGGGGCTGGCCGCATTGGGGATTCAATTGGCATGGCGGATATCCAGTCTATGGCGGCAACCGGTACTACTCCGGGAGTAGAACGTTCTACAACCGAAACAATTTCTACCGTGCAGGACGTGGACCTTACGGCTACAGCGGACACGGAGCCTACGGCGGGGGAGTTTACAACCACCCGGGAGCAGTGCCTAGACCATTCAACGGAAATAGCCAGGCTGCACGGGGATACGCGGAACCGCACGGCGGACAGAGCGGAAATAGCCAGGCTGCGCGAGGATATGCGGAACCGCACGGCGGGCAGAGCGGAGTTCACTCAGGAGCCTTCAGTGGCTACGACCGTGGCGGGCAGGTCCGGAGTTTCTCCTCGCGTGGCAACGCCAGCTTCGGTGGCGGAGGCTTCCACGGAGGCGGCGGAGGCGGTGGCTTTCATGGCGGAGGCGGTGGTGGTGGCCGGCGCTGATGGCGGTTACTTCATCCTTGTGACTTCATAAATTTGCAAATGGAGAGAGTTATATGCTGCGAACGAAGTTGAGATTCGACAGACTTCCTGGATCCGATCTGCCTAAGCTAGCTGTGGCCGCTTTACTTTTGACGGGATGCTTGTCCGTTCGTTCGATGGCGCAACAATCAGGACAGAAAACATTTTCGTCCGCGGAGGAAGCAAGCAATGCGCTATTCGTGGCTACCCGGAACAATGACGAAAAAGCCATGCTGGAGATCCTTGGACCAGACGAGAAGCAAATCGTTTCCTCGGGAGACGACACCGAGGACAGCAACAACCGCGCTATCTTCGTAAAGAAATATGAGGAAATGCACCGTCTGCTGAGAGAACCGGATGGAACGGTCACTCTCTACATTGGCGCCGAGAATTGGCCTACGCCAATTCCACTGGTGAACAAAGGGACTGTGTGGTATTTCGACACGGGTGCGGCCAAGAAAGAAATTTTGTTCCGGCGCATCGGGCGCAATGAGATGTCGACGATCGTAGTTTGCCGGCAACTGGCGGCGGCGCAAAAAGAATACTACGCTTCGCAGCACAACGAGTACGCGCAGAAAATCTTCAGTGATGAAGGACAACATGATGGCCTTTATTGGAAGGCCGCAGACGGCGAACCCAAGAGTCCGATTGGCCCCCTTGTCGCCTCCGCTGTCGCCGAGGGGTACCCAAAGGACCAAAACGGAGCCCCGACTCCTTTCCGCGGCTACTTTTACCGCATTCTCACGCGTCAAGGAAAAGCTGCTCCCGGCGGGGCGAAGAACTACATCGTCAATGGCAAAATGACTGTGGGCTTCGCTTTTGTGGCCTATCCTGCGGAATACAGGTCGTCTGGGGTGATGACATTCGTCGTTGGCACGGATGGAGTGGTCTATCAGAAAGACCTCGGGAAAAAGACCGAGGCCCATGCCAAGAGTTGGACGGAATACAATCCCGATTCCAGCTGGCAAAAAGTCGAAGAACAAGCGGAAGATACTGCCGACGATCAGCCAACCGAGTAAAGCACTCGGCCCAGAGTCTCGTGATTCGCGCTTGATGCAAGGCCATTTACTCTCACGATCAGGTCAATAGGTGAGACGCGGCAACCCCGCGCGTTGCAGCGTCATGGCCGCCACGACCTGTTATGTCGAAACTTGGGGCCTTTCCATCGATCGCAAATTGCCGTCCATCCTTCGCCGATTTTTCAGCTGCAGATCCCTTACCGATCTAAAGAAATACCCTTCGCGACGGCTCTCGGAATGATCTTCTGCTTACGGTGCCTGGGACAGTCCGGAAGTGAACATTGACTGGCAGCTGGATACTTCCTATGATGTCCGACAAGGATGCCAAGAATTGAGGTTCAGAGGCGAGCGCTTTGGTCAAAGGTAGTTCACGAGGTTTTCTCTCAGTTGCGTGATCAAGAAAAGCTTTCCTGTCCTCGCCGGAAAAAGCGTGAACAACCGCAGGATCTAATACTGTAGGTTCCTAATATCGAAATTCATATGCCAAGCCAATTGAATGCAGCTTCTCCAACTTTCTCGGAACAATTTAACAACAAAGTTCAGAACCGGACGGCCCGAGTAGGAATCATCGGGCTGGGATATGTAGGGTTGCCCCTGGCCTTATTGTTTAGTGATCAGAAATTTGCCGTAACCGGTTTCGACATCGACGCCCGCAAGGTGACCGCCCTCGAGAAGGGCGAATCGTATATTCACCGCATACTGCCTCCGGAGATTCAAGCGGCACGAACGCATGGCTTCTCGGCAACGGCTGACTTTAAGCGGCTGCGCGAGATGGACGCGATTATTATCTGCGTGCCTACGCCCCTTAATGAATATCATGAGCCGGACATGAGCTACATCACAGGAACGGCGGAGTCGATTGCTCCCCACCTGCGCGACGGACACGTCGTCATACTCGAGAGCACGACATATCCGGGAACAACGGAAGAAGTGTTAGTGCCAATACTAGAGAAAGGTAACGCCGACGGATTGAAGGCGAGCCGGAACGACCGGCCAGGCGACTTCTTCGTTACTTTTTCTCCCGAACGTGAGGATCCGGGAAATCAGACGGTCGCACGCCGCGATATTCCCAAGGTAATCGGCGGGCTGGATCAGCAGGCAGCGGAGGCGGCTGCGTCTCTTTACGGCGCGATCTTCAATCGTGTGGTTCCGGTCTCCACTCCGGCGGCGGCCGAGATGACTAAGCTACTGGAAAATATCTATCGATGCGTGAACATCGCTCTGGTAAACGAACTCAAGATGCTATGCCTGCGCATGGGAGTAGATATCTGGGAGGTCATTGCCGCAGCTTCGACCAAGCCCTTTGGATTCCAGGCATTCTATCCGGGACCGGGTCTGGGCGGGCACTGCATCCCAGTGGATCCATTTTATCTTTCTTGGAAGGCGAAAGAGTTCGATTTCCACACTCGTTTCATCGAACTGGCCGGGGAGATTAACTTGGCGATGCCCTATCACGTCGTGAGCGCCGCAGCTCAGGCATTGAACGACCGACGGAAAGCCTTAAATGGGTCGAAGGTCCTGATCTTGGGATTGGCTTACAAGAAGGACATCGACGATCTGCGCGAGTCGCCGTCTCTTACCATCATCGAGCTGTTGCAAAAGCAGGGCGCCGAAGTTAGCTATAACGATCCCTTTTTGCCATTCGTCGGCCGGGGCCGAAAGTATGACCTGCAAATGAAATCCGTCAGCTTGGACAATTTGGGCCAGTACGATTGCGTCCTCATTGTGACCGACCACTCGGCCTACGACTACCAGCGCCTCGTGCGCGAGGCGCAACTAGTGGTGGATACCCGGAATGCCACCAAGGGGATCCAATCACCAAACATCGTGCGCTGTTAGTAATTCCCGGCAAATTGATCCTGATGTGTGACGGGCTGGTCACTGGCGAAAACCGACATCTCGGCAGTAATCCCACTCCATCTTTGTAGCGGGGCTCGATGTGATTCAGGACCAAGGGACTTTGGCACGCGTGGCGCGCAGGCCGCAGCGCTCTATGTTCGCGCGCAAGGTCAGGCGTAAGCAGCAAGCCAGCCCGGGCTATTATTCTGAGATGTGACCGAAAAGCCAGACACACGCCCCAAGGCCCCGCTTCGTACGCGCTCCCTTCGATCCTTTCTTCGATGGCTTGTCATCGGCGTGGTGCTTCTTTGGTCGCTTGCCGCGCTGACCCTTGTGACCGCCCGGTGGATCGACCCACCGACAACCGCGGTGCACATCCAGCGCCACTTGCAGGCCTGGATTCACCGCACGCCGTATCACGAACGCTACAAATTCATTCCGCTCAGCCAAATCTCGACCCATCTCCAGCACGCTGTTGTCGCCGCCGAAGATGCGCGCTTCTACCAGCACCATGGGTTCGATTGGCACCAGATCGAAGTCGCTGCCGAAGACGATTTGGAGGGCGGCCGCACTCGCGGTGCTTCCACTATTACGCAACAACTTGTAAAGAACCTATTTTTCGGAACCGGCCGCTCTATCCTCCGCAAAGGAGCGGAGTTCACACTGGTACCGGTGGCCGAACTCGTCCTCGGCAAGCGGCGCATTCTAGAGATCTACCTCAACGTGGTCGAATGGGGCCCTGGTATTTATGGTGCGGAGTCCGCTTGTCGTTACTACGACGGGACCGAGGCTCGGAATGTCGGCCGCGAACAAGCTGCACGGCTCGCCGCGATTCTGCCGGCTCCCCTGAAGCGACGGCCGGAGCGCATGAATAACTATAGCGCGCTCATTCTTGAGCGGATGCGCCAAATGGGTTGGTAATCGTCGAATCTGGCGCAGCTTTTGCATTGGCGCGCTTGGGCGATTCCTCGCGATGCCAAATGGTCGGGGATGATCTGGAAAAACGCTTTTCCCGACGACACATCTGTCGCTGTGTCGTGTGCTTTTCATGTGCGTTTCGCGTTTTCGGTTTTGGAGAAACCTCATTCTGTGTGGTCCAGTTATCGAGGGCCAGGTCACCAAGGAGTAAAATGAGCCCCATGTATTCGCGCCGTCTGCGTCCAATCGTCCGGGCCTACGTAATGTCGATCGCTTTTTGGTATGGCCTCTCGGTTCTGATGGGGCTGCAGTATAGTCCTTTGGATCGAAATCATCTTTGGTTCTCGTTCCTCGGATTATTGGTACAGGCAGGGGCTCGCGCCTTCGCGCTAGCTTTGTGGACGCCACCTATCTTTTTCCTGGTGAAAAAATACCTTCCTTTTTCGACCAACCGTGTGCGATACGCGCTGTTGTGGGGACTTGGAGCGGTGCCGTTTGTGTTACTCCATACCGCAATCGCGTGGCTAGTGATTCCACCTTACGTTTCGCGTTCTCTCCAGTCATGGCTTGAAGTTGTTCGATCCGCGTTTGCCGACGACACATTCGTATATATTGCAATCGTTGTGGCGGCACACGGTTATGAATACTTGAAACGTTTGCGCAAAGAAGAGCGGGAGAGATTCGAGTACCAGCAGGCGCTTGCTGCGAGTGAATTACAAGCGCTGAAGATGCAACTCCATCCCCATTTTCTGTTCAATACCCTGCATGGGATTGCCACACTGATTGAGACTGACGCCCGCAGCGCCAAGGCCATGATTATCAGGCTATCCAACCTGCTGCGCACCACGCTGGACCGCGGCAGCTCAGACCTGATCCCTCTGGAGAGTGAACTGAAGTTCGCCAGAGAATATCTCGACCTCGAGAAGATGCGCTTCGGGAGCCGGCTCAAGGTGGATTGGCTGGTCGCTTCGGAAACACTTTTCGTTCTTGTGCCACAAATGATTCTCCAGCCGCTGGTGGAAAATGCCGTTCGTCACGGAATCGCGTCATCCCGCGAGCCGGGGTGGATTGAAGTTGCGGCTACGGTAAGCGGCGGACGGCTCAAGGTTCAGGTGCGCAACAGCGCCGGCAGCAAGACATCCAACGGAACCGGCGTGGGACTGCGAAATGTAGAAGCTCGCCTCAAGTATCTCTATTCGGGCGATGCCAGCCTGCACTTCACTATGGCCGATAACTGCATAGCAACTGCCAGTTTGACGTTTCCGGCTTTGAATTCGCAGCCGGCCGGCGTGCAGGTTCAGCAACTACAATCGGTCCTCGAGGAGAACGACTATGCGCGTTCTCATCGTTGATGACGAGCCTCTTGCCCGCACCGCCCTTGCCCAGATTCTGGCTAGCCGCCCCGATGTGGAGCGTTTCGATTCCGCGTGTGATGCCATCGAAGCTCAGGAATATCTCTCCAAAGACGGCTACGACGTCTTGTTGCTCGACATCAGCATGCCGGAGCTTTCGGGACTTGAATTACTAGATCGCCTGCAGAAATCCCAGCGCCCGCTCCCTTCAGTGGTTCTCGTGACCGCTTATGCGCAGCATGCCCTGGCAGCCTTCGAAAAACATGCCGTCGATTACGTGCTGAAGCCGTTTTCCAGTGAGCGTGTGAACCAGGCGCTGGACTTCGCCCTTCGACGGTCGGCGGGCGAGCGGGCAGCGAGATTAATCGAGTTGATCCCTCATCTGAAGACACTGACCCCGCAGAGTTCATCCAAGATCGCGATCAGGACCAATGGCAGGATTGTCTTCATCGACCCCTATGATCTGATCGCCGTCCAGGCCGAGCGCAATTATGTATTGCTGCAGCAGGAGGCTGGTTCGTATCTGCTGCGGGAGTCGATCTCAACCGTTGCCGAGAAGCTCAAGCCATACGGATTCGTTCGCATTCATCGATCGGTACTGGTGAATTCTACTTTCGTGCAGGAGATCCGCCCCTGCGCCACCGGAGAGTACGAACTCCGGGTAAAGGGCGGCAAAGAATACACCGTCACCCGCACCTATAAGAACAATCTCAAGTCGCTGGCCCGGTTCTGGATGGGAACAGGCACCGCCCTCACCGACTAAGTTCCGTGGTTCGCGCGTTTTTTATCGGCGTTGTGCGCTGCTAACGCCGAGCCATAAGCTCACACCGCAAGCGGGCGCGAGCCCTTTACATCGGTAGAACTCGCGCCACCAGGGTTTGTTGCTAGCGGCCCCTCGGACTTCGCAGGAAGCCGTGATACGCGCCGCCCGAATCAATCTCGTATCCGGTGATCGCCCCCTCGGGATTGTTCAGCAGCGGAAATGTGCCCTGACCGGCGCCGGTCCCGGCTCCCGGCGCGTCAAAGGTCGTAATGGCGCCGCGTGGAGAGCGCACAAAACCGTGGCTTACGCTGTTGGAGGCAGTGTAGCTCCCAGTGACGGCCCCTTCCGCATTCAGCCCCTGCGGAAGCGTGCCTTGGCCAGCGCCGGTGCCCGCCCCGGGGACGTCGAACTCGGTAAACGTCCCGTCCAGGGCGCGCACGTAGCCGTGCAACACACTGTTTGAGTCAAAGTACACCCCAGGAATAATACCGTCGAAATTGAGCCCGTCCGTATCAGTGCCCTGGCCGGGACCATTGCCCGCGTCCGGAGCATCGATCGAAGTGATGGTCCCGTCCGGAGCGCGAACATAGCCATGCAAAGTGTTATTGGAGTCGATGTACGCGCCCGTGATCGTTCCATCCGGGTTTAACCCGATGGTTGTTGCTGTGCCCGTGCCCTGACCTGCGCCGGTCCCCGCTCCCGGAGCTTCGTAGGTAACGATGGAACCCTCCCGCGACCGCACAAAAGCGTGCGCCACGCCGCTGGAATCAAAATAATATCCGGCGACCGTGCCTTCCGGGTTGATGTTGGCAGACAAGGTGCCCTGTCCGGCCCCAGTGCCGGCGCCGGGAGCATCGAAGGTGGTGAAGTTGCCGAAGAAATTCCGCAGGTAACCGTGCATGGCGCCATTTCCGTCGATGTAGTATCCCGTAATGGTGCCTTCGGGATTCAGGCTGGAAGCAAACGTACCTTGTCCCGCTCCGGTGCCCGCCCCGGGGGCGCTGAAGGTTACGAAATAACCGTTCCAGACCCGGAGGAAACCATGCGCCACGCTGCTTCCGTCGATGAAATAGCCAAAGGTTGTACCCAGGAAATCGATGCCCTGCGCAAGCGTACCTTGTCCCGCCGCCGTGCCTGCTCCGGGTGCCTCGAAAGTGATCGTGTCTTGCGCCGCTGCCAGGCCCGCGGCCAGAAGCAGCACACTCATCAGTCTGCAAAATCGCTGTAGCCTCATAACGTTCTCCTCCGTTGATTTGAATTCGTCGCTGTGTAGCTTTCCTTTGACCCGCTCCAGTCTGGGATCTCGAGCTCTCGCCCGAAAGACTCCTGCGTTTCAGAGAAAGAGCACGGTCCGAAAACAGTTATTTCCCTGACACTGTGAGAGCATGAACTCTGCCATCAACAAGACGGGATTTGCGAGTTTTGTGAATAAATACGAAATCGGGGAGATCAGGTTCGACCTTACAATGATGGGTAACAGCCCTACGGGAACTCGGGAAGCTCCTTTGGGTCGGCCTGTTTTCTCAGGCTCGCACCTTGACCGTTCCCCTATGACAATTGGAAAGTTTGTAAAATGAGTGATTCCGAAAACCGTAGGCGGCAGTGTCCATGCTCGCGAATGTTCGCCCATGCGTTGGCCAAACGTGCCGGCATAACTTTCCCAAAAAAGCGAGTGCGACCGATGACTTCTCCGCTCTCGCGAATTGCAGTGCCATCGCCGTCTGGCTGAATGTGCGCCGAGGCTGAGATACCATGTAGTTCTGCATTCGAGGAGTCGGCTTCGTAGCCGTCGCCCTTGACGCCGAAGCCCGTTTCTGGATAATTAACGGGATGGTCCGCCGCCTTCCCGAAGTTCAGAGGGAACTTGATCGGCGCTAATGCGACACCGAGCGCTGGCGCCCCCTTCCTGCCACTGAAGCACAAGATCCGCCGAAAGGATCGAGAAGGCAAGGCAGGCCCAAACAATGGTTTCGTTCGCATGGACGTCGAGATTCTCCCATCCGGTCACACCGCCGATCACTCGACCCTCAAGGAAAACTAGTGCGACCGCAAAGCTGCGAGTCATCCATTGCCGGTGCTCCTGAACCTTCCCTTTGAGAATGAAGATCATCGCAATGCCGGTAGTAGTCATCCACAGAACGGCGTCCGCCGCGGCGGCGATACTGAAAGATCGGGGATCGCCCATGCGTTCCTGGAAGTACTGGATGTAAAAGCCGAGGGGCGCGGCCACGAATACACCGGCGACATAGATTCGGCCGACTACCCGATGAAGCTGTCTAAAACGGTTGCGAAGCCGGTCGGAGAACTGCATCGGACCCAGCAGCAGAGCGCATGCGCCGGCGACCCCGTGTGGCAACAGCCACCACTCAAAGGGTTCGTAGTGCTGCCATATCGGATCGTTCGAATGCACTAGAAAACTCTCGTCGTGAGGGATGACGTAGGCCAACATCAGGAGGATGGCAGTAAACAGCAAATATTTTGGACACAACCACGACGTCTGCCTGCGAGCTGTCACCATTGTTGACATCGAAGACCTCCGGAACGGTTCCTTGATTTCGTGCCTTGACGTGATGGTTTCTGCCTGTAGGAAGGAAACCGCCGCCCCTGGCCCGGCGGTTTCCAAGTCCTAGTGGTCGATTAAGTCGCCTCGCCCTCACCGTTCAGGGTTGCGCGACGGTGTGGCCAGGAAAGCGTGGATTGCGCCCGTCCTCTTCTGCACGGCCTGGCCCACGATCACTCCGTTGTCGTTGATCGCGAAGGCGATCACCAGGTGCAGCGATGAATGGGCGGGGATAAGCGAATTCAGGTCGGTCATGACGTTGTTTTCCCACAGATAGGCGCGGCACTTGCCTGCCTTGTTACAGGACCAGCCCACCACCTGTTGCCGGTTATTTATTCCGCCTGTAGCTCCGGGCAAACTGTTGACGTCGCCGGGAAGCGTGCCGAGATCCCGCATGCCGGCCTTCCGGGTCCACAAGAAGCTATGCAGTGCTCGGTCGCCGGGCAGGTCCGAGGCACCAACAACTTCACCGCGGTTGTTGACGGCGGCGCCAGTGCTTATTAGCTGACCTCCGAGACTACCGAGGTTGATAGGTGAGCCGTTGTCCCAAAGCACAGCGTGCGGCCCGATCGGCTGAGGAACAAGCGGAGTATCTGCGCAAGAGCCCGACGCGCCGACGACCTGGCCCTTGTCGTTGATACCGAGGGCAAATCCGACAGTATCTCCTGGCAGCGGGCGAAGTTCCCGTATCTGACCGGGCTGGGGTCCCCAAATCACGGCTTCATAGTCGAGAACCTGGGGCGCTGGACAGGCTGTATCCTTCGTGTCGTTCTCGGCATAGCCCATGATCTGCCCCCGATTGTTGATCCCGATGGCCGCCCCGTTATTGCCGCCAAGAGTGGGTAGCGCAGACATGGCGCCTTTTTGCCAGACTGCGCCGAGGCAGATGAGGCCGGTACCGAAGCCACAAAAGTTCTCACCGAAAGGATCCGTCGTGGTCGTATCGGAGAGGACCGCAAGCTGGGTTCGGCTGTTGGGCGCCCCGGCGGCGCTGTTGGGTCCCCCGAGGGTTCCGAGATCATGCATGCCTCCGCTAAGCGTCCACAGAAAGGAGTGTTGATTGCCGTTGGCGAGGGTCGCGCCCCCGCCCGCTTTGCCTGCGTTATTGATGCCATAAGCTACGCCAAACGTTCCTCCCAAGGTGCCGAGATCAATAACTCGATAGTGAGCAGGCTTCGCTTCGTGTCGAGCTGATGGTTCTTGTGCCGGCAGACAAACCGGGGCTGCCAGAGCGGACAATAGGGTCGCTGCCGAGATGGAAATTGCGATTCTGGTCTTCATGTTGCCTCCTTTTTTGCAACAAATCGAGCGCATGATGCTGCGGTTGTTTCGTTGTGGCAATGGAGAAGGTCTGGAGAATTGTGTTCTAAGGTGTATTCTTCTGTAGCTTTAACATGCTGAACCGTCAGGTCTTATGGATTGTCCGAGAAGGGATAGAAATACGGCCTAATGGGTAGAGAGCTCGACCGTGGCTGCAGACCTCGTCAGATTTGAAGATTTTGAACTGGACCTTCGCGCCTACCAGTTGCGACGTTCTGGACGCACGCTGAAGCTGGAACGGATTCCCATGGAAGTTTTGTTCCTGCTGGTGGAGCGGCGGAGCCAGTTGGTGACACGGGAAGAGATCATCGAAAAGCTTTGGGGCAAGAACGTCTTCCTTGATACCGATAACGCGATCAATACGGCGATCCGGAAAATCCGCCAAATCCTGAAAGACGACTCGGAACAACCGCGCTTTGTCCAGACGGTCACGGGTCGAGGTTACCGATTTATTGGACAGATATCCGAGGTCGCGGTCCCATCCGCTAAAGCGCCAACTAAGGAGCAACCGGCTTCGAGTTCGGCCGCAACGACCGGGCCCCCAGCGGGTACTGGAATGCGTTGGAAGCTGATTGTTCCCGCTATCGTGGCGTTGCTGGCGTTGTCATTCGGTGGTTACTTCTATCTCCACCGCGCACCGAAGCTCACGGACAAAGACACCATTGTCCTTGCCGACTTCAGCAACACGACGGGCGATTCCGTATTTGACGGAACGCTGCGGCAAGGCATGGCAGTGCAACTTGAGCAGTCGCCTTTTCTCAGCCTTATCTCAGACGAGCGCATCCAGCAAATGCTGAAGCTGATGGCCAAGCCAGCCGACGCACGCCTTACCCCGGAAGTCTCCCGGGAAATCTGCGAACGAACTGCAAGCGCGGCCGTACTCGACGGTTCGATTGCAAGCCTGGGGACCCAGTACGTGTTGACGCTACGCGCAAAGGACTGCCGCACTGGAGATGTTTTGGACGAGGAGCAGGTGCAGGCCGCAAGAAAAGAAGACGTTCTGAACGCCTTGAGCCAAATCGCAAGCAGGTTCAGAACCCGGGTTGGTGAATCGCTCTCCACGGTTAAGAGCCATGACACACCTCTCGCCGAGGCCACGACACCCTCACTCGAAGCCTTGAAAGCGTACAGCGCGGGCTGGCAGGTTTCCTATTCTTCTGGGGCGGCGGCCGCCGTACCCTTTTTCAGTCGGGCCGTCGAGATTGACCCCAACTTCGCCAGTGCCTACGCGGCGCTCGGCCGCATGTACGGCGACATCGGAGAATCTACTCTATCTGCGAAAAATACCAGCAAGGCGTATGAACTGCGAGATCGCGCCAGCGATCAGGAGAAGTTCTTTATTTCTGTTAACTACGAATTGCAGGTTACGGGAAACCGGGAGAAAGCCCAGCAGTCCTGCGACTTGTGGGTGCAAGCTTATCCTCGTGCGTGGTTGCCTCACGCGCTGTTGTCAGGTGGGATTTACCCTCAACTGGGCAAGTATGAGAAGTCGGTCGAGGAAGCCAAGACGGCCTTAGGAATCGACCCGGACTTTTCCATAGGATATAGCATTCTTACCGCCAGCTATCTTGCGCTAGAGCGCACGGCTGAAGCGGAAAATACCCTACAGCAAGCGTTCCAGCGAAAACTTGAAATCCCTGATTTCCATGTCCAGCGATTCGTCATTGCCTTCTTGAGAGACGACAAGACGGGAATGGAGCGGGAGGCCGCTCAGTCTCGGGAAAAGCCCGGCGTGGATGACTGGATGTCTAACGCCGAAGGGTTCGTGTCGGCGTATTCCGGTCACTTGGAAGATGCCAGGAAAATGTCACGGCGGGCAGCGGATTTGGCTCGGAAAGCGGACCGGCGGGAAACGGAGGCGCTTTACCAAGCGGATGCGGCAGTGCGGGAAGCCCTGTTCGGAAATGTATCCATCGCGAGGCAGAGAGCCGTGGACGCACTTGAGCTTTCAAAGGGCCGGGATGTGGAGTACGTCGCCGGCTTTGCGCTCGTTCTCGCGGGAGATTCTTCTCGATCTCAAGCGCTAACGGAAGACCTCTCAAGGCGCTTGCCAGGGGACACAATCGTCCAATTCACATACGTGCCGACACTACGCGCACTTCTGGCGTTGAACCACAGCCAACCGTCCAGGGCTGTCGAACTGCTGCAAACTGCAATTTCTTATGAGGGCGGGAGTCCGATCGAGGGCGGTTCTGAATTCCTTTTGGGCGCCGGTAATCTCTACCCGGCCTATGTCCGCGGTTTGGCCTATCTGGCCGCACATCAAGGCGCTGAGGCCGCTGCGCAATTCCAGAAAATTCTCGATCACCGAGGACTCGTTATCTGCGATCCTGTTGGCGCCGTGGCACACCTGCAACTCGGCAGGTCTTACGCGTTGTCGGGTGATGGGACTAAAGCGAAATCCGCTTATCAGGATTTCCTTACGCTGTGGAACGACGCCGACCCGGACATCCCTATCTTCAAGCAGGCCAAAGCTGAGTATGCAAAGCTGTTCTGAGCCCTATGGCGATGTTTCACCAACACTCGGCAGGCCGACTCAGCTTCCAGGCGGTATTTGGAGCACCAGGCAGACCAATACGGATTGGAAGTGACGCATGGACTCACTCCGGATTCGGGGCAGATTGCGGCGCAGGCTTTCCAGGTATTGGGCGAAGTGGGTTTATCGGATCCCGATCCCGTTCAACCCGAGCCAAGATTCCGCGTGAGGCTGCATCAAGATCCTGCTGTAACAGGAGCAATTCATGATTAGTAATACTTTTCGTGATTTTCGGGTCCCCAAACAATTGGTGGGACAAATCCGTCCAGTCCAGACTACAAATCTCTTCATGGCGATAGCCTGCATGTTGATCCTGGTTGAAGCTTGCCTGGGCTCTTCTGACCCGGCTCGGGCCTCTCAGGTAGCGGCTCATATCGAGGGCTTATCCGTGGTCGTTCAGCCGAGTGACGGAACCTATGAAATCCAAACCGGAAACGGAGGGAACAGCGTCATTCACGCAAGAGTAGCAGCGGAGATCGAACACAAGTGGCTTAAATCAACTGACTATCCGAAACATGAGATATCACAATCGAATTTTGAGGATGCTCTTGGGCACGGCAAGAAAATATCCGTCACTTCGTCGGGGCTTTCAAATCTGCCTGATCTCGCCTATACACTCCAGATGTATGACGGAAGAGCATTCGGTGTCATCGAGACTGAAGTACAAAATCACACGGGCAAGGCGCTAACGGTCCAAAGTATCCGAAGCGTCGAGGCCGTCGGCAACAAAATTATCGATCTCGGTGGCACCGAGAAGAGCGATCGAGTCCTCTCGGACAGCTTCAGCGAGGATTGGCCGCCGTTGCAGATTTACGATTTAGGAAAAGCTCTCAAGGGCATGCACCGGGCTGTGGGCAGCCAACTTGTCTACAACCGGGAGAGCACGGAGAGTCTGTTTGTGGGAGCTCTGACTTCCAATCGCTTCCTCACCATCATTCATTTGCAGGCGCAATCTTCATCACCGGATGGCCCCAGCATCGGTTCGTATACGGTCGATTCGACTGGAACTACTGAGATACAAGCAACCGACGCTGAATCTGTTCTGCGAGAAGGGCCGGCGGAAAATCTGATTGAACTCAACGTTCCCCTTTCAGCAGGCGAATCAATTGCTTCAGAACGTGTGATGTTTGCTGTCGGAAGAGACTATCATTCGCAACTCGATAACTACGGCGCCGCGATTCGAGAGCTGCATCACAGCCGCATCAGCCCAGACAATATGCTTGGATGGTGGAGTTGGACGGCTTTTTACGCAAAGATCACGCAGGGCGCTACGCTCACGAACGCTCAGTGGCTGGCCGAGAACTTGAAAGATCTGGGCTACAACTATTTTCATTTTGACATGGGGTACGGGTACGCTCGCGGCGAATACACGACGCCCAATGCCTCTCAATTTCCCGGCGGCATGTGGGATCTTACTCGCCGTATTTGCCGATTGGGATTGAAGGTGGGAATTTGGACGGCTCCCTTTGAAGTGGCCGAGCGGGCCTGGGTTTACGAGCACCATAAAGATTGGCTGCTGCACAACGCACATGGCGATCCGATTTCCATCGCAACAGCCGAGGAGGTGGATGGCGAACGCCTGTTCGTCCTGGACGTCACTCATCCTGACGCCCAGGAATATCTTCGGCAGACCTATCGCACACTGGTCCGGGAATGGGGCGTGCGCTACATCAAGCTCGACTTCATGGACAATACCGCGATCGAGGGTTATTACCACCGCCCGAATACGACCGCACTTGAAGCCCAGCGCATCGGGCTCGAGATTATCCGCAAGGCAGTCGGCGAAGACGTACTCCTCGATAAAGACGGGAGTCCGATGTTGAACCCGGTTGGTCTGGTTGATGAAGGCCGGACATCCCAGGATACCGGTCATTCATTTCTCCGCAGCAAAGAAGCGGAGCCAGGAATCGCAGCGCGTTATTACATGCATCGCAACTTTTTCATCTCTGACCCGGATGCGTTCACGGTTTCCCGGCAGTTCATTGAAGAACGTACCATTCAAGCTCCCCTTACCTTGAGTGACGCTCAGGTCTCGATCGCTCTGTCGGCAGTTTCTGGAGGAATGTTCGAAATTGGTGACGACCTCCCAACACTGGGCAGTGATCCGGACCGTGTGGCATTGGTCAAGAATCCTGATTTGCTTGCAATGGCGAAACTTGGACGCGCTGCTGTGCCTCTAGATCTCCTGACTTATGCAGATAAGGATGAGCAACCGAGCGTTTTTCTCCTGCATGAAGACCACCGTCAGTCAATTTTGGCAGTCTTTAACTGGTCGGAGCGGCCGAGTTCTCACACTTTCACTCTTTCCGATTTAAACCTCCCAACAGGGCATCCCTACAAATTATCCGATTCTTTCGCGCAAGATCAGCCGTTAGCGATGGACCACGAAACGCTCCGCCTGGACAATCAACCCGCGCACTCAGTCAAGCTGATCAAAATTATCGATACTTCGATTCCGATCGCCGCACCTTCGATTGCCTTTCAAGTGCGGACTCAAGCAAAGATTGGGGAAGAAATTGAGTTCTCCGGCACTGTGTCCAAAGACGGAACGCCCGCGCTAGCCTATCATTGGGATTTCGGCGATGGAGTGGCCGCCGATGGCGCAATTCCAACCCATACCTACACTGCAGCCGGCAACTACAAAGTGCGGTTCACGGCTGAAGGCCTCGATGGCAAATCCGCAGAGAGAATATTTCCGATCGCGGTCAGCGGATCGCCGATTCTTCCGCCTCCTCGGCGTTACACCGAACCGAACGAATAGCTGCACTTAAGAATGCGCCCCGGCGAAGGCAGTAATGGGAACAAGAACATGGCGAGCCTTGACTAGCGGCTCGGCAGACCGTGTCCGAAATCCTCGGTCGCGTAAATCGTGTTTCCGTTGCGGACGACGGCAAATCCGGCCACGTTGTAGTCGGGATTGAGTAGATTCTCACGATGATGCGGTGAACGCATGAAGCCCCGGTGCACTTCTGCTGCGCTCGGAGCGAGACCTACGTTCTCTCCCTCCGCGCTGAATTGCAGTGTACTGGTGGCTGCCAAGCGTTGTGGCAGCGCGGGCTCACCGGGCAAGTCATGGGAAAGCAACTTCCGCGAAGCCATGAGCTCCGAGTGTTTCCGCGCAGCTTGCGTTAGTCCTTCATCGCTTTGCAGCGGCGCGAGTCCGGCTTCGGCCCGAGCCTGATTCGCAAGATCAAGAAGTTGGCGCTCAGCCTTGGAGTCGCACGGAGCCGAAACCCCGTGCGGCGGCCGCGGAACCGTGGACCAGGGATTCGTCGGTTGCTGGAATGCCGACGCTAGGCCCGCGAAGCAAACGGTCAAACAAATAACGAGAAATGAACGCATACCGGCGGGCGCTCCTAGAAAGTAGAACCCGAATCCTCTCGCTTTGTTTCCCTCGCAAATCTTGGAACCGAGGGGTGTCCGCTCCCTGACCGGCGTCGCACAGCAAACGGGCATTCTCATATGAGGCAGACCGGGGCACTTTTTATCTGGTATGAGAAAAAAGCGTAGCTCGACTTGACAAAAGACCTGTCAATGCTCGAACATTGCATCGCCAGCGTCGCCCTTCCCCTGGACGCTAACGTTCGCCCTTCCCCAAGGGAGAGCTAGGCTCTCCTTTCCATTATTGTCTTACGCGCTATTCCAAGGGACATCGCCGCGCGTAAGACCGGCCCTTTTTTGGCGATAAGAGAATTCACCAGTCTTGTTTGGCTATGGCGACGGAAACGGAGATTCGCCTGGCTAACAGACGAGTTGGTTCGAGCCAGGAAAGGTACCCGGAAGACTCCGCGTGGGCGATGTTATCGGCAAGGTGCCGCATGTGGGAGGCGCCTTGCAAAGGGGGGATTCCTATGAATGCCGTAGCGTCACGACCAGGCCTTGTCTTAGTAGATGACTTCATGAACCTGGTGGCAGCCAATTCTGAAGCGGTTGAGATACTTGCGTTTCCAGATTCTCCGGAGAAGCTTGGTCATTTGAGCGGTTGGCTCGCAAAGAAGATCCGTTCCTTTCTAATCGACCGAAAATCGTTGACCCGGCCCAACTTCGTCAATGAGTTTCGCTCCGCCAAAAGGACCTATCTTTGCCGTGCTTTCCCGCTCAATACCGGCACAAATGCTTCTGCTCGTCCGGCACTGGCACTTATGCTGGAGAGAAAGTCGAACGGCGGTGGCACGGTGGCTGAGATTTCACAACGCTTTGGTTTGACCGCGCGCGAACAGGAAACGATGCGACTACTCGCAGAGGGTTTCTGCAGCAAAGAAATTGCGGTACGCATGAACATCAGCCCCAACACGGTCAAAGCTTTCGTTCATCTTGTAATGGTCAAGATGGGCGTGTCGACTCGGTCGGGCATCATCGGAAAGATGGTTGGTATCGATAGTACGTGCAACCGGTCGAACGGAGAGAAGAAGCGGAACGTGCTGCTGCGAACGTAGATTTAGTTCCCGCACTGCTACCGCGAGTGCCCGGGTCGCCTGAGCAGCGACCCGACGGCGACTCGACGGTTTTCCGGGATTCCAGCCCGCCTTAACTACAGCTTGCCGCGTTTTCACTCTCCGCCATACGACCACGACGCCTCCGTCCTCGAAGCCCACACTTAGTCCGACAGGTTAGGACTTTCCACTACTTAAAGCAGGGAATTGCAAACAATACAAATAAAGATAGAGTTCGAGTGCGCTGAACGGACGCCGCACGCTCCTCCCCCCTGGCTTCCCTAGCGTAATCCATAACAGGAGGAACTACCATGTTTCGAACCGGAAACTCCGGATGGCTTGCGATCGCCTTGGTTGCTGCCACCTGCCTTCTCACTGCAAGCGTGGGGTGGGCCCAAACACAACCTTATGACACTTTCCAGGTCAACTACTTCTCCAACGCGAACAACAGTGCGGGGACCGATGCGTGGACAAGGATCATTAACACGGGTGCCGATGCGCCTTCCTACCCACCCAGCAATCTCTGCGCCATGATCTACGTGTTCGACAACAAGCAGGAACTGAAAGAGTGTTGCGGCTGCCTGATCAGCACCGACGGATTAGCGGAGCTCAGTTTGAACAAGAACCTGGTCTCTAATCCTTTTGATGGACGCTCGCCAACCAACGGAGACATCAAAATTGTTTCCGCAGCCCCGAACGACGTCTTTGGAGGAGTTCCATGCGACCCAACCGGCGGCGGCATCGGCAGCAATGGCAAGTACGTCCTTAACATCGTGCCCACACTAGATCTCCGTGCGTGGGGCACTCACGCGCAAAATGACAGCAATCTCACCGAGGACGAGTACCAGACTGCGATCCTTGCTACGGCTGAATTGGACAGTCTGCAGGAAGAATGCTACGGAATCGTAACCGTGGGCAGCGGTTCCGGGATTTGCGGCGAAGGAGTCGGGAACTCGTCCACCGTTTGCAATTGATCGGGTTACCGCGACTGAGTTCGAGAACAATCATTGTCGCGTGCTTCGCGCACGCGTGCTGCAACCGAGCGCCAAACTTCAAGGAGGAGTTACATGTTTCGAACAAAAAGTTTGTTGACTTATACCGTGCTCACCGCGTCCGTAGTCTTTCTGGCGGCAGTTTCGTTTGCTCAGACTACGTACAAAAAGTCCCTGACCTACCAACTGACCTACTATAGCAATGCACTGAACACCTCGGCTCCCGACGGGACCGTCCACATTGTGAACCCCGGTTCTGCTGTAACCAAGCTCGACGCGGACGGGAAACCGCTCGACGGGAACCTCTGTGCCCAAATCTACGTGTTGAACAACGATGAGCAGGAAGTGGAGTGCTGTGGCTGTACGCTCACACCGGACAGCGAAAGAACTCTCTCCATCAACAAGAACTTGCTAGGGAATCCAATCAACGTCCGCCAAGTCACCTCTGATGGCGTGATCAAGATTGTTTCCGAACCCACACCGTCGAGCGGACCTTGCCGCCCGGATTTGGAATTGGCCAACGTAGCTCAAGAACTCCAATCTTGGGATACTCACATCCAGACCTTATCCGAGGGATATGCCGAAACGGAGGAGGAGTTTGCCCCTGCTCCCCTTAGTGCTAATGAGCTTTTCTGGTTGCAAAACCAGTGCAGCGCGATCTACACGAATGGCAGCGGCCACGGGAAATGCACCTGCGGTTATGGCGACTAAACACGCTTGGCGCCAGGATAACCAGTGGTTTCCTGGCGCTTTAACTTCACACCACCAATCAGGGAGGACTCCAATGCTTCGATCAACGGCAATTCGTTTCTTGCTTAGCTTTACCGCGGCTCTTATCGTTTGTTGTTCGGCCGCTGCCCAGCAGAACCCCGGCACTTTGGCGACCGTCAACGGGAAAGCAATCACGACCCAGGACCTTGAACAGAAGGAAGTCAACCGCCTCCTCCAAGCCCAGTATCAGTACTACCAGGCCGAACGCAAAGCCCTTGACGACCTGATCGTTCAGCGCTTGCTGGAAGAGGAGGCGCAAAGGCAGGGCATCAGCACTGACCAGCTTTTAAAACGCGAAGTAGATAGTAAGGTGAAAGATCCCAACGAAGATCAATTGCAGGTTTACTACGAGGGCTTGGATTCGAAAGAGCCCTACGATCAGGTGCGAGTGAAGATCCTGGAACACATTCGGGACTTGCGGAGGTCCAAGCTCCGCTCTGCCTATATCGAGACGCTTCGCGCCAAGGCCACCGTCGTCGTCCAACTGGCGCCGCCGATGGCAAACGTCGGAACCGAGAACGCAGCCGTCACTGAAGGGCGTTTAGATGCTCCCGTCCAGGTGGTGGAGTTTGCCGACTACCAATGCCCCTATTGCCAAAGAGTCAATCCGGACCTGAACAAGCTGATCGACGAATACGCGGGCAAAGTCTCGGTTGTTTATAGAGATTTTCCGCTGCCGATGCATCCCCATGCGGAAAAGGCAGCTGAAGCGGCCCGGTGCGCCGGGCAACAGGGCAAGTTCTGGGCGTACCACAATCTATTATTTCAGGACAAGAAGCTCGACACTCCCGATTTGAAGCAGGAAGCGACAGCGCTCCACCTGGACTCAGCCAGGTTCGACAAATGTCTGGATTCCTCGGAAGAAGCGGCAAACGTGAAAAAAGATCAGGATGAAGGGATGAAGTTGGGGTTATCTGGCACTCCAAGCTTCTTTATTAATGGCCATTTCATTAGCGGCGCAGTGGATTACTCCACGTTGCATCAGATGGTCGAGCAACAACTGACCTTGTTGTCATCCGCCAAAGGGGCCTCTCCAGCGGGGTCCTCCCAGAGGTGAAGCCTCGGCGGTGGCACTAGACCGGGCGGCCGGTTGATCCATCCGGCCGCCCGTGATGACAACATCGAAAATGTACTGGCCATTCCCGCAGGCGCAAGTTTCAGATGACGCACATCCCTCCCCCGCTTCGTTCCTGACTCCGGGATATTGGCCGATCGATCACGCATAGGCGAATTTACCTCCTGACCCGAAGGCAATTCGACGATGAGAGCTAATCGGCTGCTTTTTTGGCTACTTTTTCTAAGCAGTGGAACCCGATTCATCGCGGGTCAGAGCGCGCCTTCGATTTCAGCGCGACCTGCAAAGGCTGCGGTGCGTCAGGCGGCGCAGCAGAATATGGCGAGTGGACTGAAGACCTCCGCAAGCTCTCTTTCGTTCGGAAATGCACAGCTCAACTCGCCTTCTGCCCCCCAATTCATCACTATTACAAATGGCGGAAAATCTGACCTCACTCTTACCGAAGTCGCCAGCAGTGAGCCAGATTTCAGGCTGATCCATAACTGTGCCTTGTCTCCCGACCTGATGCCGGCCGGCAGTAGTTGCGGTATTTCTATTCGCTTCGTTCCGGGCGCGGTCGGCCTGCGCAATGGCAACCTAAGAGTCGCAATCGGCGGCGGTCCTCCGATGCAGCCACTAACAATCCCGCTTCAGGGCAATGGAGTGGACAGTCCTGTCACTTTATCGCAAACATACCTGGTGTTTCGGACTGTGCTCGTGGGGATGACCAGTATGCCCCAATTTGTGCGGCTTACGAATCACAGCAGCGCAGCTCCTGCCAAAATCACCAGCATCGTCGCCTCCCCCGATTTCTCTTTTGCCGCAACGGCTTCCCAATGCGTGGCCGGCAACACACTTCCGCCGCTGGCAACTTGCACGGTTGCCATAGTATGGACTCCCAGTGATTCGGGCTCGCGCAGTGGGCAGGTAACGATCGCGGATTCTGACCCTGCGTCTCCTCACGTTATTGATTTACAAGCGAGCGCAACCGGGATCAGGCTTTCGACCGGTACTCTACGATGGAATGCCACGGCGGTGGGCGTTACGGGCGATCCGCAGAGCATTGAAGTAAGAAATGAGGGCCGCACTACAATCAAAGTCGAGAGTGCCGAGGCGAGTGGGGATTTCTATCAGCAAAACACCTGTGGCACGGAATTGATTCAGCATCAGAGTTGCTCGGTCACAGTGTGGTTCCAACCGACCGCCGCGGGGGAGAGAGATGGAACTCTCTTGATTCATGACTCTGACGTCACGGGGATGCAACAAGTCTTCCTTACGGGAGTTGCCTCTCCTCTCGATTTGTTCCCGGTAAAGATGGATTTCGGCAATCAGGCCGCGGAGAGCACCAGCGCGCCTCAGACAGTTACCATCACCAACCGGGGCGGTGCCAATGTAAACATCGCCGCCATCAATGTGAGCGGAGATTTCGTTATTCCGCGCAAAACATGTGGTGACACCGTCGCCGCTGGCAAGAGCTGCCGGGTCAGCATCAGCTTCTCCCCGACCGTGAGCGGCGTAAGAACGGGAGCTCTGAGCATCGAGACCGAGGCCAACGGTGTTCCGCAGAAAGTGACCTTGAACGGCAAGGGACGATAAGGAGTGGCAGCGTTAGTAAAAACCGCGAGACGGTCAAATCCTTTGCCGGACTAGCAAAGGGCAACCTGAACCTACTCTTTTGGTGCGACAATCTTTCCAACGATCGCCGATCGGCTCGAGACGTTCATCTTGACCATCATCAGGCGAACGAAACTATTGACAGTATTATGGCTGATATTCATTCGAGTGGCGATCTCTTTACTGGTTAGCCCCTCACCCAGTAGGCGCGCCGTCTCTTGCTCGCGTGGCGTCAGACCAAACCGTTCCGAGATTTCCTCCATTGTGAAGTGCTCGGGTGATTTTCTCTCCAGCATGAGAACCATTACCGAATCAGGGCTACTGGGACTTGTGCCGGCGGTGAGCGGGAACGCACGACAAAGATGCATCCGCTTCGCGGACCGGAATTCGCCGACGAAGCTGGGCCGGGTCGCCGATTGTCGGTCGAGCAAACAGGAACGAATCTTCCTCGTAAGCCAACCTCGCAAATCACTGATCTTTCCCGGATTGTCGGGAAATGTAAGGATCTGAATCGCGTCAGCGTTACAAGCGACCACATTCAGCGAGACGTCTATCACGACCAGCCCGGGACGGGCCGGAGCAGCATTCATCTCGTTCCCCCCTTGCATAAGTCAACGATCTCCGAATTCGCACAGCGATTTCGGCTTCGCGTATGGGAGCAGGAGCAAACCCACGCGACCCGCGCCGCCAGGTCTGTGCGCGAAAGTCCGGTGAGCCACGCGTCCGGGGAGGGACTGAATTGGCGAACGTCTAACTATTTACTCAATCATTTGCCCGCAATGTCAGCTTACTAAAACATTCCTGTTTCAAAGTTAGTGCTTTGGCACTACTAATCTCTAATTACTTCCGTTGACTATGAGGGGAAATGTAGCAAGCGCGTGAGACTTAGAACGCTCAATGAAAAACAGTCTCAACAGGCTCTGACAACAGGGGAGAAGTTTTTTTGGAACCTACGCAAGAGTAGGGCTAGATGACCACTGTGTCAAGGCGGAGAAGGCTGCTCAAATGTCGTAATAAAAAAGTCCTAATCCTTTTGATCTAGTGCGTTGGTTGAAAAGAAAAGTTCAGGAAGCATGTTGACAAAACATGCGAGGGGGGCAAGAATGGCTCCCGACCTTTCCCCAGAGGGCACTGACCGTGTTCGCCATAGTTGAACTGCCAAGGCGAAGGACGGGCAGTCAAAGCAAGTGCCCGTTCCATAAATAAAAATTGAGTGACCTCGAGGTTGCAGCGGGCAATCGCGCGTCCTGGCTTGATCGCTGAAGACGCAAACTTCGAGTGGGGTGGAGATGAAACCAAGGAGGAACTCCAAATGAGCAAAACCAGTTTCTTTCGCGAGATGTGGTCCAATGATGAAGGCCAGGACATAGCCGAATACGCCGTGATGCTGGCTGTGATCCTGGTGATTGTCGTAGGCACGATACGACTAATTGGAGGGAACGCGAACAATGTGTTTTCCAGTGTCGCCAGTTCACTTGGCCAGTGATGCAAGCCTCGAGGTCTGGAAAATTTCTGTTGCTTCACGCTCGCCGGCGGCGATTCAGGCACTGTCCGTGTGCCGTTGTTTGTGCCGATGCGAACGCCTGATCCACAGATGCAAACTCCGCGATAGTCAACTCGCTTTCTCTGGCAGTGCTGCATCGAGGTGAACAATGTTTTCCGGCGCCACGCTCTTAACGACGGGGCTCTGTCTATCCTGCAGCCTTCGATCCCGCGTCGTTGAAGTTGGAACGAGCACCATTTTAGTTGCCTGGGCGGACGCCACTGGGATTGGAGTGCTAGCTCGTTTCGTCAGGACGGAACGTAGAGCGAGATTAAGGATCTTTGCAACCTTGCCGAAAGTGGCGGCCACGGCCTTCAGCTTTGATCGTTTTCGTGACGGCACATCGAGCGCGGCTCTGTACTTTCGAATCCATTCCTGCTCCTGCTGAGATGAGCAGATCGTCTCGGAGTCCATGCAAATTCCTCCTTCCGTTTGACCTTGGGTACACCTTATACGCCACTGTCAGAGTTGGAACAATACAACCCGAAGACTAGCCAATTGGTTTAGGCGACGGAGCTGCCGTCAGGCTCAAAACAGATGGCGGACACTTCGCGCCAGCAACCACCGAATCGTGCCCCTGAACGCAACCAGCCGCCACACACTGCGCAGCTACAACGCCAGCGATATTATGGATTCTCTGCAGAGAAGAGTTTATGAACTACGACGAGATACTGCGATCGTCACCACCCGACCTAGAAGTTGTATTTCAGGCCGAACTGCATCGTGCGCGGACGATGCGCGTCCACAGGATGCAAGAAGGAATTGCCCGCAAGACAACTTGGGTCACCAGCGGAATTGTCCGGGCCACCGTAGCAAGTGATCGTATTGCTGCCGGTGTTCCCTTTGTCGGGGTCGTAGATTCGGAACTGTGTGTGGTTGAAAACGTTGAACGCTTCCGCACGAAACTCGAGGTTGCTGCCTTCCGTGATTTTGAAATGTTTCAAGAGAGCGACGTCAAAGTTCAACCGACTCGGGTTGTTCATGAAGTTCCGTCCCGCATTCCCGAACGTGAGACCGATCGGGGCACCGAATGCTGCCGGATTGGCCAAGATCGGGCCGATGCTCTGGTAGTTATTTCCCCCGAAAGGTGCAGCCTGGTGCGGGTTCCCTATCACATCCGGATATGATCCGGCGCCTGTGCCGTTAGCCACTCCGGCGTTGTCGAGCACCGAGATGCCAGTGCTGCTCCCGCCATTGATTACGCTGAACGGTGTTCCGGTTTGAAAAAGCGTAATCCCGGATATTTCCCAACCATCTTCCCACGCGCGAGTCCAGCTCGAGGGATTCTCCGGCAATGGCACGGATTTTGGCGCGGAATCATCGTAGCCGATATCCGAGAACCAGTAGCGGAGCTTGTTGACGAAACTATCAAGCTTGTAAACGTAGCTGATGTTCAAAAGATGGCGCTGGTCAAAATTTGAGCTCGCCTTGTTTGAACTCAAATTGAAAGAATTGACCAACGTGGTATCGGATCGGTCGGAGGAATCATCGATCGAATGGCTGTACGTATAGGAAACACCGAGAGTGAGTGGCCCCGTATTACGCCGCAGCGTAGCCTGGAGGCCATTGTAGTTGGAATCAGCCACGTTCTGCAGGGAAAAGATTTGGCCAAGACCCGGGGCAAATGTCCGCAGGCTGTTCGGATCAGGAAAACTCTTACCGGGAGTGCCGAAACACGCCGCTTGCAGGTTGACGAAGTCTGCATTCGTGTTGTACCAGGGAGTTCCGCCAGGATTGGTTGGCGTAACAAAAGTAAAACTCGTGCCGTTATACGAATTGCATAGAGTGGTCGTAATCGGCTGACCTGGCGCAAGACCGTTCGGCCCGAAAGGGTTGTCGGTCGACACGGCTGGGACCAGTTGGTTCACCTGAAGCTCGGTAGTAAGATGGGTTCCCTTGCTGCCAACATAGCCCAGGGTTGCGACCGTATTCTTTGTCAATTCGCGTTGCACGCCGAAGCTCCACTGCTGGACGTACGGCCAAACGCTTTGTGTGGGGATCGCGGTGACATTCAGCGGAAATGCTCCGGATGCTCCACAGCCTTGGCCCACGCCTCCGATGCATTCGTAGCTGCTGGGGTGGTTTTGAGTCATATCCAGCACCAGAGGCGCGCTGCCTTCGAGAGACCCGGTGTTGGCTTCGTTACCAATCCCGTGGTGGAAAAATACTCCATAACCCGCACGAATTGAAGTTTTGCCATCGCCCCAGGGATCCCACGCGAAACCGATGCGGGGGGCCGGATTAAAGAGATGACTTGTCATACAGCCATCCGGAACGCCATTCACGCCGCATCGCTGGAGGCCATTGGTGATTCGCGGGTCCAGATTGTTGAGATTCAGCGGGATTGGAGAACAGGGGCTCGTGAGCGAGCCTGCAGGATTACAGACGGACGGAGGACCATTGAGCAGAACACCGGTGAAAGGATCGACTGTGGCCTGTGCCGCGACGGCGGGACTGTAAACCGAAGGGACCCAGTTATAAACATTGTTGTATTTCTCGTGCCAATTTCCGTACAAGCTAACTCGCAAACCTAAGTTGAGGGTCAGCTTGGAAGTGGCCCGCCAGTCGTCCTGGAAATAAGGTTCGGCGATTTGGTAGCGGTTGTAATAATTTTGCTGGGTGCTATCTTGTTGAAAGGTCTTGACACCCCCCTCGAGAATACCCGCCGTACCGGTGGGTGCTCCGAGCAGGAAGTCGGCAAAAGCGTTCCCCTTGGTGTTGAAGCTACTCACATTGCTGAATGTCAATATTCCCTGTTGATCCCCACTATTCGCTCCCACTGCCTGGTTTAATTCGTTTCTCTGAAAGATAACGAATTGAACTCCAAATTGAAGGTTATGCTTGCCCAGAACCTTGCTTACGCCATCTCCAAAAGAGTAGGTGGGATTGGAATGATGCCAGGGCAAATATCCTGGATCAACGCCGAATCCGAATCCGCCGTACGCAGCGTTCGTGCCCCCGATGACAACTCCGGGCACTTTACCGCCAAAGCCGTTGTTGAACAGGTAGCCCGCGGTCAAGCCGGCTGGCCGTTGCCACTGCACACCGTTGGCATCGATGTTCTGGAGGTTAATGTGGTCGGTGGTGTAACTGAAGCCGAATTCGTTCAGCAGTGTCGGTGAAATCGTATTGGTGAGGTGGGCGAGCATGCTGATGCCCGGTCCGGTGAATGTACTTTGAATCGTCGGGAAGCTGTTTTGGACCACGCCCCATTGCGGCGAGAGGATGGTCGTATCCCAAGAATCATGAATGTAGCGGAAACTTGCTCTCGTTTTGGAGTTGATATTTTGATCAATGCGGAAGAGCTCTTCTCTCCAGTATGTGCTCGGTGAGACCGTGGCGTCGAAGCACGACCCGATGGTTGAAGTACATCCCGTGGTCGAAGTGGGAGCTGGAATTATGTTGGTGCCGAGAATCGATTGGGCGTTGGGATCGATTGGTACCTGATTGCCCGGGAATGTTTCCGGTTTGCCGGTATTTTGATCCGTGCCGAAAGCGGGACAATCGGGATACGCGGAACGCGTAAAATCAGTCTGAAATCCCGGCAGCACTAAAGGACAAACATCGCTGAAATTTCCGCCGCGCTCTGCGACCGACGGAACCGCCTGATTGAAATCAGTCGGAGTGCGCTCATAGCGGAATTCCTCCGAGAAAAAGAAATAAGTTTTGTCCTTATTCGTGTTGTACACGCCCGGAATGTAGAGCGGGCCTCCGATCGTGCCTCCAAAGTCGTTTCTGCGGTAAAGAGGCGCTTCTTTAGTCTGATCAAAGTAATTCCGGGCGTTGAAAAATTCATTACGGATGAACTCGTACCCCACTCCGTGGAATTGATTCGTCCCCGATTTGGTCGTCGCCAGAACTGTGCCCGATGCGCTTTGCCCGTACATCGCGCCATAGTTAGACGTTAGAACCTGCACTTCACTGAGAGCGTCCAAGCTGGGATAGACGATGAGAGTACTCTGATTGCCGTTGAGCCCTGCGTTCAGGACGTCGCCACCGTCCACGTTGAAAGAGTTGTACTCAACCCGGCCGCCGTTCACGCTGTATCGGACGCTGCCCAGGATCCCGACCTTGGCCTCGTCTTGCCCGGTTTGGTTACTGACACCCGGAGTCAAGGCAATCAACTGGGTGAAGTTGCGGCCGTTCAAGCCCAGGCTGACGAGTTCCTTTTGTGTGATGTTGCCGACAATCTGGGAGGTCTCGGTCTCCACTTGCGAGACTTTCTGTCCTTCGACATTCACAGAGGTGGACGTCCCGGCCGGTTCCAGGACTGCGTCAATCGCGATGCTCTGACCCGCGACCAAGGCCAGTCCATCGCTGTGGAAGTCTTTGAATGCGGGAGCCGAAATCGTGAGGCCGTAAGTTCCAGGTGACAACCCCGGGAGAGAGTACTCTCCGCGGTCGTTGGTGGTGGCCGTCTGGGCCACCCCCGCTCCATTCGTGATTGTGGCAGTCGCTCCCGGAAGTACTGCGCCCGTCTGATCAGTAACGATGCCTGTGACAGCGCCCTTTTCTTTAGCGGAAGTTGGTGTCGTTGCACCTTGCGCTGAGGCTGGCACTGAGCTGAACAGAGCGACAGCAAAAATGCACAAAGACACCCTCAGAATTCTCACCACGTTCACCTGTCCTCTCAGGGAGTAAAAGGAGCCACATGGTTACAGAGAAGCCGTGACGAGATTGTGACGGGCAAGTTAATTTCAGATGAAAAACACCGCTCCAGCTCCGTTGTTGGAGCTCACGCCTTGACAAAAGTGTTGCTGCTGCGCCGCTAGCCAGTGCCGTTCGCGCAGGCCAATGTTAGCTGCGGATTTCCTCACCATTGCGTCTTGAAGGATTCGTGCATTCGCAGAAATTCACGGGATTTTAATGCTCGGGTAGTTTTCCTGCAACAAACTTCGACGATATTCTCCCCGACTCGGTCTACACGATTTTCTTGTAGTTTTCTCGCCGGAATGCCGTATTCGGAGCCTTGGTAGCGGGTCGAATTAGCGGTTGCTGGGCCGCCTCGAGGAACGGACTTGGCGTGCGACGAATCTACCGCACTGCCGCTGCTTTAACAGGGGACCTTCCCCATAACCGCGCACAATTGCGCCGAGAGGACTACTGAAATGAAAAAGAGCGCCACAAGAATGGCAGCGCTAGCCTTGATGATGTTTATTGGAGCGAACTGCTTTGCAGTCGCTCCCTACTTTAATGCCGTGGGCTCGAGCGGCGCGTTCAATTCGTTCGCATTGGCTGCGGGCCCGGCTCAGGGCGGAGGCATCTGCGGAGGATTTATCTGGACCAAGAAGAACGGTGCCCAGGGAGTGGATAAACGCGGGACTAACCTCCTGGAAACCGGAAACGTTTGGATCGTATGGAATAACTCCACCAATCCCACGATCGTTTGCAGTTACATTGCCGTCGACAGCATCATCGGGCAGCAGCTGTTTTTTGCCGCTCCGGCGTCGACCTTCAACATTCTTTTCCCTGCCGGCACAGCGGGAGACAACTTGATCCCGACGCTCACCGACACGGCGATTCCGCAGGCCGTGATCAACGTTCTGCAAGGTAAAGCGTTCAATGCCGCGCCCACAGACATCCGCCCAGAGGACGCTTTATTCGAAGAGACCCGAGTTTTAGCCCCTTTAGACACCGTCCACTACAACGGCCTTGGCTACGGTCCTGGCCCGGTCGGAACTCCTATTTTGAGCGCATTTAGCACCAAGTCGTCGACGCCAGCACTTTACGCCCTCAGCGGCAACGACCCTATTACCGGCCAGCCCGTTCCGGCGCATGCGACTCTCGACGTCGGAGTACAGGTAGTAGTCGCCATCGTCAACGCTGAACAGGGCGGTGCGCAGAATTCAGGACATTTCGGGGATTCGACATCGTTCTTTAACGTGAATCGCCGTGATCTCACTTTAGCGCAGAACGGTAGCTACGCGTACACCAAGGACCTGACGTCGGTGCCGGGGCAAGCCACTGTGCCGCTCAATGTCATTGCGCGCGAGCCTCTCTCCGGAACCTTCACTACGATGGAGTTCAACATTCCGCGCAACGTGGAGACCAACTCTACCCAGGAGCTCAATGTCAACCCAGCGACTGGCCAGGGCACAACCTGCCCTGGACAACCTTGCGGTAATCCATTGTTCCTTTCGAATGGTGGGGGATGGCGCAAGCGAGCAATCGGCAACGGCGAAATGATCTCTCAGATTGGCACCGCCGCCAACGGTGACGCCCTTGGCTATGCTTTCTGGAGCGTTGGCAACCTGGCTGGCCAGTCGCCCAACATCCGCTACCTTGCGGTCGACGGGGTCGACCCGATTAACCTGAATTACGTTGACGGAACACTTCCCACGTGCACCGCTCCATGCCCGGGCATTGTGAGTTTTGCCAACGTGTCATCGGGTAGCTATCCAATCTGGAACACTCTTCGCGTGGTCGCACACAAACCGGTACCGGCCGGGGTCACAGCCCTAGTCGCGACAGCGCAACAGCAGGTCGTGAACATCTACCCGGACTTTCTTCCGCTCGGTTCAATGGGTGTGTTGCGCTCTCACTACTTTTCGGGGAAAATCGCCCCGATAAACGGGACCGGAGGGGCATGCAATGTCGGTGAGTCAGGAGGCGATGTGGGCGGCGCCGTGATTTCGATCCAAGGAGACCAGGATTACTGTGCCGCTACTGGTATCAAGACTGGACGCGTCGGCATGAAGCAGTAAGCCGGAATACAAAAACACAACGAGAAAGCATGGAGGCAGACCGGCAGTTTCGCGGTCTGCCTCCACTTACCAACGGCGCATGCCGTCGATGGCAGTGAGTATGAAGTTCATTGTTGAGATTCCGGACCTTGAAGTGTTTGAGGCGGCTGAGCAACCTGAGGACTTAGCTTGCGAGGTCGGCGAGCTGATTGCCAGCGAGATTTTTGGATTTAGTTCGGTGACTGTAATTCCTCAACAGTGGCCTGTCGGGATTCACCGGGTAATTCAGCCTCGAATTCGAGATTCCCGGATCATGGGCCGTAAAGAATCGGCCGGGAAGAATGATGTTCTGGAAAGGAGGGTGGAATGCAGCAGCGGTGGAGGAGAAGCTGCCGTGGCGATCTTTTCGCGGGTTTGGTTCTCTTTTTGTTCTTAAACGTAACGATCGGGAGGGCTCAACAATCTGGATCGAACCTCGGTTGGTCGAACCGGGCAGGGTTAAATCAATCCGGTTCCGTAAGCGCTCGTCCCGTGGGCAACCTCGAGGACTGGAGTTCGCTTTCGCTGGCCAATAGCGAGTTGATTCCGGAACGGCCATTGCTCGGAGAAAGAGACGAAAATCCCCAGTTCACCCGCGAACTGTGGCAAGTGAAGTGGCGGCAAGGCGATCCCATCGATCTGTACGTTATCCGGCCGAGAGGCGTGGTTAAACCTCCCGTCATCCTCTACCTCTATAGTTACCCTTCTGAAACTGAGATCTTCCGCGGCGACCACTACTGCGCAGGCGTCACCAAAGACGGATTCGCGGCCATCGGCTTCGTGTCCGCTCTTACCGGCCATCGTTACACCTATCGGCCAATGAAGCACTGGTTCGTGAGCGAACTGCAGGAAGCGTTGGGCAGCTCCGTTCATGACGTTCAAATGATTTTGAACTATCTGTCCACGCGGGACGACCTCGATATGAGCAGGGTTGGCATGTTTGGAGTGGGTTCCGGCGGGACTATCGCGATCCTGGCAGCCGCAACTGACCCGCGCATCAAGACGATCGATGTGATTGATCCTTGGGGAGATTGGCCGGACTGGATGACAAAGTCCTTACTGATTCCCGAGAGTGAGCGCGCAAATTATGTGAAACCGGAGTTCTTGAAGAAAGTCGTGCCCCTGGATCCCGTGGAGTGGCTGCCTCAGATGAAATCGCAGCGCATTCGCGTGCAACAGGTGCTCGATGACGCGGTTACGCCAAGAGTTGTGCAGCAACGGATCAAGGCAGCCACTCCAGGGACGGCCCAGATCGTATCGTTCGACACTACGCAGCAATTTTCGAGCGCTGCGTCCGGCGGCAAGCTCCTGCAATGGGTGAAGGATCAGCTCCAGCTGACTTCTCCGCAGTCTGCGAGCCAGGATTCGGAGAATTTGCGGGCAGGTAAGCAAGCCATCGAACCGAACCATATCCGGTCAAACGATTCCCAGTCGGACCATGTCCAAACAAAAACTCGATGATTAGATCTCTTGGCGCAGCGCTTGAACACTCGGAGTCTCAAATGTTGAAGAGTTCTCAGTTGGTTCTGGTGGTCGCTGTAGCGTCGATTGTGCTCGCCTCGGTGGGCTGTGGCGGAACGGGCGCGGCTCCAATCAACGGCGGCTCCCTTGCAGGCGTCGCGGTCAGCGTGCAGCCTGCGACGATGACGATTACGACTGGAACCACGCAGCCATTCACAGCGACTGTAATTAACACGAGCGAGACTGGCGTGGGCTGGCTGGTTAACGGCTTCCCGGGTGGGGTAAGTCCCATAGATGGCAGTACACCATTCGGAACCATCGACAAGAATGGAAATTACACCGCGCCGCCCTTCATTCCGGCTCCGCCAAACGTTACCGTGACCGCCGTTGCCAACGCCGACAACAGCGCGACCGGAAATGCCTCAGTTTCAATCAACGGAACGCCATCGCCAGTGTCCATTTCCCCACTGGCCGCGAATCTGGAGGTTGGAGGCGTCGCGCTGTTCACCGCCACCGTGAGGAACTCCGATTCGGCCGTCACCTGGTTGGTGGAAAACGTTCCAGGAGGGGACGATGTGGTGGGCACAATCCTCCCGGTGCCAGGTAGTTTGGACCAGGCAACCTACATCGCCCCGCTAGCCGTGCCTGGCGGGGGCCAGACTGCCCAAGTACACGTAACCGCTCAATCCGTCGCTATTCCCGGGCAGAGTGCATCGGCCGTGGTTACGTTGTCGCCGGTAGGCAGTACCATGGTGGCCATCGTCATCCCGTCGGTCCCGCCAACCGTGCCAGCAGGACAAACCGAACAGTTTAAGGCCACAGTGACCGGCACAAGCGATACGACGATCTCCTGGGATGTGGACGGGATTCCCGGAGGGAATGCGAATGTAGGTACGATATTAACCGGCGCTGGGGGTACAGCGACCTATACAGCGCCTGAGCAACTTCCTTCTCCCCCAACCACCATAGTAACCGCGATCTCCAATGCTGTCCCCGCCGCACAGGCATCGATCCAGGTTAACTTGATTCCGGCTCAGAAAGTGAGCGTTACCATCGCTGCCGATCCCTGCACAAATACGAACGCCATACCAATCGACACTGCCGCAACGTTCACTGCGACGGTTCTGGGGCTGACTAACCAAAACGTGACTTGGCAGGTGAATAAAATCACCGGAGGCAACAGTACATTCGGATCGATAACTGACAAGGGTGTTTACACCGCTCCCGCCACGGTACCAACTCCGGCAAAAGTGATCGTCAGCGCGGTTTCTGCTGCCGAGCCGCAGTTTGTTGGAAGCCAGCCAGTCACTATCACTTCAGTCCCCGTGCCGATAGTTACTGTAAGCTGCGCCGTGGGTGAAAACTGTGGGGCGGCCTCGACGTCCGTTCAGGTAAACCAGGGTGTAGATCTTGTCGCGACAGTTGCAGGATTAGGTAGTTCCGACATAGGCGTAACTTGGTACGTGGATAACGAGTTGGGGGGGGACCTAACGATCGGGACCATCAACCAGGAGGCTCCTTCCGGGTGTGTAACCAACGGAACCTACCTCGCTCCCCAAAATGTTCCCAACCCCAACCCGGTTACAGTCACTGCAGTCGCGTCCGGAGCCGCATCTCCTGGATTTCAGGTTACTGTAACACCACCACCTCCCATCACAATCTCGTTGATGCCAGGGCAAGGCGATCCGCAAACCGTGCAGGTGCAACCGCCCAGCAATCAAATTAAGTACACGGCGACGCAGTACAAGAATGAAGTTATTGACACTACCGACCCCGTGAACTGGACCATTACGAGCACCGGTCAGGATTGTAGTAACGGATCCATTTGCGGCACGATTACACCCACCGGGATCAATACCAGCCAGCAATTTACCGCAACTTACACGGCGCCGAACACGGTCCCTCCAAACCCGAATGTAACCGTGACCGTAACTTCCGTTGTCGATTCCAGTGCTCTCGATTTTAACCAAGTGACGATTACGAGCGCGGCACCCACGATCGCCATTACAGGCCCAGCGACGCTTCAGGCGGGGGGAAGTCCCGTCTCTTACACCGCCGTCATCACCAATGCCAATCCCCAAACCATAACCTGGGAGTTGGGATGCATCTCGGACAGCGGCGGCAACGAACAGGTTGATTTTTGCGGAGATGGTAGAACGGCCTACGGTCCAGGCTGCCTTAAGGGCCCGCGCGGAGTAGAGATTTGCGACGAGCAGCCCGATGAACTCCCGCCACCCACGGTTCTCTATACTCCGCCAGGCATGGTGTCGGATGCGTACTACCTGCAAAACGCTTGTACGGTAAATGGTGACCCGCACGCCTCGATCGTGCCCATTAATGTGCAGATGATTGCCAACGGTTGTCCCCTGCAGGATGGAGTTCCAACCTGTACGGCGCTTGCTTGCGTTACCGTTACCCCGCCATAGCAACCAAGAGCTTCGGACTGTAGTTTGCCGCGCGGCTTTATCTGTTGCGGATCTCGTCGCTGACAAGGTCCGATTGGCCGACTGTGCTTTCCCGATTCGACTTCTTCCACGCCCGAGGGTTCGAAGACGCCGGTGTGAGTTACAATTTTGCTCTGCTCCCCCGCGAGGAGATCTGATGCAACACCCAACAATCGAACATCAACGGCTGGAGGAGGACCGCCTGGGCAAAGCCGCTTGGAAAAAATGGGGTCCTTACTTGAGTGAGCGTCAGTGGGGCACGGTTCGTGAGGACTACAGCCACTCTGGCGATGCCTGGAACTATTTCACTCATGACATGGCTCGGTCCCGCGCTTACCGTTGGGGAGAAGACGGAATAGCTGGGATTTGCGACGACAAACAGACGCTTTGTTTCGCTCTCGCGTTCTGGAACGCCACAGATCCGATCCTGAAGGAGCGCCTGTTCGGACTCACGAATTCGGAAGGCAACCACGGCGAAGACTGCAAGGAATATTATTTTTATCTCGATAGCACCCCGACTCACTCCTACATGAAGTATCTCTACAAATACCCGCAGGGCGCTTTTCCCTATGACGACCTGGTGACGACCAATGGGCAGCGCTCCCGGAACGAGCCGGAGTATGAGCTGATTGATACAGGCATATTCGAGGAGGATCGCTACTTTGACATTTTCGTCGAGTATTGCAAAGAGGAACCAGAAGACATCTTGATTCGAGTCACAGCCATCAATCGCGGCGACTCAACAGCGACGCTACACCTGCTTCCCCACCTTTGGTTTCGAAATACCTGGACGGATCCCAACGGGAACAGGACCTCGTCGCCGCCCCAGTTGCGAAGCGTCGATTCTGCGCACGCACGCTGCGTCGGAGCGTCCCATCCGACGCTTGGGAGCCTTTACTGGCACGTTGATCGGGAAAGCAGGCTACTGTTCACCGACAACGAGACAAACGCCGAGAGGATTTGGGGTCGTCCGAACTCGAGTCCGTTTGTGAAAGACGCCTTCCATCGGTTCGTTATCGAAGGACGACATGACTGTGTCAATCCTACGAATCAAGGGACGAAAGCAGCTGCGCACTGCACAATAGAGATTGAGCCGAAGGGTCAGTTCGTTCTCAAAATGAAGCTGAACCGGAGCCGGAGGTGCGATGAAACCTCGTTCCACCAGCCTTTTGATAGAACCTTTGACAGGCTCAGGCAGGAGGCTGACGACTTCTACCGAACTATTTCTCCTGCCAATCTGAACGATGACGAACGCATGGTGATGCGCCAAGCCCTCGCTGGCATGCTTTGGTCCAAGCAATACTACTATTTTGATCTTGAGCGGTGGTTGAAAGAACACGGAGTCGTGACCTCCGCGAGTGCCGCTGGAGTACGAAATGGCGGCTGGATGCACATGGTAAATGATGATGTGATCTCCATGCCCGATAAATGGGAGTACCCGTGGTTTGCGGCGTGGGATCTGGCTTTCCACGCAGTTGCGATTTCGGCGGTGGACATGGAGTTTGCCAAGTCGCAGCTTCTGCTGATGGTTCACGAACTGTATCAGCACCCCAACGGTCAGTTGCCAGCCTACGAGTGGAACTTCGGTGACGTGAATCCCCCGGTGCACGCATGGGCTGCGATTTTCATCTACCTGACCGAGAAACAGCAAACCGGGAAAGGCGATACCAGATTTCTTAAGTTGGCGTTCCAGAAACTTTTGATGAATTTCACCTGGTGGGTGAACCGGAAAGACCGCGACGGCCGGAACGTTTTCGAGGGTGGATTTTTGGGGCTCGACAACATCGGACTTTTTGATCGGAGCGCACCCTTACCTACCGGCGGATTTCTGGAACAAGCTGACGGAACCGCATGGATGGCGTTCTTCTGTCAGTCAATGTTACAGATTGCTCTGGAGTTGGCTCCCGAGGACTCGACTTACGAAGACATGGCGCAAAAATTTATCGAACACTTCTTGCGCATCGCGGGCGCCATGGATCGAGTGGGAATCAATATGGACGATCTCTGGGACGAAGAAGATGGGTTCTTCTACGATTTGCTTCGACTGCCGGATGGCAGAGCTGAAAGAATTAAGGTGCGTTCCATCGTCGGTCTGCTTCCGCTTTGCGCTACGACTGTCATTTCACCCGAACTGCTGTTCCGCTTCCCCAATCTCCTCGACAAGGTTGACCGGTTCTGCGAACGTCACTCCGACCTCATCGCCAACATCGCTTCTCCCAGAAAGCCCGGCCAGGGTGGCCGGTTCCTGCTGTCGATCTTGAACGAGGACAAACTCCGCCGCGTGCTCAGACGGATGCTGGATGAGGAAAGGTTCCTTGGCCCGCACGGCATCCGCGCCCTCTCTCGCTGGCATAAGGATCACCCGTACGTTCTTGCCGTAAACGGACAAGAGTATCGTGTCGAGTACATGCCTGCGGAGTCCAACAGTGGGATGTTCGGAGGAAATTCGAACTGGCGGGGGCCGGTTTGGATGCCAGTTAACGTGCTGATCGCGCGTGCACTGATGGTGTTGTATCAATATTATGGGGATTCTTTCTCGATCGAATTCCCCACAGGCTCTGGCGTACAAATGAATCTGTTTCAGGTAGCGCACGCCCTTTCCGATCGTTTGGTTGCTACTTTCTTGAAGGATGCGGACGGATACCGTCCGGTCTTCGGGGGATGCAGCAAGTTTCAGAACGATCCGCACTGGCGCGACTGCCTTTTGTTCTACGAATACTTCCACGGAGACAATGGCGCCGGCATTGGCGCAAGTCACCAGACGGGATGGACAGGCACGGTGGCGAAGCTTATTCAGCTCTTTGGATTCTTGCGACCGGAGGACGTTCTGTCGAAGTCCGATTTTCTGCGCGACAGCTCACAGCAGTGACTGCAAGAGCAAATGGGTCGCAGCGGCCGCCCGCCGGGCGTGTGCAGCCGGGTGTGGCTCACCACTTCATTTGGTCGCCTGGTCGATCGGCGAGCTCCGGGAACGACCTGCCACTGACCGCCGGCTTTCCGTACGCGCCGCGTCCAATCGGGCCCCGAGCTCAGCGAAAGTGGGTGTTGGGCCGTTCCAGCGCAACTGGTCCACGTCGTTGAATAGGACGATGTCAGTTCGGAGGGTGGCGAGCGTCCGAAAGAGCAGTGCCCGCTCCCGCTCACGGGAGAGAGTATCTGCGAGGGCACTCGCGTTGGCGGCGTTCACTTGCCACTCGCGAGGGTCCGAAGGGATGGATTCGAGATGGACAAATTTGGCCAGGACGGCAGCCGACGACTTCGCGCCCCAGCCTTGCAGCCCCGGATAACCGTCTGCCGCATCGCCCACCAGAGCCAAGTAGTCCGGAATCGACACCGGCGAGACCCCAAACTTCTTGATCACACCGGGCTCGTCTAAGGTGACGCGCGTCCGGCGATTCAGTTGGACGATGCGTGTGCCGCGCACACATTGGGCAAGGTCTTTGTCCGGCGTGCAGATGACTACGCGTTCGACACGCGCGTCCCCAGCAGCCGCGACGGCTGCCGCGGCGAGCGCGTCGTCCGCTTCAAACTCAATCATCGGCCAGACGACAACGCCAGCTGCCGACAGCACGTCTTCGAGCAATGGGAATTGTGCCAACAGGTTGGGTTCGATTCCTTCACCTGTCTTGTACCCTTGCCACAGTTCGTTGCGAAAGGATTCGATAACGTGATCGGTTGCAACTGCGATATGTGTGGCGCCGCCTTTGATCATCCCCAGAATCGAAGCAAGGACTCCCCGGACCGCGGCCACCTGCCGTCCGTCGGAGTCCTTCGCGGATGGCAAGGCGTAGTAGTGCCGGAACAACTCGTAAGTGCCGTCGACTAGATAGATTTCCAGGGTGCAGCTCCAACACAAACCTATAGGACCGCTGTCGTCTCAATCAACAGCGATCAGAATCACGAGACAGACGTGCCAATCGCCTCTCGCTACGGCGCTTAAATCAAGTCCATGGAACGTTATAGTGACGGATCGCTTTGCCTATCTTTGCACCGCACTGCTGTTCACATTACGATCTTCGTCTTGCTCCGGTAGAGATGGAAACCCGAGTACCGGTGGAGCTGCTGTACCACTTGTCCCTTGAAATCCCAAGTAATCGTTGCTTCCTGCGGAAGCCAGAGCGGGTCCGCCACTTCTGATACGCGAACTTGAGAGAAGCGAATTTCCGATGTGAGCGTTCGCAGGTAAATATCCGGGCGAGGCGCTAGTAGGTCTTTTCGCAGGCGAACGATCCGGAAATCGGCCTCATCAATCCACGCGATTCCCTGGAAGAGAACGGGAACCGATGTTCCCGGGAGGGCGACTTCGCCAGGGAATTTCACTTTGTCGGGGATTTGCGCGAAGGCCAGAACCACGGTGGCATGTCCATCCATGCGCTGGCGTCCCAAATAACGAAACCGCGATTCGACGAGGTTGCCCGGATAGAACAGGACCCAGGCGTTGGCGGTGCCCTGCGAGAGTGGCGTGTTTCCAGTGTTCGCTTTGTCGGTTCGATACTCGTCGAGCATGACCTCGCCAGTTCCCTCATGGCGCAAGACCAGATACTCGAACTGCTGATGCCAGGTCTGACCTCGCGGCTCGATCTTGGTGACCACGCTTTCGTGAGAGATTACGTTCGGCATTCTTCTCAGCAGGTCGAGACTCTTATCACCAGTCTTCTTGAGGATTTCCGCCAACAGTTGTTGGTCCGGCGCCGGATCCAATCCGTGCAACTCGGGAATCTGAGCAGTCAAGTGCGGCAAGGGATCATCCAGGTACGGCTTCGCGCTCGCCCACACTGAGCGGTCGAAAGACTGAGGTGTCAGCTCCACGTCGGAAGGGGCTTTACTTCCAGAGTCAACCTTTGAGAAGGGACGTAATAATTGGGCCAACGCGTGGAAGTCGGGATCTTTCCCCAATTTATTTGTCGCCAGGAATTGCCACGCCCCTTCATTTAGTTGCATAGCATCGTAGTTTTGATCGTGGCTGGGGATTTCATGAAGTTCTACGGGGAAACCACGCGCGTTGAAAGCATCCCGCGTCGCTTTCACTTGCGGAAGAGGAAAGGTCGTATCGTCTGTGCCCGCCCAAATGGAAATCGGAACTTTGCGCTCCGAGGAGTCGATGAGTTTGAAATTGCTCTCTGGCAAGAACCCGTCACGAACCACGGTCGCTGCGAAATATTCCGATTCCACAATCGAGAGATAGAGCGCGTACACGGCACCGGCTGATTCTCCGAACAGATACACCCGCCGGGGATCGACGGTGCGTTTGGATTCGACCTCTGTAATCACCGCATGCAAAAAGTCCGGGCTATCCTTGCGATAATCCCACTCGGCGGGATCGCTCGAATCCGGCGCCAGCAAAACGATTCCCTCCCTCTGGGCGAGTTCCTGCCATACATCGATGAGAGTCTTGCTGTCTTGGCCAGAACCATGAAGCAACAGCAGCAACGGCGCGGGTCCTGACAGACCGCTTGGAGCGAACACGTAGTAAGTGCGACTCTCAGGGCCGAAGGTCAGGGTTTCCTTTTGCGATTTCGTGCCGGTTTCCGCCAGGCTGAGAGTGACCACTACCAGAGCACAAGCCCACCCGATCAAGAACTTACGCATGCACATTTTTCGCACGGCCCACTGGCACGATCTTGATGGAGCGACGGACGTCTCGCCCGTCCAGCCTTGCCGAAAACACGTGCGGGGACGCCCATGCTCCATCGAAACTTAGACAACAATACTCCGATCCGATGGTCCAAGCGACCGCCAACTTCGAGAAGACGGATACGTCCGACCGCGTCGTTTCCTTGACGACGTCATTTCGGGGGTGCGTAGAAGTAGTAGTCAGCAGTGTAGCTGCTCTTCACTTCAGCGTTTTGTTTTGGGGCATCGCAGGTGGCGGCTGCAGGAGGCTGACCGCCGTGGGTGTGAAGCCGCTGGATGCTGGTGACACGGCTGAAGACACCTTCTCCGGAATGACCTGTGGCGGTCACAAGCAGCCAGGGAATCGAATCCGAATCTGGCGAATCGATCCGAGCCACCCCTTTGCCTGTAACTTCACTCCCATCGTTGTCTTTCCAGGTAGGCCCGGCATAGTGTCGGCCAACGACTGCTCCTTGCTGATCGTGAAGCTCTGCATCCGGAGCCTTCAAGGTCCAACCGTACTTGCCGTCCGCTCCCGGCTGACACGTATAGATCTGCGATCCCGACGCGTGAACCTGTAAGATAACGTCTTCACCGGCAGGCGCTTTAATCTTGTCTGGTGCGTCAGGGCGAGGAAGCGCTTGTCCATTTGCTAGGGTGACGACTCCGATCAAAACGGCAATTTGCAGAAACCTTGTAATCACGGCGAGAATTCTAACACCAGAGGAGTGGCCAAGTGGTTTCGCAGAGTCTCCATTCTTCATCAGAGTGGCCGTTATGCTCAACCTATCACGGGGTAAGGACGGAATCAGGACTGTGTTCTGCGATCCATTGTCGAAGGATTGGGGACGTGTAGATTCGTTAGCAGGCAGCGTGTCGAGGCCTGTGCTAAATCTCCTTGGGCACCTGACCTTGAATTTGAACCAGTGGAGTCGTCTCATCGGAGAAGCGCGCTCCAGCTTGCCAGCGGTTCGGAGGACGGAGTTCGGTGCGTAATTTGCTCATGGTGGATCCGACGCTCAATGCGGATTGCACCAGATGTCCAACCTTCAACGGGCCTGCCAGTTTCACCTCGCGCACCCAATGCAGGGCGCTGCTGATGCTGCAGCCGCACTGGCTGCAATCGGGATTTCCACCGAAGACACAGGGCTCGACTCGAGTGCGCAGGTCCGCAGAATAGTTCACCGACATCTTCGAGAACAGGCAATCCTTCGGAGATATTGGCGGCTTCACGAATGCCTGTGCCATTCCCTCTGGCATCTGCAGCTTTGCATAGCGATGCCGCAAAGGCGGCAGCGTCCGCGCCACGAATTCGCGGTCTTCCTCTCTCAACCGCTCCGGGCTTTCCTCGTTCATTTGCGGACTATACAGGCTCACCCAAATGTGATCGACTTCGGGCCGCGAATTCCAGAAAGCGACATACTCTTCAAGATAAGAAGCTCGCTCCAGCATCGGCCGCGTAATTACCCAGTGCACGTTGATCGATCGTCCGGCGACATTCTTGAGGATGCGTTCGTAGGTTGCGGGCTTGCGGCGCGGATCGTGATGCTCAGGAAGACCGTCAACCGAAACGGCGACACGTAAGCGGGGGATTTTCATCCAGTGCGCCGGAATGGCAATGACCGCGCTGGTCACGACCATAGCAAAGACACCCATGTCGCTGAGGGCCGGAAGAATACGATCGAGCTCCCGATGACGAATCATCGGTTCGCCACCGACTAACGAGACGTGCATCGGCCGGTGCCGGCGGACTAAGCTGAGGACATTCTCGACCAGATCGTCACCCCGAAAGTCGCTAAGGTCGCGCAGCATCGTTTCTCCTCCCAGGTGGCTTTCGCCATAGGCGTAGCAACCGGGGCAGCTCAGAGGACACTCACGAGTGATCTCAATGGAAAGCATCGGGGTGTAACCATTGAGCACTCGCCACCCGGCTTGGACTAAATCGCGAGCAGTAAGACTGGGAGGGGTTTGGGCAACAGACGTGGCGGCTGCATTTTTCAACGTGAACTCTCCTGCCACGACGGCCAACGCTCGATCGCGGCCTGTTCTGAACACCACTTGTTTATGAGGAGTTCCGAACTGTTAAGTATAAAGATGTAGAAACGTCGAATTAGGTTCTAAGATGCGGCGCTTCCTCAGCCGAGTTGTAGCTTGGATGATAACCGCCACTTTTTGTATAGCTTCTAACGGATTCCGGCATAAATCCTTTATAACTATCGGTCAACAGTATCTGTCAACGCAACTTCAGACGCGACCAAGCTACTGGAGTGCCAAAATGACTAGAGTTACCTTGACAAGTTACGTTACGTAAGTCCACCGGGTCCCCACCAGCTTTGGTGCTTTGACGGTCTTCCCCCGCCTCCATACCCTGAGTTTGTGCGCGGGTTAGGCCTGGTGCGCCGCTGACGAAGAAACGCCCTTTCTTCTGAGTAACATGCGGCTCTGCTAGCCGGCTTAATCCCGAAATGGCACTGGAAACGAAGGTCAAAGGTCCCGGCACGGGTCGACTCCCCGAAGAAGGAGGGAATAGAACTTATGCTTCCGACGCGCAAAACTCGAGGATTCACTCTGATCGCCACGCTGATGCTGTTGCTGATTATGTCAGGCATCGCCATCGGTCTTCTCATGATTGTGAACACTGAAGGCAAAGTGGGTGGCCAGGATACGCAAAATAACCTGGCGTTCCACGCCGCCGAAGGTGGCATCGAACACATGACCTCCGACCTGGCCAACATGTTTCAGAACATCGAGTCGCCCACAGCCGCGGAGATCACGGGTCTGAGTGCTGATGCGCCTCCCAGCACCGGCATCATGAGCTATCCCATCTACAGCCTGACGCCGGCCACGAATCCGAATGGAACCCTCGCCACCAACTGGGGACAAATTGCCAGCGGTACCTACCAGGGCCTCTACGCGCAGCTACTCCCGGTTAACCTGCAGGTCACAGCCACCACTTCGCTATTTGGGGCTGGAACAGTCGGTGATGAAGTGAACATGTCACGGACAGTTGAAGTGGCATTGATTCCGGTGTTCCAGTTCGGCGTGTTCTCCGAGAGCGACCTTAGCTTCTTCGCCGGCGTTAACCTGACTTTCGCCGGCCGTACTCACACTAACGGGGACCTGTATCTGGATGCTGGTACCGGAGCCACGACTACATTTCAGGATAAAGTCACTGCCTGGGGAAATGTCGTCCGTACGGTACTGGCGAATGGGAACACTTCCGTCGCTACCGCTCACCTTGGCACCGTTGACATCCTGACTGCAGCTCAGGGTTGTAGTGGTGCACAGCCGGCCTGCCGGGCCATGGCCCAGACCGAGGGCAGCGTTGTCGGAGGACCGGCCTCGGCGCAGAACCCAAACTGGAATCCCACAATTTCAGTGGGAGACTACAACAGCTGGATTATCGATGGAAATTATGGCAAACCGGGAGGCACCGGGGCCACACAACTGTCATTGCCTTTCGTCAACAACGCACTTGGCGTGGCAGGACAACCACAACCCTTTGAAATCATCCGGCGCCCTCCACCGGGAGAATCCACCACTGCGGCTCTGGGCGCTTCGCGACTTTATAACGAGGCAGAAATTCGAGTCCTGCTCTCCGATGATCCGGGCGAATTGCCCTGCGGCAACCCTAGCGTAGCGCCTCCCTGCGGCGGTTCTGGAGACGCGCAAAACATCCGCTTAGCGAATTTTAACGATACCCTGAACGGAGTGAATTACCAGTTCGGAGTGCCAGCCACTCCTGTAGCTGGACTGCCGGCCTTGGTGACTGGCGGCACTTATAACACATATTTCGCCACCGCTTCGACCGGAGTTCCAGATCCGACGAATTGGGTGGGCTCTGCAACCACTCTTCCGGCCGACGCGCCGTTCGGACCGATCGCACCGCCGGTTGGGGATGTGACCCTGTTCGACGCCAACGCCCCGGTCACATTGCAGAAAAATGACGGCTTCGTTAACGCACCGCCAGCGATTACGTTGTCGACGTGCAACGTGGTGACGGGTAGCTGCGCGGCTGCGGCCGGGTATCCGTACTATACACCCCTCGCTTATCCCCCGACTGGGCCGAGTCTGCAGATGAGCACCTGGAACTTGTTAGATGGTTATCTGCGCGTCGAATATCGGGATGCCGCCGGTGCATACCACCCCGTCACACAGGAGTGGTTGCAACTGGGATTTGCGCGAGGCACGATTCCTCCCACCGCTCCCGGCACCAATCCCGTCAATCCGAATGCGATCTTGATTCTGCAGAAACTTGCAGATCGCAACGGCGACGGCACCGTTGACCCCAATGGCATTGCGCCCGCTTGTGTGGGTTCCGGTGGGTCATTTACCTGCACCAGCGGTAAGCCTCCTGAGGCTACAAAGGATAGCGCGACGCCCGGGGACTTACTCGGTCGGTATGGCAACAGCACCCACCCAAACGGGGCCAGCCCAACCCAGTACAACTGGTATCCCATCAACTTCTATGATGCCCGCGAAGGAGAAGTCCGCGACGTGAAGCAAACCGGCGCGAGCGTAAATAGTTGCGCACCTGCTGGCATCATGAACGCCGTGGAAATCGATGTGGGCAACCTGAAACAATGGCTGAACGGGACGACTCCCGGCAGCGGGAACCTCGTCGACCCTGTGTTTCAAAACGGCTACGTTTTGTACATCTCAGACCGCAGGGGCATGATGAAAAATCCCAACGGCACGCAAGTGGGTGCCCCGGGCACGAAAACCGGTGACTCCGGTCTGGAAGATTCCGTCAACTCGCCTTTCCAGGCCGGTAACCCCGACGGCGCGCTGGAGCCAACTCCACCGGGCAAGCTCCAGTCTCCAGAAGACGTGAACAACAACGGCCTGCTGGACAATTGGGGAGGCGGCAACCTCGGTTTGGGATTGGGCTACATTGGCGCTCCCTATAACGCCGGCAACAGCGTGAACAACCTCATCCGGAACGCCGCGGCCGGCAACCCTGATCCCTACTTGATCGCCGGACGCATCCCCAATTGCTCCGTAACCCAGAAAAACTGGATCAGTGGCGCCCGCCACGTCGTAAAACTGGTGGACGGCTCGCTCGGCAATGTGCCCGTCCGCATTGACAACGGCCAGGGTGGGTTCACCGTCGCCTCCGAGAATCCGGTTTACATTCTAGGAGACTACAATAGTAGCGCTGCGGATCCCACCTGGGCCAATCCGAATGCTGCGGATCCACCGCATGCGGCAGCAGCCGTCATTGCAGATGCGGTTACGATGCTGTCCAACAACTGGTCAGACCTCGGAAGCCTGGGATCTCCCAGCAACGACGCGGGACGCCCCGCTACGACAACTTACTATCGAACGGCTGTCTCCGGCGGAAAGAACATTAACTTCCTGGTCAACGTATGTTGCGCAGGATGGGCGGTGGGAGACTGGGGCACCGATGGCGGATTGCACAACTTCCTACGTCAGCTCGAGAACTGGGGCGGTCAGACCCTCAATTACAAGGGATCAATGGCCAGCCTCTACTACTCCACTTACTCTACGGGAACCGACAAAAACGGCGGTAACACCACTTACGATCCCCCGGCTCGAAACTACATTTTCGATCATCTCTTCACCCAGCCACAAAACCTGCCGCCGGGAACGCCGTTGTTCCGCGATATCGACAACTTGAGCTACCGGCAAAGCTTCACACCGCACACCGGCAATTACTAAACCAAATCGCAAACCGACCAGCCCTAATTCTGCCGCGCAGAGTCAGGGTTGGGAAAGTAACTGCGCTAGACGATCTTCCCGTCGGCGAGATCCCGGACTAACTTAAGATCGGCTTCGAGGAAATCGTATGACGGCAATTGCGCGCGCGGGGACCAGCGGACGTCCCGAAAGATCTTGTTTTCGATTTTTCCGTCATACTCGCGCACGACGAAGAAGCGCAACTCGACCGAACCGCCGCCGGGATACTCGTGTACGATGCGCGAGACCTCTTCACCGATCTTGGCGTCGATTCCAAGTTCCTCATCCAATTCGCGGCGAAGCGCGGCCCGCGGCTGTTCGCCTTCTTCAATCTTGCCGCCAGGAAATTCCCATTTCAAGGGCATGGTCTGATGACGGGTGCGCTGGCACACTAACACTTTTCCGTCCTTGAAGATCAAAGCCGCGACCACACGCTTCATGGACAGGCCAACGATCTGAGAGGAATGACGAAGGCGCGACGATTCGAAATGTTCACTGCGATATGAGTTTCCAAGAGAGATGACTTGCTAATGCATCTTAGACCGGGAGGTTGTGGAAAATCCTGGAGATGAATCGTTCGATAGCCTGATCGTTGATTTCCAGCGCAGCACGTTACAATTCTTTAGATGTATTCTCCCCAGCTTCTCGATCACTTCGAGCATCCCCGCAACCCCGGCGAAGTAGCCAACGCCGACGCAACCGCGCAAGTCGAGAATCCCGCTTGCGGCGACATTTTGCAATTGAGCGTGAAGGTTGCTCAAGGTCACATCGCGGAAATCCGCTTTCTCGCGAAAGGATGCGTTCCTGCCATGGCTTGCGGGTCCGCGCTTACGGAGTTGGTTTCCGGAATAACCCTTGAGGCGGCTCGCAGTCTGAGACGCGAAGAAATTGTGCGGGCCGTCGGGGGTCTGCCGGAAGCTTCTGCGCATGCCAGCCATCTGGCCATGGATGCGCTTGCGGAAGTGCTCGATCAACTTAAAACCTAGCCACAGATTTCACGCATAAGGACGGATGTCGCGCTCCTTCGTGTCACTTAGTGTCCTTTGTGGTTGTCTTTTTTCTGGTCCACCTGGTTCTCTAGAACAGGCCAGTAGATTGTCCAGCCCTGCTGTTGGGCTATCTTTTCCAGGTCGGGGTTCGGATTTACGGCGAACCCATGGCTGGCGATCGCAAGCATGTCGGCGTCCCAGCGGGAGTTGCCGAACGCAGCGTCGGGATGTTTTCCGATCACATCGCGTATCGCTCGCGGCTTGCCTTCGCCGGACGGTACTCGAATCAGCCGGTCGGTGATGAGTCCGTCGTGGATTTCCACAGAGGCGGCTAGAATCTTTTTTTCATCGATCCCAAAATGGCTCATGGCCGCTCGAATCACCCACTCGTTGGTGGACGATACCGCCCACACATCGGAACCCGAGCTCTGCAGACGGCGAATCAGTTCCCGCATCTCGGGAAAGATCTGGCTTACGAAGTTCTCATCAAAGAATTGCTTCGCAGCCCGCAGCACCTCGGATTCGGCGAGCCCGCTGTGAATCGTAACCATTTCCCCACACATTTGATCTTCGCTGACCTTCCCAGCTTTGTAGTCGGTATAGCGCGCCCGCGCCCAGCGAGCGACGTCATTGGAAAGCAAGCCTCGCCTGAGCTCCCAGTCGAAGAAGCGCTCTCCGGCATCGCCCGCCCACAGCGTGCCATCGCAATCAAAGACCGCAAGTTGAGGTTGAAGACGCAGAACCGAATCAAGAAAATCAGCGGACCTGAGCGTTGTAGTGGCAGTCACGTGTGTTTTGTCCATGTCTAACGAATGCGTGGAGGCTACTGAGATAATGCCGCATACTCCTGTGGCGTGTCGACATTCAAGGTGACCAGCGGATCATCCACGACAACATAAGAAATGTGCCGCGGATTCTGGTGTTCGATATCCCGAGCGTTTGCACTCGGGGGAGCCTTCAAAAAAGCTTCGATCATCTCTCTCGCCGCCAGAAAAGGGTGTCCATGTTTTCCGTTGTATTCCGGGACAACCGCCCACACATCGTTCCCCGCATCGGCGAAGGTGGAGCACAGAGTCTGCAATGTTGCTGCCCTTGCCGGCGGCCGATCTACCAAGGTGACCATGGCGGCGTCGCGGCCTTCATTCAGAACTTCCTGCAGGCCGACTTGAAGCGAACTAAACTGCCCCCGGTCAGGGTCGGGATTCCGCACCAGCGATGCCCCATTTGCGTACACCACTGGGGCGAGATTGTTCTCGTTCTTGCCAACCACCACAATTACCTTCTCGCTAAAAGGATAGAGTGCCCGGATGGCGGCGGAAAGAAAAGTCTGTCCGGTAAGCGGAGGGCCGGGCGTAGCCGGCGGCCAAGGCAGCAATGCTTTGTCCGTCCCCATACGCGTGGACTCGCCAGCGGCAAGGATCACAGCGTAGAGGTCAGGCGCGCGAGGCATGAGGCGAAGATAGCAGAAAGAGAGGGTTTTCGATTGTCAATTTCCGATTGGCAATTGGAAGGCAGGTCAAATCAGAATCAAGAAATCAGCGATGGCGGTCGTTTTCTTCCTCAGTCGCGGGTACAACATTGTCTGTGTCCGGCTCACTTGTACGGCTTTTGAACCAGCTCATATGCGGCAAGGCTCGCTCGGCGCGCCTGCGGACAGCAATCAGTTCTGCTGTGATGGCTACCGCAATCTCTTCTGGGGTAATGGCGCCGATATCCAAGCCAACGGGGGCGTGGACCCGCTCGAATAACTGCGCGGAAAGACCTTCGTTCGTCAACTCGCGGAAGATCGTGATGGTTTTGCGTTTGGAACCGATCATGCCAATGTAACGCGCCTGGCTTTGCACGGCCCAGCGCAGCACGCGCATATCGTCGCGATGCCCGCGAGTGACGATCACGATATACGACGACTCGTTCGGTGCGAGGCGCGACATGGCCTGCCCGAAGTCTTCCGCAATGACTTCTTTCGCGTCGGGGAAGCGTTCCGGGCTGGCATAGGCATCCCGGTCGTCGATGATCGTGACGTCAAAACCCGCACCTCGCGCAACCTTGTAAAGGTTGACGGACACATGACCTGCGCCGAAAATGTAAAGTAACGCTGGAGGTAATACGGGCTCGATGAAAATATCGAGCGTTCCGCCGCAGACCAGGCCAGTATCGTACTTGGGATCCTGATTGAGATTAAAGGTCAGGCTGCGAGGCTTCTCACTCTCCATGACCTCGCGCGCGGCTTGCCAAACCTCGGCTTCGACGCAGCCCCCGCCGATTGTGCCGGCGATGGATCCATCGTCCCGCACCAGCATTTTCGCAGTCTCGAAAGAGGGAATCGACCCTCGCACGTTGACAATTGTCGCCACGGCACCGCGGCGGCCCTCCTGCCGAAGCTTAACGATTTCCTCGTAGATGTCCATCCAAGCTTGATTATTCGTGGGTCTCTGGAACAAGTCAATGGAGACACGGAGGAATCGGGTGACGGACTTGTGTTAGGTTCTAAACGTCATCGCTTTGGAGATGTCATTCCGAGCAAAGCGAGGAATCCCTATTCCTGACACGAACGATTGTGACGATAGATATGCTTCGCTTCGCTCAAGATGACAGGTTATTTGCGGGATGACTTCTAGATTCCTGAGAAACACATGAAAGCCGTTCGCATCCACGAATTCGGAGGTCCAGAGGTTCTTCGCTACGAGGACGTCCCCGACCCGCAGCCCCGCAAGGACCAGGTTTTGATCCGGGTCAAAGCTTGCGCCATGAACCACCTCGACATCTGGGTGCGCAAAGGACTGCCGGGAGTAAACCTTCCCCACATTCTGGGAAGCGACATAGCGGGCGAGATCGTAGCCGTCGGCGATTATGTAACCGGTTTCAAGACGGGTCAACGCGTCGTTCTAGCGCCGATGCATTTCTGTAATCACTGTGCCAAGTGCGTTGCCGGACTTCAAAATCAATGCCGCGAGTTCACTGCGCTTGGTAACGGAGTCGACGGAGGATACTGCGAATTGATCGCCGTCCCTGCCGTGAACGTGATCCCGATCCCCGACAATCTGGACTTCAACCAAGCCGCCAGCGTTCCCTTGGTATTTCTCACCGCCTGGCACATGCTGGTCGGCCGAGCGAGCATTCGTCTGGGACAAACCGTGCTGGTTCTGGGAGCCGGTTCCGGCGTCGGCATCGCTGCCATTCAGATCGCGAAGCTCTTTCACGCCCGCGTGATCACCACCGCGGGCGACGAAAAAAAACTGGAGAAAGCCCGCACGCTGGGCGCGGATTATGGCATCGATCATTACAAGCAGAAGATCTCGCAGGAAGTGCGAAAGATTACGGACAAAGAAGGCGTGGACATTGTGGTCGAGCACGTCGGCACCGCGACCTGGGACGAGAGCATGAAATCGCTCAAGCCGGGAGGAACGATTGTTACCTGTGGCGCGACCACCGGCTACAATGCGGCATTCGACCTGCGTTTTCTGTTTTCGCGCCAGCTCAATTTCCTCGGCTCTTATATGGGCACAATGAGTGAATTGCACGACGTCTTGGGACACGTCTTTGCCGGTCGCTTGAAACCAGTCGTGGACCGTACGTTCCCTTTGCAGGAGGCTCGCGCGGCCCACGAGTATATGGAAAAGAGTCAGATGTTCGGCAAAATCGTGCTGAATCCGTGACTCAACCTATTTCTTCTTTCCCCTCTTCGGAGGAGCGGGTTTCGGTTTGCCGCCTCCTCCAATGGGAGCGTGACTTCCAGAGAGGATCTGTCCTTGTGTCAGGTCCAGGTTCACGGAATCCCTCACCGTCACGGCGCCCTTCGCCGCGGTCTTAAACGTCACCGAGAGTGTTTTGGCATCGGTCGTGATCGTCAGATAACCAAATTCCACAATAGGGTCGACCTCGAGTGTGGTATCGCCAATTGTGTACGGCGCTTTGGGAGCCGCTCCTTGCGGCGGCGTGGCTGCGAATCCTCCAGAGCCGGAAACTATATAAGGAGTCTGCTTGCCGCCCACGACGCGAGTGAAGCGCTGGTACAGGTGCGCATGTCCGGAAAGGACTACGTCGGGCCACAACCCCGCAGCCTGACAGCAGCTATCGAGATCCTTCTCGACGCCCACCGAGCCGCCGTGCTTCGCATCCACCGAAGCTGGCGGATGGTGAACCGCGATGATAATTGCTCGATTCCCGGCTTGGCGGTCCGCCTTCAGGCGCTTGAGTTCGCTTTGCAGGAAAGCCAGTTGGGCGTTTCCAACCACAGGGAACTTACCGCCTTGAGAAGAAATGACTCCCGCTCCCGAATCCAGGACGTTGCTGTAGAGTCCGATGATCGAGATGTACGGAGCGTCCAACGTGAAATAAACTCCCGGCTGCGTCATCACGGTGCGAACCAGTCCGCCGGAATCCGGCGAAGGTCCCGGAGCATCAGCACAAAAATTTCTGAGGAAAGCCTCCAGCGAGGGAACTTGTGGAGTCGCCGACGTGGAACCAAAAACCATGCCGTCGTGATTGCCAGGGATAGCAAAGATGGGACGGTCGTAATCGCGGAAGGGCTCGTAGAACTGGTCGTAATAATATTGTGCTTCGCCGAAGTTGTAGATTACGTCGCCCAGGTTGAAGAAAAACGCTGGGCCGTTCGCGCCTCCCGATTGCACATCGGCTGCCATGGCGTCCGCAACGCCGCCCTCATTCGCGATGGCCGTTGCGGGAATTCCCTTGGCCGCGCCCGTGTCGCCCACAGCATGAAATGTGATCTTCTTGGCCGTATTGATGGCGTCGAGAACTTCGCTGGGGATAAAATCCTGCAGATCAAGATAGGCTGGCACGCCGCTCTGCGGCGCAGGAACGGATTGCACCTGGTCTTTATGCGCCAAATAATACGGCGAGTTGTAGTATTGGGAACTGGTGTTGTCTATTTGGAAAGAAGTTTCATCGGGGCTGGGCTTCGGTTCAGCGTAGAGCCGAGTGCCGGGACCAGCCAGCCGCGCTCTCGTTTTGGGTAGCTTTATTCGCACGGTATACCTCCTGAAATCGGCGCCCACGAGTGGTTAAACCGTGACCAGTGCGGGCATTCCTGGCGTTCACGGTGCAATACAGGATGGTGACAGGGGGCCCAAAATCCGAGGGGAAGACGTGGGAAGTCTTACGCCACGGATTCGCGTTGTCAAGCGGATTTTCGAAACGATGCAGGACCTGACACTGCTGCGGCCTCAGACCAATCTCGTGTTTGGACACCGCTGATGCTGGCAGGTAAAATAAAGACAATGTCGGACGATCTCAACTTCGGCCCCTACGTCACAATCGAAGACGGCAAACGCGTCGTCAAGGACCTTACGTACGGAAATCCCACGCCTGAAGGGGTGGTGCTGACCACGATGGACAACGCGGTCAACTGGATGCGCAAGAATTCCATCTGGCCGATGACCTTCGGCCTGGCCTGCTGCGCGATCGAGATGATGTCCATGGGCGCGTCGCGCTTCGACATTGCGCGCTTCGGCGCTGAAGTGTTTCGTCCGTCTCCGCGGCAATCGGATCTCATCATTATTGCCGGCCGCGTCTCCAACAAAATGGCTCCAGTGATCCGCCAGCTCTGGGAGCAGATGCCTGAACCCAAGTGGGTAATCTCGATGGGAGCCTGCGCGACCTCGGGCGGAGTGTTCAACAATTACGCTCTGGTGCAGAGCGTAAACCAGGTGATTCCCGTCGATGTATATGTTCCGGGCTGCCCGCCGCGCCCGGAGCAGCTGATCTACGCCATCACTCTCCTGCAGGAAAAGATCCAAAAAGAGCGCGGCACAATCAAGCGCGCCCTGAACATTTCCTAACAACGATTGCATTTAACTAAGCTCACGTAGGGACAGCCGCCCTCGCTGTCCAATCGAGCAAAGCTCGACCGGGACCGCCAAGGATCCCACCTTCACAAAGCACGGGGCGAGGACGCCCGCACCTACACGGCTTTGCAATACAATCCTTCATCATGAAATCCCTGGAAATTTCGCCGGATGAGTTTCGTCGTCTGGCAGAAAAGGTCACCCAACTCACCGCCGACTACCTTCGCGAACTGGATTCGCGTCCGATATTTCCCTTGACCACCGGCGAGGAGTCAGAACGCCTGTTCCACTCGCCTCTTGACGAGAAGGGTGTGGGTGCCGAGGTGTTGGAAGGGCTTCAGGATGTGATCAAGCATTCCCGCGCCCAAAACGCCCGCTTCTTCGGATACGTCCTTGGCTCCGGCGAACCCGTCGCCGCAGTCGCCGACCTTCTGGCTAGCGTCTTGAATCAGAACGTCACGGCGTGGCGCTCCGGCCCCGCGGCCGTCACCATCGAGCGCACCGTTGTTGGCTGGCTCGCTCAGGCAATCGGCTGCCCCGGCTTTCGCGGCAGCCTCACCGGCGGAGGCTCCTCCGCCAACCTGATGGCCCTCGCCATGGCCCGCGAAGCCATGATGCCTGCGAACGAAGTGGGCATGCGTGGCGCGCCGCAGGCCGTGGTCTACGCTTCGGAAGAAGTTCATATGTCGATTCCGAAGAGCGTCGCGCTCCTTGGAATCGGCAGGAACAATCTCAAACTCATTCCAACCGACCAAGGCTTCCGCCTGATTCCAGCAGAACTAGAGCAGGCCATCAAGCAAGACAAAAAAGATGGGAAGATCCCGATCGCCGTGGTCGCGTCCGCCGGTACCGTCAACACCGGCGCGATCGACCCGCTCCCCGAAATTGCGGCAATCGCCCGCCGTCACGGACTGTGGATGCACATCGATGGCGCCTACGGTGCGTTGGCCGCGATCGCCGCACCCAAAAAATTCACTGGCCTCGAACTCGCCGACTCGCTCTCCCTCGATCCGCATAAGTGGCTCTATCAGCCTCTGGACTGTGGCTGCCTGCTGTACCGCGACGTGAAGCCCGCATATGCCGCCTTCGCACATACGGGGGAGTATGCCAGGACGCTGACCGACGACCCAGTCGAGGGATTCGCATTCTTTGAAGAGTCTCTGGAGCTCTCACGCCGCTTTCGGGCCCTGAGACTTTGGCTCTCGCTGCGATATCACGGATTAAAGGCATTTCGTGCGGCAATCCAAAAGGACTTGGATCTGGCGCAACGCCTGGCCAGCGCCATCGCGAATCAACCAAAGCTGGAGTTGATGGCGTCGGTAGAACTCAGTGCCATCTGCTTTCGCCATGTGGGCATCAACCCGCTACCAGAAGAGGAACTCAATCGCCACAACGCCGCCATCCTCAAGCGCGTCGTGCAGCGCGGCCACGTATATTTGTCCAACGCAACTCTTCGCGGCAAATTCTGCCTGCGCGCCTGCATCGTCAATCACCGCACCACCGAAGCCGACATCGACAGCGTGATCCCCGAGGTCCTGACGGCGGCAAAAGACCTTTAGCTGCTATTCAGCAAAAACGCCCTCGGGACCGCCGCCATCTCTGTGATACAAACACTGCATGCAAAAACCTCCCGACGTGAGCAGCAGCCGAACCATTTTCGCCCAGGCGCCCTGCCGCGCCGACTTGGCGGGCGGAACCTTGGACCTCTGGCCTCTCTACCTGTTCCACCCCGGCGCACTGACTTTGAATTTTGCTCTCAACATCCAGACCACCTGCCGCATCACGCCGCTCAAAGGCAAGCGCATTCATCTTCGATCGCTCGACACCAGGAAAGAAGAATTCTTCCCCAGCTTCGACGACTTGCGCGTCGCCCGCCGTTTCCGCCTTCCCCTGGCAGCGCGACTGCTGCAATTCTTCGCTCCCAGAGAAGGACTGTTGATCGAAACCGATTCCGAGTCTCCCGCCGGCGCCGGCATCTCCGGATCTTCCGCTTTAATGATCGCGGCTACCTCAGCGCTGGCGCGCTTCACCGAACGCAATCTCACCCTTGAACAAATGCGGGTGATTGCGCAAAACGTTGAGGCGCAAATCATCGCTGTTCCCACCGGTTGCCAGGACTACTACCCCGCCCTCTACGGCGGAGTGAGCGCAATTCATCTTGATGCCGATGGCATTCATCGTGAAGCCGTCCCAGTCATGCCGGAAGAGATCGAGTCCCGCTTCGTGCTGGCTTATACTGGAGCCCCAAGAAAGTCGGGGATTAATAATTGGGAGGTCTTCAAAGCTCACATCAATGGCGATCGCCACGTGTTCCGCAACTTTGAACGCATCTCTGAAATCGCTCGCGCCATGCACCACGCCCTGGCCCGCGGTGAATGGGAGGACGTGGCTCGCCTTCTGCGCGAAGAGTGGAAGCTCCGTCGCACTAATGCACCCGGCATCACCACTCCGCTGATCGACAAATTGGTCGCGGTGGCCGCCAGGCACGGAGGAAAAGCGGCCAAAGCCTGCGGCGCGGGAGGGGGAGGATGCGCGATTTTCCTGGTTGAAAAAGGCGCCGCGAGCCGGGTCGCAACCGCAATCGGGGACAACGGCGGCCACGTCTTGCCGCTGCAAGTAGCACGCGACGGAGTGCGATTGTTCGCCGAAGCTTAGGGTTTCTGTGATTATTTACCGGCCGTCCAACTTTACCCGGCTCGTGTTGCGCAGAAGATCTTCACCGTCATCCCCTTAGGGCAATTCTCAATGAAGGTATCGCCTGTTAACAATAGCTACAATCAGCCTTTTCTAAAGTGCATCCATTCCGTAGGTGAACAGGGCGAGGAGCCCAAATCCGAGCGCCGAAACAAATAGGGTTGGGATCCAGAAGAGAAGGACTCTCAGCACTTTGTTGCCTAGCCGACTGGCCGTTAAAAACAAAACAAAAGACGAGACCGCCAGGATCCAGAATAGAGGCGAGAAGAATGGGATCCAAAAGCCCCCAGCAATTGCACCCAATCCAGTTGCTTGTTGCCCGCTGATGCCCTTCAGAGCCTGCAACAACCCCGGCCCGAGCAAGGCAATAAATATCGCTGCCACTCCGCTGAGCACTGCTTTCACATAGATCACAGCTACGCTCCCCGGCCCGCGCTCGAATTTTACGCCGCCGGCCTCTCTGTAGAGGAAGCTTTTGGCGTAACGCCGCCATCGGAGTCATTGACCGGGGTTCTGAGCGTAACGGCTGGTTTCGTCAGCAGTCACCGGGCACACAGGCTGCCTTGAATGCAAGCTGGCCCGGTTTAGGAATTCCGCAAATCAGAAGCTGAGAAATGCACCGATGGCGAGTACGAGGAGAACAATCGCATTCAAATGAGTAGTCTCAGGTAAGGTGTGTACTGATCTGGGTTGCGTCATGCCACAGCTTCGCGAACTCCGACTTGGCTTCCTTCAGATGGCGCGGTCGTCAGTGCGGGGAGCCCGACACGCCGCAACAGGTCTTGGAACCGTGAGTCGCCACGCAAGCCGTCCATGCTCGGATCTATATGAAGGTAGATAAGCCAGTTGGAGTGTTCTTCGTGGGCTTTCTCCAAGTATTCCAGCGCCCGGTCGTTTTCTCCCAAGCCGACATGGATTCCGGCGAAGAAGTAGGGTGCGACATACTTTTGCTTCGCTAGTTGTGTCAGATCATCGAGTATCTGACCTGCTTCGTTTGTCCTGCCAGCGGCAACCAAAGTGTGCGCAAGCGCCGCGCGCATCATCGGGCTCCCGCCTGACAGCTTCACCCCTTTCTCACCCTCAATGCTGGCTAGTTCATAGCAACCTGTTTTGCTGAGCAACAGCCCGAGAATCCAGTATGTGACCGGGTAGTTTGGGTCCAATTCGACAGTTCGCCGGAGTTGTTCGATGGCTTCGTCATACCGGCGGCTGTGGTAGAAAGCCCATCCGACTGCGACGTTGATAATAAGCGATAAGGGATCGAGATCCTGGCCCTTCTTCATCCTGGCCAAGGCTTCTGCGTGTCGCCCCATGGTCATTACATATTCGGCGTACCAGTGGTTGGCAGTTGAGTAGGCGGGACTCAGTTCGAGGCTGCGCTTAAATTCTCTCTCAGCCTCTTCCCACTGCCAATCGTGAAGCCACAACAGGGCCGCCAAAGACGTGTGGGCTTCGGCGAGATCCGGGTCCAGTTGCAGGGCCATATTGGCGGCTGTTTTGCCTTTAGGAAACGCTTCCTTTGGCGGTAGATAGCTATTCCATCCCAGCAGCACATAGGAATCGGCCAAACCCGCGTAGGCGAGTGCGTAGCTGGGGTCTGTGTCGACTGCCTGCTGAAAGTACTCAATCGCCTTATAGAACCCTTCTTCGGTCCACCGGTTCCAGTAGTGACGACCCTTCAGGTAAAGCCGATAAGCCTCGTCATTCTCCGTGTGGCGTTTTCTTAATCGCTTCTTTTCTGCTCGGGTCAGCTGTAACCTGAGTTTTTCCGATATCTCGCGCGAGATTTCGTCCTGGACCACAAAGATGTCGCCAGGCTTGCGATCGTATTGCGCGCCCCATAGCTGTGAGCCCGTGGCGACGTCGACTAATTCGGTCCCAATGCGCAAACACCCACCGCTTTGCATCAGTCTTCCGGTGAGCACGGCGCGCACATTAAGCTCACGACCGACCGCTTGCGGGTCAATGTCTCGGCCCTTATAACGAAACACCGTGCTCTGTGCCATCACTCGAAGCTTTGGCAGGGTCGCCAGGGTGTTGATGAGGCTGCCCGTAATTCCGTCACTGAGGTATTCGTGCTCAGGATCGCCATTAGTGTTTTCGAAGGGCAAAACGGCGAGCGAGCCGATGACCTTGGAGACTCGCTGAGGGCGGAAGAAGGCGCTCTGCACGGAGGAAGCCAGCGCCGTCTGCTTGCCGGTCGGGGACAAACGACCCGTGTTTGGGGTTGGGGCCGATTCTGTTTCTTGCCCCGCAACCCGCTGGCCCGACTCCATATTTCGCTTTAGCCGTTGCAGTTCAGCCCGCATGTCCGCTGCGTGCTGATAACGCAGGTTTCTATCCTTCTCCAAAGCTCTGTAAATCATCTCTTGGAGGGCCGGCGAGACGTCAGGATTGACTTGTGCCGGAGCCACCGGATTGCGGTTGAGGATGGCTTCCGTGATCAGACCCGAACTGGCTCCTTGAAAGGGCAACTTCCCCGTTGCCATCTCGTATAGAACGATACCGAAAGAAAACAGATCCGTTCGACAGTCCAGCGCTCTGGCCCGTACTTGCTCGGGAGACATATAGGCCACGGTTCCCAGAGCGATCCCCGGGCTGGTGAGATGTTCTTCGGGGACGTACGACAGGGCTTGAGTCGGTTGCGCCGCGATCTGGCTCGCACGATCCTCCGGAAGAACACTCTTCGCCAGGCCGAAATCGAGAATCTTGGTGTGCCCCCGCTTGGTGATGAAAATGTTGGCAGGTTTGATATCACGATGAATGATGCCTTCGCTGTGCGCAGCATCGAGCGCATCGGCAACCTCAATGGCAATGGCGACAATACGCTCGGCATCCAAGGTGCCTGCCGCTATCAGGTATTTCAGCGTTACGCCATCCAGGTACTCCATTGCGATGAATGCCTGACCCTGATGTTTCCCGATTTCGTAGATGGTGCAGATGTTGGGATGATTGAGCGCAGAGGCTCCACGCGCCTCACGTCGAAAACGTTCCAGCGCAATAGGGTTCCGGGCTGCGTTCTCAGGCAGGAACTTTAGAGCGACAAAGCGGCCGAGCTCTTTGTCCTCGGCTTTATAGATAACACCCATGCCGCCGCTTCCCAGTTCCTCCAGGACATGGTAACGGGAGATGGTTTGCCCGGTAGCGGATTGGGCTTGAGGCATACCCGATGTTACGACGGGGGCACCTCGGTGCCTACTGGTAATACTGTCAGTTCCGTCGCGAAATCCGTGCCTCGTGTTCGTGAAAGTACCTACATCGTCGGAAATCAAACTGTTGCAAAATCGCCACTGCACTCAGAACCGCTGCGCCCCGCCCACGGCAGGCTCTGCCAAGCAAGAAACGTGAAAAGTCTCCTTCCGATCTCTTCAAACAGCGCTATAATCGCCCTAGTTAGTGCTTTGGGTGCCCTGTGAAGGCTCATTGTGTTTCGGCCGTGCTCCTCTTGTTCTGTGCCTGCGTGACTGCGGGTGCTTCCGACCAGAAATCCTCCAACCAGGATCCGTCTTCTGCTCTTCCACACCTTTCGAAGCAAACCCGGATGGATCTGATTCACGGATTGACCGATGAACTAATGTACATTCGCACGCCCTTCCCGATGGGGAAGAGAGGTCTCACACTGAAGGACGGTGTTGTCTCGCCCAGCGGTGCGGAACTGCAGCAGTTGATGTCGCTGTGGGGTCCCTCGGTGAAGCCGGGAGACGAAGCACGAATCACCGCCGTCGACATCAAGCCAGACCGTATCCGTTTCGAAATCAACGGTGGCCCAGTCAAAAGGCAGAAGTGGTATCAGCATATACAGGTTGGTGGGGGCGGCGCACCAATGGCTGGGTCCGACGACCAGAACGCGAATCCGCGAGGCACGTATGTGGATCTGGTTTTCGATCACTACGTTCCCGACCTGACACCGCAGAAGTTCAAAGACCTGCTTCGTCCCGTTCTTGACTTCGACGCCAAGTCAGCCGTCGAGGCCTATCTCGATACCGTGCCACCCAAGGTGAAGGAAGCTATCCAGAACCATCAGGTTTTGGTGGGCATGAACCGCGAGATGCTGATCTACTCCAAGGGTCGCCCACCCAAGAAGATTCGTGAGAAGGATGGAGACGTCGAATACGAGGAGTGGATCTATGGCGAGCCTCCCCAGGACGTCGATTTCGTGCGAATGGTTGGCGATGAGGTGGTGCGCGTGGAGACTATGAAGGTTGACGGGAGCAAGAGTCTCCGCACCGCAAAAGAAGTCAACCTCGAGCCGGGGCCAAGCGTTGCCAAGGCCGCCGAACAAAGGCCCGTGAACGCTCCCAGCCTGCGGCGTCCGGGAGAAGCGCCTACACAACAGCCTGGTCCGAGTGGCCAGGCGCCGGTGCTTCAGGGACCGCCTCCACCCACGGACCCCACTACGCCGGCTCCGCACTATTCGACGTAGCGGGACCATTGACGCGTTACGGGCTGGCAATAGACAAACCGGCTTCCATCCCCTCCGCGAGTCCTCGACGTTAACCTTTGAAATCTCTGGTTACAACAGTTAAGGCCACGGAGAACGCGAGACATCTCAACCTGTTAAACTCTCCCGCATGTCGACGTTCGTTCTTGTGCACGGCGCATGGCAGTCGACGAAGACGTGGGACCTCTTGTCCCCCTTGCTGAGAAAGCACGGCCAGCGGGTGATAACACCAGTCCTCAGCGGGCTTGGCACAGATCAAAGCCGACTGTCTCCTGACATTACTTTACGGCAACACGTAGAGGACGTTTCTCTCGAGTTGTCGAGGTTCGCGGAACAGGTAATCCTTGTAGGCCACAGCTATGCAGGCATGATCGTAAGCGCGGTGGCAGAGACAAACCCAACTCAAATAGAGCGATTGGTTTTCCTTGATGCCTTCATCCCAGAAAATGGGCAAAGCGTACTGGACTTGCTGCCGCCCGAGGTTGGCGCCTATTTTCGCGATGTCGCGCGAGAGTATGGAGATGGCTGGCGGTTGCCCGGCGGCGAGGGCCAACTTGATCTCTGGGGATTGAAGCCAGGCGAAGCGCGTGATTTCGTGCGCGCGAGGCTGTGTGATTTCAGTCTGCGTTGCTTTGAGGAGCCGCTTCGTCTTATGACCAATCAGAGGACGAGGATTCCAGCAACGTTTGTTGCCGGTGTTGCGGAAGGGTATCCGGCAAGACCTTTCTTCGAGCCGTTTGCCCGAAAAGCTCGCTCCTCCGGCTGGGAGGTCATCGAACTGGAGACCGGCCACGACTGCCATGTCGAACGTCCTGCTGAGGTCGCGAACATTTTGCTACGGGCCAATTCTCAATGAGTGCTAAGGTCTTATCGCCCGTGTGACTTGGCTCCCACGCTCCCTGCCTTTACACTGGAATGGTGAAGATCGCTTTGGGACAGATCAATCCCACAGTGGGGGATTTCGCAGGCAACGCCGCGAAAATCATTGAATTTTCCCGTCGCGCCCAGGGCGATGGCGCAGGCTTAATCCTTTTTCCGGAACTCTCCGTCTGTGGCTACCCACCACGCGACCTGGTGGAGCGCGCTTCTTTCGTTCAGCACAACCGTGAGAGTGCGGACCGAATTGCGGTCGAAACCAAAGGCATCGCCGTCATCTGCGGCCTGGTGACTCCGGCCCAAGCGCAGAGCGGCAAGTCGGTCATGAACTCGGCTGCGCTCCTTAAAGACGGCCGAGTTGCGTTCCTGCAGTCCAAGATGTTGTTGCCCACTTACGATGTCTTCGATGAGATGCGGAACTTCGCGCCGGGAAAAAGCCAGTTGCTGTTTCCGTTTTGTGGCAAGCAGATGGCTCTCACCATCTGTGAAGATGCGTGGAACGATAAGCACTTTTGGAATAAACGCCTGTATACGTTCGATCCGGTCGAGGCTTTGGTCCACGCCGGGGGCAACTTCCTGCTGAACATCTCGGCTTCACCGTTCTGGCTCGCCAAACGGGAATTGCGCCGGGATATGCTGGCAACCATCGCACGCAGCTACAAAGTGCCGGTCGCCATGGTCAATCAGGTTGGGGGCAACGACAGCCTGGTCTTCGACGGTTCCAGTCTGGTGTTCAATCCCGCGGGAGAAGTGATCGCACAGGGAAAATCCTTCGAAGAAGACATCATCTATTTCGACTCCGATGAACTTACCGGCGAGATACACAATCAAATTGAAGGCGAAGAGGCCAGCGTTTATGCCGCGCTGGTTTTGGGCACGCGGGATTACGTCCGCAAGTGCGGCTTTCGCCAGGTCATCGTCGGCCTGAGCGGAGGCATCGATTCGGCGCTGACCGCAGCCATCGCCACTGATGCGCTGGGAGCTGAAAATGTGATTGGAGTGGGCATGCCCGGGCCGTACTCATCGACCGGCTCGATTGACGACGCACGCACCCTCGCCGAAAACCTTAGAATTCGCTTCGAACTGCTCTGTATTGGCGATCTCTTCGAAACCTACAAGAAAACTTTGGCCAAGGTCTTCGCTGGCCGTAAGGAAGATGAGACAGAAGAGAATCTGCAATCGCGGGCCCGCGGCACACTGCTCATGGCCCTTTCCAATAAGTTCGGAGCCATCGTGCTCAGCACCGGCAACAAGAGCGAACTGGCCGTGGGCTATTGCACCCTCTATGGGGATATGGTCGGCGGGCTAGCCGTGATCTCGGATGTGCCCAAGACCATGGTCTACCGCCTTAGCCGCTACGTGAATTCGCGCCGCCCGCTAATTCCTCAGGCTAGCCTGGAGAAGCCGCCATCCGCGGAACTGCGTGCCGGTCAGATGGACAGCGACACCCTCCCGCCCTACGAAGTGCTCGACGTGATCCTCGAGGACTACATCGAACAGTCGCACACCGCAGACCAGATTGCGGAGGAGCGCGGCTTCGATGTTAGTCTGGTTCGGCGCGTTATCCGGATGGTGGAGCGCAGCGAGTACAAACGGCAGCAGGCGGCACCGGGCCTGAAAATTTCGGAGAAGGCTTTTGGCTACGGCCGGCGTTTTCCAATCGCGGCCAAGTCCGACATTTAGCACCGCGTGCAAGGCATTCATCTTTACTCAACTGAAAGGAACGCATGCATCGTTCGATAAATTATCTTATCCTGCTCCTGCTCGTCACCCTGGCTACCGCGCAACAGCCGACTGCCGCGCCTCATGCGGCGGCCAAAACTACAACCAGCGCAAACATTCCTTCCGAGGAAACCGTCAACGCTTTTCTCCACCAGTGGTTCGGATACGATCCAACGTTGACCTGGAAGGTCGTGAGCATTAAGCCGTCCGAAATCGAAGGGCTATCGGAAGTAAACGCAGTTCTCAGCGGCAATCAGGGAACGCAAGCGCTCAAACTGTACGTGACTCCGGATGGTAAGCATGCAGTCAACGGTGAAATCATGCCGTTCGGCGCTCATCCCTTCGCAGCTGATCAAAAAAAGCTGAAGGCGGGTGCGACTGGACCTTCGCACGGCTCCGCAAATGCCCCGGTCACGGTCGTGGAGTTCAGCGACTTGCAGTGTCCCCATTGCAAGGAAGCCCAACCGACCCTCGACAAGCTCATGGCCGAGGACAAGAATGTTCGCGTGATTTTCCAGAGCTATCCGCTCCCGATGCACGACTGGGCTGCCAAGGCCGCTGCCTACGCCGACTGCGTCAGCCGCAGCTCAAACGATGCTTTCTGGAAATTCATTTCAAGCGTTTACGGTGCGCAGACCGACATCACGGCCGCGAATGCGGACGAAAAGCTGACCGCCTTGGCTGATGCCGCAGGTGTGAAGGGCGCCGATATCGCAGCCTGCGCCGCCAAACCGGAAACCACATCCCGAGTAGAGAAGTCGATGGCTTTGGGCAAAGACCTCGACGTCAACAGTACACCGACCCTGTTCATCAACGGGCGCAGAGTCCCTGCCGTCCCGTACGAAACGCTTGAGAAACTCATAACTTTTGCCGCTAAGGACAATACCGAGGCTAAAAACTAAAGCAGGGTTGTTCCGTCGATTGCAGGATAGTGAGAGGGTCGAATCGACTTTCAATTACTCTTGGGCAGCCACACTTCCACGCTCTGGCCCCTGGTGGCATCAATCACGTGCGGTGTGATCACAAGCAGCAGTTCATCCGTTTCGTCCATGTTGCTGTTGGTGACCATGACTTGATTGATCCCCGGAATGGTTCCGAGGCCGGGAATTCCATTCAGCGTGCGCTGCTCGCTTTGGCTCACCGAGCCTGCCACCACCGCGGGCTCTCCATTCACCAGAGTGATATTGCCTTTATATTCCCGGTTCGCAATTACGGGCACACCGTTTAAACTTTGCCCAGCCAAGGTTCGGAAATCCATCTCAAAGGCCATCCCCACGTCCAAGTTCGTATACACGACCGGTTTTATTTTGAAGGTCAGCCCCAGGTCTTCGTAGGTAAAGGAAGGGAAGGGCGCCTGAAAGCTGCCGTTCTGCAGCACTGACGAGATGGCCGGTGTGTTAAACACCGGAGCAAAACTTGCATTCAAGATGGGATAGCGCGAACCCATCCGAAACGTCGCCTCATTCCCCTGCGCCGCGCGCAGAGTCGAGCGCTCCAGCGTTTTCACCAAACTCTCATTGAGTGAAAGTTGAGCGCTCAGCATGTCCAAACTCAGCCCCATGAGGGTCAGCCCACCGCCAAAGGTCGCGTACGGCTGGTTGAAAATCGAGCTTTGCTGGCCCGTCAACTGCGAAAGCAAACCGGCTATGCCTTGCGAATTGGCCTGGTTGATGCCGCCACTCGAGATCAACTGGTTAATCAAGCTCTGGATGTTTTGTCCGCCTAGACCGCCAAGGGCCCCAGTCAGGGCAGCGATTGCGCCAGCAGGCACGTTGATCAGCGTGAAAGTGTTGGGAATATGCATTCCCATGGCTCGGGTTAACTGGTGGTCAACCTCAAATACCTGAATGTCCAGCATGACCTGCGGACGCGACAGCCCGAAGCTCTCGAACAACTTGGTAACCGCGTCCAGCACAAGCACGGGCGCGCGCACCGCAATCCTCCCGCTCTGTGGCTGCGAAGTAACGAACCGGATATCGAAGATGGTTCGCAGGAGAGTCGACAGTTCATTCAGGTCTGCCGGCGTCGTCGCTCCCGGAATGTAAAACGTGCGCAACCCCATGTGGTCGAATTGACGATGATTCTCAGCGTTGTCCTTTGCCACGAAGACTTGCTTTTCCGACAAGGGAGTCCAGAAAGCCCCCGTTACCTGACAAGCCTCTCTCATCGCCGTGTAGAAGTCGACGCTTTCCATGTCGAAATGCACGCGGCGCGATTGAACGGATTCGTCCAACTCAGCGGCCACGCCGAAAGTCCCGGCTACCTGGGTCAGCAGCGCATGCGAGTCCCCTCGAAAATGGAATTCATGAAGATCCGGCTTGGGAACAACTCGCACTTCCGTCGATTCCTCCACCAACCGCGGCGCGCCCGTCAATTTCGGCGACCACTGCGCCAGCGAGTCGCGAAGCTGCTGCTGCGCGAATTCGTTGTCCGGGTCGAGGTTTGCAGCGCTGCGAAACTCCGCCTGCGCCTCCACCAGCTTTCCTTTTGTCTGATCGTCGTTTCCGCGCTGCAGGTGATCGAAGACCAATTGCTGCCGAACCAGGGCCAGCGCGGTTACATATTCAACGTTCTTTGGGACCAGCCGGGCAGCGGTGTCAAATTCTTCGTACGCTTCATCGAAGTGTTCCGCCTTCTGGAGTTGCAAGGCTTTGGAAAACGCAATTTTAGACTTCTTCAGATCCGCCTTGGATGGATTGCATACGGCCTCGCGCGATCCTTCGGGGCAAGGCAGCAAAGCAAGATTCTGCGGCGCGTCGGCGGCCCACGCCGCTGCCGCAAATACCACCGTGGCCAAAACTGGCCATCCCCAACGCATGCGCATACTCCGATTGTAACCGGGAATCCACGGTCCCCCACCCCACCCAGCAGGACCATGTACCTTCGGGTGAACTCTTTGGAACGGGTAAAACTGTGGCTCTTGCAAGAAAAGCAGCAATCAGCATTCCGCACTCAGCCACGTATCTGGACTACTGATTGCTGATGCTAAGTGCTAAGTGCTAAGTGCAAAGTGCTATCCCCCGCCAAACCGTTCCCCCGCGCCCGTTCTAATACCTTCGACCGAAACCGCCGGTTGGAAAGTTAACAATTTTGGCGTATAAAAGTTAGTTGCGACGTGCACGCGTCCATCCTCCGTGCGCCCACAACGCATCCCATAGCTCGAGCGAGGAAGTATGTCCAGTGTGACCGCGGCGCATGTTCCCAAGGGTTTGGAAGGGATTGTCGCCACTACCTCCGGCATCTGTTACATCGATGGAGACCAGGGCGTTCTGGCTTACCGTGGCATCGATGTCCACGAACTGGCCGATCATTCCACTTTCGAGGAAACCTGCTATCTCCTGTGGTACGGTCGACTGCCCACGCGCGATGAACTCAAGGAAATTCGTGAGCGTCTAGCGGAGGAACGCAAGCTGGACCCGGCGATCATCAGTTTGCTGCGGTCAGCGCCGAAGCACGTTGTGCCCATGGACGTCTTGCGCACCGCCGTATCGGCCCTGTCGTTCTACGACGCGGATGAACGGAATAACGATCACGAGGCCAACATCCGTAAGTCGATTCGTCTGACCTCGCAGGTTCCGATGATCGTGGCCGCGTACGATCGCATTCGGAAAGGGAAGCCGGTGGTCGAGCCGGACCGCTCGCTCTCCCACGCCGCGAATTTTCTTCTGATGCTGAACGGCGCCAAGCCCACGCCCACCGCCGAACGCGCCCTGGACATCGCCCTCATCCTGCATGCCGACCACGAGCTCAACGCCTCGACCTTCGCCGCGAGAGTCACCGCCGCAACTCTTTCGGATATGCACTCTGCCATCGTCTCCGCCATCGGTTGCTTGAAGGGTCCATTGCATGGCGGGGCCAATGAGGCCGTCTTCAACATCCTGAAGGCCATCGACAGTTCAGGTTCTGACCCGGTGGAGTACATCAAGAAAATGTTGGCAGACAAAAAGAAGGTCCCCGGATTCGGCCATCGTGTCTACCACACTGAAGATCCCCGGGCCACGCACCTGCGCAAGATGTCTGAGGACTTGGGAAAGTCCAACGGTCAGGCCAAATGGTTCGAAATGTCGCAGGCCATCGAACTATTCGTGAAGGCCGAAAAGAAGCTCAATGCCAACGTCGACTTTTATTCTGCCTCGACCTACCACACCCTCGGAATTGATGTGGACCTCTTCACCCCAGTCTTCGCCGTATCCCGAATCAGCGGATGGACCGCCCACGTGATCGAACAACTCGACGACAACCGCCTGATCCGTCCCCGCGCCGACTACATCGGCCCACCCTACCCGCAGCACTGGGTGCCCTTCGACAAGCGAGTGTAAAGCGGACACTCCTGTCCGCTGCCCTTGATTGTGTGGTGCAGGCCCTCGCCCGCGTGTTTACTGATCTGTGAGATCCGGACCCGCCCCGATGTTCGTTGACAAAAGTAACACATATGTTACCATTATAGCGGTTGTGAACGTCCTCTCTGGTGGCTTTTTCCCTTGCCAGTCGCCAAGCAATACGAAGATGAGAATGGAAGAAGTCCTTATGCGCAATGGTTTGATGACCTCCACGCTACCGCAGCGGCAAAGGTGACGAAGGCGGTTGTTCGCATGGAGCAAGGCAACTTTTCCAACGTCAAGCCGGTTGGTTCCGGAGTGTCTGAATACACGCTTGATTTTGGCCCCGGCTACCGGATTTATTTTGGCAAGGACGGAGATCAGATCATCATCCTTCTGGGAGGCGGAACGAAAAAACGGCAACAGAAGGACATCAAGCTGGCAATCGAAAGATGGCAAGATTACAAACGACGGAAGAAACTAGGAGAAAAGTGATGGCCTTGACGAGAGATTTCAAAGAAACAGTTCGCGCCCGAGTGCGACGCGATCCGGCCTTTCGCAGAGAGCTTCTTCGTGAGGGAGTGGAGAGTTTCCTGGCAGGAGATGTGGAAACCGGAAAAAGCTTGTTGCGAGACTACATCAATGCCACCATTGGTTTCCATGAGCTAGCTGAGATCACGCATCACTCTCCCAAAAGTTTGATGCGGATGCTGGGTCCTTCGGGAAACCCCTATGCCCGAAACCTCTTCAAGATTGTTACTTGCCTTCAAGAGAAGGCGGGCATTCACTTCAAGCTTAAAGCCGCGGCGACTGCAGCAGGGCGTTAAGCCAATGACAGGTGCACTAAGGCGGCCCGTCCCTATCTTAGTGTGGCGGGGTGCCCTAGCCCGCGCGTTTACTTGTGCACTGTTGTGCCGTTAGCCTACCGCAAGCTCGGGCGGCAAGCGATATTTCGAGAGTCGCTTGAACTCGGCGTTCCATTTAGCGAAGTCTTTGGGCGGAAGTTCGTCCTGCATTGAAATTATTATCGAGCGGATGAGTGGATATCGGTCTTCGACTTGGAGCTTGGGATTCGAATGACGACTCAGATAGATCAAGTAGCCTCGATGCGCCTTAAGTTTATGGCGGGTGTCGTTCAGTCGCTCCCGGTCCTTTTGGATGGCGGTTGGCGCGATTCGCCCGGCCTCCTTCAGCTCGACGCAAATCCAAATCTTGCTGAATCTGCGCACTACCAGGTCCGGGTGGATATCGAGATCTCCGCAATAGAGCTGATTCGAGACGCTGAACTTGGAGGCACCGTCGGGCAAGGTCCGCAAGAATCGGTTTGCGTGCATCCAGACGTAGGCTTGAAGGTCGGCCTCGGACAGAATCTCAAAACTGCGATAGCTCTTGAGAAGTTTCTTCCGTAGAGACGTTCGAAGAAATGAATCGAACGGCATGATGCTAGCCATTGTGTTTTCTCTCTTCGCCGCCGACTATCGCACAGGGCGGCCCGGGAATCAAGACATTTTGCGGCCTTCGGCAAGAAGGACGGCAGACCCTTGTAACGCCGGCGTAGAATAAAAGACACGAACTCCATGCGGCGAGTCTATCTCGACAATAACGCGACCACGCCAGTGCTGCCCGAGGTTTTCGAGGCGATGCGGCCGTACTTCGCGGAGCACTTCGGCAACGCCTCGTCGATCCACCATCACGGGCAGGAGACGCGCGCGGCAGTCGAGCGTGCCCGCGAATCGGTGGCGGCGCTGCTCGGGTGCCGGCCCTCTGAAATCGTCTTCACCAGCGGTGGCACCGAGGGCGATAACCTCGCTATTTCCGGCTTGACCCGTACGGGAGACCACGTAATCAGTTCAACCATCGAGCATCATGCAGTGCTGAACTCGTGCAAGCATCTGGAAGCGATGGGATGCGAAGTCACCTACATCCCTGTCGATGGCCGCGGCCTCGTCGATCCCGACGACGTCCGCCGTGCCTTGCGCCCGAACACCCGGCTCATCACCATCATGATGGCGAACAACGAGACCGGCGTCCTGCAGCCCGTCGCGGAGATTGGCAAGATCGCTGCCGAAGCCGACATTTATTTTCACACCGACGCGGTGCAGGCGGCAGGGAAGGTGCCGATAGAAGTAAAGCGTCTCGGCTGCGACCTGCTCTCGATCTCCGGACACAAACTGCACGCTCCACAAGGAGTCGGCGCAATCTACGTAGGCAAGGGAACCGTCCTTCAGCCAATGTTTTATGGTGGAAGCCACGAGCGCTCGCGCCGTGCGGGAACGGAGAATGTTCCTGGAATTATCGGACTGGGCAAAGCAGCGGAACTCGCCAGAGAAGCGTTGGAACGAGGCGACCTCGCACAGATGTCGGCCATGCGCGATCGCATCGAGCAAACAATTCTTTCCGAGGTAGACGCGACAGGCGTAAATGGCGAAGGCGCTCCCCGCGTTCCCAACACGACGAACATTCATTTCGACTACATCGAAGGAGAGGCGCTGGTGATCGCGCTCGATTTGAAGGGACTCGCAGTTTCGACCGGAGCCGCCTGCTCGTCAGGAGCGATCGAGCCCTCCCACGTGCTCACCGCCATGGGCTTGCCGCCCGAGATAGCCCGCGCCAGCCTCCGCTTCAGCCTGGGCAAACAGAACACCCTCGAAGACGTCGAGTTCGCTTTGTCCCTTCTGCCGCAAACCGTAGCCCGCTTGCGCGAGCTGTCGCCGGTTTACAATAGGACAGCTGTCAGCTCTTAGCTATCAGCTCTCAGCTTAGTCCTTCAGAAAAAGTTTCTTGCTGACAGCTGACGGCTGAAAGCTGACAGCTAGCAGCTAGTGTTAAAGCCACATGCCGCAAAACAAGACCATCGCCGTAGCCATGTCAGGCGGAGTCGACTCCTCGACCGTCGCGGCCATGCTGCGCGCAGAAGGACACGACGTCGTCGGCCTGACCATGCAGCTCTGGAACCAGCGTCGCCTCGCCGGACACCCCGGCATGCCCGAGGCGGTGCAGGGACGCTGCTGCTCGCTCGATGATGTCTACGACGCGCGCCGCGTCGCCGAGACTCTCGGCATCCCTTATTACGTGGTCAATCACCAGGACCGCTTCGAGCGCGATGTAGTGCAGCCCTTCGTCGAGGAATATCTATCGGGACGAACACCCATCCCCTGCAGCCTTTGCAACAACCACTTGAAGTTTGATCAGTTATTAATTGTGGCGCAGCAGATTGGCGCGGAAGCGTTAGCGACCGGCCACTACGCTCGGGTTGAGTTTGATAAGAACCGCGGCCGCTGGCTGCTCAAGCGTCCGGCTGATTCATCCAAGGACCAAACCTATTTCCTGTTCGGTCTAACCCAGGATCAGCTTAGCCGCACCCTGTTTCCTCTCGGGGAGCTGACCAAGCCGCAGGTTCGCGATCTGGCCCGCCATCACGGCCTCGCCCTCGCCGCGAAGCCCGATTCCCAGGAGATCTGCTTTGTCCCGGGAGGCGATTATAAAAAGTTTCTCGATGCCTACTTGGCCGAGCGGGGCGACTCTCTACCCGATACCGCGGGCGAACTCGTGACCACCGACGGCGAAGTGATCGGCGAGCACAACGGCATCCACAACTTCACCGTGGGCCAGCGCAAGGGCCTCGGTGTGGCCACAGGCTCGCCGCTGTACGTTATTCAGATCAACGGCGACCAGCGCCAGGTCGTGGTCGGCAAGCAGGAAGAACTGTACTCGCGAACCCTGCGCGCGCGCCGGGTAAATCTGGTATCAATCGACGATCTGCGCGAGCCGATGCGCGTTCACGTGAAGATCCGTCATCGTCACGAGGGCGCTCCTGCTCGGTTAGAGAAGGCGAGCCGCGACGAAGTGCTGGTAACGTTCGATGAGCCGCAGCGTGCTATCACACCGGGTCAAGCCGCTGTCTTCTACGACGGCGATGTCGTAGTCGGAGGCGGCTGGATCGCTTGAGTGGGGCCCGTTATTTCCCAGGGCAACCGATAACCTGAAACAAAAAAGGCAGCGCGAACGCGCTGCCTTCTCTCTATCCACCCAATACTAAATAAACATTTCGTCCTGCGGCACGGGAACGCCATTCCGCTTGCGTCTTCCGCCGAACAAGAAATCCAGTCCAGAGGTGATTCCCTGGACCAGTCCCGACAACTGTCGAACCGGCGAAACCACCGTCTTATGCACCATATCAGTCGTGCTCTCGACCCGATCCAAAGTGCGACTCAACAGTTCGTCAGCCCGGATCACCTGCAGCCGCGTGCGGTCAATTGCATCATTCACCGTGGCATCGAGGCGTTCGATTTGGGCACGAACCACGGTGCTCGACTCGCTCACGTTCGTCACCAGAGTCTGCAGGTGCGGACGAAACTCCACCAGCATAGAGTGCACGGTCTCAGCCGCGGGCAGAACTTTGGTCCGGACCTCGGTGGCCAGCGTTTCCATTCGCGCCGCGCTTTGCCGCACGGCCAGGTACATGGCCACGAGAATTCCGGCCTGGATAACCACGGCCGCCGCGGTACAGCCGATGAAGATAGGTAGATAATCCATAAGCGTTCCTCCGCTCTACGGCGCAAAAGCATAGCGCGGCGGAGAATTCATGAATCAGGGATTTTGTGGCCCGCCACCTTCGGCAGCTGTTGCTTCCTGATACGCCTGCCTTCCGGCTTCATACGCCGAGCGGAACTGCTCCTTCTGCTGATTCAGAACCTCGCGGCCGCGATCGGCCCAAGTGGCGGCTTGCTCTCGCGCCTGCCGGGCGCGATCACGAACGAACTCGCGACCGTCTTCGGCTCGGGAGCGTATCGCCTGCCTGGTCTCGTCGCCGGAACGTGGAGCATAAAGCACCCCGGCGGCGGCGCCGATCCCTAACCCTGCCAGGAACCAAAGAAAACTATTGCTGTTACTGTCCGACATAAACCAACCCTCCAACTCTCTTGTCCTAATCGGATGGTAGCACCCACATTGGCGAAATACAATTCGAGCGCATCACCGGTGGCTCCGCTCTTGCTTCTGACGCGTCACCCCGCCGCCTCAGCGGCCGTGAAAATTATTCTGAGTGTGAGCCGCAAAGGCTCGTAAGAATGCAGCCCACGGCGAAGCCGTGGAAAAAAGTGAGAAACAGACAAGCCCCAGTGGGGCGAAAGAGGGACTTCTCACGCAGTTCACGCCTTGGCAGCAATCTCGCCTGTTCAGCAGCCTGCGACTGACTCGCCCCCTTGAGATGCGCCTTACCCCGTTCGCGGCCATCGTGAGTGAATGTGGGTCGATCGGTTCTCGGCGCGTCATCCGAAACCCGCGCCGACAAATGCTCGATCCAAAGCCACACGCCAGACACTCCTCGATTCGTATCAGGGCATCGCTTCAGCGATGCCGCAGTCGCCACCACATCAATCGCGCCTTCAGGCGCTGCTGGCCGCAATCGCACAAGAATCCACCCAAGCGTACTTGTGGACTTTCCCTCGAAGCGAGACAATATCCGCTTGCGGCAGAGGAACGCGCATGTCACAGAAGTATCGCCAACACGGATATCAAGACCGAGGCAGAGACGAAGAGCGCCAAAAGCAATCCACCGAAAGGCCCGTCAAGAAAGAAACCTTCGGCCCGCGCGCCCTGCAGATGCCGGGCACGCATACGGTTTCGCGTTGCGCGCAATGCGGCACACTGCTGACTTCGATAACCGAACCCATCGGAAAATGTCCGAAGTGCGGCTTCGAACTCCACTCCTGCCGCCAGTGTACGTATTTCGATACCTCGAGCCGCTTCGAATGCACCCAATCCATCCCCGAGCGGATCCCGCGCAAGGACGAGCGCAATCAATGTACGTTCTATTCCATGCGCGTCCGGGTAGAAAAGGAAACCTCGACGCCAAGTTCAGCCCGCCCCATGGATGCCCGCACAGCATTCGAGAATCTCTTCAAGAAGTAAACCGCGTAGCGCGGACACGCCTGTCCGCATTCGGCAGCGAGCAACCGGGCGCGGCAATTCTCAGCGAGTGCTATGGCTGATCTCGACAATAAAGTGGTGTCTTGGTGGCAGAATGAACCATTACTCAAGCCGCGCCCGGCTTACGGCTTCTGCGTCGGCCGCATCAGAACCTCGCTGACAAACGATTGCGGAGCTTGCGTCACCAGCATGGACACCACGTGGGCCACGTCGTCCGCCTGGAGCATCTTGGTTTTGTCCTTGCCCGCGTGCGGGCTCAATTCGGTGTCTACGGAACCGGGACAAACGACGGACACTCGAATATTGTGAGTGCGCAGCTCCTCGGCGATTGAGTAGCTCAACCCGTTCAGTCCCCATTTCGACGCGGCGTAGGCCGCGCCATTGGGCAGCGCGTTCTTACCGGCGAGCGAGGAAATGTTAATGATGTGTCCCGCGCGAGCGCGAATCATCATGGGAGCGAAGGCGCGAATGCAGTAATAGACTCCCCGCAAGTTGGTATTCAACACCTGCTCCCAGGACTCAGGCGGTAATTGGTGCAAGGGCCCGCCAAATCCGCCCACACCGGCATTGTTGACCAGAATGTCGAGTCGGCCTAGAGTCTTGGCCACGTGCGCGGCCACGGCTTCGACGGAGTGCAGATCGGTTACATCGCACTCCAGTGCTTCGGCTCGGCCGCCGGCTTTTGAAATCGCGCCAGCCGTGGAATCGAGCGGCCCGCGGGTGCGTCCGCAAAGCACGACAGTGGCGCCCAGACGGGCGAGTTTGGCGGCGATGGCGGCGCCGATGCCACGCCCCGCACCTGTGATCACGGCCACTTGGCCGGCCAGACTAGCGGTATTAGTAGTCTCGTTCATCGGACCTCTTGCGCTATGATTGTTATGTTGGCGTGCCCGATAACGATTGGCCACCTTGTCGCATCTTACAAGATTGGCAGGAACGTCCGCGAAAGTAAGCTTGCCTTAGTCGAGGTACATACTTATAATCCGGCTCACCGGAAATAGTATCTTGGCCTGGTTGACGTTGCCGGGGGGCGCTAGGCTTTTCCGGCCGTCGCATGGGCGCAGGCTCATGTTCCTGGCAAGCCGGGTATTTGGGCTTGGGTATACCCGGGTACGAACGCCGTCTGTTTTCCCGAAAATTCAAGGAGCCATTTCAAAATGAAGACGAGTCTAGTGGCGATTGTGATTATGTTTGCTGGAATAGCCTCGAGTCAGCAAGCAACAACGCAACCGCAAACGCAAACTGCGGCGCCCGCCGCATCACAACCCCAACAGAAGAAAGAGATCAAGAACCCGGCGGAGTACAACGCCTACGTCGGAGCACTGCAGCAGACGGATGCGACCGCCAAGATCAGCGGCCTCGAAGCTTTCCTCACCCAGTACCCCAACAGCGTGATGAAGGAAGACGCGCTGGAAATACTGATGGGAGCTTACCAGCAGACCGGCAACCAGGCCAAAGTGATCGACGCCGCGAACCGCTTGTTGGTGGTTAATCCGAATAATGTTCGCGCCTTGGCCTTACTGGCCTATAGCGAGCGTGCCGCGCAAAAATGGGCGGATGCCAAGAAACACGCTGAACAAGGTTTGGCGGCCCTCGACAGCATGACGAAACCGGACGGAGCTTCGGATGCGGATTTCCAGAAAACGAAGACGCAGCTGGGAGCTCTTCTGGATAGCGTGGCCGGTTTTTCCGCTCTCCAGTTGAAAGATAATGCCACGGCAGAGAAGGATCTGCGCGCGGCCGTCGAAGCCGACCCGAACAATGTCGAAAACGTTTATCCTCTGGCCCTCGCCAGCCTCACGGCCACTCCCGAAGATGACGTGAACGGACTGTTCTTCATCGCCCGCGCCGTCAACCTGGTCAAAGATCCGGCAGGAAAGGCGCAGATTACGAAATTCGGCCACGCCAAGTATGTGAAATATCATGGCTCGGACGAAGGCTGGAACGAGCTTCTGGCCATGACGGCAACCACGCCGCTGCCGCCGCCAGGATTCACCATCAAGCAATACGTTCCTCCGACCCCGGCCCAGCAAGCTGCAGATCTGGTCAAAAGCAAAGCTCCGAAAGATATGAGTTTCGCCGAGTGGGAGTTGGTCCTTTCCGCCGGTGCACCGGCCGATGCAGAGAAAGTTTGGTCTGCGATCAAGGGCGTGCCTTTACAGATGGAAGGCACGGTGATCAAAGCGGCTCCGACCGAGCTACAAATGGCGGCCAGTCAGGACGACATCGACGCGAAGAGGGCGGACATCGTGATCACAATGGGCGGAACCATTCCTGCCAAGTTGATGCCGCAGGAAGGATCTACCTTGGATTTCGAAGGCACGCCTGTTTCCTACACGCCAAGTCCGTTTGTGATGACGATGGAAAAGGGTGCGCTGCTGACCAAGGCTGCGCCAAAACCCGCCCCTCATCATCATTCCACCGCCCACTGAGCGCGGATTTGCTAATAGACCAGGGCAGCGTTCCAACGCTGCCCTTATTTTTTGGTTTGGGATTTCTAGAAGGCTACAGCAGGATTCTCAACGGACGGCCTTCTTATCGTAAGCGGCAGGACGAGCGCTGCGGGGAGGACGTTTGACCCCGGCGCGCAGTTGCCGTATGTCAATCTTCAATTCTGAAATGGTGCGGCTCAGCGTATTGCGATGCATCCCCAGTTGACGCGCGGCGCGGCACTGATTGCCGTTGTTTTCCTGCAGAACGGTGAGGATGAACCGCTTTTTGAATTCGCGCACCGCCTCCGAGTACAGAATATTGCTTTTGTACATCTGCAGGATGAGTGCTTCGAGCTGATCTCTCACGGCATCCCTCTTTCTCTTGAAAAGCTGCTTCTGGGCCAGCTGCGCTTTTCTCTGTTTGCCAGATTCCGTTTCGTACGCCGCAGCCGCGAGTTTACTTGTGTTGCTCCTCACGGCGCAGCAAATCGAGTCCCTGATAAAAGCGGGCCCGCAATTCTGAAGGCGCCAACCAAATGGCGGCGCGTCCTACGACCAGAAAATAAGGCGCCAGTTGCGAACCTTCCAGCGACTGCGACGCAGGCGTGAAAGCAGCCATACTCATGAGAATGACGGCCACCATCAAAATCCCGCGCACCAGTCCCAGCGCTCCGCCTAAGATCCGGTCAAAAAAACTCAGTCCAGCCTCGTGCACGATATGGCGGGTGATCCGGCCTGCGATTCCGGCCACCACCAGCACCGCCAAGAAAATAATCAAAAACGCCGCAATTTCACCCAACCATTCAGACTTCAGGTGAGGCGCAAACCGCGCTGCCAGCCGCGCGTAATTCCAAGCCGCTAGCAGGTACCCAAAAACCAAGCCCGCGATTCCGAAGGCTTCATGAAAGAAGCCGGAAATCGCGGCCTGAATTACCGAGACCACAACCACAGCCACGATGACCCAGTCAGCACCCGTCATCGCGTTCTCCAACCAATCGCTCCGCTAAACATCCAGTTCGTGCCCGGTGAGCTGTTGGAAAGCCTCCAGGTATTTCTCGCTGGTCTGGCGCGCCACGTCCGTGGGGAGAGCGGGTGCAGGCGGCTGCTTGTTCCAGCGGATTTGTTCAAGGTAATCCCGAACATATTGCTTGTCGTAGGATTCTTGTGCCCGTCCGGGCTGATACTTGTCGGCCGGCCAGAAACGGGACGAGTCAGGAGTGAGCACTTCATCCGCGAGGGTGATCCCCTTGGAGGTCATCCCGAATTCAAATTTCGTGTCGGCAATGATGATGCCCCTCTGAAGGGCGTAATCCGCGGCCTTGCTGTAAATCTTCAATGTGAGATCCCGGAGTTGACGGCTTAGCTCCACGCCCACGATCCGCGTCATTTCATCGAAAGGAATATTCTCGTCGTGCCCCGTCGTCGCCTTGGTGGCTGGAGTGAAGATCGGCTGCGGTAGTTTGCTCGACTCCTTGAGTCCGGCGGGAAGTTCGATTCCGCATACCCGCCCGCTGGCTTTATATTCTTTCCACGCCGATCCGGAAACATATCCTCGAACCACGCACTCAACCGGGATCATCTCAGCGCGCATGACCATCATCGAGCGGCCGTGCAATTGGTCGGCATACTTTTGCGCCGCTGCAGGATACCTTTCTACATCGGCCGTGACCACATGGTTGGCGACAACGTCGCGAAGGAAGTTGAACCAGAAGAGCGAAATCTGGGTCAGCACGCGCCCCTTGTGGGGAATGCCCGTGGCCAGTACATAATCGAACGCGGAGATGCGATCGGTGGCAACGAATAGAAGATGTTCGCCATCGAGATCGTACACATCCCGGACTTTACCGCTGGCGTGGAGCTTGAGTTCGGGGAAGTCAGTACGCAGCAGAACGGAATCGAGAAGCTGGGGGCTCATGTTTAAATTTTACAGTTAGAAAACGTCGCGTATTCTAACCCGCCAGAAATATTTGTCAACGACTTAAGTTAGAGTCGAACGCCAAGTCTGTGCATGCGCTTGAAAGACAAAGTGTTGAGGGTGGTGAGCACCCTGAGATTGGGCCGCTGGCGCGGCTCTTCGGCGAACTCCGTTTGTGGAAAAGCTGAGGATGGCAGAGGATAACTGGGGCGCTGAAAGAGATTCGTTCAGTCTAAGTCTTAAGAAAAACTCAAAACTGGGTCGGCCATCTGCGGGCGGCATGAAAGACGCGCAATACTTCCAGGGTGTTGCCCCGCACGCGGTAGGGAATGATGTAGGACGTATCAGGAACAACCAGTTCCCGAGTGCCAATGACCCGTCCCGGGCGGCCCAACCCGGGATACTGGCTGAGGCGCTCCACTGCCTCGGTTATTGAAACCACCACACGGGCTGCTGCCGACGGGTTGTCCCGGGCGATATATCGGGCTTCCGTGTCCACGTTCGCGCGAGCTGTGCGGAGCCACTTAACCCGCACGACCGGTCCATTTCTTCACAGTGCGTTCCACCTCCTTGTCGGTGGCGAAGTCTCCGCGGTCGGCCTCCGCTATACCCTTTTTAATCTCGGCGATCTGCCAGTCGTTGAGCGAGACGTATTCTCGAATCGCCTCCGCCGCCACAAACGAGCGGCTGCGACTCATCGAACGCGACAGTCGGTCCAATTGTTTCTTTAGTTTTGGATCAAGCCGCAAGGTTAGAACCGAGGATTCCGGCATAGAGCCTCCTGTATTACAGGCTACAGCACCTGTATGCAGATGTAAACATCCATCTGAGAGGTGATCGGATCTCGGCGGCCAGCCCTATGCGGTGGCTCCAAAGCGCACCGATACCAGCTTGGACACACCTGGTTCCTGCATGGTGACGCCATATAGCACCGGTGCGATGCTCATTGTCTTCTTGCTGTGAGTGATCAGCACGAATTGGGTTTTTATGCTCATCTCTCTCACCAGTTCGGTGAAGCGCCCGATGTTGGCTTCGTCGAGCGGGGCGTCGACTTCATCGAGAATGCAGAAGGGGCTGGGTTGATACTGGAATATTCCCACCAGCAGGGCCAACGCCGTTAGGGCTTTTTCACCGCCGGATAACAGCAGTACGTTCTGCAGCTTCTTGCCCGGAGGCGAAGCCACAACGTCAATGCCACTCTCGGCACTGTTCTCTTCATCGGTCAAGCGCATGAAAGCGTGCCCACCGCCGAAGAGTTTGCGGAACGTGGTCTGGAAGTTCTCGTTGATTTTGTGAAAGGCCTCTTCGAACTTCTGCCGCGAGAAAGTGTCGATCTCCTTGATGGTAGCCTGCGTGTTCTCAATCGAATCCAGCAGATCTTTTCTTTGCGTGTCGAGAAATGCGTGACGCTCGGCGGTTTCCTTGTATTCCTCCAGAGCCATCATGTTTACAGGGCCCATGGCATCGAGCCGGGTTCGCATCTCGCGGTAAAGCTGGTCTTCTGCGGCTAGAGGATCCCCGCTGATGATCGGAATTGTGCTGTCGGCCATTAGTTCGTGACGCTGTATGCCCAATTCGTTCAGGCAGGTCTCCGCCATATATTGCGCGTCCGATTGCAATCTGGCGGCGGTTGCCGAAAGTTCGCCACGGCGGTCTCGCGCCTGATCGAGCAACTGACGTGCCTCGCGTAGGGCTTCCTCGATCTCCGCCAACCGGGCGCGCACCTGGTCCGACTCGAATTGCAGGAGTCCATCGCGTGCTTCGGTTGTATTGCGCTCCGCTTCGAGCTCTTCTAACTGAGAGATCATCTGTTGATTCTCGGTCTCGCGTTGCAGTTTCTCGACGACCGAGGATTCGATCTGCGTCTGCAGTGAATTGGCGCGCGTGTTCATATCTACGACTAACGATTCGATCTTCTCGAGCACAGCCGTTGCCGACCGATGCCGTTCCTCGAGAGTTGCGACCCGCGCCAGATGTTGGGAAGCGTTCTGTGCCGCCGAGTCGCGCCGCTCGCGCGTAGCCCCCAGCGCTTCGTTCGCCGTAGCGGCCAGCGCTTCCAATTGCTCGCGCTGCTTTTGCAGTGTCGACAATTCCGCCTGCCGCGAACCGATCAACGCCTCCTGTTCGGCGCGCTCAGAATTCAGGCGTTGGATCTCGTGACGACAGATATCCAAACGTTCGCTCACTCGAACCATTTCTGAATCCAGCTGCCGCAACATATGACCAGAAGTCATCGCCTGCTTTTCCGATTCTCGTTTCTCTGTCTCCAGGCGATCAAGCCGCGAAGTGAGCTCTTTAATCTCACGCGCCAAGGTCAGTACGCGCAGTTCGTCATTGCGGAGGGCCGACTCCAACTCGTTCAACAGACGCATGACATCGCGCAACTCGCGTTTCATCGAGAGCGGCCCTTCGGCACGCTGCTTGCCACCGGTGACAGTCACGTTATGGAAACACTCTCCCGATTGCGATAGGAAAAAAGCATCGGGGTTCGACAACGCAAGCTCGCGTGCGGACGCCGGCTCGGGAACAATGTAGCCGTCGCGCAGTTTCGGCAGGATGACTTCCAGAGATCGTCCGAAGCCGTTCAGCACCCGAATCGCATGCTTGAGCGGGACGATGGACTGGCCGGGCGTTGCGGCGCGCGCCACTTCGTCCACCGCGAAGGAAAACTTCGCCTGGGAATCCTCCGGGTGTACCAGGAATGTAGCGCGACCATCCACGTCGGTTCGCAGCAGGCGCAAACCTTCGTCGGCCGCATCCCAGGATTTCACCACGACGTAATTCAACTCATCGCGAAGAAAGTCTTCGACCACGCCTTCGTAGCGTGGCTCAACCTCAAGGAAATCGGCCAGGACACCCGCAGGAGCGAATCCGCCGTCCATCACCCCCGATTGAAACAGGCGGCGAACCGACTCCGTCGAGTAGCCATGCTCGGCGATCACAGCTTCGAGTGAGCCTTTCTTTCCAATCGCGGAAGCATATTCGGCGCGCAGGCTATCCACGCGATTCTTGGCTTCCGATTCTTCACGGCGTTTGGATTCGATTGATTGACGTGCCTGCGAAATCTCTTCGGTCAATCCTGCAACGCGCTGGGAGACAGACTCGAATTCCAGGGCGAATTGTCCGCGCTGGCCTCCGAAGGCTTCGACTTGAGAGTTCGCTGTCGCCATTTCCACCTGCAAACGCTGCGCCTCGCGGCCTACGGCGGCTAGGCGTTCTTCGGCTTGCGTAAGCATGTTCCGCAAGTTGGATGCGGACGCGACTATTTCCATGATCGCATTGCGGGATGCCTCTTGCCGAGATTCCAGTTCGGCCAGTGCGTTCGCGGCGTCGGTGGCTTCTTGCTGGCAGTGTGCCAACTCCTGCTGCGCCGCAAGGAAGTCCGCTGCGGCGGACTCCAACAATTGACGATTGGAGTCACGCTCACTTTCAAGAGCAGCAACCCGATGCTCGACCTGCGCCAATTCCGCCTCGAAAGCGGCGGAACGCACCACCAGTTCCGCACAGCGCTCGTCATTGTGACGGCGCTGAGCGTGCGCCCGTTCGCTCTCCAGTTTGATCTGGTTGAGGCGCTCGCGATTTTCGCGAATCTCGGTCTCGATGGCGTATCCACGCTGAGTGCGTTCGCCATGCTCCACTTCGAGTTGCTGAACCGTCTCGGTGCGATGGCGCATTTCCTCCGATAGCACGTTGATCCGCTCGTCCACTTCAATGCTTTCGCGATCCAGTTGCGCAAACTTGCTGGCCAGCACAACACGATGCTTGGCTCGCATCTCGTCCCGCAGCTTGGCATAGCGCTCGGCTTTCGAGGCTTGCCGCTTGAGGGAATTCATCTGTCGAGTAACTTCCTCGAAAATATCGTTCACCCGTGACAGGTTCTGTTTGGCATCTTCCAGACGCGCTTCAGCAAGCCGTTTCTTGGTCTTGAACTTCGTGATGCCCGCAGCTTCTTCGAGGATGGCGCGGCGATCCGTCGGACGGCTGCTCAGAATCTGTCCGATCCGTCCTTGCTCGATCAGGGCGTAGGATTCTGGGCCTAGCCCCGTGCCCATAAACAATTCTTGAATATCTCGCAGACGGCAAAGCTTGCCGTTGAGCAAGTATTCGCTGTCCCCGGAGCGAAATAGCCGACGAGTCACGGCGATCTCTCCAGCCCGGAATTGCTGCTGAAATTTGCGGCGGCGGATTTTGAGAACGACTTGCGGGCCTGCGACTGCGTTTGATTCGACGGGTGGGACGCCCGTCTCAGCATCGGTTTGTCCCGGCTGCGCTTCTTCGGTCAGGCGCTCAACTTCCTCGGCGGCCTTCGCTCGGACTTCAGCTTCGTCCCAGTCGTCCGCACTTGCCGGTAAATCATTCTGAACGTCGATCTCGGTAGGATCATGCGCGTCCGGCCCGCTGTACACTTCCGGATCAATCAAGGTGAGGGCAACCTCTGCCATGCCGGTGGGCTTGCGGTCGCGGGTGCCCGCGAAGATCACGTCCTCCATGCGCGAGCCGCGCAGAGTCTTGGCCGACTGCTCGCCTAAAACCCACGAGATCGCGTCCGCGATGTTGGACTTGCCGCATCCGTTGGGACCGATGATGGCCGCGATGCCGTCCCCGTGAAACTTGAGTTCGGTACGGTCGCAGAAAGATTTGAAACCGAGAATCTGAAGCTTTTTCAGTTTGAGCAACTTCTACTCCTTCGGGAACTAGTTAACCAATTAGATTCCTCTACAGCTCGCTCCGAAAAATACCTACCTGTGGCTGGACAGGGCGGGCACAGATGGAAGCTACTGTAACGGCGAAATTGGGCCGGGGTCAAGCAAGAAAACACCATATATAGGGTCTCCTTTTGCACAACCACGTCATTTTGCACACACAACGCAGCATTGGTGTGTGAAATGGGTGGAGAGGAAGAAGGAAGGGAAGAATCGCGAGAGCGGAATAAGCCTAACGCAAAAGGCGAGGGAAAACAACGATTCAGGAGAGCTTCAGCAACTCGTCTACGGTCATCTCAACGTCGCGCAGGATGGAGCGGAGGAGGCCGGGACCAAGAGTCTCGCCGGAATGAACTGGAACGGTGGTGACTCTTCCGTCCTCATGCCTGAGAAAAACGTGGCTGCCACGGGTTCGAACGACTTGAAAACCGATTCCGCCGAGAATTCGTACGACTTCCTTGCCTCTCAGCCGAGGAAGCCGAGTCATACGGAGATTTGCTGGATACCTACTAGTTCCAGTGGACCGACTTGACTGTCATCATCTTCAAGGCACAGCTCAATCACTTCGCGTGTGCGCTTCATGAGAGTGTCGAGGTTTTTCGCCTGGGTGTGGCAACCTCGCAAGCTGGGAACTGTGGCAACAAAATAGCCGTCTTCGTCGCGCTCAATGACGACCGTGAATTTGCGAGGACGCTTCACAAGCCGATTCTAGCATGAGAAGAAAAAGCTCCGGTACGGTTGCGGAGGCGCGGCCGAGATTCCTCGGCCGGGACAGCCGAGGCGGCTGTCCCGACGTGATTCTTGCCCTACTCGCCTAGCTTCTCGAAGAACAAACAGATCGACTCGATCCCGCGATGAAAGTTGGGAATGTGAAACTTCTCATTCGGAGCGTGCAGATTGTCGTCGGGCAATCCGAAGCCCATCATCACGCTGGGAATCTTCAGCACATCCTGAAAGTCGGTCACGATCGGAATCGAACCGCCCGAGCGAATGAAGACGGTGTCCTTTTTGAACACTTCGTGCATGGCTTCGGTGGACGCTTTCACATACTTGTTATCGGTGCCCACAACGCAAGCCGGGCCTTTGCTCCATACTTTGATCTTGGTCTCGATGCCTTTCGGCGTGAGCTTTTTCACGAAGGCCGTGTAGCGTTTAAGGATGTCGTCCGGGTCCTGGTTCGGGACCAATCGCATGGAGACCTTCGCCGCCCCTTTCGCCGGGATCACAGTCTTGGCGCCGGGTGCGGTGAATCCGCCGGGCATGCCGTGCACTTCCAGCGTCGGGCGCGCCCAGGTGCGATAGAGCACCGAGTAGCCCGGCTCTCCGGTCAGCACCTTGGAACCAACTTCGGTTTTGCGATAGTGCTCTTCATTGAATGGCAGGCGTTTCCATGCCTTGAGTTCGGCTGCGGTCGGGGCTTTCACGTTTTTGTAGAATCCGGGAATCAGGACCTTGCCTTTTGCATCTTTCAGTTTGCTGATGATTTCGATCAAGGCAAAAAACGGATTGGGCGCCGCGCCGCCGTACATGCCAGAGTGAAGATCAGTCTTGGCCCCGAATGCCTCGATTTCTGTGTACACGAGCCCGCGGAGCCCGACACACAAAGTGGGAAGATCGGGCGCAAACAATTCTGTATCGCAGACCAGCGCGAAATCAGCCTTCAGCTTGCTTTTCTGCTTGCGTACATATTCGGAGATAGACTCGCCGCCGACTTCCTCTTCGCCCTCAATAATGAACTTTACATTCAGCGGCAGCTTGCCGCCGTGGCCTTTCATCAAAGCTTCGATGGCCTTGATCTCCATCCAGAGCTGGCCTTTGTCGTCCACGGCGCCGCGGGCATAAATATTGTTGTTGCGTTCCGTAGGCTCAAAGGGTGGGCTGATCCACTCGTCAAGCGGGTCGGGTGGTTGCACATCGTAATGCGCGTAGCAGAGTACGGTTGGCTTGCCCGGAGCATGCAGCCAGTCGGCGTAGATCAGTGGATGGCCTTTGGTCGGGATGAGTTCCACGTTCTCCATGCCAATTCGCCGGAGTTCGCTGGCCACTACGTCGGCGGCTTTCTGCACGTCGGACTTATGCTCGGGCGCGGTGCTGATGCTGGGAATACGAAGCAGATCTTTGAGTTCATTCAAGAATCGCTGTTGATTCGAACGAGCGTAATCCACTGCTGGGGAAGCCATAGATGTGCCTTTCTCTCGGACGTGGTTTGTCAGGTTGAGTTCGTATGAAACCGATAAGTATACCTGAAGCCGTGATGCGAGTTTCGCGGTACGTTATCCTGCAGGATGTGACCGAAGCCGCAGGGACAAAGGATGAACAGCGCCGCGTGGGCTTGTGCTTCGATTGCGTGAACGCACAGCGAATCCAGTCGGATCGCGGATCGACATTCTATCGTTGCAAACTGTCGGATACAGATCCGAGCTTTCCCAAATATCCCCGCCTGCCGGTCCTCAGGTGCATGGGTTATATGCCCGCAGATTCAGAAGGGCATAAACTGATCGGTTAGAAGCGAGTGAATCCTCAAGAGCTGTTAGGGAATAGACTGGCTTTTGCATGTTTTGTCGCCTAAAGTACGGAGCTGTCGCGGTTATTTCAGTCGTCTCTTTTTTGTTTCCATCTCTCGGTTGTGAGCGAGAAGTTCGGCTTGTGGTGACAAAGCGAATGAGCTGGGAATGCGCCCCTGAGCACTACATGCCGGCTTACCCGCATGCCCAACCGGTCAGATTCAGATATGTTGAAAACCCACACTATGAAGAGGTCACTTCTGGACGAGGCCTTTGCGACCAACTGAAAAGCGCGGGTAAACCGGTGGTGGCCGTCGAATTCGAATTGTTTGGCGATATGGTTCGCGGGCTACGTGGCTTCAACGAGATCGCAGTCGATGGTAGGCCTATCTTGAACGTTGGCGGTTGGGGAGGTAGCGGCGGTGACGGCTCCAAGCTTCCTCATCCTTTGGAAGCCGAATTCAGGCATGAGGTTTCAATGACCAAGTAGCGACGGGAGTAGCCAATATGGACCTGAAGCTCATTCGAGTCAATCCCATGAAGCGACTGGCCTACACTTTTGTTGGCCTTGTGTCGGGTGATGCGATGTTGCTTCTTTACCTCGTACAAAACGCGCTCCGAGAGCGCGCTTGGCTAGTCTCGGTTCACATGGGAGAGCCCCAACGGCAGATTCCAATCGCCCTCGATTCGTTCGTTATTTATGCAATGTTCTCATTTGCAGGTTGGCTACTTGTCGGTCTTCCCACTGCTCTGATTTTCCCCGCGCATTTTATTACTCGTCTTTCGTGGCCCCTCGCCCTGATTTTAGGGGCTGTTCTTGGCCCGCTCGCTCTCGTCGGGATCTTCCTGCTTCATGACCACGGCCACATTTACCTGTCGTCCAGCTTTGCGGAAACGGACGCGCCGTATGCCTTGGCAGTTCTGGTTTCAAGCGTTTCCTTCGTGGTGTACCGAGTGCTGCTTAGCAAAGAAAGAGCGAGTTGAGAGAACCTCGCCGCCTCAACTGAGTGCTCGCCCCAATGTACAATGCACTCTGTTTTGGGAGTCCGTGCACAGTGTTTCTGGGGTGGACATGTCTGTGAGGGCGAGATCCGGCAACCAACGGTCGGAGACGAGACAACAGCCCGCCGCGCCAACGACAACTGGCGTTCGACAAAAGATTGAGAGCGAATTGCTGGCGTCTCCGCGGAAACGCAATCTTGTTATTTGCCTTCTGTTGGCAATTGCAACGTTTGCTCTGTACAGTCCTGCCATTTGGCATCCGTTCATTTTCAACTACGACGACGACGTCTACGTTACAAACAACTCACATGTGCAGGCCGGTCTGGTCTGGCGGACGGTTAGCTGGGCCATGACCTCGACCGACACAAACTGGCACCCATTGACCTGGCTTTCCCATGCGCTGGATTGCGAGTTGTATGGCCTGAATCCCCACGGCCATCACCTCACGAATGTCCTGTTCCATGCGCTTAACGTTGTGCTGCTGTTCCTTCTACTAGTACGAGTCACCGGAGCGACGGGACGCAGCATGCTGGTGGCGGCGCTGTTCGCGGTTCACCCTTTTAACGTGGAGTCCGTGGCTTGGATCGCGGAACGCAAGAATGTCCTCAGCACGTTTTTCTTCCTGCTCACACTAGGTGCTTATGGCTGGTACGCGCTAAAGCCCGAGATCAAGCGCTACGTCGCGGTCGCCATTCTCTTTGTGCTCGGACTCGCCGCGAAGCCCATGGTCGTCACTCTGCCTTGCGTGCTCTTGCTGCTCGATTTCTGGCCGTTGAGGCGAATCCAGGGCTGGGGACAGTCACCTCCTGACGCTGCATTCCTCGTGCCTCAAGCTAGCTTCTCGCGGCTGGTACTTGAAAAGTTGCCGCTCCTGGTTTTGGCTGCTATTGACTGCGCAGTCACTATTTTTGCCCAACGCTCTGGCGGCGCTATGCGTTTGGTGCTTCCTCTGGGCGTTCGTTTGGAAAACGCCATTTACGCTTACGCGCTGTATGTGTGGAAAGCATTCTGGCCGTCGCGACTGGCGGTATTCTATCCCCACCCCGGTGCCGCGCTTGCGGTCTGGCAAATCGGACTGGCCGCGCTTTTTGTGTTCACCGTGACCGCGCTGGTCTGGCAACAGCGCTACGCCCGGCCCTACCTGCTCACCGGTTGGCTCTGGTTCCTCGGCACTCTGGTTCCTGTTATTGGACTCGTCCAGGTGGGCCAGCAAGCAATCGCCGACCGTTACGCTTACGTCCCGCTGATTGGAATCTTCGTGATGATGGTCTGGGGCGCGGCAGACTTGGCAGACCGCAGGCAACTGAGCTTCCGGTCGCGCGTCAGGATCGCCGCAGTCGTTTTGGGAATTCTCGTGCTCTTCACCTGCGATCAGCTCCGATACTGGCGAAGTGCCGTCGATCTCTGGGCGCACACTGTCGACGTCACCAAAGACAATTTCTTTGCCGAGCAGAACCTGGGCGCTGCGCTTCTCGCCTCGGACCGTTACCAGGAGGCCTTGCCACATTTTCAGAAGGCAGTGAAGCTCAAGCCCCTCGAGGCGGGAGGCCATCTAAATCTAGCCGGAGATTTGGTTCTGATCGACCGTCCTCGCGATGCGATTGTGGAGTACGAAACTGCGATTCCTCTGGTTTCAAATCCCAACATGCTGGTCCCGGCCTACAACACTCTCGGAAGGCTGTACGCGGAAATCGGAAACTACGATAAGGCGCGCGCCAGCTACCAACAGGCTTTGAGGATCAACCCCGATCGCACGGATGCCAGGCACGGGTTAGCGAAAGTGGAGCTCTCCGATGCCATGCGAAATGTGGCCGAGGCGCCTTCCGCCGAAGGGTACTTGCGGTTGGGCCAAGTCCTGCAGCAAGGTGACCGTAATGCGGAAGCCCGAGTTGCTTATGAGCAGGCGCTTCAGCTCAATCCAAAATTTGGGGAAGCAAAGAAAGCCCTTGGCGCACTGAACCAGCAAAGCAAATAGCTGTTGAATTGCGTCAGGCGGGAACCTCCAAACAGCCTGTGATTCGCCACCGTTATTTTTCGAATTGCAATATCTGAAACAGAGGCACTATACTTTCGCACCTCCTGATGGATTTCACGACTGGCAAACGCGTCTTGGCTGCACTTTTCTCCGCAATTGTTCCGGGATCAGGGCAACTCCTCAAAAGGGAAACAAAGAAGGCAATCCTCTACCTGACGGCATTTGTTATTTTGCTGCTTCTCGACTGGCCTCTTCGAGCGCCTGAGACGTACATTGGGCTAATGATGGTGAAGATCGGTGCGACCTGCCTCGCACTAGTCGCCAGTCTGGATGCGTTCCTCGCAGGCAGTGCAAAGGGGCCTCGCTATCTCATTGTCCTTCCGATTTTGGCTGCCCTCATTCTCGGGGACGCACCAGTCAGTCTCATCGTCCTAGCTGAAGGATTTCATATCTACTATTCACCAACTACTTCGATGGAGCCGTCAGTTTTGAAAGGGGATCGGGTCGTGGCTGATCAACAATACTACGTAACGAGAGTTCCCCAGCGAGGCGATGTTGTAGTCTTGCGCCACAACGTTCTGGCCATGAAACGTGTCGTGGCCGTTGAGGGCGACAAGATCCAAGGTGTGGGAGATCAGATATGGCTGAACGGCCAACTACTGTCGGAACCCAAAGTGCAACACATCGTCGGCCCGGCCGCTTCACATTCGGAATTCGGACCGATTCGGGTGCTCCCAGGGAGTCTTTTCGTCATGGGCGACAATCGAGACGTTAGCTTCGATAGCCGCCAGCCAGGTTTCGGACAGGTGAGTTCACGAGACATCTTGGGGAAAGCCTTGTATGTCTACACCTCGAAAGTGCCGGGTCGATGGGGCAAGAAAATCGAATAAGAAGAGTCCAAGCGTCGCCAGTCCACCATTACGATGGTCCGATGCTCGCTGTCTGGTCTGCAATCGGTTCTGGAAATCGCAGCGGCGAGAACGCTGAAATGTCATAGTCCAGTTTCGCACTGGTGATGATTTGCGCCATGATGTGCGCTGTAACGGGTGCGAGCAGAATCCCGTCGCGAAAATGTCCAGTGGCCACAAAGTATCCGGGAGTGCCGGTGGCACCAAGGATCGGTAAATCGTCCGGAGTTCCCGGCCTGAGCCCGGCCCATGCTTCCAGAACCCGCGCCTGCCCTAGCGCGGGAACTAAACGAATCGCCGCTTGATGCATGCAATGAATGGTATCTGCGTCCGTTCGCTTGTCATAACCAGCCTCTTCCAGGGTCGAGCCAATCACAATTCGTCCGTCGCTTCGCGGCACCAGGTAAACCTCGGGAGCCCGAATCACGTGACGCACCACGTCATGCCGGGCAAAAGCAATAGCCAACATCTGACCTTTGACCGGGCGGACAGGGAAGCGATAGGTAGAAACGCTCCCTGCCCACGCGCCCGCGCAATTCACCACGCACGGCGCAGCGTAATGGGTTCGATCCGTGCGAACGCCTGAGACTCGTCCCTCCGAGACAAGAACGTCGGTCACAGCGGTGCCTGAGGAAATGTCGACTCCCCGGTGTTTGACCGCCTTTAATGCTCCCGCGACCAGAGCGCGTGGATCGACGCTTCGCTCTTTCAGAAAAACGGCCGGAATGTTCGCGGAAGACAGCTCTGGCTCCAGTTCGGCCAGAGGCGCGGGAAGCGGATTCTCTGCGCGAAAATGATCAGAAACGTGCTGTGCACCAAGCAGGAGAGTGCCGTTATCGCGCAGATCCACCTTCATTCCCGATTCGTCCTGCAACTCATGGACGAACTCGGGATACATTCGCGCACTCGCGGTAGCCAGTGCTTGCAGCGCAACTGGGGTTTCCAGGGTGCAGTCGGCCAGCATTCCAGCGGCAGCGTGGGAAGCTTCACGGCCAGGTTCTCCGCGTTCCACGACCAGAACTCGCAGACCCCGCTTGTGCGAAGCAATCGCGAGTGAGAGTCCAATAATGCCGCCGCCTACAACGATCACGTCCCAAATCTTCACCCTCGCATTGTAGAAGACGGCATGCGCCGGCCGTGGTTCCAGCAGCCCGACATGTACCGAAGCTACGTCTCTACAGAGCCATAACTACTGTAGAGACATTGCTCGCAACGTCTCAGTTTGAAGCGCAATCAGTGCGGAATGGCGGACCCGGAGAGACTTGAACTCCCAACCCCTGCGTTCGAAGCGCAGTGCTCTATCCAGTTGAGCTACGGGTCCGCGCTCGGTTGGAAAATAAGCGTAACAGGTCTTGCCTTCCGGTGTCGCGCCGGTTCGCGCTCCGCACGTGAGTGGAAGGACTCAGAAACACGGCGGGACGGCGAGTGTCGACTGGAGACCCGCATCGTTGTTTTCAAGTTCGACGCCTGCAACTAGGCTACGATCTCGGCTTTCGGTCTGGGACCCGCCGCAGACATTTCAGTACACGTAAAATACGTCTAGCACGTAGAACACGTGGTAAAATGAAGCCATGGCAACTTCTCGGGATTCCAAGCAAAACGTGACGATAAGCCTCAGCCGGCAGACCGTGCGGAAAGCTAAAGTCCTGGCTGCGCGCCGTGCTACTTCCATCAGCGGCCTTCTTGCCGAGCAGATCGAGCTCCTCGTCGGGGAGGAAGAGGCCTACGAGCGGGCGGAGCGGCAGGCGACGACGCTGCTCGATCAAGGCTTTCATCTGGGCGGCGTGATTCGAAGCAGTCGAGACGACTGGCATGAGCGTTAGGAACTTCGTCGATACAAATATTCTGATCTACGCTCACGATGTCGACGCAGGAGCAAAGCATCAGGTGGCAAAGACTGTTCTCCGCGAACTCTGGAGCCAGCGAAGCGGCGTTTTGAGCATGCAAGTCCTGCAGGAATTTTACGTGAACGTGACGCGCAAGATTGCATCTCCGCTTTCCAAGGATGTGGCGAGACTTGTCGTGAACAGCTACTCCGTTTGGTGTATTGAGACCACTCCGGCGGAAATCACCACGGCGTTTCGAATTGAGGACGAATCCCGGATCGGGTTCTGGGATGCCCTCATTGTCGCGTCCGCCGCAAAGTGCGGGGCGCTCAGGATTCTCTCCGAGGACTTGAACGCGAAACAGGTCGTCGCCGGCGTGCGCATCGAAAATCCCTTTGCAGTGCTTCCGTAAAGATATGTTTCTCGCGCCGCATGTGAACGAATTCCGATAGACAGAGCGAGTATCCTCTGCCATTCTCGGCTCAGGCTTATGTCATATCACGTAGTGGCTTTTACCATGGCGGAAGTGCGCCAAGGAGCGCTCGACTTCCAGCGCGAGCTCGGCGCCGTCCTGAGAGACGTACCCAACCTGAAAGTGTATTCCGCCAGCCCCTTCGATCTCGATGAACGCCGCCGCGCCAAAGATCGATTTGGCGGCGACATCGTTTACTTTTTCAATGATGTGGCATATCAGGAGAGCATGCGTCTCGGCCTGGACTTGCAATTCATCGCCGAAATCCCCGACGAAGAACTCCCGCGCAGACGCACTGTAGTTGTCGGCATGCCTGAATCGAAAACCCGTGTGTGACGGACCTCCGTCTAAAGAAACTCGGGTGTGATTCCTTACAAGACATCCTTCGTGAACCTTCGTGTCCTTTGTGGTCCAAGCATTTGCAGTTCATCAACCACAAAGGGCACGAAGGTTCACAAAGAAAGCACGTTGTGGCTAGCGCGACTCAAAAGGATTGTAATATTCTCCAGCATTACCTTTTCTCATGTATAATCAATTCTAGCTAAGTTTGACTCACACGCAATTGAAAGTCGGCACGCCAACCAGCGTCACCCCTCTCACTAGCAGCGAATCTTCTCAGCACAATCCAAAAATAGAAAAAGGTACAAACAAATGGCAGAAACAGGA
>Ga0210396_10000083_pt1 | contig 171705 bp, 163 predicted proteins | sample IncBWH17OmetaG_FD_155466 | JGI IMG/M metagenome (GOLD analysis project Ga0210396, IMG submission 155466) | Forest soil microbial communities from Barre Woods Harvard Forest LTER site, Petersham, Massachusetts, United States - Inc-BW-H-17-O ...
GTATGACCTCCGTGCGGAAGCCGATCAGGCCGCGGGCGGGCACGAGGTACTCCATGCGGACCCACCCAGTCCCGTGGTTGGTCATGTGCTCCATGCGGCCTTTGCGCAGGGCGAGCATCTGGGTGAGGACGCCGACGTAGTCCTCGGGGACGTCGATCGCGAGGCGCTCGACGGGCTCGTGGCGTTTGCCGTCGATCGTGCGCTCGAGCACGCGGGGCTGCCCGACGTTGAGCTCGAAGCCTTCGCGACGCATCATCTCGACGAGGATCGCGAGCTGCAGCTCGCCGCGACCCTGGACCTCCCAGGCTTCGGGGCGGTCGGTGTCGAGCACGCGCAGGGAGACGTTGCCGACGAGCTCCTGGTCGAGACGATTGCGGATCTGGCGCGCGGTGAGCTTGCCCCCATCCTTGCCGGCGAGCGGCGAGGTGTTGATCCCGATCGTGATCGAGAGCGAGGGCTCGTCGACGGTGATGACGGGCAGTGGCCGGGGGTCCTCGGGGTCGGCGAGGGTCTCGCCGATCGTGACCTCGGCGATGCCGGCGATCGCGATGATCTCACCGGGCCCGGCCTCCTCGGCATCGACGCGGTCGAGGGCGTCGGTGACGTAGAGCTCGGAGATCTGCGCGCGCTCGATGGTGCCGTCGGCGCGGCACCAGGCGACCTGCTGGCCGCGGCGGATGTGGCCGTGGCGCACGCGGCAGAGCGCGAGGCGTCCGACGTAGGGCGAGGCGTCGAGGTTCGTGACGAGCGCCTGCAGGGGGTGCTCGGGGTCGTGCTGGGGCGCGGGGATGTGCTCGAGCAGCAGGTCGAGCAGCGGCGAGAGATCGCCCTCGGGGATCACCTCGTCCCCGCTCTTCGTCGCGTCGTACTCCAGCGCGGCGCGGCCGGCCTTGGCGTTGCAGTAGACGATCGGAAACTCGATCTGGCTCTCGTCGGCATCGAGATCGAGGAACAGCTCGTAGACCTCGTCGATGACCTCGGCGACGCGCGCGTCGGGGCGGTCGACCTTGTTGACGACGAGGATCACGGGCAGGCGGGCCTCGAGTGCCTTGCGCAGCACGAAGCGAGTTTGCGGGAGCGGCCCCTCGGAGGCGTCCACCAACAAGAGGACGCCGTCGACCATCGTCAGTCCACGCTCGACCTCGCCGCCGAAGTCGGCGTGGCCTGGCGTGTCGATGATGTTGAGCTTGACGTCCCTGTAGCGCAGCGAGGTGTTCTTGGCGAGGATCGTGATGCCCTTCTCGCGCTCGAGGTCCATCGAGTCCATGACGCGGTCGTTGACGTCCTGGCCGACGCGGAACGCGCCGGACTGCCAGAGCATGGCGTCGACGAGCGTGGTCTTGCCGTGGTCGACGTGGGCGACGATCGCGACGTTGCGGATGTCCTTGCGGGGTTCGAGCACGGCCCGACAGGGTAGCCGCCGCGGGCTCGAGTGCCGGTTGGGCTTGTGGTTTTCGTTCTTGGGGATCGTCCGCGCGGGTCGGTGCGGGGCCCGCGCGGCGTGTGCGCTCGGCCTCCGTGCCTCGCGTCGGGGGTCGTCGGCGTCCGGGTCTGGACGTCAGCCGCTGGGGCGCTGCCGAGGCTTGTTCGGGCACCGCTCCCGCCGGGAGCGTGGCGAGCTCGGACCCCGCGTGACCGCGGGTGTATCGTCCGGCTCACCGCTATGCCACTCGACGAAGCCCATCCCGAAAGACCTGGAATGAGCGCCATGCCTCCAGCTCCTCAATTGCGATGCGGCACAGCGCATCACACCCGCTAGCGACACATGCGTTCAGAAGGCGCTGCTTCAAGATGGGCAGTCGTCTGCATCCCGGTCGACTACCACCACCACACGCCGATCGGGCCAGCTCGATCGTATGCTCGCATAGGCACGAAGACGGGCATCAAGCTTTCCGAGCAAGTCCGGCTTTCCCTGATAAGTATGAACTTCGCATGTATGGTTGGGAACGATCCGCGGGACGAGGGTGTCGAGTGCCGCGGCCATTGACGGCTCCTCGACGAGGATCTCCAGATGCATCAGCCTCGAACGACCTGCTCGATATGCGAATTGCGCAACGGATCGCCAGCCGAGTGGTTGCGGTTCCGGGTCGTAGAGGAGCACCAGATAAGCGAGCATCTTGAGCGTCCCGTCAGACGCGAAACGAGCCAGGAACGGCTCGCGGAACGGAGCATCCTTGATAAGCAGTAGAAGCCGACCGTCGGCAAGCGGCTCTGCCGCAACTCGCTCCAGGCGAGGTACGCGTTCTGAAAGCACCTGGAGAATCTGTCTAAGCCGATCGGGGTGATTCTCGCTCAGATACTGAACAACGTTCGACAAATTATCGCCACTCTGGCTCAACCTTTCCATGGAACCCGCGTCCGGCATGCCGCGCGCATCATTCGATGAAAGATATGAGAGATACCAACCCTCTATGAATGTGCGTAGGGCAACAACCCGCGGATTCTCTGCCAGCTGGCCAAGAGTCGAGACCACCAGAAGATCGCTTGACGCCAAGGTCGCATCGCGACGCTGGTCGGCGATCTCCGGAAGGTCGCCGGAGATCACTTGGCCAGAGCCCTCCGCAAAGTCGAGGAAATTAAACGGATGTCCATAGCTTCCGCGCTTCCAACGAAGCGTCTCGCGACGGACGATCGGACGGCCCCTTGCGTCCTCATCTATTTGTAGGCCGTAGGTAATAAGGGCGTCTGCGGCCGCTCCCTATAGCTGATTTCAAACGAGATCGGGCCGGACGACTCGCGGCTGCGAAGCTCGCGTAGGCGTCCACGTTTGTCCCAGGCGGGTCGCAATCCGCCACGAAGGGCTTCGGCGAGGAATTCGAAGACATCAAACAAGGTTGACTTACCGCTGCCGTTGGGACCGAGTAGGACGGTCAGCGGCGTGAGCTTGTCAAGACGTACATCGCGCAGAGCCCGATAGTTACGTACATGCAGCCGCTCGATGCGGGGGACATCAATTGCCATCTCATGCAGTGCTAACGATACGGTCGGCCGTCTGTGATCAGGCGCGCGCTCCGCTATGAGCCGCGCGACGCCACCGCCTGCCGCGCCACGCGAACCCCGAAGCGCGTCAGCGCCGACGGCAGGCGCTCGGCGCGTGCGACTACCTCCTCCAGCGCGGCGGCGAAGCGGCGGATCTCGGACTCCTCGATGACGAGCGGCGGGAGGGCCTTGATGACATTCATGCGGTGGCCGGCGACCTGGCAGAAGATGCGGTGCTCGTGGAAGAGGGGGACGGTGACGAGCTGCGAGAAGAGGCCGGGCTGGCCGCGCTCGACCGCGTTCCACAGCGAGCGCGCGCCGCGGCCGTCGGGTGGGCCGAATTCGATGCCCCACATGAGCCCGAGGCCGCGCACGTCGCGGACGACCTCGTAGCGCTCGACTAGCGGGCGCGTGAGCTCGAGCAGCAGCTCCCCCATGCGCCGCGCGCGCTCGACGAGGCCCTCCTGTTCGATGACCCGCAGCGTCGCGAGCCCGGCGGCGGCGGCGAGGTCGTTGCCGCCGAAGGTCGAGCCGTGGCGCACGGCGCGCTCCATCCCGTCGAAGACGCGGTCGAAGGCGGCACGCGAGACGAGCACGGCGCCGATCGGCACGAGGCCGCCGGAGAGGGCCTTCGCGACGCAGACCATGTCGGGGCGCAGTCGCCAGTGCTCCAACGCGAAAAACCGCCCGGTACGACCGAGGCCGGTCTGGACCTCGTCGCAGACGAACAGCGCGCCCGCGTCGCGGCAGAGTTGCTGCGCGCCCTGCAGGTAGCCGTCCGGCGGCAGGTTCACGCCCTTGCCCTGGACCGGCTCGACGATGAATGCCGCGACGTCCTCGCGCCGCAGCTCGCGCTCCAACGCGTCGAGGTCGCCGAAGGGCACGACGTCGCAGCCGGGCAGCAGCGGCCCGAAGCCCTCGCGGAAGATCTCGTCGCCGTTGAGCGAGAGCGATCCCAGCGTGAGGCCGTGGAAGGCGTGCGCGGCGTAGAGGATGCGCGGCCGGCCGGTCGCGGCGCGCGCGATCTTGATCGCCGCCTCGACCGCCTCGGTGCCGCTGTTCGCGGGCACCATCGCGACGACGCTGGCGGGCGCCCGCGCGAGCAACTGCTCGGCAAGCACGCCGCTGAGCAGCGTCACGCCGAGCTGCGGCAGGTTGCCGGTGCGCGCCGCCATGACGTCCTGAATGGCCGCGATCGCGTCGGGGTGGTTGCGACCGATCGCGAACACGCCGTAGCCACCGAAGAGGTCGAGATAGCGCTCCCCCTCGGCGTCGATCAGGTGCGCGCCCTCGCCGCCGACCCAGGTCTTGTCGAAGCCAAGCGTCCGCAGGATGCGGCCCATCTGCGGGTTCAGGTAGCGGTCGTTTAGCTGCAGCTCCTCCCCCGCCCGGCCGGCGAGGATCTCGCGGACGGAGGGAACGGAAGCCGAGAGCATGCGGCTAAGCGTAGGCCGCGCGAGGGCGGCCCGGGCGATTGACGATCTTCTTGCCGCGTAGCGCTTGCGGCCGCAATCGACGTCAGATCGCCGGGCAGCGCTTGCGGCCGCGGCGCTCCTCGTCGACGCTGACGACGTCCCAGACAAGCCCGACGCTCGCAAGCAAGCGAATCACCAGCGCCGAGGGGTCGGGCTGGCGCCAGCTCAGCCCGTGACTCGCGGAGGTTGGGAAGGCGTGGTGGTTGTTGTGCCACGCCTCGCCGAACGTCGGCAGCGCGAGCCAGAGGAGGTTGCGCGAGTGATCCTCGGTGGCGTAGTCGCGGCGCCCGAAGAAGTGGCAGAGGGAGTTGATCGAGTAGGTCATGTGGTGCAGGACGAGCATCCGCACCGCCCCGCCCCACAGCAGCCCGGTGAGGCCGGCGCGCCAGGTGCCGCCGATCGCGTAGCCGAGCGCGAAGGCGACGGCGAGTCCGCCGAGCGCCCAGACGAGGAACGTGCGGTCGACGAGCGCAACGACGGGGTCGGCGAGCAGGTCCGGGGCGTAGCGCTCGCGCGAGCCGCGCTGGGTGTGGACGAACAGCCAACCGAGGTGGGCGTGCGCCAAGCCGCGCAGCGCCCCACGCCAACCGACACCGTGGTCGACGTGGGGGCTGTGCGGGTCGCCCTCGCGGTCAGAGAAAGCATGATGCTTGCGGTGGTCGGCAACCCACGAGATCACCGGACCCTCGATCGCGGCGGAGCCGAGCACCGCAAACACGAAGCGCAGCGCGCGCGAGGTCTTGAACGAGCGGTGCGTGAAGAGGCGGTGAAAGCCGGCGGTGATCCCGAGGCCCGTGAGGATGTACATGATCGCGAACACGATCAGGTCCGAGCGATGCAGCAGCCCGTCCCAGAGCTGCCACGCGACGAAGCCGAGCGCGGCGATCGGCGCGAGCGTGACAAACGCCGTGATGATCCGGTCGCGCGTCTCGTTGGCGACCGGCTGGATGTCATCCGGCCCCGGGACGTCGACGGTTGGATCGGCGGTCAGCAGGGAAGAGCTCATGGCGCCAGCCGGCAAAGTATCAACGGTCCCCCTAGCCTGTCCAGTTGAGATGCCCTTGAGAACGTCTGAGCCGCTGCGCCGCGAGCTGGCGCAGGCGCTGCCCGAGCGCCCGTTCGCGGTGCGCTTCTGGGACGGCACGGAGCTTGCCGCTACCGCTGATGGCGGCCCCGTCTTCACGGTGCGCGCGCCGGCGGCGATCGCGCACCTGCTGCGCGCGCCGGGACAACTCGGCCTCGGCCGCGCGTACGCCGCGGGAGTCCTCGAAGCCGACGACCTCGACCGCGTGATCGGCCTGCTCGACGGCTTCAGCGCACCGCCGATCGACGCTGCGACACGCGCGCGTCTGATGCTCGCCGCGGTACGCGCGTGCGGGCTCACGCGTCCCCCCAAGATCCCCGCGAGCGAGCTGCGCCCGCGCGGCCGCCGCCACAGCCGCGAGCGCGACGCGCGCGCGGTGCGCCACCACTACGACGTCTCGAACGAGTTCTTCGCGCTCTTCCTCGACGAGTCGATGACGTACAGCTGCGCGCTGTTTTCGCGCGCGCTCGACGCGCCGGGGGAAACGTGGGGGACGCTCCCGCGCGCCGATCGAGCCGAGCGCAAGCTCCCCACGCTGGAGCAGGCGCAGGAGGCCAAACGCGAGCTGGTCTGCCGCAAGCTCGGCCTGCGCGAGGGTCAGCGCATCCTGGACGTGGGCTGCGGGTGGGGCAGCTTCGTGATTCACGCCGCGACCCACCACGGGGTGCAGTCGGTTGGGATCACCCTCTCCCCCTCCCAGGCCGAGCTCGCGCGTCGTCGCGTCGCCGCGGCCGGACTGCAGGATCGCGTGGAGATCCGCGTCGCCGACTACCGCGATCTCGGCGCGACCGAAGCCGGGAGACACTCGCCTTCGGCGAGCATCCCCGTTTCGGCCAGCGAGCGCTACGACGCGATCGCGAGCATCGGCATGGTCGAGCACGTCGGCGCCAACCAGATCGACCTCTACGCGCGCCAACTCGCGGGGCTGCTGGAGCCCGGCGGCCTGCTGCTCAACCACGGCATCGCGCGCCTGCGCCACAGCGACGCCGAGGCCGGGCCGTTCTCCGAGCGCTACGTCTTCCCCGACGCGGCGCCGCTGCACGTCTCGCGCATCGCGCTCGCGCTCGAGCGCGCCGGTATCGAGCCGCTGCACGCCGAGGGCATGCGCCAGGACTACATCGACACGCTCAGCGAGTGGATCGAGCGGCTCGACGCCAACCGCGCCGAGGCCGAACGGTTGGCGGGTGGCGAGCGCGTGCGGGTTTGGCGGCTCTATCTGCGTGCCGCGCGGAACGGGTTCGCGACGGGCTTCACGTCGATCTTTCAGGTGCTCGGGCGGCGGGCGTAGCAAGTACGCTCGAGCCTTATTCCCAACCTGGTAATATCATATTCCCTGATGGGGAATAAGCGACTCGGCAGCTCAGCACTCTTCCCAACCGACACGCCGATCCCGCCCGCGCGGATGATCGGCCGCCAGAACGAGGTGGCAGCAGTCGCCGGCTCTCTCGGTGGTGGCGGCAACCTGATCATCGCCGGTCCGCGACGAACGGGCAAGACGACCGTCTGCGATGCCGCACTCACGCGCCTCGCCGACGACGGCCATTACGTAGCTGCAGTCGATCTGTTCCGACTCGCCGACGCCGCCGACTTCGCGGAGCATCTCGCACTGGCGACGATCGCCAACCGCGGATCGCTCGCGCGGATCGCGCTGCGGGCGCGCCGCGCGGGTCGACAGCTCGCTGACGCCGCTGCGCTCACCGCCACCGTGCGGGCTCGCGCGGAGCTCGGCGATGACCTCGAGTTGGCTTTTCGTCCGGGTCTCGCGAGCAATGACCCCGAGCGCTACCTGACCTACGCGCTGGAGCTACCGCAACGGATCGCCACCGCCGACGGCAAGCGGGTCATCCTCTTCCTCGACGAGTTCCAGGAGATCGTCTCGCCGCGGCGTCCTTTCGGCGACCCCGACCGCCTGACCAAGCGCATGCGCGCGATCTTCCAGCGTTCCCCTGCGGTGAGCTTCCTGTTCGCCGGGTCGATCGAGCACCTCATGCGTGACCTCTTCGTCCCAGAGGAGCGCGGGCTCAGCCAGTTCGGCTCCTTCTACCCCCTCGCCCCGATCGCTCCCGAGTCCTGGCGAGTGGGAATCGTCGAGCGCCTCGCCGAGGACGACTGCACCATCGTAAGCGCCGCACTTGAGCGGCTGATCGCGGCCGGTGACGGTCATCCGCGCACGACCATGCTGATCGCCCGCTGGACCCACGAGAGCTCGCTTGTCGACGAGACCCACAAGCTCACCGAGACCCACGTCAGCGCCGGGATTGCCGCGGCCCAAGTTGCTGACCTGCCGAAGCACGAACAAATGCTCGCGCGAATCCGCGCCCTCGGCCGCCACGCCCAGCGGATCGCCGTCCGCGTTGCGCTCGGCAGCCAGCCCTATCAGGGCCTGAACGCAAAAGTCGCCAGCGATACCCTGCATGCCCTGCGCGACGCCGGCGTCGTCGAGCAGACCCAACCTCGCAGCTGGCAGATCACCGACCCCCTGCTGCGCAACTTCCTTGCGGGGCTCGAGTAGCGGATGAGTTCCGGCGTGGGCACGCCGGCCTCGCGCGCGCATGACCGCACGCTGGTAACGCGGAGCATCGTTCCTTCATGCTAGTCCGCGCTCCCGCCTTGACACCATACCGACCGGTCGGTATAAACTCGGGGAACGATGCCGGCGCCCCCACCTCCCAAGGCACCCCCACCCCCCAAGCTAGACCGCCGCCGGACCACCGCGAAACCCCAGCCCGGCGACGCGAGCTCGCGCGAGCAGCTCCTCGCGGCGGCCGCGCGCGTGTTCGCCCGCGCCGGCTATCACGGCGCGTCGATGAGCGAGATCGCGGCCGAGGCGGGCTTCTCGAAGGGCGCGCTCTACTGGAGCTTCGCGAGCAAGGAGGAGCTGTTCTTCGCGCTGCTCGACGAGCTCGACGAGCAGCTGCGCGCGCTGATCGCGGCCGCGGCCTCGCAGCCGAAGGAGTTGGAGCGCACCGGGCACGTCAGCCGCGAGCTCTCCGCCGTGCTCACCGACGCGCGCGACCTCGTGCTGCTATTCCACGAGTACTCGGCGCTCGCGGTGCGCGATCCGAAGGTCGCGGCGCGCTACGCGCAGCGCAACGCGCGGCTGCGCGAGGAGATCGCCGCCGCGGTGCGCCTGCGCCACGAGACGATCGGCGTACCGCTGGCGATGCCCGCGGAGGATCTCGCGACGGCGCTGATCGCGCTCGTCGACGGACTTTCGATTCAGCAGCTCACCGAGCCCGACGCGGTCCCCGAGGAACTCTTCGGGCTGATCGCGGCCCTCATCGAGGACGGCATGACCCTCCGATCCAAGGAGCCCACATGAGCACCGAAGCGCCCGCCGCCACAACCGCCCCCACGCCTACCGCCACACCCACACCCACGCCCACACCCACCGACACCTCCACACCTACCGCCATGCCCCCGGCGATGCCGACGCACACCGCGGCATCCGCACTCCCGACCGCGCCCGCGCGCCGTCCGTCGCGCTGGCGCGAGGTCCCACCGCGCGAACCGCAGGCCCCGCCCGCCGACATCTCCCAGGCCCCACCCGGCCCCAACGTCCCCCGGCACCTCCTCGGCTCGTACTGGCTGCTGGCCGAACACGACCTGCTCGCGCGCTGCCGGCGCCGCTACGGCGACATCTTCTCGCTGCGCATCTGGCCGGTGGGCTTCCTCGTCGTGATCGCGGACCCGGCGGAGATCAAGCGCGTATTCACGAGCGATCCCGACCAGCTGCGCGCGGGGGAAGGCAACGTCGTGATGCAGCCCGTCGCGGGGCCCGAGTCGGTGCTGCTGCTCGACGGCAAGCGCCACCTGAACCGCCGCAAACTGATGCTGCCGCCGTTCCACGGCGAGCGCATGGGCGTCTACGCGGACCTGATCGGTGAGATCGCCGACGAGGAGATCGCGCGCTGGCCGCTCGGCGAGCCGTTCTCGGCGCACACCTCGATGCAGCGGATCACGCTGCGCGTAATCCTGCGCGCGGTGCTCGGCATCGAAGACGCCGCGCGCGGCGCGGAGCTCGAGCGCCTGCTGCCGAAGCTCCTGAACTCCCCCGCGCTGCTGTGGCCGTTCCTGCAGCGCGACATGGGCGCGCGCAGCCCGTGGCGGCGCTTCGTCGCGCTGCGCGAGCGCGTCGATGAGATCCTCTTCGACGAGATCGCCCGCAAGCGCGCGGACCCGCGGCTCGCCGAGCACGAGGACATCCTCTCGATGCTGCTGCAAGCGCGCGACGAGCACGGCGAGGCGATGACCGACGAGGAGCTGCGCGACCAGCTCGTCACGCTGCTGCTCGCCGGTCACGAGACGACGGCGACCGGTTTGGCGTGGATCTTTGAGCGCGTGCTGCGCACGCCGGACGTCCACGCCCGCCTGCGCACCGCGGTCGCCGAGGACGACGATCGCTATCTGGACTGCCTCATCAAGGAGGGCCTGCGACTGCGACCCGTCGTGCCGCTCGTCGCGCGTCGGGTCAACGTGCCGTTCCCGATCGGCGACTACACCGTCCCCGCCGGGACGCTGCTGACGTGCTCGATGATCCTCACGCACAGCCGGCCCGACCTCTACCCCGCACCCGACGTGTTCCGCCCCGAGCGCTTCATGGAAGATGCGCCCGACACCTACACCTGGCTGCCGTTCGGCGGCGGCACGCGCCGCTGCATCGGCGCGGCCTTCGCGACGCTCGAGATGAAGGTCATCCTGCGCCACGTCTTCGCGCAGTGCGAGCTCGAGGCGCCCGATCAGAAGCCCGAGCGCCCGCGGCGGCGCTTCGTCACCTACCCGCCGAACCGCGGGGCGAAAGTGGTGTTGACGAGCAGGAGGTGAGGGGCGCGGGTCGCCTCTGACGCGAGGCGCGCGAGCGAGCAGCGGCGGCGGCAGGCGCCTCAATCTATCGGCGCGCTACGCCGATACCAAGTAGATGAGCCCTCGCAGCCGTCTGCTGCCCCGCGTCGAGGCGCCGGCCGGAATCCGGATCGCGCTGGGCGCGCTGTTCGCGCTGATCGCGGCGCACCTCGCGCACAGCCTCGCGGGGTTCGGCGGCGGCGGCGCGGCGACGTTCTTCGACGTGTGGGTCTACGACGCGGTGATGGTCGGCTGCGCGGCGCTGTGCCTCGCGCGCGGCGTCCGGCGCGGCGGCTCGGCGCGGGTCGCGTGGCTCCTGCTCGGGGTCGGCCTGAGCTGCGACGCGGCCGGCGAAATCCTGGCCTCGATCAGCGAATCGCTCGCGCCGACGGTGCAGAACGCGCTCTACCTGTGCCTCTACCTCGGTGCGTACATCGCGATCGTGCTGCTGGGCCGCCGCCACGTGCGCCACTTCCACGTGAGCATGTGGCTCGACGGGCTGATCGGCGCGCTCGCGATCGGCGCGCTCGGAGCGGCGGCACTCGCGACGCCGGGCTTCCTCGCTCCGAAGGGCGGCGGCGTGCGCACGGCGCTCGCGGTCGCCTACCCCCTCGCGGACGTGCTGCTGGTCGGCGTCGTCGTCACGATGCTCGCGCTCGGCGGCTGGCGCGTGTACCGATCGTTCCTCGTGATCGCGCTCGGGTTCCTGCTGATGGCGGGCGCGGACGGCGTGTACCTGTTCCAGGAAGCCCACGGCGGCTACACGGTCGGGACGCCGCTGGACTCGCTGTGGCTGCTCTCGGCGGCGATCCTCGCGTTCGCGGCGTGGCAGCCGGACCGCGAGAGCGTGCACGAGCGCCCCTCGCTGGTCGCGATCATGGCGGCCCCGGTCGCGTGCGGACTGATCGCGATCGGCGTCCTCGTCTACGGCAGCATCCAAGGCATCGCGGGCGCCTCGACGTGGCTCGCCGCGGCGACGCTCGTGACGGTGCTGGCGCGGCTGCTGGCGAGCGCGAGCGAGAACCTGCGCCTGGTCGCGACGAGCGCGGAGCTGGCCAATCGCGACGCGCTCACGGGCTTGCCCAATCGGCGTGCGCTGCTCGCGGACCTCACGCGAGCGGCGGCGCGCGCGACCCCGTCGCAGCCGCAGCTGATGCTGCTCTTCGACCTCAACGGCTTCAAGCACTACAACGACACCTTCGGCCACCCCGCGGGCGACGCGATGCTGGCGCGTCTCGCGCGCAGGCTCGCGGAGCGCGCCGCGGGCGCCAGTGATGGTGGCGGCAGTGGTGGCGCCGGCGGCGTCGGTGGCAGCAGCAGCGGCGGTAGCGGTAGCGGTAGCAGCACCGGCTGCGCCTATCGGCTCGGCGGCGACGAGTTCTGCGCGCTCGTGGAGCTCACCGGCGAGCCACACGGGATCGCCGCCGAGCTGGCGGGCGCGCTGCTGGAGCGCGGCGAGGACTTCACGATCGGCGCGTGCTACGGCGAGGTGCTGCTGGGGCGGGAGGCGCGCGATCCCACCGAGGCGCTGCAGATCGCCGATCGGCGGCTGTACGCCCAGAAGACCATCCTGGGCGAATCATCACGCGCGCAGTGGCGCGAGGTGCGGGGCGGAGACCCAGCCGCCCGGCAGCACGGAGCGCTAGCTGCTCTGCGACGATCGCATCGCTAGCAGCGACAGGCCCGGCACTCGCTCGAAATGTCGAACGTTGGTGGTGACAAGCTGTAATCCATGCGTCAGCGCCGTCGCCGCGATCCACAGATCGTGCGCTTGGATGATTTCCCCTGAGTCTTGGAGGCCCGCCCAGACGCTGGCGTGGACCCGGGCGACTTCAGAGTCAATTGGAACCTGCTCGACCGCGCCGAGGATCTGCTCGACCACCGCCTCACGTCTGAGCCTGCGAGATGCGTTGTCGGCGCGATGCACGCCGTGTAGCAACTCGCTGACCGAGATGACGCTAATCACTTTGCCCTCGGTCACGAGCGGTTCCAGGGGCAGCGCACCTCGCTGTACATCGATCAGAACCGATGTATCGATCAGCTGGACGGCCACTTACTCACAGGTGGCCCAAAGGCGCTCCGGGCATCTTCGACGTCGCGCGCGAAGTCCTCGTCCAGGGCGGGGAGACGTTCCATCAATCTCCTGAATGCCGAACCCGAGATCCGGCGCGGCTGCGTGGAACGGCGAAGCTCTGCGATCGGGCTGCCGTTTCGAACGATCTCGATCTCCTCGCCCGAATCCACGAGATTGAGGACGGATGAGAAATTGCGGGAGACCTCGGTGGCCGTCATACGTACCATGGGACCATCTTATCAGATTAATCAGACTGACAATTGTATGCGGCGGTAGTTAGTGATGGCGCGGGCCTCACCCCGATCCCGCCCAGTCACCCGAGATTCGCCATCACGTGCTTGACGACCGTGTAGTCCTCCAGCGAATACACGCTCAGGTCCTTGCCGTACCCCGACTCCTTGAACCCCCCGTGGGGCATCTCGGAGACGAGCGGGATGTGGTCGTTGATCCAGACGCAGCCGAAGCGCAGCGCCTTCGAGACGCGTAGCGCGCGGCCGACGTCGCGGGTCCAGACCGAGGAGGCGAGGCCGTAGCGCGTCGCGTTCGCCCACGCGATCGCCTGCGCCTCGTCGCTAAAGCGCTGAACAGTGATCACGGGACCGAAGATCTCCTTTTGGATCAGCTCATCCGACTGCTCCACACCCGCGATCACGGTCGGCTCGAGGTAGAAGCCGGGCCGCGCGGGCTCCGCGCCGCCGGTGACGACCTCGGTGTGGTCGGGGCGGCGCTGCAGGAAGCCCTGCACGCGCTCGCGCTGGCGCGCGGAGTTGAGCGGTCCGAGTGTCGTCGCGGGGTCGAGCGTGTCACCGATCACCAACCCCTGCGCCTGCGCGGCGAGGCCCGCGACAACGTCGTCGTAGACGCCCGCGCCCGCGAGCACGCGCGTTGCGGCGGTGCAATCCTGACCGGCGTTGTAGTAGCCGGTGCCCGCGATCGTCTCCAGCGCGCTCTCCAGCGCGACGTCGTCGAAGACGACCACGGGCGCCTTGCCCCCGAGCTCGAGGTGCACGCGCTTGAGCGAGTCCGCCGCGGTGCGCGCGATGTGCTTGCCGGTATCGACCGACCCCGTCAGCGAGACCATGTCGACCTCGGGGTGCGAGATCAGCGCCTGCCCCGTCGGCTCGCCGCGGCCGGTCACGACGTTCAGCACGCCCTTCGGCAGGATCTCCGCGGCGAGCTCCGCGAGGCGCACCGTCGTGATCGGCGTCGTCTCGGCCGGCTTCAGCACGATCGTGTTGCCGGCCGCGAGCGCGGGCGCGAGCTTCCAGATGGCCATCATCAGCGGGTAGTTCCACGGCGTGATCTGCCCGATCACGCCGACCGCCTCGCGGCGCGTGAACGAGGTGTAGCCCTCCAGGTACTCGCCCGCGGCGCGGCCCTCCAGGCAGCGCGCGGCGCCCGCGAAGAAGCGCAGGTTGTCCGCCATCGCCGGGATCTCGTCGCGCGCGACCGCGCTCAGCGGCTTGCCCGCGTTCAGCGCCTCCAGCCGCGCGAGCTCATCGCCGTGCTCCTCGATCGCGTCCGCCAACGCGAGCAGCGCCGCGGCGCGCTGCGCGGGCGTCGTCTGCGACCAGGCGTCGAACGCCACGCGCGCGGCGCGCACCGCGCACTCGACGTCCGCGGGCGTCGAGTTGTGCGCCCGCGCGAGCTCCTCGCCGGTCGCGGGGTTGAGGATCGCTTCGGTCTCGCCCTCCGAAGCCGCCCGCTCGCCGTTCACGAAATTGCTGAGAGTGCCTAGCGTCGTGGCCATCCGGTCTCCTCCTCGGGTATCAGTGGACGGGGCTTTCGAGGGCCTGTGCGACCGCGGGGTGCGTGATCTCCCCGTCGCGCACGTTCAGACCCAGGCGCAGCCCCGGGTCGTGCTCGAGCGCCTCCGCGACCCCCCGCTCGGCGAGCGCGATCACGTAGGGCAGCGTCGCGTTCGTCAGCGCGTACGTCGAGGTGATCGGCACCGCGCCGGGCATGTTCGCGACGCAGTAGTGCGTGATCCCCGCGACCTCGAACGTCGGGTCGGAGTGGGTCGTCGGATGCGAGGTCTCAAAGCAGCCGCCCTGGTCGATCGAGACGTCGACGAGCACCGCGTGGCGGCGCATCAGGCCCAGCTGCGCGCGCGTGATCACGTGCGGTGCGCGCCCGCCGTGGACGAGCACCGCGCCGATCACGAGGTCCGCCGCGGGCAGCATCTCCTCGATCGCGAGCGTCGAGGAGAAGACCGTCGAGGCGCGGCCCCCGAACGCGACTTCCAGCTCGCGCAAGCGGTCGATCGAGCGGTCGAAGACGAACACGTCGGCCTGCATCCCGATCGCGATGAACGCCGCGTTCGCGCCCACGACGCCGCCGCCGATCACGAGCACCGTCGCCGCCGCCACGCCCGGCACGCCGCCGAGCAGGATGCCGCGGCCGCCGAGCGGCTTCTCCAGCATGAACGCCCCGGCCTGCGTCGCGAGCTTGCCCGCGACCTCGCTCATCGGCGCCAGCAGGGGCAGGCGCCCGCGCTCGTCCTCGACCGTCTCATACGCGATGCACGTCGCGCCCGACGCCTGCAGCCCGCGCGTGAGCTCCGGCTCGGCCGCGAGGTGCAGGTAGGTGAACAGCGTCTGCCCCTCGCGCAGCAGCCCGACCTCCTGCGGCTGGGGCTCCTTGACCTTGAGGATCAGGTCCGCCTGCGCGAACACCGCCGCCGCGTCCGGCGCGATCCGCGCGCCCTGCGCGACGAAGCGCTCGTCATCCAGCGCGCTGCCCAATCCCGCGCCGGCCTGCAGCAGCACCTCGTGTCCCCGCACGCAGAGCTCGCGCACGCCCGCCGGCGTGATCGCCACGCGATACTCGTCCCGCTTGACCTCACTCGGCACGCCGACGATCATCGCGCCAGCTCCCTTCCGCGCAGGGCCAACCAGAACTCGATGCGGTCGCGGGCGTTGGAGAAGTCGCGACCTGTGAGCTGCTCGACGCGGCGGATGCGGTAGCGCAGCGTGTGGCGGTGGCAGTAGAGCGCGTTCGCGGCCTTCTCCCAGTGGCCGTTGTGCTCGATGAAGACGTCGAGCGAACGCAGCAGCTCGTCGCCGTACTCGCCCTCGCCCGCTTCGACGGGGCCGAGCACGCCGCGGCAGTAAGAGAGCAGCGCGTCGTCGTCCTGCAGCGAGAGCAGCAGCTGAAACGCGCCGAGGTCCGCGTAGGAGGCAACGACCTCGCCGCCGCCGTTGCCGTTCTGCAGGCGTACCGCCTCCAGCGCACAGCGCGCCTCGTGGAAGCTGAGGCGCAGCGAGTGCGTCGGCGCGACGCGGCTCGCGCTCGCGCGCACCTCGCCGACGCGCTTGACGAGCTCGCCGCGGATGCGCCGCGCAAGCGCGATCGGGTCGAGGCCGCCAGCGGCGTCGACGACCGCGCACAGCAGGCCCGCGCGGATCGCCACGAGGCTGCCCGCGATCGACTCCCGCGCCAGCGCGCGCTCGACCAGCGGCGCCGCGACCGCCGGATCGGGCACCACGAACGCGAGCACCGCCGCCTGCTCGCCGATCCCGAACGGGCGCAGGCGCGTCTGCAGCTCCTCCGGATACAGGCGTCCCGTCAGCGCGTCCGCGAGCACGTCGCCCGCCATGCTGCGCTGCAGCATTTCGTAGCGCTCGTCGAGCAGCTGCGCGAAGACGCGCTCGGTGATCGCGATGAACGGCAGCTCGTACGGGACCTCGAACAGCGGGAACGAGCGCCGCTGCGCCTCCGCGAGCAGCGCCGCCGGCAGGCGTTTGTGGGTGAAGCCCGTCCCGAACCCGAGCCCTCCGATCTTGTGCTCGGCGAGGCGCTCGATCAGCTCGCGCTGGGACTGTGCGCTGTCGAGCTGCAGGCCGGTCGTCAGCAGCAGCTCGCCCCCGCGCAGCCACGGGGTCGGATCGAGCAGCTCCGTGCTATGCACCCAGCGGACGTGGCGACCCGCCGCGTCCTGCCCGCTCGCGAGGTCAAGCCCGAGCTCCGTCACGAGACCCTCCAGCGTCAGCATCGCCCCACCCCCGGGCGACTTCCGGCACGCGCAACCAGTGGCTGTTCGGCCCCCCTCACACGTCTCACCCCCGCGCGACGACGCGCTCCCAGGCCTCGGTGAGGACGGGGCGCAGGATCGCCTCGATCTCCTCGAACTGGTCGGGTCCCGCGATCAGCGGCGGCGAGAGCTGGATCACGGGCTCGCCGCGATCGTCGGTGCGGCAGATCAGCCCGCGCCGGTAGAGCTCGCCGGAGAGGAACCCGCGCAGCAGCTCCTCGGACTCGCGCGCGTCGAACGTCGCCTTGGTGTCGCGGTCCTTGACGAGCTCGATCGCCTGGAAGTAGCCGGCGCCGCGCACGTCGCCGACAATCGGCAGATCGCGCAAGCCGTCGAGCATCCCGCGCAGCGCGGGCTCCTGCTCGCGCACGTGCGCGCAGAGATCCTCGCGCTCCATGATCTCGATGTTCGCGAGCGCCACCGCGCTCGCGACGGGGTGCCCGCCGAAGGTGAAGCCGTGGTTGAAGACCGCCTTCCCGTGCAGGAACGGCTCGGCGATGTGATCGCCCGCGATCGTCGCGCCCATCGGGGCGTACGCGGAGGTGATGCCCTTCGCGGTCGTGAGGATGTCCGGCTGGTAGCCGAAGCGCTCGCAGCCGAACCAGTGCCCGAGGCGCCCCCACGAGCAGATCACCTCGTCGGAGATCAGCAGCACGCCGTGGCGGTCGCAGATCTCGCGCACGCGCTGGAAGTAGCCGTCCTGCGGCACGAAGCAGCCGCCGCTATTCTGCACCGGCTCGAGGATCACCGCCGCGACGGTCTCCGGCCCCTCGAACACGATCGCCTCCTCGATCGCGTCCGCCGCCCACAGCGGATCGCGGTCCTCTTTCCATCGATAGGAGTTCGTGTTCGGTACGTGGTGCCCGCCCGGCGTCAGTGGCTCGAACGGCGCGCGCAGCGCGGGCAGCCCCGTCGCGGTGAGCGCGCCCATCGAGGTCCCGTGGTAGGCGAGGTTGCGCGCGATCAGCTTGAAGCGGCCCGCTTCGCCGCGCGCGGAGTGGTAGGCCTTCGCGAGCTTCCACGCGGTCTCGACCGCCTCCGAGCCGCCGGATGTGAAGAACACGCGGTTCAGGTTGCCCGGCGCGAGCGCCGCGATCTTTGCCGCCAGCTCGATCGAGCGCGGGTGCGCGTAGCTCCAGTTCGTGTAGAAGCCGAGCTCCGCCGACTGCCGCGCCGCGGCCTCGCCGGGCTCGCTGCGGCCGTGGCCGATGTTCACGCAGAACAGCGCCGAGAGCCCGTCGAGATAGCGCTTGCCGTGCTCGTCGTAGACGTAGCAGCCCTCGCCGCGCACGATCACCGGCACCTCGTGGTCCGCGTAAGCGCCCATGCGCGTGAAGTGCATCCACAGGTGCCGCCGCGCGAGCTCCTGCAGGTCACCCCCACCGGCCGCCGTCGACGCGCTCGCAACGATCGGGTCGCTCAGGCGGGTCGCCATCTTCATCGTCCTCCTCGATCGAGACTTTCACGCGGTGTGGCTAGACACTCGGGACAACGGTACTGCGCCCAGATGCAAGTATCAATGCGCGCCAAGTTCAACAGGGTATGTGGTCATTGTACGATACGTACAACTGCGACCCCAATCTTTGGGAATCGCGCACCTTGTACCTGTGGCGCACGGGTCGTAGCGTTTGCCACAACACCCCACGAGCAGCGGCGGGGGTATAGAGGCGACAAGGGAGAGAAGATGGCCACTGTCGACGTTGCCGCATCCGGCGCCCCGGAGTCCTCGGGCGTGATGGACAAGGGCCTCAAGAAGAACGCGATCGGGTACCTCTCGAACATCGTGATCGGCGTCGCCTCGACGGCGCCCGCGTACTCGCTCGCGGCGACGCTGGGCTTCATCGTCGCCGTGAAGGGCGTCGGCGTGCACGCGCCGGCGGTGATGCTCGTGGCGTTCATCCCGATGCTGCTCGTCGCCTCCGCCTACAAATACTTCAACCGCGCCGACCCCGACGCGGGCACGACGTTCGCGTGGGTCACGCGCGCATTCGGACCGATGACGGGCTGGATGAACGGCTGGGCGATCTTCCTCTCCGACGTGATCGTGATGGCCTCACTGGCGGACATCGCGGCGATCTACACGTTCAAGCTCTTCGGCTTCACCGAACTCGGCAACACCAAAGCCGCGATCGTCATCGCCGCAGTGCTGTGGATCGCGATCATGACCTGGGTCTGCTACCGCGGCATCGAGCTCTCCGCGCGCATCCAGCAGTTCCTGCTCAGCGCCGAGATCTTCATCCTCGGCCTGTTCGCGGTCGTCGCCTTCGTCAAGGTCTACGGCAGCCATCCCCCCGCCGGCTCGATCAAGCCCTCGCTCGACTGGATCAACCCGTTCGCGATGAGCTTCTCCAACCTCGTCGTCGCGCTGCTGCTCGCGGTCTTCATCTACTGGGGGTGGGACTCCGGGGTGTCGGTCAACGAGGAGTCCGAGGACCCCGCCGAGGGCCCCGGCAAGGCCGCGATCATGTCGACGATCCTGCTCGTGCTGATCTACGTCGTCGTCACCGCGGCCGCGCAGTCCTTCCACGGCGTGGGCTTCCTCACTAACGAATCCAACCAGGAAGACGTCCTCAACGCGCTCGGCTCGGGAGTGCTCGGCAGCACGCTCAACAAGCTGCTGATCGTCGCGGTGCTCACCTCGGCGTCGGCCTCGACGCAGACGACGATCCTGCCGACCGCGCGCACGACGCTCTCGATGGCGCACTGGAAAGCCGTCACTAGCCTGCTCGCGCGCGTGCACAAACGCTACCTGACCCCGACCGTCTCGACACTCGGCTTCGGCCTGCTCTCGATCATCATCACGGTCGTGCTGCTGTTGCTCTCCAACAGCGTGCTCGAAGACTCGCTCCTTGCGATCGGCTTCCCGATCTGCTTCTACTACGGCTTCACCGGCGTCGCCTGCGGCTGGTACTACCGCCACGACCTCCTCGAAAGCGTGCGCAACTTCCTGCTGCTCGGCCTCGGTCCGTTGATCGGCGGGCTGATGCTGTTCGGGATCGGGGTGAAGGCGGCGTTCTTCTACGGGCACACCGAAAACGTCTCATCGCAGCCGCTGCTCGGCATCACGCTGCCGCTGTGGTTCGGCATCGGCGGGATGCTGCTCGGCGCCGTCATCATGCTCGCCTCACGCCCCTTCTTCAAAGAGTTCTTCTCGCGCAGAACCGAAACCGCGCCGCGCGGCCTACTCGAGCAGCCCCCGCCGACCGGACCCGTGCCGGGGCGCGTGGAATTCTGAGGCTACGCCCACCGCGTAATGCCAGCCACCGTGTCGAACCCTCGATCGAAGCTCACGATCTCGGCTAATTCGCAGCGGCGCATCACCGCAGTGTGCAGCGCATCCCGCGCCGACAACAGCTGGTTGGAATGGATCAGGTCCTTGGCGGCGAACACATCGGCCGGCTCGACCGCGAACACCTCCTCAACCAGGCCCTCCAGGGTCTCGAAGGCGAGCTCAATCCTGTCGCGTCGGTTGATTGAGACGAAACGGTGAAGGATCTCCTGGAAGACCTCGCTACTCGTGACCAGTCGCCGCTGTTCGCGAATGAACCGTTCGATCAGCCTCTGCGCGTCGGCCTTGTGTGGATGCTCCGCGCCGACCAGATACATCGGCACATTCGCATCGACGAAGATCACGCTCCGCTCGCGCCTGCGCGCCCGGAATCGATCTCACTCAAGCGCCCCGCCTCGGTCTCCGCGAGCATCGTCTCGATGTCGACTTCGCGACCGCCGGTCTCATGCGCAACCGCCCTGCGGACGACCGCCAGCTTCGTCTCGACATCGCCGATCGCCCGCTCCCGCTCGGCCACCCTAAGCGCCTGGCGGACCCACTCTGAGAGGCTCACCCCCGCAGCATCGGCCGTGCGCGTGTAGCGCTCCAAATCGGAGTCGCCCACTACTACCTGAAGGCGCCTACTCATATGGGAAGTATAACATACTCACCTAGGTAGGAGGCTATACTCCGCCCTGGTGCGCACAGCCTTGCATTGCACGCGGGCGAGTACCGGCCCACCGCGCGTAGCGGGCTGATCGAGCTGGGCGCCGCCGAGCTTGCCGAGCGGATCGAGTGGCCTGAGGGGGAGTAGACCGCCGCGACCAGCCGGCGCGGCAAGAGCTCGGTTCAGTCGGCGTCTGGCCGACCGGGCGTCGCCGCAAGCTCCATCTGCCCGTGCGGCGCCCCCAGCTGCGCGAGGCGCTCGAGGAACGGCCCCGGCGGGAAGGCCTCGGGCCCGAGCACGCCGGTGCCCTTCCAGCTGCCGTCGGCGAGCAGCTCGAGCGCGACGACGGGGTTGACAGCGGTCTGCCAGACGACGGCCTGGCTGCCGTACTCGTGCATCGTGTGCTCGTTGTCGACGACGTGGTAGAGGTAGGTCGAGCGCGGCGCGCCGTCCTTGCCGGTGCCGGTGACCCAGGTGCCGGCGCAGGTGCGCCCCGTCATGCGCTCGCCGAGCTGCGCGGGGTCCGGCAACGTCGCCGCGACGACGTCCCGCGGCGCGACCTTCGCCCCGCGCACGTCGACCGGCACGGTCGAGTCGAGGCCCAGCTTGTGCAGCGTGCGCAGCACGCCGATGAACTCGTCGCCGAGGCCGTACTTGAACGTCACCCGCTCGCACGGCACCCAGCGCGGGATCAGCACGACCTCCTCGTGCTCGACGTTGACGCACTCGATCTTGCCGATGCCATCCGGGAACTCGAAGACCTCGGGCTCGGAGAACGGCGCCGTCGTGTAGAAGCCGCGTTCGCGCTCCCAGATCAGGGGTGGGTTGAGGCACTCCTCGATCGTCGTCCAGATCGAGAAGGTCGGCGCGAAGTCATAGCCCTCGACGACGAGGTCCGCGCCGTCGCGCACGCCGGCTTCATCGATGTGTGAGAAGAGCTCATCCGCGGCGTGGCGCGCGAAGATGTCGGAGAGCCCCGGCTCGACGCCGATCCCCACGAGCGCGAGCAGCCCCGCCTGCTCCCACTGCTCGTGGCTCGCGAGCTGCTTCTCGCCGAGCATCTTCCCGGGCAGCTCGTAGGGCCGCTGGGGGTGGGGATGGGAGAGCGTCATCGCCATGTCGAGGTACGCGACGCGCGCCTTGAGCGCGGCGGCGAAGATCGGCTCGTTGAAGCGTGGGTCGCACGCGTTGAGCACCGCGTCGGGCTTGACGCGGTCGATCAGCGCGACGAGCTGCTCCTGACTCGACGCATCGACCCGCTCCGCCCCAAAGCGGTCGGCTTCCCCCAGGCGCGCCACCACGTCGTGCGCGCGCTGCGCGGAGACATCGGCGAGCACCACGCGCTTGAACACCGGGCGCCGCTGCACGATCGCCGCGAACGCCGCGCCGACACCACCGGCGCCGACCACCAGGACCTTCATCGCACCAGTGTGACGCATCTCGCCCGTCCGAACGGAGCGAGAGCGATAGGACGATGCGCCAACAGCATACCGACGCGGTGTACGTAAATCAGTTCTTGGCGACCTTCACGTTGCATTTCGCCGCGTGCAGCTGGCGACAGACCACGACGTAGCCCGCGCGCGGCTGGTAGTGCGCGTTCATCAAGCCGGCGTCGAAGCGGGTCTTGGAGTAGCCGCCCGTCCAGTCGTAGAGGTAGAGCCGCTTGATCCGCGGATTGGAAGCGGCGACTTTGAAGGTGTACTGCAGCACGCGCGCCGCGCGCGTCAGGCCGGAGCCGTGGCGGTTGGGGAAGTCATTGCCGAACTGCACGATCCCGCCGGTCTCGGTCAGCCACACTTCCCCGCCGAGCGCGTTGACGATGTCGCGCGTGCGCCAGCTTTCGAAGCGGTTGACGTCGGAGTAGTCGTGCAGTCCCCAGATCCTCGGCATCAGCGTTTTGAGATGGTAGATCTCGTGCTTGAATTCGGCGATATAGGTGAGGGTGGGGCCGATGAGGTCCTGGTCGAGGATGTCGAGGCCGATCACGGTGCACGGCTTGCAGTCGCGCTTGAGCGCCTGGTAGTACAGCGCCGCCTGCGTCGCCGAGGGGCTCGAGAAGTAGTGCGCCACGTTGCCGCGGTTAGCCTCGTCCCAGGACTGATAGACGCGGACGTGCGGGAAGTACTGGACGAATTTGGCGACGTCGCGCTTGTAGACGGCGACGCTCGGCATCTTCGTCGGCGTGTACTCGGAGTGGTAGAAGGCGACGAGCACCTGCTCGTGCAGCGCTTCGGCCTCGTGGATCCAGGTGTCGGCTTTCGCGAGGTAGTAGCCGCGCACGGCGGTGTCGTAGGGGGTGATGTAGCGCACGATCTTCATGTGCAGCTGGCGCCAGAGCGGGTTGTTGAACATCTCGGCGTAGTCGTCGCCGATCCCGGTCATGTAGGAGGGACCGCGCGGGGCGGCCTTCTTGGCGACATGCGCGCCGGAGCGCGCTTCGGTGCTGCCCACGGCGAGCACGGCGACGAGGGTCGCGGCGAGCAGCGTGCCGAGCAGCACGCGCAGAGCGAGGGACTTGGCGTGGAGCGCGAGGAGCATCTTCATCACAACAGCCTAGGTCGCCGAAGGTTTCGCCCGCGCCAGTACGTCTGGGTCTGCAAGCAGCTTTGCACGAGTGGGGCGCAGCGCGATCAGCTCGCCGGGCACGTGCTCCAGGAGCCAGGCGACGTCGTCGGGCGTGAAGCCCTCGCCGGCGCCGCCGGAGCCGACCGCGCCGGTGCCCGCGGCCACGACCATCCGCTCGAAGCGCTCGTGCGCGATCAGTTCGCGCAGAGCGTGGCGCACGGTGCGACCGCGCTCGATGCGCGCGTCGACCGGCACCCCGGCACGCGCGGCGCGCTGCTCGATCGCCTCGAGCAGCCGGAAGGCGATGTCGCACTCGGCCTGCAGCGGCACCTCGACCGCGAGGCGCAGCGGGACGAGCGCGAGGTAGACCGGCAGCAGCGTCGCGCCCTCCGCGCGCGCGAGGCGCAGCGCCGCGGCGAGCGCGGGCTCGGAGGGACCTTCGCCGGTGAAGGGGAACGCGATCCGCCGCACGCGCTCGCGGCCGCTCAGCGCGCGCCGGCGCCGCCAGCCCTCCAGGGCAAGCGCGGCGCCGAAGCCGACGAGAAGCGCGGCTAGGATCAGCGCGCCGGCGAGCGCGCTCACCGCTGTGCCTCGGTTGGCCGCGCGCGGGGAGGCCGCGAGGCCGCGGCGCGCGGTGCGCGGTGACGCGTGGGGGTCGAGACGGGTGCGCTCATGTGCGCACCTGCCCCTCGGCCTCGGCCTCGACCTCGACCTCGACCTCGCCCTCGCCCTCGCCGGGGCGCAGCGTGCGGTCGGCGACGATCCGCAGGTCCACCCCCGGCAGCCCGCGCAGCAGGCGAAACGGCAGCGCCGGCTGCGTCAGCCGGCGCCAGGCGCCCCGCGGCTTGGGCGTGCCCATCAGCAGGTACGTCGTGCCGCGCCCGCGCGCGACGCGGATCGCGACCTCGGCGATGTCGTCGCCCTCCTCGAGCAGCAGGTGCGCGCCGAGCACCGAGGCCAGACGTCGCAGCGCCTCGAGCTGCTCGCGCTCCTCGGTGCTCGCAGTCGCACCGGGGGCGCGCACGACGAGCAGGTCGAGCTCGGCGCCGAGGCGCTGTGCGGAGCGCCACGCGCGGCGCACCACCCTTTGCGAGCGCGGCGTCGGTGTGATCAGCGCGAGCAGCCGCTCGGAGATCGCCTGCGGCGCGGCCCGCGAGAGCAGTCGGTCCTCACGCCGGCCGCCCTGCGCGCCGCGCACGCGCCGCTCGAGCTCGACGCCCTCGGCGACCTGACGCAGCGCGGTCTCGCGCAGCGCGGCGAGGTTCTCGATCTTGAAGAAGTTGCCGAGCGCCGCGGGCACGCGCTCGGGCGCGTAGACCTTGCCGGCGCGCAGCCGCGCGATCAGCGCGTCGGGTGTGACGTCGACGAGCACGGTCTCGTCGGCCGCGGAGAGCACCGCGTCGGGGATCGTCTCGCGCACGCGCACCCCGGTGAGCTGCGTGACCTGGTCGTTGAGGCTCTCCAGGTGCTGGACGTTGACGGTCGAGAACACGTCGATGCCGGCGGCGAGCACGTCGCGCACGTCTTCGTAGCGCTTCTCGTGCTCGACGCCGGGCGCGTTGGTGTGCGCGAGCTCGTCGATCAGGCACAGCTCGGGCGCGCGCTGCAGGATCGCGGGCAGGTCCAGCTCCTCGAGCTCCGCGTCGCGGTAGCGCACCCGTCGGCGCGCCACCATCTCCAGACCCTCGGCCTGCGCGATCGTTTCCAGTCGCCCGTGCGGCTCCAGATAGCCGACCACGACGTCGCGTCCCGCCTCGGCCTCGGCCTGCCCCTCCTGCAACATCCGGTAGGTCTTGCCGACACCCGCGGCCATGCCGAGGAACACCTTCAGATGACCGCGCTCGGGAGCCATGCGTGCATTCTCACCTACGTCGCCTGCCGACGAGCCAAAGCGCAGACGGCCGAGAGGCAAGCCAGGCAAGGACGCAGGGAGCGTCGCGTGCTACGCACGCGAGCGACCCGAGGACGCAGCATTCGCGCCGCCTCTCGGCCGTCTCAGCCTCCGAGCAAGTTGTGGACGATCAGATCGATCAGCTTGATCCCGATGAACGGCGCGACGATGCCGCCCAGGCCGTAGATCCAGAGGTTGCGCCGCAGCAGCGCGCTTGCGCCGATCGGCCGGTAGCGCACCCCGCGCAGCGACAGCGGGATCAGCAGCGGAATCACGATCGCGTTGAAGATGATCGCCGAGACGATCGCCGACTGCGGCGTGCCGAGGTCCATGATGTTGAGCACGTGCAGCGGCCCCTTGCCGCCCGGACTCGCGGCGTAGGTGGAGATGAAGACCGCGGGCAGGATCGCGAAGTACTTGGCGACGTCGTTGGCGATCGAGAACGTCGTCAGCGCGCCGCGCGTGATCAGCAGCTGCTTGCCGACCTCGACGATCTCGATCAGCTTCGTCGGGTTGGAGTCGAGATCGACCATGTTGCCCGCCTCGCGCGCGGCCTGCGTGCCCGTGTTCATCGCGACGCCGACATCGGCCTGCGCGAGCGCGGGCGCGTCGTTGGTGCCGTCGCCGGTCATCGCGACCAGCCGTCCGTCCTGCTGCTGTTCCTTGATCAGCGCCAGCTTGCGCTCGGGCGTCGCTTCGGCGAGGAAGTCGTCGACGCCGGACTCTTCGGCGATCTTCGCCGCGGTGAGACGGTTGTCGCCGGTCACCATCACGGTCTTGATGCCCATCGCGCGCAACTGGTCGAAGCGGACCTTCATGCCCTCCTTGATCGTGTCCTTTAGGTAGATCACGCCGAGCACCTGACTGTCGCGGCAGACCGCCAGCGGTGTGCCGCCCTCGCGTCCGATGCGGTCCAGCTGGACCTGCAGCTCCGGCGGCGGCGAGCCGCCCTCCTTTTCGACGAACGCGACGATCGCGTCGCCGGCGCCCTTGCGCAGCTGCTGGCCGTCGTAGTCGACGCCGCTCATCCGGGTCTGTGCCGTGAACGGCACGAACTCGGCCTGCAGCGCGGACATGTCGTGCTCGCGAATCCCGTACTGCTTGGCGAGCACCACGATCGAGCGACCCTCGGGCGTCTCGTCGGCCAGCGAGGAGAGCTGCGCCGCGTCGGCGAGCTCGGACTCGGGGACGCCGGGCATCGGGATGAACTCCGAGGCCAGGCGGTTGCCGATCGTAATCGTCCCGGTCTTGTCGAGCAGCAGCACGTCGACGTCGCCGGAGGCCTCGACCGCGCGGCCGGAGAGCGCGAGCACGTTGCGGCGCACGAGGCGGTCCATGCCCGCGATCCCGATCGCGGAGAGCAGCGCGCCGATCGTCGTCGGGATCAGCGCGACGAGCAGCGCGATCAATGTCGTCTCGGAGACCGACGTGCCCGCGAACAGACCGAACGGGCGCAGCGTCGCGACGACGATCACGAAGATCAGCGTCAGCGCCGCCAGCAGGATGTTCAGCGCGATCTCGTTCGGCGTCTTGCGCCGCTCCGCGCCCTCGACAAGCGCGATCATGCGATCGAGGAACGAGTGCCCGGGCTCCTGCGTGATTTCGACGACGATCCGGTCGGAGGTGACGCGCGTCCCGCCGGTGACCGCGCTGCGGTCGCCACCGGACTCGCGGATCACCGGCGCCGACTCGCCCGTGATCGCCGACTCGTCGACCGTCGCGATGCCCTCGGTCACGGTGCCGTCGCCCGGAATCAGCTCGCCCGCGACGACCACGACCATGTCCCCGCGGGTCAGCTCCGAAGCGGCCTTGGTACTGCCGTCGAGCATCTTCGCGACCGTCTCCTTGCGCATCGAGCGCAACGTGTCGGCCTGCGCGCGGCCGCGACCCTCGGCAAACGCCTCCGCCATGTTCGCGAACACGACCGTCAGCCACAGCCAGATCGCGACCGTAAACGTGTACCACGCGGGATCGCCTGCGCCCGCCAGGGTATGGCCGCCGCCGAGCGGCTTGCCGCCGAAGACCTGGATCAGCCACGTCACCGTCGTGATCACCGAGCCGATCTCGACGACGAACATCACGGGGTTGCGAATCTGCACGCGCGGGTCGAGCTTCTTGAAGCTGTCGATCAGCGCGCGGCCGACGATCTCGCGCTGGAACAGCGAGATCGCTTGACGCTCATTTTTCAAGTTCCCACCCACCCCTTGCGCGGACATCAGCTCGCTCCTTTCAGGCGGTCGAGGGCGAGGTTCAGCTCGAGCACGTTCACTCCCGGTTCGCCCGAGAAGCCGAGGCCGCGGCCCGCGGTGTACCGCGCGATCAGCGCGTCGACCTGCGCCAGCGCGAGGTGGCGCACGGCCGCGATGCGGTAGGCCTGGATCCAGGCGTTCGCCTTGGAGATTTCGGGGTCCAGGCCCGACGCCGAGCTGTTGACCGCGTCGACCGGGATCCGCGCCACGGTCAGCCCGGGGTCATATTCGGTCTTGGTCGCCGGGTTCTTGTTCAGTTCCAGATAAGCCTTGATGTTTTCTTCGTTGGCTTCCTTGGTCTTGAGGCTGTTGGGACCATGGTTGGAGAATGTGCTCGCCGCGGCGTTGTCGGCGCCGCCTTCGGTCGCCGAGGGACGCGACTGGAAGTAGCGCGGGTCGGCTTCGGTCACGACCGCGCCTTTGACTTCCTTGACCTTGCCGTTCTTTTCGAGCACCGGCGTCCCGAAGTTCTGGCCGATCAGCTTCGAACCCACCAATTTGCCGTTCAGATGAATCTGCTGCCCGTTGGCGTCGCCGGGAAACGCGACCTGGCTGATGCCGGTGATCGCGAGCGGGTAGGCGAGCCCGAGCAGGATCGTGAAGAGGACGATGCCGATCGCGGAGGTGACGATGTCGCGTTTCATCTCAGTAAAGGTGTCCCGTCAAGCCCTGCACGATCGGACCGAGTAGCAGGGCGGGGAAGAACGTCAGCGCGCCGACGAGCACGATCACGCCGATCAGCAGCACCACGAACGTCGGGTTGTCGGTGCGCATCGTGCCAAGGCCCGCGGGCGTCACGCGCTTGCCCGCGAGCGCGCCGGCAACCGCGAGCGCGAACAGGATCGGCGCGTAGCGCGCGAACATCATGTCGAAGCCGCCGAGGATGTCGGCGAAGCTGATGCCGTGCGCGCCGAGGTTGCCCGCGTTCGGCTGGATGTAGCCGGTGTAGCCGGCGAACGCCGAGCCGTTGTTGTTCGCCTGCGACAGATACGCGTAGAAGGTCTCCGAGAACCCCTGCGGCGTGTTGCCGCCGGCCTTCGACAGCGCCACTTCGGAGATCGACTTGCGCCCGGCGCTACTCGCGGTCGCCAGCGCCGTGCAGAACAGCGCCGCGAGCGGCGTGATCAGGATCCCCAAACCGGCGAGCTTGATCTCCCGCGCCTCGAGCTTCTTGCCGAGCCACTCCGGCGTGCGACCCACCATCAGCCCACCGATGAACACTGCCAGCAGCACGTACAGCAGGATCGAGTACAGCCCCGTGCCGACGCCGCCGAAGATCACCTCGCTCGCAGACAGGTTGGCGAATGGAACCGCGCCGCCGATTCCGGTAAAGGACTCCAGCGCGCTGTTGACCGCGCCGCAGGAGGTGACGGTCGTGACGACGTCGAACAGCGCCGAGCCCGCGATCCCGAAGCGCTGCTCCTTGCCTTCCATGTTGCCGCCGCCCGAGCCGTTGATCACACCCGTGTGCAGGCCGGCCGCGTGCTGCGCGGGCGAGCCGTGCGCCTCGGCGATGTAGGCGACGCACACCGCGCCGAGGAACATGATCATCATCGTCGCGTAGATCGCGTAGCCCTGGCGGCGACTGCCGGTCATCCGCCCGTACGCGAATACGAGCGCCGCCGGGATGATCAGCACCGCGAGCATCTCGAAGAAGTTGGTGAACTGCGTCGGATTCTCGAACGGGTGCGCCGAGTTCGTGTTGAAGAAACCGCCGCCGTTGGTGCCGAGCATCTTGATCGCCTCCTGCGAGGCGACCGGGCCCATCGCTATCGTCTGCGTCAGACCTGTGATCGTATGCACGGTCAGGTAGTCCGAGAGGTTCGCGATCACACCCTGCGAGGCCAGCACGAGCGCGATGAACACCGACAGCGGCGCGAGCACGTAGAGGATCGTGCGCACCAGATCCTCCCAGAAGTTGCCGATGCCCCTGCCGCTACGACCGACTACCCCCCGGATCAGCGCCACCGCGACGACGATTCCCACGCCCGCCGAGAGCCAGTTCGGAAACGTCGGCCCGATCATCTGGCTGAGGTAGCTCATCGTCGTCTCGCCGCTGTAGTACTGCCAGTTCGTGTTCGTCATAAACGACGAGACGGTGTTGAACGTCACGTTCCACAACGGCGAGTGGTAGCCGAGCGGATTGAGCGCGTGGGGCACGAAGAACGCGTCCTGCGTGCGCAGGATCGCGTACAGCAACAGCCAGCCCGCGAGCGAGAAGATCAGCAGGCTCTTCGCGTAGGACTTCCAGTCCTGCCGGCGCTTGTGATCGACGCGCAGGATCGCGTACAGCCAGCGCTCCGGAGCCGCAAAGACCGGCGTCAGCAGCACACGCTGGCCGGTATACACCTTCGCCATGTAACCCCCGAGCGGGAACGCCAGCGCGGTCAGAATCACCGCGAACATCACAATCGTCAGCCAGCCCGTGAACGTCATGGTTCACCTTTGCGACGGCGCCCGACCGAGCACCTCATAGGTTCTCCCCGCGGATCAGCGCGTAGAAGAGGTAGCCGATCACCAGCACCGAGACGACGAGACCGAAGACGTCCGCGCCGCTCATATGCGCGATGAATGCTCCGAGCGGAGGGGTCATATCTTGTCGATCCCCTTCACCATCAGAAGCAGAATCGCGAACATCGCGATCCCGATCGCTATTGCCACCGCGTCCATGCGCTCACTATTCCGCGCCGCTCATCACGGCGGCATAACGATCGGGGCGCGCGGTATAACGATTTCGTTACGAATCGGCACGCCGGAGAGCCCGGCACATCACGGGCGTCGTTGAACCCTCAGGGACGACTCCACCGCAGCTCCGCGAAGCGCGCGAAGTCGCGGTCGAAGGAGACCACCTCACAAGCGTGCTCGATCGCGATCGCCGCCAGCTGCGCGTCGGGGATGAGATCGCCAGTCGCGTCAGCGTCGCGACAGAGGCGCTCGAACAGCTCGAGATGCCGGGGACCCGGTGCGAGATTGATATGAGCAGGCTGGCCGCGCAGGGCTCGGAGATAGTCAAACGCAGCGGCCACCGGCGTCGGAATTGAGAATATGCGCCGGTTGGTAGCGATGCGCAGAAACGAGCCCGCCACCAGATCCGGAACCGCAAAAGGGGTGCGCGCGGCAAGCAGCTCGCTCAGCCAGATCCGCGCAGCCTCGAAATGAGGGTGGTCGTCGCGATGCGCGGCAAGCACCACGTTGACGTCCAGCAGCCTCACCTCAGCGCGTCGAGCTCGACATCACGATCGAGCGCTTCGCGCAAGGCGCGGTTGGACGTGAGATCGATACCGGGCAGCGGACCTCCACCTCCCTGAAAGACCGGCACCTCGGGCGGCTCGACGGCAGCCGGTTCGGTCAGCTCACGGCGCAGCGCGTCCTCCACGACCTGGCCCAGTGTCTCCCCGCGCTCGCGCGCACGGCGCTTGGCCGACGCCAACAGATGATCGTCCAAGGCGATTGTGGTGCGCATGATGCGTAGTATAGAGCATCACACGCATCACCCTGAAAAACGGTAGCCGACGCCCGGATCGGTGACGATGTAGCGCGGGCGCGCGCCGGGCCCCTGCGGCTCGATCTTGGCGCGCAGGCGCGCGATGTGCGTGCGCAGCGCCTGCACGTCGTCCGCGTAGCCCGGCCCCCACACCTCCTTGAGCAGCGCACGGTGGGTCATCAGCCGCCCGCGATTGCGCACCAGCACCCGCAGCAGCTCGAACTCGATCGGGGTCAGGTGGATCGGCTCGCCCTCGCGGCGCACCGCGCGCGCCGCGAGGTCCACCTCGAGGCCGTCGAGCGCGATCACGGGCTCCTCCCCGCGCGCGCCCTCGCTGCGGCGCAGCGCCGCCTGCAGCCGCGCCACGAGCTCGCGCGCGCCGAACGGCTTGGTGATGTAGTCGTCCGCGCCCGCCTCCAGCGCTTTGACCTTCTGCTCCTCGTCGCCCACCGCCGAGAGCACCAGGATCGGCATCTCGCTCCACTCGCGCAGCCGCCGCGTCACCTCCACGCCGTCGCCGTCGGGCAGCACCAGATCCACGATCGCCGCCCGCGGCGGGCTCACCGCCGCGAGGTCCAGCGCCTCGCGCGCGCTCTGCGCCGCCGCGACCTCGAAGCCCGCCTCGCGCAGCACGACCCGCAGCGCCCGCACGATCTGCAGCTCGTCGTCGACCACCAGCACGCGCGGCTCGCCGCTCACGCGCGGATCTCCGCCGGCGTGCGGACCGGTCCCCGGCGCCCGGCGCCCCTCGGGCCCCGTCTGCCGGTCGCGAGGCTCACGCCGTCTCCAGCGGCAGCTCAAAGACGAACGTCGCGCCCTGCCCCGGCAGCGACTCGACGTGCAGCGTGCCGCCGTTGGCCTCCGTGAAGCCGCGCGCGATCGCCAGCCCGAGACCCGAGCCACGGCGTCCCCCGCGCGCGGTGCCGGCCTTGTAGAACGGCTCGAACACGCGCTCCAGCTGCGCCGGCGGAATGCCCGGACCGCGGTCGACGACGCGCACGATCAGCCTCCCGTCGGTCCCCCCGACCGTCCGCACCGCGCGCGCGCGGACCGATACCGGATGCCCCCCCGAGTGCCGCCGGGCGTTCTCCAGCACGTTCACAAACGCGCGCTCGAGCTGCGTCGAGTCCGCTCGCACGAGCGGCAGGTCGCGGTCGATCGAGACCTGGAACTCGCCCGCGCCGTTCGGCGTCGCGGGCGACGCGGGAACCGCCTGCGTGCCCCCCTCGTCGAGTATCGCGACGAGCTCCGGCGCGAGGCCCTCGCGCGCCGGGGCCGGCGGTGTGAGGTCCTCGATCGCCGCGCTCAGCACCTCCTCGATCGAGACCCAGTCCGTCCGCGGCTCCGCCGCCCCCGCCTCCAGCCGCGAGAGATCCAGCAGGTTCTCCACCAGTCGCGACAACCGCCGCGTCTCGCCGACGATCACCGACGCCAGCTCCTCGCGCTCCGCCGCCGAGATGCCCGGCAGCGCGATCGCCTCACCCGCCGCCGAGATCGCCGTCAGCGGGCTGCGCAGATCGTGCGAGACCGCGCGCAGCAGCGCCGTCTTGACCACGTCGGCCTGGCGCAGCGCCGCCGTCTCCACAACACCCGCCTGCAGGCTCTCGCGCTCGAGCGCCGCGCTCAGCAGTGCCTCCAGCGCCGGCACCACCCGCTCCTGCAGACGGTGCAGATTGCGCTCGGAGGTCTCCGCCCCCACCACCAGTGTCCCCAGCCGCCGGTCGCCCTCGCGCAACGGGAACGCCACGCTGCGCGCGTCCCCCTCCACGCTCTCCATTGCGATCGCCGCCGACGGCAGTTCCAACGCCTGCGCCATCCGCGCCGCCGCCGTCGGCAGCACCTCCGCGAGGCTCTCCCCGCGCAGCAGCACGCGCGCCATCTCCGTCGCCAGATCAGCCTCGCGGCGGCGCTCCAGCGCCTCGCGCGTCCGCGCCCGCGTCACCTCCGCGACCGAGCTCGTCAGCGCCGCCACAACGAGGAACGCCCCCAGCGCGACCCAATTGTCGGGGTCCTTCACCGTGAAGCGCCCCACCGGCGGTAGGTGAAAGAAGTTGAACGCCGCCGCGCTCAGCAGCGCCGTGAACGCTCCCAGCCACGCTCCCCACGTCAGCGACACCACGAGCACCGCCAGCAGATACACGACGCCCAGCGACACCACCGGCGCGATCTGCTTGAGCGGGTACACGATCAACGTGCACAGGGCCACCGCCGCGATCGCGCTCAAGCCCCCCGCCCGGCGCGACGGCGGGGTCGGGGCCAACAGGAAGCCGAGCACACGCGACACGCGCCCAGGCTATAGCCCCCGGGCGTCGCGGGAGGGAGCGGTCGCCGCGCGCGGGCGAGCCCCGCATAGCCACCCATCGCCGTGACCAGCTACCCTCGAAGACGTTCGTTCGACGCCGCCGCACCCCGCTCAAGCGCTCCTGTCCCGCCTCCGATCCCATCCGGTGGAGACACAGCGGACGGAGAGAGACAGCGGATGACCGCCAAACCCGCGCACCCGATCACACAACTCACCGCCGTCCCGCGCCCGACGTGGCGCGCGCTGACGCTTACGCTCGCTGCGCTCGCGCTGGCCTGCGCGACGGCCCCGGTTGCATCGCGCGCCGCGGAATACCGCGCGCTACCGGTGTGCCGCACGCCGAGCCCCGGCCGCGCGGGTTGCCTCGCGTTCGAGCTCGCGCCGCGGCCGGGAAGCAGCTCCGCCGCATCTTTACCCGCGCCCGCGCGCGCGCGCCTGCGAGCGCGCGAACTAGCCGGCGGCGACAGCGAGAGCGCACCAGCCGCGGAAGCGGCGCCGCAAGCGCACCCGGTCACGCCGGAAGAACTGCATAGCGCCTACGGCCTGCCCGACACCTTGCCCCAAGGCGCCGCGCAGCAGACGATCGCGCTCGTCGACGCCTACAACGATCCGCACGCCGAAGGCGACCTGAAGGTCTACGACGAAGCGGCGGGCCTCACGGAATGCACGGCCACGAACGGCTGCTTCGCGCAAGTCAACCAGAACGGCGAAGCCGCGCACCTGCCCTTCCCACAGAGCGCCGCGGCGCTCGCCGCCAAGGAAGCGACGTGCGCGGGCAGCGGCGCGAAAGAAACCGAACGCGAACACGAAGCGCGGGAAGCGGCGTGTGGCGAAGTCGAAGAAGCCGCGAGCTGGGGCGTGGAGATCTCGACAGACGTCGACGTCGCGCACTCGATCTGCGAGAACTGCCGCATCCGGCTGGTCGAGGCCGCGTCGTCGAGCTACCCGGACCTGGAAGCGGCCGAGCGGACCGCCGCGCGGCCGGTCGCCGCGGGCGGTGAGGGCGCGAGCGTGATCTCCAACTCGTGGGGCGGCGAAGAGCCGGCGGATGAAATCCCAAGCTCGGCCTTCAACGACCCCGGCATCGTCGTGACGGCCGCCGCTGGCGACTTCGGCTACCTCGACTGGACCGAAGCGCAAGCCGCGGCCGCCGCGAAACGGGCCTACTACAGCGGCGCGGACTATCCCGCGTCCTCACCCGACGTCGTCGCGGTGGGCGCTACGAAGCTGACACTGAGCGGCGAAGGGAGCAGCGCGAAACGAGCACTGGAAACGGTTTGGAACGAGGATCCCGACCCCGAAGGCATGGACTACGGCGCCGCCGGCGGCGGCTGCAGCGCGTACTTCGCAGCGCCAGAATGGCAGACCGAGGTCCACGATTGGTCAGACGTGGGCTGCGGCACGGGCACACAGTCCAAGCGCGCGGTGGCCGACGTGTCGGCCGACGGCGACCCGTACTCGGGCGTGTACGTGTACGACTCCAGCGAAGTCGCAAAGCCCGACGAATTCCTCATCATCGGCGGCACCAGCGTCGCGTCGCCGATCATCGCCGCGACCTTCGCGCTCGCCGGCGGCGCCAACGGGGTCGCGTATCCCGCGCAGACGCTCTACTCGCATCTCGGCGCGCAGTCGCTCTACGACGTCACCGCGGGCGGCAACGGAAAGTGCGACGGGATCTACGACTCGGGCTGCGCGGGCTCGATGAACCCGCTCTCGCCGCTCGCACCGCTGGACTGCGGCGAAGGCGTGCTGATCTGCAACGCCGCCAGCGGCTACGACGGCCCGACCGGCGTCGGCACGCCGAACGGCCTCACCGCCTTCGAGCCCGGCGGCGAAACGGGCCGGCAGGCGATCGAAGAAAAGCAGCGCGAAGAAAAGCTGCTCGCGGAAAAGCTCGCGGCCCGCGAACTCGAAGAACGCCAGCACAGCGAACGCGCGGCCGAAGAAGCAGCCGAAGCAGCGAGACAGCGGCAGAGCGCCGAGACGACGGGCGGCGCGAACACCGGTGCGATCACAGGCACGAACCCGGGCGCGGCACCGAGCGGCACGAGCATCGGGCCCGCCGTCGCCGGCGGCAGCTCGCCGAGTCCGAGCACCAAGCCGGGCGCAGGACCGGCGGTCGCGGTGCGCCTCACGAGCCTCGGCCTCACGCCGAACGCGGTCGCGGCGATCCGCGGCCGCGCGGCACCGGTCTCGCGGGTGGCGTTCGCCTTCACACTGAGCGCCGCGGCGCGGGTGCGAGTCACGCTCGCGCGACGCGCGCGTGTCGCGGGCACCCTGCGCTGGGTCGCCGAGCCCGAGACCCTGACCGCGCTCGCGCACCGGGGCCGCAACCGCTTGCACCTGCAGGGCCGCGCGCTGCTCGACGCGGCGAGCTATCGCTTGACGCTGACACCGGCGGGCGGCGACGCTCGCACGCTCACCTTCACGCTCGGGTAGCGCGACGCGGGGGGCTCGTCGGCGCGCACGGCGCCGCGCTGGCCGCGCTTGCGGGGGCGCCGCACGCGCAGCTGCTCGGCGGCGAGGTAGGAGCCGAGCACGAGGACGACGGCGAGGACCTGCGCGGCGACGGTCTCGACGTTGGGGAAGATCGAGAGCCAGGTGCCCATCCAGCCGGGGACGTGCAAGCCGGGAATCGGGGTAGTGCCGATCCAGCCGGCGAGCTGCATCTCGTTGACCTCCTCGCCGACCATAACCCAGAGCACGACGAGCAACATCGCGCCGGTGATGATGAGAAGTTTGCGGTAGGGCAGGCGCTGGTGCAGGCCGAAGGTGAGGACGCCGACGGCGGCGGTGAAGAGCAGGCCGAGAACGACCCCCTCGAGCACGACGCTCGAACCGTAGTGCTCGCGCAGGGCCTGCAGGAAGATGACGACCTCGAAGCCCTCGCGGTAGACGGAGGTGAAACCGAGCAGGCCGAGGCCGAGGATCGTGGCGCGCGTGCCGGCGTCGCCGGCCGAGCCGAGCAGGCCGCGGCGGCGCTTGTGGTGATGGGAGATCCAACCGGTCCAGTAGAGCTTGTGGAAGAACCAGTTCATGACGAGCAGCAGCACGAGGATCGCGGGGATGCCGGTGGCGGCCTGCAGCGTGAGCCCGGAGCCGCCGAACATGCCGATGAACCAGATCGCGAGGAACCAGGTGGCGACTGCGGCGAGCAGCGCGAGTCCGCCGCCGACGGCGACGGGCTTGCGGTAGGCACGGTTGGCGCCGAGAAAACTGGCGGTGATCGCGGCGAGCACGAGGATCGTCTCGAGACCCTCGCGAAAGACGAGCACGCCGCTGTCGATCACGGCGCTCGTGCGGGCGACGTGATTGGCGGGGTCGGTCGGATCGGGGGTGCCCCCGTGCGCGTGCCACCCAAGCACGACGGCGGTGACACCGACGGCGAGGACGACGAGGGTCCAGAGGTAGAGGCTCGCGCGCGAGCCGCGGTGCCCGGCCCCTGTAGGTGATCGGTCGTGCGGCGCTCCGCGCGGCGTCGCGGCGGAGACGGGGCCCCCACTCGCGTCGCGCGAGCACTCACAGGCAGTACCGGCACCGGCGGCCCCGGCAATCCCGACTCCGTCGCTAGGAGATGGCACGCCGCAACCGTACCAGAGTTAGGGCGCCCTTATTAGGGCAACCTAACCCTGCCTGTCACGACAGCAGGCCTGTTGCGCTCGAAGCTGAACTCTCACGACAGTCGGCCTGCCTCTCACGACAGTCGGCCTGCCTCTCACGACAGTCGTCCCGTTGCGCTCGAAGCCGACGCGAGAGCGGCGCTCAGCTTTTGCGCAGAGCCGAGGATTCTCCCTTTTGGGGAGGCTCGGAGGGCTGCACCCCGCGTCGCACGCGATGCTCGACCTGCTCACCGCGGGGTGTCAGCGTCCACGCGTTCGGGGCCCCCCGGAAGCCGCCCTGGCCGACGTTGACGATCAGGCCGAGACCCTCCAGGCGGCTCAGGAGCTTGGAGATCTGGCCTTGGTCGACGATCCCCGCGAGGTTGGCCACTTCGCGGTTGCTCGCCCCGGGGTGCTCGGCGATCGCGTTCAGTACGCAGGCGGTGCGGTGGGTGAGGCGCATCCCGATGCCCTCGACCGCGGAGCGCCCGCTCGTCGCGGCGGCGCTCTCGCGGGGCGCGACGCGCCCCAGCTCGCGCTTGGCGACGGTACCGCCCATGTAGGGCAGCAGGATCAGACTCATCAGCTGGCCAAGCAGGCCGCTCAACGGTTCGGGCTCGGGTGCGAGCAGACGCGCCTGGAGAATCGCGAGCACCGCTCCCACGACGCCCTCCGCGGTGAGCGCCGCGGGCTCGACGCGCGCGAGCCCCTCGCGGCGGCCGCGATCGACGAACTCGCAGAGTACGGCGCTGACCGCCGCGCGACGGCGCTGCACGCGCGGACCGCCGCCGAGCGAGTAGACGATCCAAAGACGCGCGAGCGCGGGCTCCTCGTCGAGCAACTCTAGGAACGCCGCGAGCGCGGCCCGCACGCCGTCGACCCAAGTCGGCTGGCCGCTGTACGCGGAGGCCAGCGCGGAGCGCCCGCGGCGTACGCCCAGCTCGAACGCCGCGAGAAAGCAGTCTTCGAGATCGGGAAACTGCTCGGTGAACTTCGCGCGGGACACGCCGGCGCGCGCGGCGACGTCCTTCACCGTCACCGAGTGCATCTCGCGCTCGGAGATCACTTCAGCCATCGCCCTCAGGATGCGCGTGCGCCCCGACTCCTCCACCTGACCCCCTTGTCGATCGCCGCGGCCGCCTGCCCTTAGGGCCGTGCTTGATCTTTACAGTGGTGCCTATCTGCTCTATGTCCAGCCGGCAGGAGACTACAGGTAAGTGGATGTTTCCTCTACCAGCTGGTGGCCCGGCCCAGCGCCGCTGCGGCTTCGGGCAAGCGATCGTCGCCCCAGAACAACTCCTCGCCGACCGCGAGTGTGGGCACACCGAACACGCCGCGCGCGTGCGCCGCTTCGGTCGCGGAGCGCAACGCGAGCTTGATCGCGGGATCGCGGGTCGCGTCGGCGACCTCGTCGGGATCGAGGTCGACCGCGGCGGCGGCGCGCAGGACGTTCTCGGGGGTCGCGAGATCGTGGCCCCGCTGGAAGGCGTCGCGGAAGGCGCCCCGCGTCAGCTCGTAGCCGCGCCCGCGCTGGAAGGCGAACGTGGCGACGCGCATCGCGAAGAGGTAGTTGCTTGGCCACGGGTCGGGCCAGCGCACCGGCGGCAGACCGTAAGCGCGAGCGCGCCGCTCCACCTCGGCCATTCCCGCCTCGCGCAGCGCCGGCTCGCGCAGTGCCCACGAGGAGCGCCCGTTCGCCTTGAAGAGCGCGCCCAGCGAGACCGGCTGCCAGATCGCGGGCTCGGGCAGGATCGCATCCAGGCGCTCCGCCACGAGGTACGCGAAGGGCGACCCGAGGTCGAAGTAGAACGTCGCGCGCGGGATGTCGGTCTGCTCCACGGGCTCCACTGTGTCGTTTGAATCCATTTTTCCGAGATCCTTACGCTACGGAACTATTCTCGCCGGAACCAACTCGAAAAAATATAGGCCATCTACCGACGCCCCGCCTGCACGCGACCCGCAGCGCCGCACTCAGCGCGAGGCCCCCTCGGGGTGCAGCCCCGCGGGCGCTCCAAAGGCCTGCAAGCACTCCGGCAGCACCACGCTGCCGTCCTCGCGCTGGCCGTTCTCGAGTAGCGCGATCAGCGTGCGCCCGACCGCGACCGCGGTGCCGTTGAGCGTGTGCGCCGTCTCCGTGCGCTTCTCGCGACGCACGCGGATCCCGAGACGACGCGCCTGGTAATCCGTCGTGTTAGAGCACGACGTCAGCTCGCGATAGCGCCCCTCGCTCGGCAGCCACGCCTCGCAGTCGTACTTCTTCGCCGCCGAGTTGCCGAGGTCGCCGACCGCGATGTTCACGACGCGGTACGGCACGCCGAGGTCCTGCAGGACCTCCTCCTCGATCGCCAGGATCCGCTCGTGCTCCTCGCCCGAGCGCTGCGGCTCGACGAAGCTGAACATCTCGACCTTGTCGAACTGGTGCACGCGGAAGATCCCCCGCGTGTCGCGCCCCGCCGCGCCCGCCTCGCGACGGAAGCACGGCGAGAAACCCGCATAGCGCAGCGGCAGGCGCTCGGAGTCGAGAATCTCGTTGTCGTGCAGCGACGCCAGCGCGACCTCCGAGGTGCCCACGAGATAGAGCTCGTCCGCCGGCAGGCTGTAGATCTGCTGCTCGGTGTCCGGCAGGAAGCCCGTCCCAAACAGCGCGCGCTCGCGCACCAACACCGGTGGGATCACCGGCTCGAACCCGTGCCCGCGCAGCTTCTCCAGCGCCCACCGCACGAGCGCGAGCTCCAGCATCACGAGATCGCCTTTCAGGTACGCGAAGCGCGACCCCGAGAGGTTCGCCGCGCGATCCATCTCGATCCGCGACCCCGCCAACTCGAGGTGGTCGCGCGGCGCGAACGCGAACGTCCGCGGCTCGCCCACCACGCGCACGAGCTCGTCCTCCGGCCCCGCCGCCGCCGTCGGATCCGGCAGGTTCGGCAGCGGTGCCAGCGTCGCGCTCAGCTCCCCCTCCACCGCCGCCAGCGATCGCGCGAGCTCCTTCTCGCGCCCCCCCAGCTCCCGCTGCTCCGCGATCGCCGCGCTCGCGTCGCCGCCCCCGCGCTTCGCCGCCGCAATCGCCTCGCTCGCCGCGTTGCGCCGCGCGCGCAGCTCCTCCAGCTCCGGGATCGCCGCCCGCCGGCGCCCCTCCAGCTCGATCACGCGCTCAAGGCCCGCCACCGCCTGCGGCCCCCGCCGCGCCAGCGCCGCACGCACCGCCTCCGGGTCCTCGCGGATCAGCTTGAGGTCGAGCACGCGCCTTCAGCCCTCCCCGCGGGCCACGACCTATTTGCCAGCGGTCGTCGTCGAGGTCGTCGCGGAGCCTTCAACCGACGTGTTTTCGATCACCGGCACCTTCGGCGCCTGCAGCCCCGAGTACTTCGCGAGGAACCGCGCGACTTCCACGGCGTCTTGCCCCACGACGATGTTCTGCGGCATGATCGCGCCCGAGAAACCGCCGTTGTGGATCGCGTAGAGGACCTGCCCGACTTCCTCTTTGCGGAAGTTGAAGTTGGGGCCGTTCGTGCGCAGGCGATCCTTGATGCTCGTCGCCGAGCCCTCCGCGCCGACGACCGCAAGCGTGTGGCAGCCCGAGCAGCGGTCGAGGAACAGCTGCGCGCCTTTGTAGTTCGGGTTGGACTGCGCCAGCTGGATGCCCTGCGTCCCGCACGACGTCACGCCGACCGCGACGGCGCTCGCAGCGACGGCTAAGGCGACGAGCTTCGGGTGGGACCGCATGCGAGCGGAATATATAGGCTCGCTTTCATGAGGCCGCGCCTCCCCGCGTCCGCCGCGATCGCAGCACTCCTTCTCGCGGGGTGCGCGGGCTGCGCAACCACCCACACCGTGCGCCTCCCCGAGCACCAGCTCGACCTCACGCTCAGCGAGTACCGCATCGTGCCCGCCGCCGCGAGCGTTCCCGCGGGACGCCTGCGCATCCTCGCGCGCAACCGCGGGATTCTCACGCACAACGTCGAGCTCGAGCGCGGCAGCCTCGATTCCACCGAACGCACCGTCCTCGCGACGATCCACACCCTGCTGCCCGGCGCCAGCGAAGCGATCACGACCGGCCCCCTGCGACCCGGCCAGTACCTGCTCGTGAGCACCATCGACGACCAAACCACGCTCGGCATGAGCGCCGCGCTCATCGTACGCTGAGGCGATGACCACTGCGGAGCAGCGGCGACGCTACCGCGAGACGATCGGGCGCTTCGCGACCGGCGTCGCGGTCGTCACCGCGCAGAGCGCCGAGGGGCCCGTCGGGATGACCGCGAACGCGCTCTGCTCGCTCTCGCTCGACCCCCTGCTGCTGCTCGTCTGCATCGACAACGCCGCGCGCACGCTCGCACCGATCGAGGCCAGCGGCCGCTTCGCGGTCAATGTGCTGCGCGCCGAGCAGCGCACGCTCGCCGACGCGTTCGCCTCCAAGACCCGCAAGCAGGAGCACTTCGCCGGCGTCGCCTGGCGTCTACACCAGCGCGTCCCCGTCCTCGAGCAGTCGCTCGCGTGGCTCGTCTGCGACCTGCGCGAGCTGCACCCCGGTGGCGACCACACGATCGGGATCGGCGCCGTCACCGACATGGGCCAGGACGCCAGCGGCCGACCGCTCGTCTGGTACGAGGGCCGCTACGAGAGCCTGCACGAGGAGGAGCCCGCGCCGAGGCGGCCCGGCGACTGAGCCTCAAAAGCCGTGCGCCGTCGCCGCCGCGCGCAGTGCGAGGAACACGACGACGACCGCCGAGAGCGCCATCACGCCGAGCTCGCGGTGGACGATCGCGGTGACGACCGCGAGCTGCTCGCCCTCCGGCAGGCGCCCGACCTCAGCGGCGCTCGCCAGCTCGCGCTGGTCGAGGATCGTCTGCGCCGAGGCCAGCCGTAGCTGCTCCGCGACGAACGCCACCGCCAGCGGCAGCAGCGCGTACAGATAGAAGAGCGATTCGGAGGGGCTGTGCCCACTCGCCGCGAGCACCCCAACCGCGAGCGCGTAGAGCACCGCGCCCCCCTGCCCGACCCGCAGCAGGATCCAAAACGTCCGCACCCGCCCCCCCGCGGCCGCCTCGCCGCGGAACCAGCACCAGCCGCCGAGCAGTGCCGGCAGCGCGTTGAGCGTCGCGAGCGCGATCGCCGCAGCGGTCACGGCGTGTGCCCCACCTGCACAAGCGTCGCCGCGAGCGCCGCGCGCGCGCGGCGCGCTTCGAGAGGCGCATCCGCACGCGCGGACCCGTACGCGTATCCCCGATATTTAGAGCGGATCGTCACTATGTAACACAGTCGCACAAGCGTCGGTCGGCGGTGATATAACAGCGACGGGTGCTGCGCTCCTACCTACCCGCGATCGTATTCCTGATCCTCGGCGGCGCCGTCGGCGCCGCGTTCACCGTACTCAACTCCGTCCTCGGCCCGCGCCGCGGCGTCCCGCACAAGCAGGACCCCTACGAGTGCGGTCTGCCCTCCGAGGTCAAGCGCAGGATGCGCTTCGGCATCAGCTTCTACCTGATCGCGATGCTCTTCATCCTGTTTGACGTCGAGGTCGTCTTCCTCTACCCGATCGCGGTCGAGCTGCGCGCCTACGGGGGGTACGCGCTCGCGGAGACGGTCACGTTCATCGTGCTGCTGTTTGTCGCCTTCGTCTACGTGTGGCGGCGGGGAGCGCTGGAGTGGAGATAAAACGCGAGCGCCTCGGCCCCGGCGGCGCCGCTCCGGGGCTACCGGGAGCGCGCGCGGACCTGCGCGTGCAATCGCTGAACGCAAGCCAGCTGCTGCATGGCGGCGCGGTCGAGGGACGCAACCAGCCGGCGCACCTGGAGGGCACCGAGCTCGAGCGCTACGTCGAAGACCGGATCCTCACGACGACGCTCGACCAGGCCGTCGCGTGGGCTCGCTCGAACTCGTTCTTCCCGCTCGCCTTCGGCCTCGCCTGCTGCGCGATGGAGCAGTTCCACGCCGCCGGCCCGCGCATGGACATCGCGCGCTTCGGCTTCGAGGCCTTCCGCGCCTCCCCGCGCCAGGCTGACCTGATCATCCTCGCCGGGCGCGTCTCGATCAAGATGGCGCCGATCATTCGCCGCCTCTACGACCAGATGCTCGAGCCCAAGTGGGCGATCTCGATGGGCGCCTGCTGCAGCTCGATGGGCGTCTTCAACAACTACGCGCTCGTACCGGCCGACAAGTTCATGCCGATCGACGTGCACGTCCCCGGCTGCCCCCCGCGCCCCGAGGCCCTGATGCATGGCGTGCTGAAGCTGCGCAAGATGGTCCAGGACGACCCCGACGCCGGCTGGCGCGAGCGCTACGAGGCGCGCGGGACCGAGGAGATCGCGCCCGGTGCCTGACGCGACTCGGCGCACGGCGCAGATCCTTCGCGACAACCGGGTCGGTCCCGGTGCCTGACGCCACCGGGTTGGAGCTCCTCGCCCGCGAGCTGGGCGACACGGTTCGCGAAACCGTGTACTTCCGCGAGCGCGCCACGCTCGTGATCGATCCGCCGGCGATCCGCGCGACGCTCGCGCAGCTGCGCGCTCGCGGATACACGTTCCTGGCAAGCGTGCACGGCGTGGACCACTACCCCGAGGAGCCGCGCCTTGGCGTCGTGTACGAGCTGCTCGACATGAGCCGCGTCGACCGCGTCGCGGTCAAGCTGCGCGTGCCGTTGGACGCACCGTCGGTCCCCTCGGTGACCGCGGACACCGCCGAAGGCGCGGGCTGGCCGACGGCCAACCATCAGGAGCGCGAGATCTACGACATGTTCGGGGTCGTCTTCGAAGGCCATCCCGACCTGCGCCGCATCCTGATGCCCGAGGACTACGAGGGCCATCCCCAGCGGCGCGACTTCCCGATCGGCGGCGAACCCGTCATCTTCACGCTCGACGAGGCCGAGTGGCTGGAGTCGCGCGCGTGAGCACGACGCCGACCGAGAGCCCGGGGCTGTCCGCGTACCGCCGGCGCGAGCAGAGCATCACGCTCTCCCCGCTCGACGAACCGCGCGGTGGCGGCGAGACGAGCGAAGAGCTGCTGACGCTCAACTTCGGCCCCCACCACCCCGCCACGCACGGCGTGCTGCGGCTGCTCGTCACGCTCCAGGGGGAGATCGTGCGCGACGTGAAACCGATCATCGGCTACGTCCACACGGGCATCGAGAAGACGGCCGAGGACAAGGCCTACTGGAAGGTGATCCCGATCGTCGAGCGGATGGACTATCTCGCGTACTACTTCAACGCGATGGCCTACGTCGGCGCGGTCGAGAAGCTGGTCGAGGTCGAGGTTCCCAAGCGCGCGCAGTACCTGCGCGTGATCCACCTCGAGCTCAATCGCATCGCCTCGCACCTGATCTGGCTCGGCACCAGCGCGCTGGACCTCGGCGCGAGCTCGATCTTCCTGTACTGCCTGCGCGAGCGCGAGCTGATCCTCGACCTGTTCGAGATGTCCTCCGGCGCGCGCATGCACACCCGCTACTTCCAGGTCGGCGGCGTGATCGAGGACATCCCTGCCGGGTTCGCGCCGAAGCTGCGGGAGTTCCTGAAGATCATGCCCGCGCGCGCCGACGAGTACGGCGCGATCCTCAACTCCAACGAGATCCTCCTGCAGCGCCTGCGCGGCACCTGCCCGCTCGACGCCGATACGCTGCTCTCGCTCGGCGTGAGCGGCCCCCTGCTGCGCGCCGCGGGCAACCCGTGGGACCTGCGCAAGGCCGATCCCTACAGCTCCTACGACGACTTCCAGTTCAAGATCCCCGTCGGCACGGTCGGCGACAACTACGACCGCTTCGCGGTGCGCCTCGCCGAGATCTACGAGTCCGTGAAGATCGTCGAACAGGCCCTGGACGGGCTGCCCGAGGGACCGCACATCACGCCGGATCGCAAGATCGCGCTGCCGCCCCGCCACGAGCTCGCGACCTCGATGGAGGCCCTGATCCACCACTTCAAGCTCGTGACCGAGGGGTTCCGGGTGCCGCCGGGCGAGGCGTATAACCCGATCGAGTCCCCCCGCGGCGAGCTCGCCTGCTACGTGCGCTCGGACGGCTCCTCCAAGCCCGCGCGCGTGCACATGCGCGACCCGAGCTTCGTCAACCTCCAGGCCCTCTCGCACATGGTGCAGGGCAGCTACATCGCCGACATGATCGCCACGATCGCGATGCTCGATCCGATCCTCGGAGGCATCGACCGATGATCCTCGGCAGGCACGGCGGCTCTGGATCGGCGCGATGACCGCGGTCAAGCGCTACGAGCACGGCTCGCGGGTCCCCGGCTGGGACGAAGCGGCGGACCTCACGAAGGACCCCGCCGAGATCCCCGACCCCGCCACGACGCCGGTGCCCGAGGATCTGCGCGCGGAGATCGAGGCGCACATGGCCAACTATCCCGACCGCCGCTCCGCCACGCTGCCGGCACTCGCGGCGGCGCAGCGCGTGCACGGCTGGTGCTCGCCACAGGCGATCGACGAGGTCGCGTGCGTGATGCGCCTCACCCCCGCTTATCTGGCATCGGTGGCGACGTTCTACGACATGCTCGAGACGACGCCCGTCGGCCGCCACTCGGTGTACGTGTGCACGAATATCTCGTGCTCGCTGTGCGGCGCCGACGAGCTCTACGCGGCGGTCCGCGACGCGGCGGGCGACGACGCGGACTTCAACGTGCGCGCGTTCGAGTGCCTCGGCGCGTGCGACATCGCGCCGATGGCCTCTGTCGACGGCGTCTACGTCGGCCCGCTCACATTGGAGGACGTGCCGCGACTGCTCGACGACGCGCGCGCGGGGCGGCCGGTGCTGCCCGAGAAGCAGCTTGCGCGGCGCCGCGTCGCCGACCCGCACGCGAACTCGCAGGAGTTCCCTGAGCACCCCGCGCAGGAGCCGCAGGGATGAGCGAGCTGCTGCTGTTCGCCGACATCGACGAACCCGGCCTGAATACGCTCGAGGTCTACAGCCGCCGCGGTGGCTACGACTCGCTGCGCAAGGCGCTTGCGATGCCACCGGAGGCCGTGCTGCACGAGCTCGAAGCCTCGGGTCTGCGCGGCCGCGGCGGCGCGGGCTTCGCGATGGGCAAGAAGGTCTCGTTCCTACCGAAAGGCGGGATGGACAAGTACCTCGTGTGCAACGCCGACGAGTCGGAGCCGGGCACGTTCAAGGACCGCGAACTGATGCAGAAGTCGCCGCACATGCTGATCGAGGGGATCGTGATCGCCTCCTACGCGGCCGGCGCGAGCCGCTCGTTCATCTACATCCGCGGCGAGTACCAGCTGCAGGCGGACGTGCTCGACGCCGCGCTCTCCGAAGCGCGCGACGCGGGCTACGTCGGCGAGAACATCCTCGGCTCGGGGCACTCGCTCTCGCTGGTCGTGCACCGCGGCGCCGGCGCCTACATCTGCGGCGAGGAGACCGGGCTGCTCGACTCGCTCGAGGGCAAGCGCGGCAACCCGCGCCTGAAGCCCCCGTTTCCGGCCAATCAGGGCCTCTACCAAGGACCGACGCTGATCAACAACGTCGAGACGCTCTCCACGGTCCCCACGATCATCCGCATGGGCGGCGAGCAGTACGCGAAGCTCGGTGTGGAGACCTCGACCGGAACGAAGCTCGTCTCGATCTCCGGCCACGTGCAGCGGCCGGGCAACTACGAGATCGAGCTCGGCATTCCCTCGCGCGAGATCATCTACGGCCTCGCCGGCGGCCCGCCGCAGGGGCGCGCGGTCAAGTGCTGGTTCCCCGGCGGCTCCTCATCTCCGGTTCTGACCGGCGATGAGCTCGACGTGCCCTACGACTTCAACTCGCTCGCGCAGGCCGGCACGATGCTCGGCTCGGGCGCGATCATCGTCGTCGACGACTCCACGCCGATCATCGACGTCGCGCTGAAGGTCGCGAAGTTCTACCGGCACGAGTCCTGCGGCAAGTGCACGCCCTGCCGCGAGGGCACCAACTGGACGGTGAAGATGCTCGAGCGCATCGACGCCGGCGAGGCGACGCCGATGGACCTCGACATCATGGGCTCGGTGCAGGAGCACATCATGGGCAACTGTCTGTGCGTGCTCGGCGACGCGATGGCGATGCCGATCGCATCGATGATCACGAAGTTCCGCGCCGAGCTCGAGGCGCACATGGACAGCCGCCGCCTGGAGGCCGTCGGTGCCTAGACCGCAGCCGAAGACGATCACGTTCACGATCGACGGCCTCGAGGTGCGGGCGCCGGAGAACTCGATGCTCGTCGACGCCGCCAAGCACGGCGACGTCGAGATCCCGGTGTTCTGTTACGAGCCCAAGCTCGGCAACCCGGTCGGCGCGTGCCGCATGTGCCTCGTGGAAATCGAGGGGATCCCGAAGCTGCAGACCGGCTGCTCGACGCCGGTCAAGGATGGGATGGTCGTGCACACGCAGAGCGAGCGCGTGAAGACCGCGCAGAACGCGGTCGTCGAGTTCCTGCTGATCAACCACCCGCTTGACTGCCCCGTCTGCGACAAGGGCGGGGAGTGCCCGCTGCAGGACATCACCTTCGGCTGGGGCAAGGGCACATCGCGCTTCATCGAGCCCAAGCGCCACTTCGTCAAGCCGCTGGAGCTCTCGCCGCTGATCGCGATCGACCGCGAGCGCTGCATCCTCTGCTATCGCTGCGTGCGCTTCTCGCAGGAGATCGCCGAGGACTATCAGCTCGTGCTGCTCGAGCGTGGCGCGCACTCCTACGTGTCGACGTTCGACGGCCATCCGTATGTGGCGCCGTTCAGCGGCAACATCGTCGAGCTGTGCCCGGTCGGCGCGCTGACCTCGCGCGCGTATCGCTTCCGCGCGCGCCCGTGGGACATCGAGGACTCGGGCTCGGTCTGCACACTGTGCCCCGCACAGTGCAACGTCAGCTTCACGGTGCGCGACGATCGCGTGATGCGCGTTCTCGCGCGCGAGAACGACGAGGTCGACGACGGCTGGCTCTGCGACAAGGGGCGCTTCGCCTACCAGTCGATCCACGTCGACGAGCGCGTTACGCAGCCGCTCGTGCGCGATGGCGGCGAGCTGCGTCCGGTTTCCTGGGAGCGCGCGCTGGAGGAGGCCGCGGCGGGCCTGCGCCGCGCGCGCGGCAAGGTCGCGGCGCTCGCCGGCGGCGGGAGCACGAGCGAGGAGGGCCTGCTGCTCGCGCGTCTCTTGCGCGAGGGCTTGGACAGCGAGCACCTCGACACGCTCGCCGGCGTTGACTGCCGCGACCTGCACCGTCTCGCTGAGCCCGCGCTGCAGGCGACGGCGTCCGACCTCGAGTTCGCGCACACGGTGCTCGTGATCGAGACCGAGCCGGTACGCGACATCCCGATCCTCGACCTGCGCATCCGCAAGGGCGTGCGCCGTCACGGCGTGCAGCTCGCGGTCGCGACCCCGCGGCCCTCCTCGCTCGACGCGAGCGCGAAGCTCGCGCTGCGCTACGCGCCCGGTGCGGGCGCCACATTTCTACAGGCGCTCGCCGCGGCGCTGTACGGCGGGGAGCTCGAGGAGACCGCGCGAGCGGCCGGCGCGGACGTCGAGCAGCTGCGCGCGCTCGCCGAGCTGCTGCGCACCGGCGGCGCGACCGGGTCGGCGCCGCAGGAGATCGTGATCCTCTACGGCGATCGCATCCTCGGTCACCGCGGCGCCGACGATCTGCTGAAGCTCGCACGCGGCCTGAACCTGCATGGTCACGCAGGCGCGGGCCTGCTCGCGGTCCCGGCCGCCGGTGCCAACGGTCGCGGGCTACTGGAGGCGGGCTTCGCGCCGGGCTACGGGCCGGGCCTGCGCGCGATCGCGGCGAGCGGCGCGCACACAGGTCGTAATGGCGCGGCCGACGGGGAGAGCGCGACCGACGGCAAGGACGCGTCTGCGCTCGGCGTGCACGGCATCGGCGCAGCCCTCGCGACGGGCGAGCTGAGCGCGCTGTACCTGCTGCACGCCGATCCGCTGCGCTCGGAGCTGCCGCACGAGACCTGGAGCGCGGCGCTGGAGAAGGCCTCGACGGTGATCGCACACGCGAGCTTCCTCACCGAGGGTCTGCGCGAGCACGCCAACGTGGTCTTCCCCGCGGAGTCCTACGCCGAGAAGGAGGGCACGGTGGTGCATCCCGATGGACGCCTCCAGCGACTGCGCCCCGCGATCGGCCGCCGGGGCGAGACGCGGGCCGAGTGGTCGGTGATCGCCGAGCTCGCGCGTCGCTGCGAGGTGGACCTCGATGTCCTCACCGGCGCGATGGCCTCCCAGCAGCTCTTCGACGCGGTGCCCTTTTACGCCGGGCTCTCGCTCGAGGAGATCGGCGGCCGCGGCGTGCGCTGGCAAGAGCGCGGGGCGGCGTCGGCGTTTCCGCAGCCTCCGGCAAGCGCGCCCGCCGAACCGAGCGCTGACGGCACCGCGTCCCCGGAAGCCGTCGGCTCGATCTGGGACACCCCCGAGGTCGAGTTCTCACCGTCGCTGAAGTTCCTCTATAAGCGCGAACGGGTCGAGGCCTGATGCTCGCGACGGTTGGCTACTACGAAGAATGGTGGATCCAGATCCTCAAGGCGATCGTGATCTTCGCGGTCGGCCTGCAGCTGGTGCCGGTCGTGCTGCTCGCCGAGCGCAAGCTGCTCGGCCGATTTCAGAGCCGCTATGGGCCCAACCGCGTCGGCCCCTACGGCGCGCTGCAGCCGCTCGCCGACATCCTCAAGCTGCTGACCAAGGAGCAATTTCGCCCGACGAGCTCGATCGGCTTCCTGTTCATGTTCGCCCCGCTCGTCTCGATCGTGACCGCCGTCGCGGCGTTCGCGATCATCCCCTTCGGCAACGTCCAGCACATCTTCGGGACACCGGTCGGGCTGTACGGGATCGACGTCTCGATCGGGCCGCTGTACCTGTTCGCGTTCGGCGCGGTCGCCTTCTACGGGATCATGCTCGGCGGCTGGTCCTCGGGCTCGAAGTACTCGTTCCTCGGCGCGATGCGCGGCGCGGCGCAGCTCATCTCCTACGAGGTCTCTCAGGGCCTGGCGCTCGTCGGGGTGATCTTCACCGCGCAGACGCTGTCGCTGACCGGCATCGTCCAGGCGCAGGCGGGCATGTGGTACATCGTGCCGCAGTTCTTCGGGTTCCTGATCTTCCTCACCGCGAGCTTCGCCGAGATCAACCGCGCGCCGTTCGATCTGACGGAGGCCGACGCCGAGCTCGTCGGCGGCTACAACACCGAGTTCGGCGGCGGGCGCTTCGCGTCCTACTACTTCGCGGAGTACCTCAACGTGCTCGTGGTCTCCGGCATCGTCACGACCGTGTTCCTGGGCGGCTGGCTGCTGCCGTTCGGCATCCACCCGCCGGGCTGGGTCGATCCGTTCGTGGTGCTCTTCAAGATGTCGCTCTTCACTTTCTTCTTCATCTGGGTCCGCGCGACGCTGCCGCGCCTGCGCTACGACCAGCTGATGAGCTTCGGTTGGAAGATCCTGCTGCCGCTGGCGACCCTCAACGCGCTCGTTACGGCCGTGCTCGTGGTGGTGACGCACTGATGTGGACCCCCGGCGATGACCTCATCGAGGTCCAGCGCGCTCCCGCGCCGGGCGCGACGCGCAGCACTTGGCGCACGTTCCGCGAGACCGTGCGCGGCCTGATGACGACCTTCGGCCGCTTCCTTGAGACGCCCGTCACGGTCCAGTACCCGGAGGAGAAGACGCCGGTCTACCCGCGCTTCCGCGGACGCCACAAGCTGCACCGCTTCGACGAGACCCCCCATGACGGGGGGCAGGGCGGCTTGGAGAAGTGCGTCGGCTGCTCGCTCTGCGCCGCGGCGTGCCCGGCGGACTGCATCCGCGTCGTCGCCGCCGAGAACACGCCTGAGAATCGCGTCTCCGCGGGCGAGCGCTACGCGGCGGTCTACGAGATTAACCTGTCGCGCTGCATCTTCTGCGGCTACTGCGAGATCGCGTGCCCGTTCGACGCGATCACTATGGGTCACGACTACGAGCTCTCCGACTACGACCGCTCGGACCTGATCTTCACCAAGGAGATGCTGCTCGCCGAGCCACTGGAGCGCACGCCGCTGAGGAACGAGGGGGAGTAGCGGATGAGCGCGGCAGCAGAACCGATGGCGGCATGGACGAAGGCACGGATGAGCGCACCGCGCGCGCAGATTGAGTTCTCTTTTTGGAGAAGTTTCCAAGTCGGAACTATTCCGATCGAAACGAACTCTAAAAATAGAACTACCGATTCCCCGCATGAGCGGCAGCGGGAGCACAAGCGATGAGCGCGCTGCTCTTCTTTCTCGCGGCTGCGGGTGCGATCTCGGGCGCGGTCGGGGTGGTCGTGCTGCGCGACCCGTTCTACTGCGTGCTGGCGCTGGTCGGCCACCTGCTCTCGCTCGCGGTGCTGTTCTTGCTGCTGCGCGCGGAATTCGTCGCGGCGGTCCAGGTTGTGGTCTACGCGGGCGCGGTAATGGTGCTCTACGTGTTCGTGGTCGCGTACGTCGGCGACGGCGGCGACACTCTGGGCGAACGGCTACGCCGTGGCGGCGTCGCCCAGACCGGCGGCGCGCGGCTACGCCTGGGCTCGGCGCTGCTCGGCGGGGCGCTGCTCGTCGAGCTGCTGATCGCCCTGCTCGGCTCGGGGCTGAAGGCGATTGGCGAATACGGCGCTCCGTACGCGCCCGGCCCGCGGGCGTACGGGACGCCGGCCTACATCGGCAACTTGCTGCTGACGCGCTTCCTGCTCGCGTTCGAGACCGCGTCGTTCCTGCTGCTGATCGCCGCAGTCGGCGCGGTCGTGCTCGCGCGCCGGCGCGGCGGCCTCGACGACGAGCCTGAGCTGTTCGCGCCGCTGCACCTCACGCGCCCGCAGGGCACGGGCACGATGGCCGAGGGCGTCGGAGGGCAGCGCCGGTGAGCATCGCGTGGTACCTCGCGGCTTCCGCGATCGTCTTCGCGCTGGGCGCGATCGGCGTGATGACGCGGCGCAACCCGCTCGTCGTGCTGCTCTGCCTGGAGCTGATGCTCAACGGCGCGAACCTCTCCCTGATCGCGTTCGCGCGCATGTGGGGCAACGGCGACGGGCAGATCCTCGCGCTGATCGTGATGACGGTCGCGGCGTGCGAGGTCTGCATCGGCCTCGGCATGATCGTCGCGATCTACCGCCGCCAGCTGCCGCTGGACGTCGATGAGCTCAGGGAGCTCCAGGGATGAGCGCGACGACCTACGGCTGGCTGGTGCTGGCGTTCCCGCTGCTCGGGACGCTCGTGATCGGCTTCGGTTTCCGGGTGCTGCCCGGCCGGACCGCCGGCTGGATCGGGACGGCTGCGATCGGACTCGCGTTCCTCGCGGCGCTCGGCGCGCTGATCGCGATGCAGGGCGAACCGCCCGCGCACCGCGAGCTGACCTCATCGCTGTGGAGCTACGCGGTGACGGTCGGCATCGACGCGCACGCCTCGATCCTCGTTGACCCGCTGTCGGTCTACATGATCCTGATCGTGAGCGGGATCTCGACCATGATTCACCTCTACTCGGTCTCCTACCTCGAAGAGGACCGCGGCTTCGCGCGCTACTTCGCGTACCTCAACTTCTTCGTGTTCTCGATGCTGCTGCTCGTGCTCGCGGGCAACTTCCTGCTGCTGATCGTCGGCTGGGCCTTCGTCGGTGCCGCCTCCTATCTGCTGATCTCTTTCTGGTATCGACGAACGACTGCGACCCGCGCGGGGATCAAGGCGTTCGTGATCAACGTCCTCGGCGACGCGGGACTCGTGCTGGGGACGTACTTCATCTTCAAGCACACCGGGACGCTCGAATACCTCGCGGTCTTCAAGGACGCGCCGCACGTGTTCCACTCCGGCGAAGCGGACATCGTCGCGGGCTGCCTGCTGCTGCTCGTCGGCGCGTTCGCGAAGTCGGCGCAGATCCCGCTGCACACGTGGCTGCCCGACGCGATGGAGGGCCCGACGCCGGTCAGCGCGCTGATCCACGCCGCGACGATGGTGACGGCCGGCGTGTACCTGATCGCGCGCATGCACGTGCTCTTCGAACTCGCCCCCGCCGCGCAGGACGTCGGCGCGGTGATCGGCGCGGCGACGCTGCTGATCGCGGGCACGATCGCGCTCGTGCAGACCGACATCAAGCGCGTGATCGCGTACTCGACGATGTCGCAGATCGGCTACATGATCATGGGAGTCTCGGTCGGCGCGTACGCGGCGGGGATGTTCCACCTGATGACGCACGCGTTCTTCAAGGCGCTGCTGTTCATGGGCGCGGGCTCGATCATCGGCGCGATGGGCGGCGAGCAGTCGCTGGAGAAGATGGGCGGCTTCCGCAAGGCGCTGCCGTTCACGTTCGCGTGCTTCGTGATCGGCGGCCTCGCGTTGTCGGGCATCCCGCCGTTCTCGGGCTTCTTCTCCAAGGACGAGATCCTGCTCGTGACGGCCGAGCGCGGCGGCTGGCACTGGGCGCTGTACGTGGTGGGCTACATCGGCGCGTTCCTGACGGCGATCTACACGTTCCGGATGATCTTCCGCGCCTTCTATGGCGAGCCTGTCGCCGAGGCGCGCGAGCTCGAAGGCGGCCACCTGCACCACGCCGAGCACCCGACGAACCCGGCGAACGGCGAGCTCGAGGACACCGACGTCGGCTTCCCCGGCCCACACCACACGGTCGCCGAGCGCGCCCTGCCGATGCGCCTCGCGATGAGCGTGCTCGCGGTCGGCGCGATCGGCGCGGGTCTCGTCCAAATTCCCGGCGTCGACCAGGTCGTCGTCAACTTCCTGCGCCCGTCGTTCGCGGGCTCGCCGCTGTACGAACCGCACACGCGCGACGGACTGCTCGTGTTCGGCCTGATCCTCGGCACGCTGCTCGGGCTCGCGGGGATCGCAATCGCGTACCGCATCTGGGTCAAGCAGCCGAGCATCGCGATCGCCGCGCGTGAGCGCTTCGGCGCGATCTATACGCTGCTGTGGCACAAGTGGTACTTCGACGAGGCGATCGACCTGCTCGTCGTGCGCCCCGCCGCGACGACCGGACGCTTCGCGCGCTACACCTTCGAGCGCGTCTTCGTCGACGGTACCCTGATCGGCGGCAGCACCGGCATCGTACGCGCCGGCTCGGCCGCGGTACGCGCGGTCCAGAACGGCTTCCTGCGCTACTACGCCGCACTGCTCGTGCTCGGCGTCGGCGCGCTCGGCCTCTACTTCCTGCTGCAGTCCTGATGCCGGCGCTCTCGATCCTCATCTGGCTCCCCCTTGCGTGCGGCTTGCTCGGCGCCATCGTCGCGCGGCGCAACGAGCGCCTCCCCGGCGCGCTCGCGCTGCTCGGCACGGTCGTGGCGCTGGGCTTGGCGGTCGGCTACATCGCGGACTACCACGTCGGCGGGGCCGCGCTGCAACACGTGACCGACGTCGCCTGGATCCCAACGCTCGGCATCCACTACAAGCTCGCCGTCAGCGGCCTGAATGTGCTGCTCGTGGGGCTCACGACGCTGCTCTTTGCTGCCGCGGTCCTGGCCGCGAACCTGCGCACGTGGGACCGTCCGCGCCTCTTCTACTTCCACTTCATGCTCGCCGAGTCGGCAGTCCTCGGCGCGTTCCTCGCGCAGGACCTCGCGCTGTTCGTGGCGTTCTTCGACCTGATGCTGATCCCGTTCTACTTCCTGATCGGCGGCTGGGGCGTCGGGCCGGACCGCGTCAAAGCGACGATCAAGCTCGTGATCTACACGCTCGTCGGCTCGCTGCTGATGCTCGCCGCGGCGATCGCGACCGGCGTGCTCGCCGCCCAGGACCACGGCACGGCGCTGAACTTCTCGCTCTCCGCATTGCGCCACCTGCCGCTTAGCACGGGCTCGCAGGAGTGGATCTTCCTGTTCTTCGCGGCGGCGTTCCTCGTGAAGATGCCGGCGTTCCCGCTGCACGGCTGGATGCCGGACGGTTACCGCGCGATGCCGATCGAGGTGCTGATGGTCTTCTCGGGCGTGCTCTCGAAGGTCGGCGCATACGGGTTCCTCGCGATCGTGCTGCCGCTGTTCCCGCGGGCGGCCGTGCACTTCCAGCTGTTGATGCTGCTGATCGCGCTGGCCTCGATCCTGTACGGCTCGGCGATGGCGTTCACGCAGACCGATGCGCGCCTGATCGCGGGCTTCTCCTCGGTCGCACAGCTCGGCTTCATCACGCTCGGGATCTTCGCGCTGAACCCGCAGGGCGCGCAGGGGGCGCTGCTGCAGATGGTCAACCACGGCCTCGTCGTCGCGCCGCTGTTCTTCATCATCGCGCTGCTGGCGCAGCGCGCGGGCGGCTCGCAGGACATCCGCGAGATGGGCGGCATCGCGTTCCGCGCGCCGGTGCTCGCGTCGCTGTTCTTGATTGTGGCGCTGGCGACGCTCGCGATGCCGGGCTCATCGAACTTCGTGGGCGAGTTCTTGATCCTGCTGGGCGTCTTCAAAGCGAAGCTCGCGATCGCGATCATCGCGTTCAGCGGCGTCGTGATGGCGAGCGTCTACGCACTGCGCATGTTTATCGGCGCGATGCACAACCGCGTCGGCGGCGGCGTGAAATCGCGCGAGCTGACGCGGATGGATGCGGCGGTGCTCGTGCCGCTCGTTGCGGTGATCGTCTTCTTCGCGGTCTATCCGCAGCTCGCGCTGCAGCGCAGCGAAGGCTCAGTGAAGGCGGCCGTGGCCTCCGCGCAGACCGACCTCAAAGCCGCTCCACCCGCGACCGCGAGCACGGCGCCATGAATTACGTCCCCCCCTTCCCGGCGCACGTCGCCACGACAACGCTGAAAGGCCCGCACGTCGACTTCGCGGGCCTCTCGCCACTGATCGCCCTGCTGGGCGGCGCGGCGATCGTGCTGCTCGTGGGTCTGCTGGGCTCGCGGCGGGCACGCGAGCACGTGGTGCCGGCGCTGAGCCTCGTGGTGCTCGGCGCGAGCGCGGGCCTGACGATCTGGCAGTGGAACGCGCAGAAGTCGATCGTCGCGGGGGCGCTGCGCATCGACGATCTCTCGCTCGCGCTCAACCTGATCCTCGTCGCGGGCGGGGCGGGCGCGGTGCTGCTGGCATGGCGCTCGCTGGCGGCGCGCGAAGCGGCGCACGGCGAGTTCCACGCGCTGCTGCTGACCTCGCTCGGCGGCATGTTCCTGCTGGCGGCGGCGCAGAACACGGTAATCGTGTTCGTCGGCCTGGAGCTGCTCTCGATCCCGCTGTACGTGCTGTGCGCAAGCGAAATGCGCCGCGAGCATTCGCTCGAGTCGGGATTGAAGTACCTGATCATCGGCTCGGTGGGGTCGGCGACGCTGCTGTACGGGCTCGCGCTGATCTATGGCGCGACGGGCGCGACGGACTTCGGCGCGATCGCGGCGGCGATCTCGGCCAACGGCCTGAGCGGCAACGTGCTGCTGCTCACGGGCATCGCGCTGTGCGTCGCCGGCCTCTGCTTCAAGGCGTCGGTCGCGCCCTTCCATCAGTGGACGCCCGACGTATACGAGGGCGCGCCGACGCCGGTGACGGCGTTCATGGCGGTCGCGACGAAGGTCGCCGCGCTCGGCGTGTTCCTGCGCTTCTTCGACGTAGCGCTCGTGGAAGCGCAGCAGAGCTGGGGGCCGGCGATCGCGACACTCGCGGCGATCACGATCATCGTCGGCAACGTCGGCGCGCTGGGCCAGTCCTCGCTGAAGCGGATGCTTGCGTACTCGGCCGTCGCGCAGGCCGGCTACATGCTCGCGGGCGTCGTCGTCGCGACGCAGCTCGGCATCCGCGCGACGGTCTTCTACCTCGCGGCGTACCTGTTCATGAACATGGCCGCGTTCGCGGTGATCCTCGCGCGCGAGCGCGAAACGGGTGCGGGCGACAACGTGCGCTCGCTCGCGGGGCTCGGGCGCGAGCGGCCATATCTGGCGTGGCCGATGACGCTCGCGATGCTCGGCCTCGCCGGGATCCCGGCGACGGCGGGCTTCATGGGGAAGTTCTACCTGATCGATGCGGCGGTCGCGGGTGGCTACACGTGGCTCGGTGTCGTGATCGTGATCGGCTCGATGATCTCGCTCGGCTATTACCTGCCGGTAGTTGCCGCGATGTGGATGCGCGAGGCGCCGCAGAGCGATGAGCGGACCGCCGGAGCCGAGCCGTTCCCGGCGAGCTCGCCGCCGACGGGAGCGCCGCCGACAGGAGCGCCGCCGACAGGAGCGCCGCCGACAGGAGCGCCGCCGACAGGAGCGCTGCCGGCGAGCTCGCTGCCGGCGATTGCGGGCGGCTCACAGGAGGTGGACGTCGAGGAGCACCCACACGCCGACCCTGTCCCCCCAGGCGGCGCTCAAGCGAGCGCTCCACAGGCGGAGGTCGTCTTCGTCGCGGTCCTCGCGAGCGCGGCGACGCTCTTCTTCGGGATCGTGCCGCAGCCGCTGTTCGACTTCGTGCAGCACGCGGGCCGCGGACTAGGCCTGTTCTGATTGCACGGGCGCAAAGCGCCGACGTGCGTGCAGATTGAGTTCATTTTTTTGAGAATCTTCCAGCTCGGAAATATTCCGATCGGAAGGAACACGAAAAAAACATAGACATTGGCGTGGAGTCGCTGGTGAGCACACGCGCGATCGAAGCGCAGGCGCGCTCCGCGGCGCGTGCTTGCGCGACGTGCGCGAGCGGCAGGATTTGTGCGTGTATATTGTGCTAGCGAGCTAGCACAGGGTTGACAAACCCCTAAATTCACGTTACTGTGGGTAAAATGAACTTTGGGAAGCTCCAGATACGGGGCATCGGCGTCGCACTGGCGGCCCTGCTTGTAGGACTCGGCGCCGCGGGGGCGCCGACTGCTACGGCTGCGCCGTCGACGACATCGGCGAGCATCGCGCCGTCGCTATCGCCGGACAGACTGCACGCGAAGGCGGCGCTCACGTTCACGATCCACTACGGGGGCGGCGAACTCGGAGTGCCTTCGCCGGTGCGCCACGCGGTGCTGGCGCTCCCGGCGGGCTTGACGCTCGACATCCCGGTTCTGCGCAGCTGCAGCGCGGTGCGTCTGGAAACGCTGGGGGCGCGCGGTTGCCCGGCGGGCTCGGAGATCGGGACGGGACAAGCGGTGGTCGTGGGGAACCTGGGCGCCAAACCGGTGGTCGAGGATCTGAAACTGCTGGCGTTCCTGGGCCCGGCGCACAATCTGCAGCCGACGTTCGAGATCTGGGGCGCCGGCGCGAAGCCGCTGAGCGTGCAAATGGCGCTCACGGCGGAGGCGCTCACGGCGCGCGCGCCGTATGGAGAAGAGCTGGCGCTATCGATTCCGCCGATCCCGACGGTGCCGGGCGAGCCGGATGCGTCGGTGGTGAGCTTCTCACTGACGATCGGGGCGAGCGCGCGCAGGCAGACGCGCGCCGCGGCGACGGTCGTGGTGCCGTCGCACTGCCCGCGCGGCGGCCTGCCGTTCGCGGCGGCGTTCACCTACGCGGACGGCTCGCGGGGCAACGCCGTTGCGACTGTCCCCTGTCCGAGCCGACCAGCGGGCGCGGTGAGACCGACGCGAGCGGTGAGACCGACGCGAGCGGGCCGACCAGCGCGACCCGCGCGAGCGACTCGACAAGCGCGGCCGGCGGGTGGCACCCGACTGGCACGCGCGGCGCGGACGATCTCGCTGAGCGAGAGCGGCGACTTGCATCTGACGAGCAAACGGGGTTTCACTCTCAACGAGCAGGGCACGGCGAGGGGGACGCTGGCGGGCACGATCTACGTGCACCTGCGGATCGTCTCGACGAGCAGCGTGACGGCAGAAGTGAGCATCGTGGCACGCGGCGGCTCGATCTCGGGGGAGGCGAGCGCGAATTACCACAGGGGCAATGCGACGGCGAGCTTCTCGGGCGCGCTGTCGATCAGCCACGGGACGGGCACCTACAGCGCGGCGCGCGGCTCGGGGCTGAGCTTCGGTGGCACGATCCAGCGCTCGAACGACGCGATCGCGGTGCGCGTGAGCGGGAGGGTATCGGAGTGAGGATGGCGCTCATCGCACGCGTGGCGGCGCGCTAGCGGGGAGACGCGGGTGCTCGAACTGCGCGACCTGGTCAAGCACTACCCGTCGGTGGGTGGGGAGACGGTGCGCGCGGTGGATGGCGTGTCGCTGCGGGTAGATGCGGGCGAGATGGTGGCGCTGTACGGGCCGAGCGGCTCGGGCAAGACGACGCTGCTGCTGATGGTCGCGACGCTGCTGGAGCCGACGGCGGGCGCGGTGGTGATTGGTGGGCGCGACGTATCCTCGCTGTCTGAGCGCGAAGCGTCGCACTTCAGGCTCTCCGAGCTCGGCTTCATTCGGCAAAACTTCGATCTGCTGCCCGGCGTGAGCGCGATCGACAACGCGATCCTGAAGCTGCTCAAGACGCTGCGCTGGCGCGAGGCGCAGCGTGAGATCGCGCCGCTGTTGGAGCGTTTGGGCTTGGGCGAGCGACTGCACCACCGCGCGGAGACGCTCTCGATGGGCGAGCGCCAGCGCGTGATGATCGCGCGGGCGCTCTCGACGAAGCCGCGACTGCTGCTCGCGGACGAGCCGACGGGGAGTCTCGATACGCAGCGGGGGCGCGAAGTGCTCGAACTGCTGCGTGAGCTCTGCCGCGAGCGGGGCGTGGCGGTGGTGCTCGTGAGCCACGACCCGATGGCGGCGCACTATGCGGACCGGGTGCTGGCGCTGCGCGACGGGCGGCTCGCGGACTACGAAGCGGACCGGGCGTACGTCGGGGCGAGCAGTGTTGGAGCAAGCGGCACCGGGGCAGGCGGCAGCGGCATCGTCGGCGCGGCGGCGCCGTGAGACTCGCGAACGCGCTGCGCTTCTATCGCGTGCGGTTGCGGGCGCGCCTGGTGCAGGAGTCCCTGGCGGTGGTGGGGATCGCGGCGGGTGTGGCGCTGCTGTTTGCGTCGCAGGTGTCGAGCACGAGCTTGCAGAGCTCGGTGGCGGAGCTGTGGCGGGGAATCGCGGGTCGCGCGACGTTGCAGCTGGTGGCGCGCGCCCCCGAGGGCTTCCCGGCGAGCACGCTGGCGCGGGTGCGCGCGATACCGGGGGTACGCGTAGCGGCGCCGCTGCTGGAAGCGGGAGCGAACGCGATCGGCCCGCGCGGCAGCGAGTCGGTGGAGTTGGTGGGAGCCGATTCGAGCCTGAAGGAGCTGGGCGGGACACTCGTGCGCGACACGGCGTTGGCGCCGTTCGGCGGAATCGGCGCCGTGGTGCTGCCGGCGCCGCTCGCGCGGAGGATCGGGGTGCGCAAGTTCGGCGAAGAAGTGACGTTTCAGGTTGCGGGACAGAGCGTGCAGGCGCCACTCTATGCGCAGCTTCACGAACGTCAGATCGGCGCGCTGATCGCGAGCCCGGTGGCGATCGCGCCGTTGTCCTACGCACAGGAAATGACGGGACTCGGCGGGCGGGTGAGCCGGATCTTGGTGCAGCCGGCGGCGGGCGCGGAAGCCCGCGTTCGCGGGGCGCTCGACCGGCTGGCGGCGGGGCGCCTGGACGTGGAGTCGGCGAGCTACGACACGCGGCTGTTCGCGAAGGCAGCGGCGGCGAGCGACCAGTCGACGGCGCTGTTCTCGGTGATCAGCGCGCTGGTGGGCTTCCTGTTCGCGTTCAACGCGATGCTGCTGACGGTTCCGCAACGACGGCGGCTGATCGCGGATCTGCGCCGCGACGGCTACGAGCCGCGGACGGTGATCGGGCTGCTGCTGCTTGACGCGCTGGCGCTGGGCGCGGTGGCGAGCGCGCTGGGACTGGCGCTGGGCGAGGAGCTCTCGATTCACCTCTTTCACTCCAACCCGGCGTTCCTGTCGCTGGCGTTCGCGGTGGGGGCGCAGCGCGTGGTGAGCTGGCAGAGCGTGGCGATCGCGGTGGGCGGCGGGATGCTGGCGGCGGTCGTGGCGGTGTTGAGCCCGCTGCGCGACATCGTGGCGCGCGACCCGCTCGCGGCGAGCGGGTCGCGGGTTGGATCGGCGGTGCGCGTGGGCGGCCGGCGGGCGCTGGCGGGCGTGGCGTGTGTGGTGGGCGCGACGGCGCTGTTGCTGGCTGCGCCGCAGGCGGCGATCGCGGGGATGGTGCTGCTGGTGGCGGCGCTGCTGCTGGAGCTGCCGCTCGCGCTGAGCGCGACACTGGCGCTGGTGCGGCGGGTGGCGCGCGGGGTCACGAGCCCGACGCCGCACGTGGCGGCGATGGAGCTGAGCGCGGCACGGGCGCGAGCGGTGGCGATCGCGGCGACGGGCGCGATCGCGGTCTTCGGGAGCGTGGCAATCGAGGGCGCGCACGGGGACCTGCTGGCGGGCCTGGAAAACGCGGCGCGCGACACGAACGCGTTCACGGCGGTGTGGGTCGCGCCGGCGGGCGCGTACGACCTGTTGAACACGACGCCGTTCGCACCGGTGGACCGCGCGCGGCTCGCGCGGCTGCCGGGGGTGCGCGCGGTGGAGCTGTATCGCAGCGGGCTGCTGGACATCGGCGAGCGACGGGCGCTGGTGATCGCGCCGCCGCGCGAAGCGAGCCCGCTGCTGCCGGGGGACCAGCTCGTGCGGGGGAACGTGAGTGAGGCGACGGCGCGGGTGCGCGGGGGCGGCTGGCTGGTGCTCTCGCAGGCGATCGCGGCCGAAGAGCACCTGCGAGTCGGCGAGGCGTTCACGCTGCCGAGCCCGGACCCGATGCGCTTCCGCGTGGCGGCGCTGTCGACGAACATCGGCTGGGCGCCGGGGGCGATCGTGATGAACGCGACGGACTACGCGCGAGCGTGGGGCAGCGCGGACGCGAGTGCGTACAGCATCGTGCTCGATCGGGGCGTGGCGCCGGGGCGTGCGGCGCGCGAGATCGAACGGGCGCTGGGTGGTGGGCGGAGAATCGATATGGGTCTCGCGGTGCAAACGGCGCAGCGGCACGCGGCGCGCCAGGTCGCGCTGAGCCGCGAAGCGCTGGCGAGCCTGACGCAGATCGCGACGTTGATCCCAATCGCGGCGGTGCTGGCGATGGCGGCGGCGATGGGGGCGTTGGTGTGGCAACGGCGCCCGCGCCTGGCGAAGCTGAAGCTGGAGGGCTTTCCGCGCGCGGAACTGTGGCGGACGATCCTGCTCGAGAGTCTGTTGCTGTTGAGCGTGGGCGCTCTGACGGGTGCGATCTTCGGCATCTACGGCCAGCAGTTGGCGGATCGACTACTGGCGAACGTGGTGAACTTCCCGGTGGTGTACTCGGTGACGGCGTTGCCGGCGTTGCGGAGTCTCGCGCTGGTGATCGCGACGGCGCTGGCGATCCTCGCGATCCCGGGCTATCTCGCGGCGTCGGTGCCGGCGGCGTTGGCGCTGCAGGATTGATCGTGCGTCCTCGCCTCACTCGACCCTCAACGGCCCCAGCCGCACGTCCCTACGGAGATAGGCGGTTTGCGTGAGCGCCGTCGAACGTCGCCCGTATAAGCAGGTGGCGCGGGCGCAGGCGCAGGAGCGCACGCGCGAGGCGCTGCTGGAGACGGCGGCGGATGAGTTCTACGCGAACCGCTGGCAGAGCTCGTCGCTGGAGGCACTGGCGGCGCGGGCGGGGGTGACGAAGCAGACGCTGCTGCGTCATTTCGGATCGAAGGAGGGCCTGCTGATGCAGGCACTGGCGCGCAGCGCGTCGCAGGTCTTCGACCAGCGCTGGGGAGTGCCGGCGGGCGACATCGAAGCGGCGGTGGAGAACCTGCTCGACCACTACGAAGACTGGGGCGAGCGCTCGCTGCGCATCGGCGCGTGGCGGAACGGCGGCGCGCCGGCGCTCGCGAAGCTCTCGCAGATGGCGCGCGAGCTGCACTACGACTGGGTGGGGTACGTGTTCGGCCCGTTCTTGGAGGGCGTGCAGGAGCCGGCGCACACGCGGCGGCGGGCGACGCTGATCGCGCTGTGCGACGTGCACACGTGGCAGCTGCTCTCGCGTGAGCTCGGCCTCGCGCGCCGCGAGGTGCATGCGACGCTGACGAGCGCGATCGAAGCCGTCGTGGCGGAGGCGAAGTGAGGGTTCTGACGTACACGTCACCGGCGCGGGGGCACCTGTATCCGGCGGTGCCGATCGTCGCGGAGCTCGCGGCGCGGGGCCATCGGACGGCGATAGTCGCGCTGGCGGGCGAGCTGGAGCACCTCGCGGGGATCGGGATCGAGGGCTGGGCGATCGACCCGGCGGTGGAACGCGTCGAGATCGAAGACTGGCGTGAGCGCTCGATGCCGAAAGCCGAGCTGTCGGTGCTGAAAACCTTTGCGCGGCGCGCGCGCGGCGAGGCACCGGACCTGGAGCGCGCGATCGCGCGGTGGAGCCCGGACGTGATCGTGATCGACGTGAACTGCTGGGGCGCGGCCACGGTCGCGGAGGCGTCGGGCCGGCCGTGGGCGATGTACTCGCCGTACCTCCTGCCGTTTCGCTCGCGCGAGGCGCCTCCATTTGGATTGGGGCTGCGCCCCCGGGATGGCGTCGTGGGCACGCTCCGCGACGCGATCCTCGGGCGCCTCATCGCCGCGAGCTTCGACCGCGCGGCGATGCCGTCGATCAACGCGTTGCGCGGCGAACACGGCCTGGCGCGACTGAAGCGCTACGGCGAAGTGTTGGAACGTCCACCGCTGATGCTGGCACTGACGGCGGAGGGCTTTGAGTATCCGCGCAGCGACTGGCCGGCGAACGTGCGCTTGGTGGGTCCGACGAATTGGGGGCCCTCCCCCGCGACGCCGGGATCCCACACACCCTCCCCGCCGCTCGCGGAGCAGACACCGTCGCCCCCGCCCGCGGAGCGGGAGCCGGCGTGGCTGGCGGAATTGGCGGATCCGCTGGTGCTGGTGACGTGCTCGACGGAGCGCCAGCGCGACAAGCGCCTGCTGCACGTGGCGCTGGAAGCCCTGCCGGCGGCAGGGATCTCGGTGATCGGCACGAGCGCGGCGCACGACCCGGCGATCTTCGCGGTGCCGCCTGGTAGCAGGGTCGAGCGCTTCGCGGCGCATGAAGCGATCTTGCGACGCGCGACGTGCGTGGTGTGCCACGGCGGCATGGGCATCACGCAGAAGGCGCTCGCGGCGGAGGTGCCGGTGGTCGTGGTGCCGTTCGGGCGCGACCAGCTGGATACGGCGCGGCGCGTGGAGTTCGCACGGGCGGGCGTGCGCCTCTCGCCGCGGCGCCTGACGCCGCAGCGACTGCTCGACGCGGTACGTGAGGCGTGGGAGTGTCGCGAGGGCGCCGGGCACGTAAGCCGCGCGTACGCGCAGGCTGGGGGGTTGACGGCGGCGGCGGACGCGATCGAGGCGATTGCTTAGGGTTTGAGCCGCCGAGCGAGGCGCGCGTTCGCGCCGGCCCCAACTGGGCTCGTTCGTGCTGCTGCGTGTGCCGGCCCCAACTGGGCTCGTTCGTGCTGCTGCGTGTGCCGGCCCCAACGGGGCTCGTTCGTGCTTCGTGTGCCGGCCTCAGTGGCTCGTCGTTCCCGCGCCGGCCTCAGCGGCTTGTGGCATATTTGTGGCATAGTACTGGCATGGCTAGAGCCAGAGTGAGCACGACGGTGGACCGGGATCTACTGGCGAGCGCGCGCCGAACGCTTTCGGCGTTGACGGATGCGGCTCTCCTGGACGAGGCGCTTACAGCGCTGATCGACCGGCATCGCGCCGCCGAGATCGACGCGGCCTACGCGGCCTACGATGAGCACCCCCTCGCCGAGCGCGACGCGTGGGGCGACCTTGCGTCGTTCCGAGAGGCCGCCGCGGCATCATGAGCTCGAGGCCTCTCCCCACAAGGGGCGAGGTGTGGTGGTGCGAACTGCCGCACATCGGCCGGCGACCCGCTGTCGTGCTTTCACGCGACGCCGCGATCCCGCGCCTCAGACGAACGCTGATCGCGCCCTGCACCACCACGATCCGCGGCCTCGCGAGTGAGGTCATCGTCGAGCCGGGCGATAGCCCGGTGCCGCGGCGATCCGCGATCAACCTCGACTCGGTCGAGAGCGTCTCCGTCGCTGTCCTCGTCGAGCGCCTCGGACGGCTCAGCGACGACCGCATGCGCGAGGTTTGCGCGGCACTCGAGGTTGCGGTCGACTGCCACGGCTGAGACCGGAGCTCGAGAGGCGGCGGTCGCACGCGCAGACTCCCTCTCGAGACTGAGCTCTGTCACCCCGAGTAGTACGCCAACCACGCGAACAGGCTGGTGGTACTCGCCATCGTGCGGAACATGCCGGGCTGCGTCTGGGAGTCCTCGATCGGGCCGCCCCACCAGCTCCCGAGCCACAGGCCGCCGGGGATCGCGGCGTACTGGGCGGCCTGCGCCGCGTTGGTCTGGGCCAGTTCGAGCCAGTGGTCGTCGCCGACGGCCTTGCCGTAGGCCATCATCCACTCGAAGAAGATCGAGTCGTAGACGGGTCCGAAGTTGTACTGCACACCGTAGACCTTGGTCAGCGCCTGCGCCTGTTCGGCTGCGTGCGCGCAATAGGCCTCGACACTGCTGGCCCCGCAGAGCAGGTATTGCGCATAGATCAGCGGCGCCTCGATGTAGTCGATTACCGCACTGTGCGGACCGCCGCTGGCGTAGAGGCCGCGGAAGCCGATGTCGTGGACGTTGCCCCATTCGATGAACATCCGCACCTCGACCAGCTGGGCGGCCTGGTCGTCGATTCCGTAGAGCAGCATCCCCAGGAGGCTGTCGGCCGCGAGCGCCTCGCCGGCGAGGTACTCGTGATCGGTGTTCCACCACAGACCACCCCCGCCCGCCGCGTCCCAGCCCTCGAGCGCGATGAAGTCGAACGCGCGCTGCGCGTCGAGCAGATAGCGGCGCTCGCCGGTCGCGCGGTAGGCCTGCACGAACGCGATCCCGAGCCAGCCGTTGTCATCGAACCACGCCTCCACCGAGCGGCCACGATCGTCGGGATAGGGGGCGTAACCGTGTAAATGTGGGTTCCAGTAGTGCTCGGAGGCACGTGCGAAGCGATCCACCAGCGCGCGGTGTGTCGCCGAGGGCGCCGCGAGCTCGAGTGCGTCGACCGCTTCGAACATCCGCACCTCACCCCAAACCGTCAGCAGCGGATAGGCGCCGGTGCAGCCGAGGTATTCGCAGTACCAGTGGCCCGCGCGCCAGCTCGCGCTTTGTGCGACCCCCGCTTCGGTCAGAGCCAGATAGCTTTGCGCCGGCGGAGACGGTTCGGCGGCCGCCGTCGCCGGGGTCGCGACGAGCGCCGCGCACGCGACAAGCGCCGCGCACGCGCGGATGGCAGAGCTGGTGATGTCGCTAACCGTCGCGCGAGCGTAGCGCCAATCGCGCACTCCAGATGTTGCCGACCGGAGACCGCTCATGTGACGCGGGCGCGAAAGCGGAGCGCGGCGTGGCGCTCAGCCGGAGTAGTACGCGAGCCAGGCGAACAGGCTCGTGGTCCCGGCCATCGTGCGGAACATGCCGGGCACCGTCTGCGAGTCGCGGATCGGGCCGCCCCACCAACTGCCGAGCCATAACCCGCGACTCGTCGCGGCGTGCTGCGCGGCCGCCGCGGCGTTCGTCGCGGCCAGTTCCAGCCAGTGGCTGTCGCCGACGGCCTTGCCGTAGGCCATCATCCACTCGAAGAAGATCGAGTCGTACAGCGGCGCGAAGTTGTACTGCACGCCGTAGATCTCCGTCATCGACTTCGCCTGCGCGGCCGCGTGGGCGCAGTAGCCCTGGCTGCCGGTCGCCTGGCAGAGGAGGTACTGCGCGTAGATCAGCGGCGCCTCGATGTAGTCGATCACGGTGCTGCCCGGACCGCCGCTGAGGTAGAGGCCGTGGAAGCCGATGTCGTGGCTGTTGCCCCAGTCGATGAAGATCCGCGCCTCGTCGAGCTGGAAGTGCTCGTGGTCGATGCTGTACAGCAGTGTCCCCAGCAGGCTGTCCGCCGCGAGCGCCTCGCCGGAGTGGTAGGGATGGTCGGTGTTCCACCACATCCCGCCACCGTCCGCGGTGTCCCAGCCCTGCGATGCGACGAAGTCGAAGGCCCGCTGCGCGTCGCGCAGGTAGCGGCGCTCGCCGGTCGCGCGGTAGGCCTGCACGAACGCGATCCCGAGCCAGCCGTTGTCATCGAACCACGCCTCCGCGCCGCGGAAGCGATCGTCTGGATACGGTGCGTAGCCGTTCAGATAGGGGTTCCAGTAGCGCTCCGACGCGTGGCCAAAGCGATCTACGAGCGCGTGGTGCTCGCGCGAGGGCGCCGCGAGCTCCATCGCATCCACCGACTCGAACATCCGTACGTCGCCCCACACCGTCAGCAACGGGTACGCACCGGTGCAGCCGAGGTACTCGCAGTACCAGCCGCCCGTGCGCCAGCTCGCGCTCTGCGCGAGACCAGTTTCGGCGAGCTTCAGATAGGCGGGGGGCTGCGCGACCCGCGCGAGGGCCGGCGCCGCCGCGGCCGAGGGCGCGAGGGTTGCAGAGATCAGCGCACCGGCCACCAGTACCACGCACGCGGCCCGCGCGGGTCGCGTGACACGAGCTAGGCGCAGCGCGCCGCGAACGGTCATGTGGTTGTATCGGCACGTCGCGCCACCTCGATAGCCACACGCGCGGGGGGTGGCCGTTTCGGCGCCCTGATCGGAGAGCCACGGACGCCCCGGTCGAGTTCACGCGCGCTGTGCTGTTGCCAGCCGCTGGACTGCTGTTGCGAGCTCACGGGTGTTGGCGGCGGCGGCGTATGAGAGCCTGAGGTGCGGCGCGGGTGGCTCTGCGGGGTGATATGGGCGGCCTGGGCTTACGAGGACTCCGGCGGCGCGGGCGTGTTCGGCGAGCGCGACGTCGTCGATCCCGTCGGGTAGGCGCACCCAGAGATGCAGTCCGCCGGATGGCGCTACTCCGAGGTGCAGGTCGGGTGCTGTCGTGGCGAGCGCACGGAGCAAGGCGGTCCTGCGTTCTGAGAGGGCCGCTGCGAGCCGTGTCAGGTGTGTACGCCACGCGGGGGCTGTGAGCAGCTCGAGCGCGGCCTCCTGGAGGGTGCGCGATACGAAGAAGTCGTCCACGACTCGGTGGGCGCGGATCCGCTCGGCTACCGGTCCGCGTGCTATCAGCGCGCCGACCCGCATATTTGGCGAGAGAACCTTTGTGAGGGAGCCGATGTAGATGACGCGGCCGTCGGAGTCCTCGCTGATCAGCGGCGGCGGGGCCGTGGCGCCGTGCCCGAGCCAGCGTGCGTAGTCGTCCTCGATCACGAACGCGCCCGCGTCGCGGGCGACTTCGAGCACGGCCTGGCGGCGGTCTGGAGCGAGGATCGTGCCGGTGGGGTTCTGGTAGGTTGGCTGGCAGTAGAACAGACGCGCTCCGGTCAATGCGAGTGTCTCGGCGAGCACGTCGGGCCGCACACCGTGCTCATCGGTCGGCACCGGGATCACGTTCAGGCGCGCGGCTCTCGCTACCGCGATCGCACCGATGTATGTCGGTGATTCGACGAGCACGGAGGAGCCGCTGGGTGCAATCGCGCGGAACGCGGCCGACAGTGCGGACTGGCCGCCCGCGGTTATCAGGACATCGTCGGCTGACACGGTGCCCGCGACCTGCCGTGCGAACCATTCGCGCAGCGGGGCGATGCCGGCCACGGGCGGCCGCTCGGCCGCGTCCGGGCGCCGTGCCGCGCGCGCGATCGCGAGAGCGAGCGCCCTGCCCGGCAGCAGCGAGGAATTAGGGTATCCGCCCGTGAGCGAGAGCTGCCCCGGCTCGGCGCCGCGGAGAAGGAAAGCGACGCTGCTCGCGTCGACGGTGCGGTCGCCGAGTGCGAGCGTCTGCCACGACAGATCCTCGAGCGGGTCGGCCGCGGGGCCGCGCTCGGCGACATAGGTGCCGCTCCCCGGCCGTGTCACCAGCACCCCTTCCCCCGCGAGTGCTGCGAGCGCCCGCGAGAGCGTGACCGGGCTGACCGCTAGCTGCGCCGTGAGCTCACGGGTCGAGGGCATGCGGGCGCCCGCGCTCAGCGCCTGTGCCCGCTCGCGCAGCACCGCTGTGACGCGGTCGATACTGCTACCATCAATCATGAGTAAGAAGAGTAGCGCTATTGTTGGGCCGGGGGTAGCGTTTCCAGGGTTGGGTTGGGCGGCGCTCGGGGTGCTCGCGTTCTCGCTCTCGTTCCCCGCCACGGTGCTCGCCGAGCGCGGCTTCGACCCGTATCTGGTCGGCGCCGGCAGATCGGTCATCGCCGCCGCGCTCGCCGGCGCCTGCCTGATCGCAGCGAGAGCGCCACTGCCGTCGCGCACTCATTGGCCGGGGCTGCTCGCGGTGGCCGTCGGCTGCGGGATCGGCTTCGGGCTGCTGTCCGCGCTCGCCTTGCGCAACACGAGCTCCAGTCACGCCGCCGTCGTCATCGGGATGCTGCCCGCCGCCACCGCACTCGCGGCGGTAGCTCGCTCGGGAGACAGGCCGGGTCCGCTGTTCTGGCTCGCGAGCGCCTGCGGCACCGCGATCGTGCTCCTGTACACGCTCGCGCGCGGAACCGGCGGCGTGGACTCCTCGGACCTACTCCTGCTGGCAGCCCTGCTGATCGCCGCGGTGGGCTACGCCGAGGGCGGGCGCCTGGCACGCGCGATGCCGGGGTGGCAGGTGATCGCGTGGGGTGTGCTCATCGCGCTGCCGATCTCGCTGCCCGTCGCGGCCATCGCACTGGCCCTCCACCCCCCGATCGACCCGGGCGCTTCGGCGCTCGCTGGCTTCGCGTATGTCAGCGTAATATCGATGTTCCTCGGGTTCTTCTTCTGGTATCGCGGGCTAGCCGAGGCGGGCGTCGCGAGGGCAAGCCAGCTCCAGCTCACCCAGCCCCTGCTCACCATCGTCTGGTCGGCGTTGCTGCTCGGTGAGCCGCTCACGGCCGGGGTAGTGGTGGCGGCGATCGGCGTCGCCACGTGCGTGCTCGTAACGCAGCGCACGCGCACCACACCGAAGTCGCCCCCATTGCTGGCGGCGACGGAGGAGGCCTCTTGACGAGGCTCGCGTCCCACGGCGGACGCTCAACCCACGAGGCGCCCTACGCCGGCGACCCCTCCACCGCCCGAGCGGCCGCTTCGGCCTCCTCCAGCTGGCGCTCCACGAGATCGAGCCCCGCGTCCCAGAAGCCGGGGTCCGAGAGGTCGACGTCGACGATCCGCGCGAGCTCCTCGGGGCTGCGCGAGCCGCCCGCCGCGAGCAGCTCCAGGTATTGCGGGACGAACTCCGGCCCGCGCTCCTCGTAGCGCTCGTAGACGGCGAGCGCGAGCAGCTGACCGTACGCGTAGGCGTAGACGTAGCCGGGGGTGTTGATGAAGTGCGGGATGTACGACCACCAGCTGCGATAGCCCTCGGTGATCTCGACCGAGTCGCCGAGCAGCTCGACCTGGCTCTCGGCCCACAGCTCCCCGATGCGCTCCACGGAGAGCTCGCCGCGCTCGCGGCGGTTGGTGTGCGCGAGCTCCTCGAAGCGGTTCATCGCGACCTGGCGGAAGACCGTCGCGATCGTGTCCTCGAGGTTCTCCGCGAGCAGCGCCAGGCGCGAGGTCGGCGTCGAGTCCTCCGCGAGCAGACGCCCGAAGACGACGGTCTCGCCGAACACCGACGCGGTCTCCGCCAGCGTCAGCGGCGTGCCCTGGTGGAAGATTCCTTGGCGCGCGGCGAGCGCGAAGTGCACACCGTGGCCGAGCTCGTGCGCGAGCGTGAGCACGTCGCGCCGGCGCGAGGTGTAGTTGAGCAGCACGTACGGGTGCGCCGTGGGGACCGCCGACGCGCAGAACGCGCCGCCGCGCTTGGCCGGGCGCACGGGCGCGTCGATCCAGCGCTCGGAGAAGAAGCGCCCCGCCAGCGCGCCGAGCTCGGGGGAGAACCCGCCGTAGCAGTCGAGCACGAGCTCGCGCGCCTGCGCGTAGGTGAACGTCACCTCGTCCTGCGTCACCGCCGCCATCCGGTCGTAGTCCGCGAGGCGCTCGATTCCCAGCAGCCGCGCCTTCAACCGGTACCAACGCCGCGCCAGCTCGTAGCGGCCGCGCACCGCCTCGATCAGCGCCCGCACCGACTCGTCGCTGGCCTCGTTTGCGAGGTTGCGCGCCGCCAGCCAGTTCGGGTAGCGCCGCAATCGGTCGTCGACGCCCTTGTCGGCGAGCAGCGTGTTCAGCACGAACGCGCGCGTGCGCAGGCCCGGCGCAAGCGCCGCCGTGACCGCCTCTGCCGCCGTGCGCCGCATCTCGCGGTCCGGGAGCGCGAGGCGGCTCAAAGCCACGTCGAGCGCCACGCGCTCGGTCGCCGCCGCACCATTCGCCTCGGTCGCCGACTCGCGGCCCGCCCCGTCGCGAGCGCTCGTTGCCGCCACTGGCAGCTCGCCTGCACCGGGCAGGGTGACCTCCAGCGCCGAGGTCAGCTCCTCGAACAGCCGCGCCCACGCGCTCGCGCCCGTCAGCGACTTCTCTGCGAGGATCTTCTCCTCGGGCTCGCTCAGCAGATGCTCGCGGTAGCGGCGCACGTTACGGAGGTGGTGCGCGCAGAAGTCGAGGTCGTCGTGCGCGAGCAGCTCCTCCGCGCGTACGTCAGGCAGCGCCGCCCACTCGAGGTCGAAGAACAGCAGCGTCGTCTCGATCGCCGTCTCGCGCTCCTGCACGAGCTGTAGCAGGGCCCCGTTTGCCGGATCCGCCGTGTCGGTCGAGAAGCGCAGGCCCGCGTACGTGCCCACGCGACCGACCAGTTCGTAGATCGCCCCCAGCTCGCGCACCGCCTGCGCCAGCCCCGCGCCGTCGAGTTCCGAGAGCTTGCCGGCGTAGCGGTCCGCGAAGACCTGCGCCCGGGTCAGCGCCTGCGCCAGCCGTCGCTCGACGCCCACCTCGCCCTCATTGTCGAGCAGCGGCTCTAGATCCCAGGAGGCCTGCTCCAGCTCCGGATCGGTCTGATCGGTGGCTGCGGTCGTCATCTCGCTCGGCAGCTTAGCCGCGATCGCTCCCTTCACCCCGGCGCACCCGCCGCCGTCAGCCCACCGACTTCATCAGGTCGAGCGCATCCTCCATGCTCGCCTGCTCGCGATCGTGCACGATGCGCCCATCGGCCAGCACCAGGAGGCGGTCCGCGAAGGACGCCGCGTGCGCGTCGTGCGTCACCATCACGACGGTCTGGTCGAAGTCGTCGACCGCCTGGCGCAGCAGCGCGAGCACGTCGCCCGAGGATTTCGAGTCGAGGTTACCGGTCGGCTCGTCGGCGAACACGACCGCCGGACGCGCGACGAGCGCGCGGGCGACGGCCACCCGCTGCTGCTGACCCCCGGACATCTCCGCGGGACGGTGGTGCAGCCGATCGCGAATCCCGATCGTGTCGATCAGACGATCCAGCCACTCCTGGTCGGGCTTGCGCCCCGCGATCGAGAGCGGCAGCAGGATGTTCTCCTCCGCGCTCAGCACCGGCAGCAGGTTGAAGGTCTGGAAGATGAAGCCGATCCGGTCGCGGCGCAGCTGCGTCAGGTGCTTCTCGTCGAGCTCTGTCAGCTCGACGCCGTCGACGCACACCGAGCCCGACGTCGGCTGGTCGAGCCCCGCCAGGTTGTGCATCAGCGTCGACTTGCCCGACCCCGAGGGTCCCATGATCGCGGCGAAGCGACCCTTGGGGAAGGTCACACTGACGCCGTCCAGCGCGTCGATCGCGGCCTCGCCCTCGCCGTAGCGGCGGCGGAGATCGGTCGCGGAGACGATCGTCCCGGACCCGTTGGTGGCTGCCGTCGTGACCATCGGTGTCAGTCTAGGCACTCGTCCCGGAGCGCGAGTAGCATCGCTCACGCCGTGCACTAGACGACACCCAGCGCGTTCCCGGTCGCGCGCCCCACCGTCGTGCTCGACGGCATGCGCGACTACCTGCGGGATGCCGGCGGAGCGTCGTGGTTGGCGCAACGTCTGGACGACGGTGGGAGCCGCCGAGGCGCCGCCCGACGCCACCCGGCGGCGCCGCTCAGGCGTCCATCGTGCGCGTCCGCCACACGCCGAGCCCGAGGAACACCACCAGCCAGCCCACAAGCACGATCAGACCGATACCCCCGGACATCGTGACGGTCGCGCCGTGACCGCCGCCTTCGACATGCACGGGGCTGAAGTGGGACACCGCCTGACTCAACAGGCCTTTGCGAGCGCTGCCCAGCGAGCTGATGTTGGCCAGCACCGGGCTGGCGACTATCTGCCAGGCGATCAAGGCAATGATGGCCCCGGGCTTGGACGTCGTCAAAGCCGCGAAGCCCACCGACACCGCGCACAGCATCCCGGTACTCAGCAGCAGGAAGCCCAGACCATTGAGGATCAACGCCAGATCGGGCGTGGCCAGATTCCCCGCGAACGCGAAGGTACCGAGGAGCAGCACCACGTAAGCGGCGCCCATGATCGAGAAGCACAGCGCCAGCGCCGCCGGAACACGTGAGGCGAACAGCGCCGCGCGCGAGCGGCCGGTCACGACGAGCTCCCGAAAGACGCCGACGGAGACGTCGCCGGTACCGGCCTCCACACCGATCAGCAGCGCGGCGAGCGGCCCGAAGAGCAGTGCGATCACGCGCAAGCCGTCTGAGAAGTTGCCCGTGCCGCCCGCGGGTCCATATTTGGCCGGGTTCGAGGCATGCTGGATCGCCGTCACCGCAAAGAAGATCAGCGGCGGACCGAGAGCCAGCACGAGCGCCCAGATCAGCGTCCCGCGCTTCTTGCGCAGCTTCAACAGATCGGCGCCGAACATCTGTGACGCGACGGCGAGACCGCCGCCGGAGCCGAGCTCGCGGCCGCTGCGCGTGGAAGAGGAGACTGTCGCACTCATGCCCGCACCTCCTCGCGCTCCGCGGGGGCATCCAACCGCGCGGTGATCTCCAGAAAACGTGCCTCCAGGCTCTGGCGCACCGGCTCCAGGCGCATCACGCCGACGCCCGCGCCGACCAGGATCGCGTTCAGCTGCGCCGCCGTCTGCGGGCTGCCGACGAGCACCACGCGAATCCCCTCGTCGGAGCGGTGGGCATCCTTGACGAGCTCGCTCGTCCCGATCGCGCTCAGGGCGCGATCGACGTCGTCGACGCCGACGATCAGCTCGTGACGTACCTCACCGCCACTCGCGAGCTCCGCCATCGCGCCCTGCGTGACGACCTTGCCGCGATCGACGATCGCGGCCGCGTCGCACGTCTTTTCGACCTCGTCGAGGAGGTGCGAGGAGATGAACACCGTTCGCCCCTCCTGCTCGACCATCGCGCGGATCATCTCGCGGAACTCCTGGATGCCGCCCGGGTCGAGGCCGTTGGTCGGCTCGTCGAGGATCAACAGCAGCGGATCGGAGAGCAGGCAGCGCGCGACGCCCAGGCGCTGGCGCATCCCCATCGAGTAGCTCTTGACCTTCTGATCGGCGCGGTCGGAGAGCCCGACCCGTGCCAGCGCCGGATCGATCCGGTCGCGCACCTCCGGTCCGCGGACCGCCGCGACGATGCGCAGGTTCTCGCGCCCGGTGAGGTACGGGTGAAAACGCGGCTCCTCGACGATCGCGCCCACGCGGCTCAGCGCCGCCGCGCGCTCCGCCGGAACAGGATGGCCGAGCAGGCGCATGCTGCCCGCCGTTGCGCTCGTCAAGCCGAGGAGTACCCGGATCATTGTCGTCTTCCCCGCGCCGTTGGGCCCGAGAAAGCCGAAGGCCGAGCCGCGCGGCACCCGCAGGTCGACGCCGTCAAGCGCCGTGCGCGCGCCGAAGCGCTTGGTCAAACCGTGCGTCTCGATGATCAGCTCCGCGTTTGCGGACGCCGCATCCAGTGTGTCGGGCATCGATGCGTTCTCCTAACGATTGCTCGTAGCGTTGCCCGGCGCCGTGAGCGCCAGACGTGTGGTGACTGTACTCCCAGCCGACCGCGTCGCACTATCGGGAATCTCCCCTAGGGTCCGTCGAGATCGACCAGGCGGCGCTGAACCGCCCAGCGGCTGAGCTCGTGGCGACTGGAGAGCTGGAGCTTGCGCAGCACCGCCGAGACGTGCGCCTCGACCGTCTTGGCCGAGATCCCCAGGCGCTGCGCGATCTCCTTGTACATGTAGCCGCGCGCGATGTGCTGCAGGACCTCGCGCTCGCGCGCGGTCAGCTGGTCGAGCTCGACGTCCTCGGGCACCGGAGCGCCGCCGGCGAACGCGTCGAGCACGAAGCCCGCCAGCCGCGGCGAGAAGACCGCGTCCCCCTCAGCCACGCGTCGCACCGCGTCGGCCAGCTCGGGGCCGGAGATCGTCTTGGTCACATAGCCGCGCGCGCCCGCACGGATCACGGCGATCACGTCCTCGGCGGCATCGGAGACCGAGAGCGCGAGGAAGCGCACGGGCCGCTGCGTCGGCGCGATGCCGCGGATCACCTCGACGCCGCCGCCCTCGGGCATGTGCACGTCGAGCAGCACCACGTCGGGCTCGCGCTCGGCGATCGTCGCGATCGCCTCAGCGACGCCGCCGGCCTCGCCGACGACCTCGACGAGGCCGGCGAGCTCCGCGCGCACCCCGGCGCGAAACAGGCGGTGGTCGTCGACGAGCACCACTCGCGCGAGGCTCATGGGGCATCCTTTGGTTGCCTCGGCCACCGCCGGGAGAGCGCCCTCGAGGCGCTCATGCCCGGGCGCGCTCCATCGCCAATTCGACCTCGGTACCCTCGCCCGGCGCGCTGCGGATCGCGACGCGTCCGCCGTGGCGCTCCACGCGCCCGACGATCGAGTCGCGCACGCCGCGGCGGTCCTCCGGGATCGCGTCCAGCTCGAAGCCGCCGCCACGGTCGCGCACGAACACCTCGACGCGCTCGGCGCCGACCTCCGCGTAGAGGTCCACGCGGTCGCTGCCCGCGAACTTCGCCGCGTTCGTCATCGCCTCGCGCGCCGCCGGCACCAGCGCCTCCAGCCGCGCTTCCAGCGGCTCGTCGCCGACGACGACCGCCTCGATCGGCACGCCGTGCAGCTCCTCGACCTCCGCCGCCGCGCGTTCGAGCGCGGTCCTGACGCTCTCCCCGCCCGCGCCGTTCGGCCGCTCGAACAGCCACCTGCGCAGCTCGCGCTCCTGACGGCGAGCGAGCGCCGCCACCTCGCGCGGATCGCCCGAGCGCTTCTGGATCAGCGCGAGCGTCTGCAGGACCGAGTCGTGCAGGTGCGCCGCCACCTCCGCGCGCTCCTGCTCGCGAATCCTGGCCGCGCGCTCGGTCGCGAGGTTGCGCGCGAGCCGCACGAACAGCGGCGCCACGAGCAGCCCCAGCGCGACCGCGACGATCGCGACCGCGCCGATCGCGTCACCGAGGTTGCGCAGCACGCCGGACGCGTGCAGCAGCGACGCCGACGCGAACGCCACCAGCAGCGCGCCCACCACCAGCCGCGGGCCGTCGATGCGACCGCCGCGGCTGCGCAGGTACTCGCGCCAGGAGAGACGCCGATCGGCCCCGTCGGCGTTGGGGCGGACGACCGCGGGGTGCCACACGAGCGTCATCCCGCCGAAGCCCAGCACGAGCGGCCACACGAATTGATCGCCGATCCACAGGCCCGTGTGGCGCAGCGTGACCAGGACGCCGACGACGACGAGCACGATCAGCACCGCCTCCCGCCACGCGCCGCGCGGCCGACCCACCCCCTCGCTGCCCGGCGCGACCGGCGTCAGCACCCAAGCCAACCCATAGATCACCACTCCGATCCCACCCGCGACCACGACCATCGCGGTCATGAAGCGGATCACGGTCACGTCGATCTCCAAGTACTCGGCGACGCCCGCGCACACGCCGGCGAGCATGCCCCGCTGGGGGTAGCGATAGCGGCGCCCGCGGGCTTTGCGCACTCCGGCGGTCGATCCCATACCGGTCATCATCCCAGCGCCCACGCGCGCGTCTATTGGGGATGACCCCAACTCCCCAGGCCCTACCCCGCGCACTAGTCCTCCTGCGCCTGCAGCTCCTTGACTTGCTGCTCGAGCTGAGCCGTCACGGCGGGGTCGCGCAGCGTGGTCACGTCGCCGAGCGCGCGCCCCTCGGCGATGTCGCGCAGCAGGCGTCGCATGATCTTGCCCGAGCGCGTCTTGGGCAGGTCCTCGGCCCAGATGATGCGGCGCGGGCGCGCGAACTTGCCGATCCGCTCCGCGACCGTGGCGCGAATGCCCTCGACAGTCGCCTCGTCACCCGCGAGATCTCCTTGCAGGGTCACGAACGCGACGATCGCCTGGCCGGTGTCCTCGTCGTGCTGGCCGATCACGGCGGCCTCGGCGACGTCGGGGTGCGCCACAATCGCCGACTCGACCTCGGCCGTCGAGAGGCGATGCCCGGAAACGTTGACGACGTCGTCGATACGGCCGATCACCCAGATGTAGCCGTCGCCGTCCTTGCGCGCGGCGTCACCCACGAGATAGGTCTCGTTGCCGAAGCGCTTGAAGTAGGTCTCGATGAAGCGCCCCTCCTCGCGGTAGAGCGTGCGCAGCATCGAGGGCCACGGGCGCGTGAGCACGAGCAGGCCCTGACCCTCCTCGATCGGATAGCCGCCGGACTCGTCGAAGACCTCAGCCTCGATCCCCGGGAAAGGGCGCGTCGCCGAGCCCGGCTTGGTGGTGGTGACCCCGGGCAGCGGCGTGATCATGATCGCCCCGGTCTCGGTCTGCCACCAGGTGTCGACGATCGGACAGCGTTCGGCGCCGATCACCTTGTGGTACCAGAGCCAGGCCTTGGGGTTGATCGGCTCGCCGACCGAGCCGAGCAGGCGCAGCGAGGTGAGGTCGTGCTGCTCGGGCCACTGCGCGCCCCACTTGATGCACGCGCGGATCGCCGTCGGCGCGCAGTAGAGGATCGTGACGCCGTAGCGCTCGACGAGCTCCCACCAGATGCCCTTGTGGGGATAGTCCGGCGCGCCCTCCCACATCACCGACGTGGCGCAGTTGAGCAGCGGGCCGTAGACGATGTAGGAGTGGCCCGTGACCCAGCCGACGTCGGCCGCGCACCAGTAGACGTCGGTCTCGGGCTTGAGGTCGAACACGTAGCGGTGAGTCGCCGCGACCCCGGTGAGGTAGCCGCCGGTCGTATGCAGGATGCCCTTCGGTTTCGCGGTCGAGCCGGAGGTGTAGAGGATGTAGAGCGGATGCTCGGCGTCAAGCGGCTCGGCGGGGCACTCCGCGTCGGCCTCCGCGAGAATCTCGTCGTAGAAGACGTCGCGACCCTCCTGCATCTGACAGGGCACGTCCTTGCTGCGCACGACGACGATCCGCTCCAGCGTCTGCAGGTCGCCCATCACCTCGTCGACCCGATCCTTGACCGGCGCCGTCTTGCCCTTGCGCGCGGCGCCATCGACGGTGATCAGGACCCGCGCCTGCGAGAACTCCATCCGCTCGCGCACCGCCTCCGCGGAGAAGCCGCCGAAGACCACGTTGTGCGGTGCTCCGATGCGCGCGCAGGCGAGCATCGCGACGACGACCTCCGGGATCATCGGCAGGTAGATCCCGACGACGTCGCCACGCTCCACGCCCAGGCCCTTCAGCGCGTTGGCGAGGCGCTGCACCTCCGCGAGCAGCTGCGCGTAGGTGATGTCCCGCCTGTCCCCCTCCGCCTCGCCGTGCCAGTGAAAGGCCACACGCTCGCCCCTGCCTGCGAGCACGTGGCGATCGAGGCAGTTGTAAGAGGCGTTCAGACGACCCCCGACGAACCACTTGTAGAACGGCGGGTTGGAATCGTCGAGGACCGTCTCCCAGGGCTCGAACCAGTGCAGGCGCTCGGCCTGCCCGGCCCACCACCCCTGGGGGTCGCGGGCCGCCTCCTCGTAGACCGCGGGATCGCTCAGCAGCGCCTGCTCGCGAAACTCGCGCGGCGGCGCGAAGCTCTCGACCTCGAGCAGGTCCGCCAGCTCGCGATCGAGCTCCTCGGTACTACCGGTCGGCTTGGGTTCGGTTGCCATCGCTCTGCCCTCCGTCTCTCGCTTGCGCGCGCTCCCCGTGTGATTGGTCGGCCTGCGCCTCCTCGCTCGACGTTACGCCTTTTTCAGCGGCATCACCGGCAGGACGGTGCGCGCGAAAGTCGAGTTCAGCACCGCGGCAAACGATGCGTACCAGGCCGCCGCGGCCGTCGCGAGGCCGAGATAGCCACCCCAGTGCGTGACGTTCGCGTGCGGGCCGGCGGCACCGATCGCCAACAGGATGAACGTGACCGTCAGCAGCACGAAGACGAGCAGCACCGCGCCGCTGACGCGCAGGGCGGCGACCGACATATAGGCGGTGAAGATCGCCCATGCCGCGAGGTACACGCCGACGGCGTGTCCGGCGTTGCCGCCGATCTGCTTGGCGTAGAACACCTGCAACGCCCAGAACGAGATCCAGAACGCTCCGTACGAGCAAAACGCGACGGCGCCAAACGTGTTGCCGGTACGGAACTCCCACATCCCCGCGAGCAGCTGCACGATCCCGCCGTACGCGAGCGCGAGGCCCAGCACGACCGGCAGGCCCTTTTCGTTGACGAGACTCGAGTTGAACATCGAGAGCACGAACGTCGTCATCGCGAAGCCCGCGAGCCCGAGCGGGCCGGGATCGGCCGGTTTCCACGACGCGACCGCCTGCCCCATCTCGTCTCCCCGCACGTCGCGCGGGGGAACCGAGGACACTGCGTTCGGCCGGTGAATCGATGCTGCCTCCATGACGCCCTCCATCCAGCCGCCGCGGAGGGCGGCATCTCAAGCTTTGCGGTGTGGGAGCGAGGAACGCTTGTGGCAATTCCCACGTTCCCAGGTCGATTATTCCCGCCCAGCGGGAAAACCAATCATCGGCGCTCGCTGCGCGGGATGACGCGAGCGGGGCGCTCAGACCCGAGCGGGGCGCTCAGACCCGAGCGGGGCGCTCAGACCCGAGCCGGGCGCTCAGCGACGCGAGCCGCGCTTGCGTCGCCGCTTGCCGCCACCGCTCGCTGCGGCGCTTGGCTGGACGGGCTCGGGCACGGACCTGCTTGCGCCCCCCTGCCCCTTCGCGGGGCGCTTGGCGCGGGCGCCTGCGCGCCGCGCGTCGCGCTCGGCACGCGCCTCGATCTGCGAGGGCCAGGGCCGCGCCACGCCGGCCGCCCACGCGGGGGGATCTCCGTTCGGGAAGCGCCCCATCAGCAGAATGCCGGTACCGACCATCCAGAACGCCATGATCAGACTCAGCTCCTGCGAGGGGATCAGCAGGATCACCGCGGCGACGCCGCCCACGATCCCCATCCACCGGGGTTGCAGGCCGACGCGGACCGTGGAGACCATCAGCGTGATCATGCCCGCCACGAGCGCGATCGCGGTGAGCGGCGTGATGTAGCCGAGGATTTCGTAGGCGCTGTTCTTGGTGAGCACCTGTTCGACCGCGTGCGTGGTGAAGTCGCGGCCGGTCACGAAGTTGTGCGCGCCGATCGCCTGCACGACCTCTCCGACGACGGTGAGCACGGGCAGGCCGATACCACCGATCAGGATCAGCGGGCGCGCGATCGGAGCCGTCTGGGGACGACGGAAGCGCGCGGCGTCGAACAGGAAGAGCAGGATCACGAGCAGTACCCCGATCGCGGCCGCGCTCAGCACGGCGCCCGCGATCAATCCGAAGGCGTGGTGGTCAAAGAAGCGGATTTCCGCAGCTCGCGGACTCACCGCGGGATTGACCTGGCCGTCGATCGCGGGCGCGACGCCCTGGATCAAACCGACCGTGGGCACCTGCTTGAGCGTCGCGCTGAGCGTGATCGCGCCCAGCAGGTAGAGGATTCCGCCAGCCGTCGCAGGTACGCCGAGGCGCGTCCGCCGTGCGCTCTCGTAGGCGACGCGTTCGCGGATCTCGCTCTTGGTGGGCGCGACCGCGACCTGCTTCTCGCCCTTCGCGGGCACGGCGTCGGCCTGCGGCGGAATCTCGCTCTCGGGTTTCTCCGGCACGGGCCGCGCAGTCTATGGGCTCAGCGCTAGGATGGGGCGATGGAGGGCGGCGGCCTAGGAGATCTGTTCGGCGACCCCGAGGAGCTGCAGCGGCGCCTCGCGGATTTCGCCCAGCAGATGCAGGGCCAGCAGCGGCTGGCGTGGGCCGACAACGCGATCAAGCTCGCGGTCGATATGACCGTCGCGGCGATCAACCGCGTCAATCTTCAGGGCGACGCGGCGGCTCAGGCCGAACAGATTCGCTCCGTAATGGCGGTCGTCTTCCCCGAGGCCGTCACGCTCGTGCGCGAGGCGCGCGAGGGCCTTCAGTAGGCGCCGGCGCGCTCGGCGCGACGCTCGGCCTCGCGCGAGGCGTGCCCGGCGGCGATGACCTCTTTGAAGGAGCGGAAGCGGAAGATGAACACGACCGCGCCGAGACCGACGAGCGCGGTGAAGACGGCGATCGCGATCTGCTGCCCGACCGAGTAGGCCGCGACGACGGCGGTGGGGCCACGCGCGAAGACCTTCACGAGCAGCGCCTGTTGTACGCCGGCGCCCCCGGGCGTGAACGGCACCGCCCCCGCGACCTGGTTGACGCCGAACACGAGCAGCACGTTCTCGACTGAGCCGCCGACGCGGAAGGCGTCGAGCAGGAACCAGAAGGCGGCGAAGCGGCAGAGCCACGCGCCGGCCTGCCAGGCGGCGACCTCGCGGAGGTAGCGGGGGCGGTCGCCGAGGATCGTGACCCCCTGGCGGATGCGCGTCCAGAAGGCCTTCGCGCGGACCGACAGCAGGGCAAACGCCACGAGGCCGAAGATCGCAAGCGCCGTGATCAGAAAGAGCGTGAAGCGGAAGTGCTCCGCGAGGTAGGAGATGTCAAAGGAGCTGAGTTTCGAGAAGTCCGGGGGCTTCGGGAACACGCCTTGGGTGAAGGCAAAGATCAAGACCAGCACACCGACCGCGGCGTCGAAGATCGACTCGACGAAGAACGCCGCCGCGACCGTCGGGTAGGTGGAGCCTGGGATCGAGCTGCGGCAGAGGAAGAGCTTGATGACGTCTCCCCCACGCGCGGGCACGATGTTGTTGAAGCCGACCGCCGCGAAGTAGGCGCCCCAGATGCGCCGCCACTGGAAGCTGACGGCGGGGTAAGCCGCGCGCAGGCTGTGGAAGAAGGCGCGCGAGCGCAGCGTCAGGTTCAGGCCGAAGAACAGCAGGCCGAGCGCGAGCGCCCCCCAGTGGACGGCGGCCAGATCCGAGAAGAACTGGCCGACCGCTTCCAGGAACGAGCTGAGGCTATGGCCGATCGAGGTCGAGGCTAGCGGCACACCTCAAGCGTAAGGCGCGCGCGGGCGTCCACGCAGCGCATATCGATCTCACAGCCCTCCAGCATCGCCCTCCTCGTCCAAGCCTTCGTCATACTCGTCGAGGTCCAGCTCATCATCGTCGGCGTCCAGCTCCTCGTCGTCCCAGTCGTCGAGCTCGCGCTCGGGAAGCTCGAGGATCGTGCTCAGCGGCATGCCACTCTCCTTTCGAGGCGTTCGTTTGTGAATGCCCACACCCGCCGTGCGGGAAACGCGCGCATCATAGTGTTGCGCTCCGCGCAGTCGGCTGCGAGAATCGATGCGTGTCCGACTACGTGTTCCTCGGAGCCGCGCGGTTGCGTTGAAGATCCGCGCGGCGGTCCTCGAGGAGTTCGGCGAGCCGCTCGTCGTCCAGGAGGTCGACCTCTCCGAGCCGCGCACCGGCGAGGTCCTCGTCCGGCTCGTGGCGTGCGGCGTGTGCCACACCGATATGTACACAGCCTCAGGCGTCGATCCCTCCGGGTACGCGCCGACGGTTCTCGGCCACGAGGGCGCGGGCGTCGTCGAGCAGGTCGGCGCCGGCGTGCAGTCGCTGGCGCCGGGCGACCACGTGGTGACGCTGTTCTCGCCGCAGTGCCGCGAGTGCGTGCACTGCCGCAGTCCGGAGACGAACCTCTGCCTCGCGATCCGCGAGCAGCAGAATCTGGGCTACCTGCCCGACGGCAGCACACGGCTCTCGCGTCGCGGCGAGCCGATCCGGCACTTCATGGGCACCTCGACATTCGCCGAGTACGCGGTGCTCCCGGAGATCGCGCTGGCGAAGGTCGATCGCGAGGCGCCGCTCGATCGCGCCTGCCTGTTCGCCTGCGGGCTCTCCACGGGGCTCGGCGCGGCGATGTTCACCGCCGAAGTCAAGGAGGGCTCGACGTGCGTCGTCTTCGGAGCCGGCATGGTCGGCCTCGGCGCGGTCGCCGGCTGCCGATTGCGCGGCGCCGAGCGCATCGTCTGCGTCGATCTCTCGCCGGACCGCCTGGAGCTCGCGCGTGGGCAGGGCGCGACCGAGTGCTGGCAGGCCGACGAGCACACCGTCGCGCGAGTACTGGAGAGCACCAACGGCTTCGGCGCGGACTACACCTTCGAGGCGACCGGCCTCGTGGCGGTGATGCGCGAGGCGGTCGAAGCCGCGCGCATGGGCTGGGGCCTGTGCACGATCGCGGGCGTCGCCGGCAGGGGCGAGACGCTCGACATCGTCCCGCGCCTGCTGATCACCGGGCGGCGCGTGCGCGGCAGCTCCTTCGGCGGCGTCAAGGGCCGCGACCAGGTGCCCGAGCTGGTCGCCCTTTACCTGCGCGGCGAGCTCGACGTCGACCCGTTCATCTCGCACCGCATGGGACTCGAGGATGTCAACCGCGCCTTCGACCTGATGGAGGCGCAGGACGGGATTCGCTCGGTGCTGGAGCTGGATTTGCGATCGTCCACGTGAGCGCCGCGGGGAGACCGAGCACTGTGTGCGCTCGGCATCCTGCCTCGCGTGCGTCAAGCCGCAGCGCACGCTCCGAGTCAGACCACGGGCCGCGCGGCACGCCCAGCACCTTCAGCACCAGGTCGTCGTGCTCAGCCGCCGGGCCGCGCGGCGCGCCCAGTGCCTTCAGCACCAGGTCGTCGTGCTTAGCCGCCGGGCCGCGCGGCACGCCCCAGCGCCTTCAGCACCAGTTCGTCGTGCTCAGCCGGCTTGACCTTGCGCAGAACCTCGGCGACCTTCCCGTCGGGGTCGACGATGAACGTCGTACGCTCGTTCCCGAGATACTCGCGCCCGTACATGCTCTTGGTGACCCAAACGCCGTAGCGCTCCGCAACGCTGTGACCCTCGTCGGCAAGCAGGGCGAAGTTCAGCCCCTCCTTGTCGTGGAACTTCTTGACCTTCGCGACAGGATCGGGGGAGATGCCGAGCACGACCGCGTTGGCGCGCTCGTAGTCGGCGCGACGATCGCGCACGCCGCAGGCCTGGGTCGTACACCCCGGCGTCGCCGCCTTCGGATAGAAGTAGACAACGACGAACTCGCCGCGAAAGTCCGACAGCTTGACCGGCCGGCCGTCCTGGTCGGGGAGCTCGAAGTCGGGAGCCTCTTGACCTTGCTCGATCACGCTTGGATCGTAGTCGCCGCAGGGCGCCCGCGCCCCGTCGAGGCCTGCTCGGGCTCTCACGCTACCTGCAGGCGCGGCGCCCGCCCCGGGATGTCGGCACCTACGCGAGGATGCCATCAGCCGATCGCGGGTATCGTCGCGGACATGGGGATCGACGCCGACGTCAGCGGGGCCGCGCTCGACTGGAGCACGCCCTCCCCCCGGCTGCGGGTCCTACGGCGCTACGAGGTCCTGGCCACGACGGTGGGAGCGCTTGCCGTCGCGCTCGCCATCGCGATCGCTCTCGACGCCACGACGGCTGCCGTGGTGGCCGCGGTCGGCGTGATCGTCGCCGGGGTGATCGCCGACGGCATCGCCGGACGGCGCGTGCGCGCCTGGGGCTACACCGAGCGCGCGGAGGATCTGCTGGTCAGGCGCGGCGTGATGTTCCGGCGCACGTCGGTGATCCCCTATGGACGCATGCAATACGTCGAGGTCACCGCGGGTCCCTTCGAGCGGTCCTTCGGGCTGGCGACCGTGCAGATGCACACCGCGGCGGCCGCGAGCGACGCGCGCATCCCCGGGCTCCCCGCTCGGGAGGCCGCGCGCCTGCGCGACCAGCTGACGTCCCTGGGCGAGTCGCACGCGATGGGGCTGTGAGCGCGGCGGACGTTCCCAGCAACTGGCAGCGGCTGCATCCGCTCTCGCCGCTGGTGCGGACCGGTCGCGGTGTCATCGCGATCGTCGTAGTTGTGATCCTGCCGCTGCTCAGCAGCCAGAAGGGCTCGCTGAGCAGCGACCTCATCCATCTCGGCGCGCTCGCCGTGATCCTCGTGCTCGGGGTGATCTCCTGGCTGGTCACGCGATGGCGCGTCGAGGGCGGCGTCCTGCGGGTCGAGAGCGGCCTGATCCGACGGACCTCGGAGCGCTTTCCGCTGAGCCAGATCCAGGCGATCGACACCGTGCGCCCCGGGCTTGCCCGTGCTTTCGGCCTGTCCGAGCTGCGAATCCGCCTCGCCAGCGGCAGCGGCAAGGCCGGCCGGCTCGCCTATTTGACCGAGCGGGAGGCGCAGACGCTGAGGACGCGCCTGCTGGCGCTGAGCCAGGGCCTCGCCGAGACGGCCCCGGAGCCGCCCGCGCAGGCCCTACTGACCGTCCCCACCGGTCGGCTGCTCGCATCGATCCTGCTCAGCGGGATCGGCCTCGTGCTCGAGCTGGCGATCGCGGCCCTCGTCATCCTCGCGCTCGTCGCGCCCGCCACCGCGGCAGCCGCGCTCAGCATTGGCGCCGCCAGCCTGATCGGGCTGGTGTTCGGCTTCTTCCGTCGCTTCAACGACGACTACCGCCTCACGGTCGCCGACGCCCCGGACGGGCTGCGCCTGCATTCCGGCCTGGTCGAGACCTCAGCCGAGACGATTCCCCGCGGACGCATTCAGGCCGTCCGGATGGTCGAGCCCCTGGCCTGGAGGCCATTCGGCTGGTGTCGCTTGGAAGTCGACGTCGCCAGCCAGAAGTCCAAGGGCCGCCAGGACCGCAACCAGAGCAAGGCCGCGCGTGCGCTGCTGCCCGTGGGCAGCCACGAGCAGGCCGCCGCGCTGGTAGCCAGGGTGTTCCCCAGCCTGCCCGACGCCCGCCTCGCGCCGCCGGCGCGTGCGCGCTGGAAGTCGCCCCTGCGCTTTCGCTTGCTCTCATGGGGCGCCAACGACCGCTACGCCGTCACGACCAGCGGCCGGTTGCGGCGAGTGACCGACTGGGTGCCCCTGGCCAAGGTACAGAGCGTCCGGCGCGTCGAGGGGCCGATCCAGCGGCGCCTGCGCCTGGTCAGCATCCATCTCGACACCGCCGGGCGCAACGTCCACGCCGTCCTGCGCGACCGCGATCGCGCGGAAGGGGCGCAGTTGCTGGTCGATCTACCCAACCGCTGCCGCCAGGCGCGGCTGCTGCGCAAATAAGATGGCCCGGATGAGCGGACGCGCCGATCGGCCCACGCACCCCGCGGTCGACCCGTGACAGCCGGCAACGGCCAGGTGGCCGCGCACGAGGAGCTCGGCGTGCTGCTCGTCGAGGACGACGACGGCGACGCGCGCCTCGTGCAGGACGAGCTCGCCGAACGGCTCCCGCGCGCGCAGATCGTGCGCAGCCGCACGCTGCGGGAGGCACTCGCGACGCTCGGTCCACCGATCGACTGCGTGCTGCTCGATCTCGGGCTTCCCGATGCGACCGGACTGGATGCCGTCGCGCGACTTCGCTTGCAGGCGCCCGGGACGCCGCTGATCGTCCTGACGGGCCTCGACGACGAGGCAGCCGGGGTCGCGGCGGTGCAGGCGGGCGCCCAGGATTATCTCGTCAAGGGCCTCGTCAGCGGCGACCAACTCACGCGCTCGATCCGCTACTCGATCGGCCGCCGCCAGGCCGAGGAGGCCGAGCGGGAGCTGCTCCTCGCCGAGGCGCAGGCGCGCGAGATGACGCGCCTGGAAAAAGGCCTCGCGCCGGCACCCCTGCTCGAGAGCTCCTCCGTGTGGGTCGCATCGTGCTATCGCGCCGGGCGCAGCCGCGCGCTGCTCGGCGGCGACTTCTTCGATCTCGTGCAGCGCGGGGACGACACCCTGCACGTCGTCGTCGGTGACGTCTGCGGTCACGGGCCCGACGAAGCCGCGATCGGCGTGAGCCTGCGCGCGGCCTGGCGCGCCCTCGCCCTCGTCGGCAGTCAGCCCGAGGTCCTCTTGCAGACCTTGCGACACGTGTTCGAGCACGAGCGCCATCTGCCCAATCTGTTCGCAACGCTCTGCACACTCGAGATCGAGCCCACGCGGGAATCGGCACGGATGATCAGCGCCGGCCACCCGCGACCGGTGCTGATCGATGGCACCTCGGTAGGCGCCCTTGGCGGCGAGCACGGCGGCGCCGCGATCGGGATCGGCGAGGGACCCTGGCAGGCCGAGCGCGCGGAGCTCCCCACGAGCTGGACGATCCTGCTCTACACCGACGGCATCGTCGAGGGTCGCGTCGGCCCCAGCCCGGAGCGCCTCGGCGAAACGGGCCTGCACCGCCTGATCGCCGCGCTGATCGATCGGCGCCCCGACTGGCGCGACCGACCGGACGAGCTGCTCGAGGAGCTGATCGCCGGCGCCGAGCGGTTCAACGGCGGCCCGCTCAGCGACGACGTCGCGATGCTGCTGCTCGGCGTATGCTCGAGCGCCCCGCGATGAGCGATGCGCTCGAGCCCAAACGATGAGCGCCCCGCGCAAGGTCCCCACGCCGAGTGCCGCGACGCGGCCACGTTCGCCCGTCGCGCGCTGGATAGCGGAGATGAGCGTCGGGCGGCTGCTCGCGGCGACAATCGGGTTGCTGCTCGTGCTCGCCGTGGTCGGAATCGGCTTGGCGCTCCTCGCCAGCGCGCAGCTGACTCGCGATCGTCGGCTCCTGCTCGATCAGGTCGGCCCGGCTCGACGCACGGCGCTGAGCCTCGAAAACGCGCTGATCAACGAGGAGACGGGCGTGCGTGGCTATCTCATCACGGGCGAGTCGAGCTTCCTCGAGCCCTACCGCAGCGGCTCGGCGGGGGAAGCGCTTGCGTACGCCGAACTGCGCGCGCGCGAGCACGCGGTCGGACCGGCGGTTGCCGCCGACGTCGAGCTGGTCCGCGCGAGAGCACGCGCGTGGCGCGAAGACTTCGTCACGCCCGCCCTCGCACACGGTCGCCAGCCCGCCAACCGCTCGATCATCGAGGACGTCGCGGGCAAGCGGCTGTTCGACGCGATCAGGGCGTCCCTCACGCGCCTGCAGTCGGCGCTCGTCCGCGAGGACTCCCACACACGCGCGCAACTGGAAAGCGCCGCCGACAATTTGCAGCTGCTGCTGATTCTCGCGGGCGTTCTGATCCTCGGCGGCGTCCTCGCCGCGGGCGTTCTGCTGCGCCGGACGATCACGTTGCCGCTGGAACGCTTGGGCGCGGAAGCGCGCCGCGTCGCGGGGGGTGAGTTCGCGCGTCCGCTCGCGGTCGCCAGCGGCCCGCGCGAGGTCGCCGAGGTCGGCGCCGAGATCGATGCGATGCGCGAGCGGATCGTGACCGAGCTCGCGAGCGTGGAATCCGCACACGCCCGACTGGAGACGCAGGCCGGAGAGCTCAAGCGCTCCAACGCCGAGCTCGAGCAGTTCGCCTACGTCGCTTCGCACGACCTGCAGGAGCCGCTGCGCAAGGTCGTGAGCTTCTGCCAAGCGCTCGAGACCCGCTATCGCGGCCAGCTCGACGAGCGCGCCGACCAGTACATCGATTTCGCGGTCGACGGCGCGAAGCGGATGCAGAGCCTGATCAACGACCTGCTCGCATTCTCACGCGTCGGGCGCAGCGGGCGCAAGCTCGAGCCGGTCGCGCTGGGCGACGTGCTCGCGGCGGTGCGCTCCGCGCTCGCGGAGAGCCTTGCCCGCCGCGGCGCCCGCGTCGAGGCCGACGAGCTGCCAACGATCCGCGGCGATCGCGCGCAGCTGATCTCCCTCTTTCAAAATCTGATCTCCAACGCCGTGAAGTTTCATGGCGCCGAGCCGCCGGCGGTGCGCATCTCCGTGCGACGCGAGGGCGAGCAGTGGCAGCTGGCCTTCGCCGACAAAGGGATCGGCATCGATCCCGAGTACGCGGAACGAATCTTCCTGATCTTCCAGCGCCTGCACGCCAGGGATGCCTACGACGGCAGCGGCATCGGACTGGCGCTTTGCCGGAAGATCGTGGAGTATCACGGTGGACGCATCTGGCTCGACACCGACTACGCCGGCGGAGCGTGCTTTCGCTTGACCCTACCGATCGCCAAGGAGGCTGTGCAATGAACGCCGAGCTGATCTCGGTCCTGCTCGTCGAGGACGACCCCGGCGACGTGCTGCTGATTCGCGAGGCCTTCACCGATCAGAAGGTCGGCAACGTGCTTTCGGTGGTCAGCGACGGCGTCGAGGCGATGAGGTACGTGCGCGGCGAAGGCGACTACGCGGACCGCGAGCGCCCCGACCTCGTGCTGCTCGATCTCAACCTGCCCCGCAAGAGCGGCGCCGAGGTGCTCGCCGAGATCAAGGGCGACCCCGAGCTCTCGATGATCCCGGTGATCGTGCTCACGACGTCGGCCGCGGAGGACGACATCGTCGGCTCCTACCGGATGCACGCCAACGCCTACATCACCAAGCCCGTCGACTTCGAGCGCTTCCGCGAGATCGTGCACCAGATCGACGACTTCTTCATCGGCATCGTCAAGCTGCCGCCGCGACACCCGCAGCGCTGAGCACTACTTCAACAGCCGCGACAGGCGCCGGTCCTTGAGCAGGCGCCCGTCGGTCTGGCAGGTCGGGCAGTAGGCGATCACGTAATCCTCGAAGTGCACCGCGCGCAGCGTGCTCGCGCAGCGCGCGCACGGCTGCCCCTCATGGCGGTGCACCCGCAGCGGTAGCGGCAGCTTGTCGGGAATCGGCAGCTGAACGACCGCCTCGTAGTGCGCGATCGCGCCGCCCAGGACCGCAATCGTCGCCGCGCGCAGGCGCCGCGACTCGTCCTCATCGAGATCGGCGCCGCGCTTGTATGGCGAGAGCTGCGCCTCCCACAGGATCTCGTCGACCCACGAGCGCCCGATACCCGCGATCACGTGCTGGTCGCGCAGCATCGCGTGCAACGGGCGCGGCGCGCGCAGCAGCTCGCCGAGCTCCGGCGGGTCGGGCCACGCTTCCGGTCCGAGCCGCGTCAGCGACTCGTCCTGCGCGAGCTCCGCGGCGCGCAGCAGCTTCACCCAGGCGGCCTGCTTGGAGCCAAACTCGCGCAGGCGCAACTCGCGACCGTCGTCGATGCGCAGGAGCAGGCGCGCCGTGCGGTCGCGCGGCCCCGCACGCTTGTCGAAGAGTTGCAGTCGCCCGGCCGACATCAGATGAATCAGCAGCACGAGCTCGTCCTCACGCGCCTCGTCCTCACGCGCCTCGCCGCCGGCCGCATCATCACCGCGCACCTCACGCGCCCGCGCAGCGGGGCCAACGGCGACGATCAGGTGCTTGCCGCGCCGCGCGACTCCCGCAATCTCGCGACCGGCGAGTGCAGCGAGCGGCGGATCGAAGGTCCTCAGCGCGTTGATGCCGGGCGCGAGCGCGGACTCGATGCGCGCGCCGCGCAGGGCCGCGTCGAGCCGGCGCGCGGTGATCTCGACCTCGGGCAGCTCCGGCATCGAACTAGGCCCCTGGGACCTCTGGCAGCTCCGGCATCGCCCTCCCACTCTAGGAGGACGATGCCGTCACTCTGGATGACGATGCCGTCAGGCTGGTGCCGCCAGGCCGCGAGGACCGGCGCGTGGCGACCGGCGCTAAACCGGCCGGTTGGCCCCGATCGGGGGCCCTTCGTACTTGACGCCGGTGGCGCTCGTCCAGCGCACGCGCCAGCTGACGCCGCGCACGCTGGAGCTGAAGCTCCAGTACCCGAGCGAATTGGTGCTCTGCTTCTTCAGCACGCGGTACTTCTTGGCGCCGCTCGTCTTGACGAGGAGCGTGACCTTGGTGGCGCCCGTTGCGGGCCGCACGAGTCCCCAGAGGTAGTAGCCGTGCCCGGAACGGAAGACGGCGAGCGGCACCGGCCACGCGGAATACAGCGGCTTGGGCTTGCCACTGACATACTCGAGGCCCGACTGGAAGCCGACGAAGCCGCCGTGCGCGCCGGCGCCGGGGGCACCGCCGACGGCGCCGTCTTTGAGCAGGTACTGCGAGAAGGCCGCGACGCGGGGGTCGCGGTAGGCGATGTATTCGGAGATCGCGTCGTATTCGGCCTGCTGCGCGGGGGAGACGCCGAGGAAGCGGTTGGGCTTGCTCTGGACGCCGAACTCGGTGAGGTAGATCGGCAGGCCGCCGTTGATCGCGCCCGCGCGCGCGGCGAGGTTCAGCGCGTTTTCCAGACGCGAGAGCGTGCCGATCATGACGTCGTCTCGCACCGGCGAGACGTAGTACGGACCGGCCTTCGTCGAATAGGCGTGATGGGAGTAGCCAGACGCGGTCAGTCGCGTGCAGGAGCCGGCTTTGCGGTAGTGGGAGTTGAGGCAGAGCATGCCGCGTAGGAACGCCAGCGGGGCGACATCGTGAATCCCGTTTTCGCGGGCTTCGCGGCGCGTGAGGCTGTCATAGCCGGCGGGCGCGGTTTCGCCGATCAGCACTTTGGGATGCGCGAGCCCCGCGGCCTGCAGCCCGGCGTAGCCTTCCTGGTAGAGGCCGCGGTAGATACGCGGCGAGGTCGGCTGCCCGGCCGAGTTGAACTGCGGCAGCAGGAACGCGGCGTCGTTGGGCTCGTTCCAGATCGCGAACAGCGAGACCTGCGAGCCGTAGTGACGTCCGACCGCGGTCATGAATTCCTTGAAGTCGCGCGCGTTGGGGTTGGTGTCGTAGGGCGCCCTGTGGTTGGAGGTCGCCCAGCGCGGCACCGGCGAGGTCACGGTCAGCAGCACTTTCCAGCCGAGCTCTTGGGCCTTGCTCATGATCCAGTCGTAGGGCCCCCACGCGTACGCCGCGGGGTTCGTCGCGTCGAAGCTCGGCTTGCTCGCGCTGTTGCCCCCGGGCGCGACGTACTGCCAGTAGAGCTCGACGCGCAGGGCGTGGACGCCGAGGTGCTTCAACTGCGCGAGCGCGTGTTCGCGGGTGTGCGTGTTCAGCAGCTCCGTCGAGGGCTCGAAGTAGTCGGCCTGGGTGTGGGAGGCGAGCGCCTCGCTCGCGCCCAGCGCGCCGGCGCCGAGCATCGAGCACGTGAGCAGTGCACACAGGAGTACGCGGATTCGCGACATTCGAGGGGCTCCAATCCTTCCGGGGGCTTACAGAAGCAGGGACACACGGACGTGCTCGCAGAGCAGCCCATGCCGCCTACAGGGAAAGGCGGGCACGTTGGCGTGCGACCTCGCTTAAGACACCGTAGCGGAGCCGATGTTGCGGTTGCTTTGCGGCAATTCGCGGACTTCGCGGCGCGCGCAGTCGCGCCGATTCGCGGACTCCGCGGCGCGCCAGTAACTTGCTGCGCCGATCGGCTCCACGCCGCGCGGGCTGTAGTACATTCAGGTTCGTGCGTGTCCACCCGCGGCTTTGTTGCGCACTGCTCGGTCTCGGCGCCCTGCTCGTGGCGGCGCCCGCGGCGCAGGCGGCGACCCCGGTCTCGTGCCCGGGACTGGCGAGCGCGATGGAAACCGCAAAGACCGGCGAAGTGCTCGAACTGCCGGCGGGCCCGTGCCCCGCCGAAGTCACGGTCGCGAACCCCGCCGCGTTCACGCTCGAGGGCGCCGCGGACGGCGGCACGGTGCTCGAACCGACGGGTTCCGGGAAGAGCATCGTCCAGAGCGCCGCCGACGTCCAGTTCACCCTCTCGGGCCTGACGTTCACGGGCACGCGCGAAGCTCAGGCGATCGCGCTGTCGGGCGCCGGGGAGGCGGTGACGCTTAGCGACGACACGTTCGCGAACGACCTCGACGCGAGCGGCTACGGCGCGGGCGTCTCGATCCAGCTCCCCGCGGCAAGCACCGCGACCGCACCCACGCGAATCATCGACGACACCTTCTCCGGAGACAGCGCCGCGGGCGGCGCCGGCTTCGCGCTGCTGGGCTCCTCGCCGCTGCTCGTCGAAGGCAGCAGCTTCACGGCCGACGGCGCGACCGCGGGCGGCGGGCTCGTCGTCGCCGGCCACGACGGCGGCGCGGGCGCGGTGCGGCTCACGGGGAACACCTTCGGCGGCCCGGACGCGGGGGAAGGCGACACGGCGGCGTGGGTCGGCGGGGGCGCCGAAGTGACGCTGCAGCCGAGCCAAACCCTGACCCTGGTGGGGAACCGCTTCGAACACGACCGCATCGCGGGCGCGCAAGCGACCCAGGAGCGCGTCGGCGCGGGGCTGTTCGTGAGCGCGGCGCCCGGCGAGGCGAGCTACCCCGTGACGCAGTCCGACGACGTGTTCGCGGACAACGCGATCGAAGCGACCCAGAAGCTGCCAACGCCACGGCTCGCCGCGGGCGGCGCGGGCGAGTGGATCACGGGCCTCGCGGTGCAGAGCACGGCCGACCGGTTCACCGGCAACCGCGTCGCCTCCGACGACGGCCAGCCGCCGGAGGGTGGCGCGCTGGGCGCGTTCGCGAGCGCCACGCAAGGTTCGACGCCGGCCCAGCCGGGGGTATTCACCGGAGTCGATGACCTCTTCACCGGCAACTCGACCGCCGCGGGCGGCTGGGGCGGAGCGATCTACGTCGGCGGGCCGCCGCCGGACTGCAGCGGGGGAGCCTGCCCCGCGAGCGGCCTCGCGCTGCTGGACTCCACGGTGGTGGCCAACAGCGTCGACGCCGGCGCCGGCAGCGAGGGCGGCGCGATCTGGGGCTCGCCAAACGACTCGCTCGCGCTGAGCAACTCGATCCTCTACGGCAACTCACCGCAGCCGGAGATCTTCGGGTTCACCGCGAACGCGCCGACCTTCGCCTACAGCGATGTCTGCAACCAGAGCGGCGGCCCGGCCGTCGCGGGAGCGGGGAACATCTGCGCGAACCCGCTGCTGAACCCGGACGGCTCGGAGACCCGCGCCAGCCCCACGATCGACGCCGGCTCGGGCGCGCTCGTACCGGCGGGGCTCGCCACCGACATCGCCGGCACGCCGCGGATCCTCGCGAGCCGGGGAGGCTGCCACGGCGCCGAACCGGCGATTGTCGACATGGGTGCGTTCGAGTTTGCGGGACCGTCGTTGTTCGCCCCCTCGTGCCCAGCACCCGGTATCGCGTGCGCGGACGCGAGGGTCGAGTCGCTCGTCGCGCGCCTGCCGAGCACGGCGCGCGTGGACGCGATGAGCTGTCCCGGCCTCATCTCCAACCCCAGGCTGGCACTCCTCATCCAGCGCGGGCCGCTCGTGGCGCGGCACGGCGCGGTGAAGGTGACGATCACCTGCGAGTTTGCCGCGAGCTACTGCGCGGGAACGGTCACGCTGCGCACGACGCGAGCCTTCGCAAGCGCGGCCGCGCGCGGCAACCGTCGTCGCGCGCGCAAGGCAGCAGTGACGCTCGGCAGTGCGTCCCTGCGCATCGCCGCCGGGAGGATCGGGGTCGTGAAGATCCATCTGCGCCCGGCCGCGCTGGCGAGACTCGGCGCACGACGAACGGTGAGCGTGCTGATCGCGGTCCGCGCACGCGACAGCAGCGGCGCGAGCGCGAGCGCGAGTCGCACGAGCAGGCTGCGGTTGCGCGCGACGCAAAGGCACTGAGCCGCGCGCGCGAGGCGCAGCGGGGACTCCGCGCCCACCGGCGCTCGCTTCGCGCCCCGCGCGCGGCGCGGGTGGGATAGCTTTGCACCCGATGAGCGCCCCTGCGGCCCCCGATGACATCGTCGCGACGCACGCCGACGTCGCTCCCGACGCGCGCCCGCCGCTGCTGGTGCTGGAGCCGCTGCGCGAGTTCCTCGACGCACACGGCCTCGGCGCGGGCGAGCTGCGGGCGGAGCCGATCGGCGAGGGGCACTCGAACGTGACGTACCTGATCGAGCGCGCGGACGGTAGCGAGCTGGTGCTGCGGCGCCCGCCGCGCCCGCCGCTGCCGCCGAGCGCGCACGACGTGGTGCGCGAGGCGCGGCTGCTGCGCGCGCTGCGGGAGACGCCGGCGCGCGTGCCGGAGGTGCTGGCGGTGGGCGACGACGAGGCGGTCATCGGCAGCCCGTTCTACGTGATGGAGAAGATCGCGGGCGAGCCGATCGTCTTCAGCGTGCCCGACGCGCTCGACAACCCCGCCGAGCGGAAGCGGATCGCGCGGGAGCTGATCGAGGCGCTCGTAGAGATCCACGCGGTGGACTGGCGCGCGGTGGGCCTGGAGGGCTTCGGCAAGCCAACGGGCTACCTCGAGCGCCAGCTGCGGCGTTTCGGGGGCCTGTGGGAGATCAACAAGACGCGCGAGATCCCGGCCGTGGCGCGCGTGACGGAGTGGTTGCAGGCGCACATCCCGGAGTCGGGCCCCGCGACGATCGTGCACGGGGACTACCGGCTCGGCAACACGATGTACGCCCTGGAGGCGCCCGCGCGTCTGAGCGCGGTGCTGGATTGGGAGATGGCGACGATCGGCGACCCGCTGGCGGACCTGGGCTACCTGTGCATGATGTGGAGCGAGGCGGGCGACCAACCTGGCGGCCTGCGCGACGCGCTCGGCCGCGTGACGCGCGCGGAAGGATTCCCGACCCGCGCGGAGCTGATCGCGCGCTACGAAGAGCGCTCGGGACGCTCGATGCGCGAGCTGCGCTGGTACGTGACACTGGCGGTGTGGAAGTCGGTGGTGTTCATGGAGGGCAACTACAAGCGCGCGCAGGCCGGCATGACCGACGACCCCTACCTCGTGCACTTCGGCGAGGGCGTGCTGCAGTTGGCGGCGCACGCGGAGGAGGTGGCGCTCGGTGAGCGGTTCGAGCCGTGAAGGCGCGCCGATCCGCGGCCTGCTGGTCGGCTGGGGCGGCGTGATGACGACGAACCTGTTCAGCTCGTTCAGCGCGTTCTGCGAGGCGGAGGGGCTCGACCCGGCGGCGCTCGCGCAGGCGTTCCGCGGGGACCCGGCGGCGCGCGAGCTGCTGATCGGCTTCGAGGAGGGCCGCATCGACGAGACGGACTTCGAGAGCGAGCTCGGGCGGCTGCTGGGGCTCTCGGTGGCGGAAGGCCTGATCGACCGGCTGTTCGCGGGCGCGCAGCCGGAGCCGTCGATGGTCGCCGCGGTGCGCGCCGCGCGCGCGGCGGGCGTCGCGACGGGGCTGATCTCGAACTCGTGGGGCACGTCGCGCTACCCGCGCGAGCTGCTCGCGGAGCTGTTCGAGGGCGTGGTGATCTCCGGCGAGGTCGGCATCCGCAAGCCGGCGCCGCGCATCTACGAGCTGGGCGCGGAGGCGATCGGGCGCGCGCCGGTGGAATGCGTGTTCGTGGACGACCTGCCGTTCAACCTGCCGCCCGCGGCGGAGCTGGGGATGGTGACGGTGCACCACACCGACGCGCGGGAGACGATCGCGGAGCTCGAGCGGCTGCTGGCGGTGCCGCTACGCTCAGCTCTTCGATCAGAGGGGCCTCAGATCCTCCACTTGACAGGGGCGGTCCGCAAGACCGATGATCTCGGGGTCTCCAGTGAGGAGGCGTAGATCGTGGGCCGCGGCAGTCGTAACCGCAAAGCAGTCCCCAAGCGCGATCGGAGCTCGGGCCTTCAGGCGCGCGACCTCGATCATCCGCGCGGCACCCGGAAGGTCCGATGCGAGCGCGGCGCGTAAATCTCGCAGCGTCTCGTCAGCGGCGGCGCTTCCCTGATCGCGCGCTATCCGGTAGTAGACCTCTACGAGGTTCGCCCAGCTCACGACGGGGCGATCGGCGAGAACTTCCTCGACCCTGGAGAGCGCGGGCTCCTCACCATCCAGCCAGGCGAGGACCGCCCAGGAGTCCAGGCAGACGCTCACCGAGGCTCGCGTGCCCGATCCTCGAGCAGGCGAGTAGGCATCGTACTGCGAGCGCTACGTCGACTACCTCGAACACGGCGTCTTCGCGGGCGGCTGCTTCTGGGCGGCCGCGGGGTGCGAGTTCGACGACCGGCCCGGCGCGGTGCGTGACGCGATCGCCGAGGGCGTCCGCGCGTGGCTGGCCGAGCTCGAGCGCCAGGCCCAGCTCGCCGGCCTACCGCGGCCGGCCGCGGTTGCCTTCGAGATCTACTCGCTCGGACTCGGGGCCAACACCTACGCGCGGCTGCTGCGCGACGCGCGCGCCTTCGCGCGCACCCGCGCCACGATCGAGCAGCTGCTCGACGCCGGTGAGCTCCAAGCATCGAAGCGCGCGAGGACTGGCTGAACCAGCGTCCGACCTTCAAGCTGCCGCGATGACAGAAATGTCGTATTCGGCAAAGCGCTCATCGGACGTAACGACCGTCAGCCGCTCGTGGCGCGCCTGCGCGATGAGCAGCCGATCGAAGGGATCGCGATGGTGGAGCGGGAGGTCGGCGACGCCAAGGCCGTGCTCGGGAGAGAGACCGAGAATGCGCATCCCGCTGCCGACGACGTGCTTACGGAGATCGCTCGGCACCCTGAGCTTGCCGACGGCGACCTTCACGCCGATCTCCGCGAAGGACACCACGCTGAAGCTCAACTCGACGGCCCGCTCGATCGCCTCCGTGGCATTCGGCGTCAGTGTTCGCTGACCCTCCAGCTGCCACAGTACAACCTGGGTATCGAGGAGCAGCTTCAATCGTGCTCGTCGAGCATCGCGGCGAGCTCGTCTTCGCTGAACTCGAAGTCGTCGGCGATCGAGATCTTCCCGGCCAGCGATCCGTGCGCGGCCAGGAACTTGGCACCGGGACCAGCGGATTGCTCGACCTGCACCAGACGCGCGACGGGCACTCCGTTGCGCGCGATCTCGACGTCTTCACCTGCCTCGACGCGGGCGAGAAGCCCCGAGAGGTCTGTCTTTGCCTGGCCAACATTCACACGCATGCCTTGACAATTTAGCATGCTTGGCCAAGCATGACCAAGGGCATCCCGGGGTGGGGCTAGGACCCACCACCGACGAGGGCAAGCGGCCTCTCAGTCGCGCTTCCCCCGCCCGTACAGCACCTTGAACACCCGCCCGAGCATCTTCGTGCCGCGCTTGGTGTACGGGAAGAAGTGCGGTTCGCGCTTGAGCGCGAGCCGCGGGGTGATCAGCAGGGCCTGCTCGGTGCAGTACTTGCGGATGCCGTGCGCGCCGTGGCGCGAGCCGAGGCCGGAGGCCTTGACGCCGCCCATCGGCAGCTCAAGCGCGGCGAAGTTGATGACGGCGTCGTTGACGCACACCGCGCCGGCCTCGACGCGCCGTGCGATCTCCTCGCCGCGCGCGGTGTCGCGGCTGAAGACCGAGCCAGCGAGGCCATAGGGGGAGTCGTTGGCGAGGCGCACGGCCTCCTCGGCGTCGGCGACCTTCATGATCGGGAGCGTCGGGCCGAAGGTCTCCTCGCGCATGATCTTCATGGAGTGGTCCACGTCGACGAGCACGGTGGGCTCGAAGTAGTGCCCGTTGCCGTTGCCGTTGCCGCGGTGCCCGCCGGTGAGCGCGCGGGCACCCTTCGCGAGCGCGTCGTTGACGTGGTCCTCGACGATGTCGACCTGCGGGGGAAAGGTCATCGAGCCGATCTCGACGGTGCCGGGGCCGCCGTCGGGGTTGCCCTGGCGCAGCGCGCGGACCTTGTCGGTGACCTTCGCGACGAACTCGTCGTAGACGGGCGCCTCGACGTAGGCGCGCTCGATCGAGATGCAGGTCTGCCCGGAGTTCTGCATCGAGTAGTACGTCGCGACGTTCGCGGCGCGCTCGAGGTCGGCGTCGGCGAGCACGATCATCGGGTCCTTACCGCCGAGCTCGAGCGAGCACGGAATCAGCCGCTTGGCGGCCGCTTCGGCGACCTTGCGCCCGGTGCGCGTGGAGCCGGTGAACATGATCATGTCGACCTGCTCGATCAGCGCCGCCCCGGTCTGGCCGCGGCCGGTGGCGACCTGGAAGACGTCCTCGGGGATGCCGCACTCGCGCAGGCCCTCGGCGAGCAGCAACGAGGTCAGCGGCGTGATCTCGGAAGGCTTGAGGATCACGCTGTTGCCGGCGGCGAGCGCCGGGATGCAGTCGCCGAAGGAGTTCGTCAGCGGGTAGTTCCACGGGCCGATCACGCCGATCAGCCCCAGCGGCTTGTAGCGCACGGCGAGCTTCTTGCCCTTGATGATCACGTTGCTCGAGCGCACGTGCTCGTCGGCGAGGTACTCCGGCGCGTGCTTGGCCCAGAAGCCGAACGCGGCGCCCCCGTAGGAGATCTCGGCGAGCTGCGCGTCCTCGCAGGTCTTGCCGGTCTCGGAGACGATCGTGCGCACGATGCGATCGGCGTTGTCCATCACCCACTTCTGCATCCGCAGCAGCACGCGCCCGCGCCCCTCGAAGCCGTAGGCCTCCCACACCGGCTGCGCCGCACGAGCACGCGCCGCGAGCGCGGCGACAGCGGCCGCGTCGAGGTCGGGAACCGTCGCGACGACGTCACCGGTCGCGGGGTTTTCGACGGGGATGCCCTCGCCCGGCGCGCTCGCGCCGTTGACGGCGGCGTGCCCGTTCGCCGTGTCGTCGGAGGTCCGGGGTGCGTGCTGCTCGACCGTCGCCATCGTCAATCCCCTATCTCGCTCGCGCGTAGCTATCGCTTGTAACGAGTAAGGCTAGCTCATGGGGAGAGCTCGATCGAGGCGATCCCGACGGGCTCGACCGGGCGATCGCCGCCGCCGGTCGCGACGCCCTCGAGGCGCTCGACGACGTCCATGCCGTCGGTGACCTGCCCGAACACGGTGTGCTTGCCGTCGAGCCACGGGCACTTCTGCGCGGTCACGATGAAGAACTGCGAGCCGTTCGTGTTCGGCCCCGCGTTGGCCATCGCGAGCGCGCCGCGCACGATCTTGTGCGGGTTGATCTCGTCCTCGAACGTGTACCCGGGACCGCCGGTCCCGGTTCCCTGCGGGCAGCCGCCCTGGATCATGAAGTCCTTGATGATCCGGTGGAACGTCAGGCCGTCATAGAAGCCGTCCGCGGTCAGCTTGCGGAAGTTCTCGACCGTCTTGGGCGCGTCCTCGTCGAACAGCTCGAAGACGATCGGCCCCTCTGTGGTTTGCATCGTGGCGGTGGACATGCTGGCCCTTCCCTTGTTCGCGGTCGCGGTGGAGCAGGCACCATAGCGACTACGCTCCGACGCGCTCCAGCCGCAGCGCGTTCCCGCGGATCTCGCGATCCCGCAGCTGCTCGATCACGCGATCGGCCTCGGAGTCGGGCACGGAGAGGAACGAGAAGCGGTCGAGCACGAGCACTTCGCGCACCGCCTCACCGTCGAGACCGGTCGCCGAGGTCACCGCGCCGACGATGTCCGCGACCTTCACTCCACCCGCGCGGCCCGTGCCCAGCAGCAGCTTCGCGTAGGGCTCCTTGCCGTCGCGGTCGCGCGTGACGCGGGGCTTGGAGTGCCGCCGCGGACGCTCGCGCACCGGCGTCGGCGCCGCGACCGCGCCCTGCTCCCACGGCGCGATCGACGTGCCGATGTGACGCTCGATCGCCTCCAGCTCGCGCTTCTGGCGATCCTCCACGAACGTGATCGCGCGCCCCGAGCGCCCCACACGGCCCGTGCGCCCGATGCGGTGCACGTAGGTGTCCGGCGAGGTCGGCACGTCGTAGTTGATGACGTGCGTCACCGTCGAGATGTCCAGGCCCCGCGCCGCGACGTCCGTCGCGATCAGGATCGGCACGCGCCCGCCCTTGAACGCGAGCATCACCCCGTCGCGCGAGCCCTGCGACATGTCGCCGTGCAGCGCGCGCACGTTCATGCCGCGGTCGCGTAGCGTGCGGAACAGCTGGTCGCAGCGGATCTTCGTGCGCACGAACACGATCGTCTGGTTGTCATCGCCGTCACGCGCGCCCGCGGGTCCCATCTCCGCGCGCAGCACCTCGACGAGCTTCTCCGCCTTGTTCTTTGCGTCCACGGGGAGCTGGAACTGCGCAACGGTGTCGATCGTCAGCGTCGCCGCCTTCACCGTCACGACGACCGGATCGTAGAGGTAGGCGTCCGCGAGCTTCGCGATCGGCGGCGGCATCGTCGCGCTGAACAGCGCCGTCTGGCGGCCGCTGGGAGTCATCGAGAGGATCCGCTCGACGTCCTCCAGGAAGCCCAGGTCGAGCATCTCGTCCGCCTCGTCGAGCACCACGAAGCGGCAGTCGTGCAGCACGAGCGAGTGGCGCGAGATCAGATCCAGCACGCGGCCCACCGTTCCCACGACCACGTGGCCGCCCGCCCGCAGCTGCGCCTGCTGCGTGCGGATCGGCGCGCCGCCGAAGACCGCCACGACATCCACGCCGCGGTGCGTCCCGTACGCGCGCAGCGCTTGCGTCACCTGGATGCAGAGCTCGCGCGTCGGCGTCAACACGAGCGCCTGCACCTCGGGATCCTCCGCGTCGATGTACTCCATGATCGGCAGCCCGAACGCCGCCGTCTTGCCCGTCCCGGTCTGGGCCTGCCCGATCACGTCGCGCCCTTCCAGCAGCGGCGGGATCGCCTCCTCCTGGATCGGGCTCGGCGCCTCGTAACCCACGTCGCGCAGCGCGCGTAAAGTCTGCTCGGAGAGACCGAGCTCGGCGAAGGTCTTCGACATCGAGAGAGAAGAGCTTACGTGCTCGGCCTCATCGCCGGCCCGTTCGCCCATCCGGGATGGTGAAGAAACGTCACGGCCGCGTCCCCGTTGGAACGCCGGCCCGCCTCGCGAGACGCCGCTCAGGCGAGGGGGTCCAGCAGTAGCTTGCCGGTCGTGCGCCGCTCGCGCAGGTCGATATGCGCCTGCGCGACGTCCCCCAAGGGGTAGGTACGCCCGACGACGGCGCGCAGCTCGCCGCGCGCGGCTCGCGCAAAGAGGTCGGCGAGCGCATCCGCGAACATGCCGGGGGCGCCGACTCCGAACGGCGCGGGCAGGCAGTGAAAGATGTAGAAGCCCACGATCGCGCGGGAGTGGCGCAGCAATGATCCCGTCGAGACGCGGTTGGGCTCCTGCGAGGCGATGCCGCAGACGACGATCCGCCCGAACGGCGCCAGCGCGCGGTAGGAGGCGTCGAATACGGCACCGCCGGCCATCTCGAAGACGGCGTCGATCTCGCGGCCCTCGTTGGCCTCGACCAGCCGCTCGGTCAACCCCTCCGGATCGGGATCGATCGCGATGTCGGCCCCGAGCTCGCGCGCGAGCGCACGCTTCTCCGCGCTGGAGGCCGTCGCGATCACGCGACCCGCCCCCAGCGGGCGCCCAAGCTGCACCGCCAGCGAGCCCACTCCGCCCGCCGCCGCGTGCACCACAACGCTCTCTCCCGCCGCGACGCGTCCCGCGGTGCGGTAAAGATGCCACGCCGTCGTCCCCTGCAGGACGAGCGCGAGTGCCGTCCCGTCGTCGAGGCCGTCCGGAATCGGGAACACGTGCGCCGCCGGCGCCTTCGCGAATTGCGCATAGCCGCCGGTGCCGGTCAGCGCGATCACGCGCTCGCCGGTGTCCTCGCGGACCCCCGCGACCTCGCCGCCGGGCACCAGCGGCAGCGTCGCCTTGCGCACGTAGGAGTTGGTGCGCGTGTGCGTGTCCGCGAAGTTCAACCCCGCGCGGCTCACCCGAATCCCCACCTCTCCCGGCCCGAGCACCGGCCGCGGCAGCTCCACGAGCTCCAGCACCTCCGGGCCGCCGAACTCGCTCATCTGGATCGCGCGCATCGCGGGGGAGGCTATATCGTGCGCGCCGATGTCCATCACCGTTGTCGGATCGATCGCCTACGACACCGTCTCGACGCCCTTCGGCGAGCGCGACCGGATGCTCGGCGGCGCCGCCGTGCACTTCGCGCTCGCCGCCTCCTTCTTCGAGGAGGTCCGCGTCGTCGGGCCCGTCGGCGAGGACTTCGGCGAGCCCCAGCTCGACGTGCTGCGCCACCGCGGGGTCGACATCGCCGACGTCGAGCGCATCCCCGGCGGCAAGACCTTCTTCTGGCGCGGCAAGTACGGCTGGGATCTGAACTCGCGCGAGACGCTCGACACGCAGCTCGGCGTCTTCGAGGGCTTCCAGCCGAAGCTCTCCGCGGGCTCGCGCGCCAGCGACGTGCTGTTCCTCGCGAACATCCAGCCCGACCTGCAGCGCGACGTGCGCGCGCAGCTGCCCGACGCGCGCTTCGTCGCGCTCGACTCGATGAACCTCTGGATCGAAGCCGCGCGCGACTCCCTGCTGAAGGCGATCGCGCAGTGCGACTGCCTGATCCTCAACGACTCCGAGCTGCGCCAGCTCACAGGCAAGGCCAGCCTGCTCGCCGCCGCGCGCGAGGTCTTCTCGTGGGGCCCCCCCACCCCGCGCGTGATCGTCGCCAAGCAGGGCGAGTATGGCGCCGCGCTGATCACCCCGGAGAGCTTCTTCTCGCTGCCCGCGTTCCCGCTGGAGACCGTCGTCGACCCCACCGGCGCGGGCGACACGTTCGCGGGCGGCTTCGTCGGCTACATCGCCGCCCACATCGAGGAGGAGCTCTCCGACGAGTTGCTGCGCCAGGCAATGGCGCACGGGACCGCGCTCGCGTCGTTCAACGTCGAGCAGTTCGGCACCGAGCGCGTCGCGCACCTCTCCGGACCGGAGATCGTCGCGCGCGTGCGCCAGCTGCGCGACTTCACGCAGTTCACCGCCGCCGCGCTGCCGCTCGGCGACTGAAGTCGCCCGCGCGGAGCGCTGGCCAACTCGCGGGGGGGCTGGCCAACTCGCGGAGCGCTGGCCATCTCGCGGGGGCGCTGGCCAACTCGCGGGGCGCACCAGAACCGCATGCGCGGGGTAGTACGATCTACGTAAGAGTGGACGCTTGGACCTTCATCTGGCTGATGGTGATCCTGAAGATCCCGATCGTCGCGCTCTTCCTGCTGGTGCGATGGGCGATCCGCCAGACGCCCGAGGAGGCATCGCAGGAGGACGGCGGCATCGGCTTCGCGGCGGGTCCGCGCCCGCGCCATCCGCACCGCCCGCACTCGCGTCTGCCGCACGCGCCGCGTCGCGGCCCGCACCGCGGCGCATCGGCACTGCGACCGCCCGCGCGCATCCGTTCCGTAGTCGCGCGCGGACGTATTGCGCAGCGCTGAAACGGAGCCGCTACGGTGTAGCCAAGAGCGGCCGACAGGAGGGATCATGAGCACCGAGACACAGCTGGGCAAAGATGGTGAGGCCGTCGGCCAGCAGGCCCAGAGCAACGGCGCGCGGGGCGAGCAAAGCCTGTCGGTGACCGACAACCGCACGGGCCGCACGTACGAGCTGCCCGTCACCGACGGCACCGTACGCGCGATGGACCTCCGGCAGATCAAGACCGACGAGCAGGACTTCGGCCTGATGGCCTACGACCCCGCCTACACGAACACCGCCTCCTGCCGCAGCGCGATCACCTACATCGACGGCGACGCCGGCATCCTCCAGCACCGCGGTTACCCGATCGAGCAGCTCTGCGAGCACTCCAGCTATCTCGAGGTCGCCTACCTGCTGATCAAGGGCGCGCTCCCCACGCAGGCACAACTCGACGACTGGATCCACGAGATCACGATCCACACGTTCGTGCACGAGAACGTCAAGGACTTCATGCAGGGCTTCCGCTACGACGCGAACCCGATGGGGATGCTCGTCGCCTCCGTCGGCGCGCTCTCGACGTTCTACCCCGACGCGAACCAGATCCACGACGAGGACGTCCGCGCGATCCAGATCATCCGTCTGCTCGCAAAGATGCCAACGCTCGCCGCGTTCGCGTTCCGCCACAACATGGGCCAGCCCTACGTCTACCCCGACAACGACCTCGAATACGCCGGCAACTTCCTCGGGATGATGTACAAAATGACCGAGCTCAAATACCAGCCCGATCCGCGCCTGGAGCGCGCGCTGGACGTGCTCTTCATCCTCCACGCCGACCACGAGCAGAACGCCTCGACCAGCGCCGTGCGCTCCGTCGGCTCGACCCAGGTGGACCCCTACTCCGCGGTCGCCGCCGGTGTCGCCGCCCTCTACGGCCCCCTCCACGGCGGCGCCAACGAGGCGGCGCTGCGCATGCTCAGCCGGATCGGCAAGGTCGAGAACATTCCCGACTTCCTCGAGGGCGTCAAGGCGGGCAACGAGCGCCTGATGGGCTTCGGGCACCGCGTCTACAAGAACTACGACCCCCGCGCGCGCATCATCCGCAAATACCTCGACGACGTCTTCGAGGTGCGCGGCAAGAGTCCGCTGCTCGACGTCGCCACGGAGCTCGAGAAGCGCGCCCTCGACGACGACTACTTCACCTCGCGCAAGCTCTACCCCAACGTCGACTTCTACTCCGGCCTGATCTACGAGGCCCTCGGCCTGCCCGTCGCGATGTTCCCCGTGATGTTCGCGATCGGCCGCACGAGCGGCTGGATCGCGCAGTGGTTAGAGATGGTCGAGGACGGCGAGCAGAAGATCGCGCGACCGCGCCAGATCTACACCGGCGAGCGCGACCGCGACTACGTGCCGGTCGACCAGCGCAGCTGACGCGGCACGGCGCGCGCGATCCGGCGCAGCGCGATCGACTGCGGCGCCGCGATCCTCAGCCGATCGCCGGATCTCGACCGACCTGGACCGCGCCAGTTGCCATCATCGCGCAATGGCGCACAACTGGACGCTGACCGTGCGCAACGGACCGCGGGTCGAGCACGTCCACTTCGACACGCTCGGCGACACGCTCGACGCGCTCGAGCGGCGCATCGACGAGCTCGCCCCCGGCGCGCGGCGGCACGCGCTGCAAATTGCCCGTCGCCGCTACGAGCCCGCGCGTCAGGTCGCTGTCCGCGCCGAGATCACCGGACGCGGCGGCCCGCTCTCCCGCCCACGCGGCGGCGTCGACCTGCGCGGCGACGGCTCCGCCGAGGCCTACACCGGACGCTTCCGGCGCCGCCTCGTGCAGTTGCGCGCCGGCGAGACGCCGTACGTCGCGCTGCGACGGACACTGGAGGGCTAGCGCAGGGTGGGCACGCACCAGATCAGGAGGCGGCGGAGACCATTCAAAAATGGGAGAATCTTCAGTCGCTCAACTATTCGGTAGCTGAACAAACTCCAAAAATACATTCACAAGATCGGCGCCGGCACTTCCAGACACGCTTTCACAAGATCGGCGCCGGCACCTCCAGACACGCTTTCACAAGATCGGCGCCGGCACTTCCAGACACGCTTTCACAAGATCGGCGCCGGCACCTCCAGACACGCTTTCACAAGATCAGCGTCGCCCCATACCGGCGCAGCCAGTCGCGATCCTCGCGCCAGCGCGGCCAGCGATGTTCGACGAGCGCCCAGAAGCGCGGCGAGTGGTCGAGGATCTCGAGGTGGCAGACCTCGTGCCAGACGACGTAGTCGAGCACGCTCTCGGGCGCGAGCAGCAGACGCCAATTGAAGCTCATTCGTCCGTTCGCCGAGCACGACGCCCAGCGCGTGCGCTGCGCGCGGATCGAGAGGCCGCTGTAGGGGGTGCGCGCGAGCGCGGTCGCGCGATCGAGACGCGGCGCGATCTCGCGGCGCGCGGCGCGGCGGTAAAAGAGCTCGAGCGCCGGCCGCGGATCGCCCGTGGGCACGAGCAGCTGCTCACCGCACAGATGCGCGCGACTGCGCCCGGGCTGCGCTACCAACTCGAGCGTTTTGCCGAGATACGGGATCGTGCCGCCACGCCGCGCGAGCTGCTCGAGCACGACGCGCCCCTCCGCGAGGCGACGCTCGATCCAGGGCCGCAGCTCGCTCACCGCCGCCGCCGCGGCCCGCTCCGGCGCGCGCTCGGGCAGCACCACCTCCACGCCGGTGTGGGCGTGCACGTTGACCCGCACGCGGCGCGCGCGCGCCGAGCGGCGCACCGTGTAGGGGATCTCGCCCATCGCTGCTCAGGGTACGCCGCCACGCGGGTGCATAATCCCCTCGCGATGGCGCGATCCCTGGTCAAGCTCCCCAGCGACGTCCGACCGCCCTACGAGGTCTACCTCAACGGCGTCGCGCAGCGCCTCGGCGAGGACTACCGCGTAAGCGCTGGCGCGCTCGTCTTCGAGCGCGAGCTGCGCAAGGACCGCATCAGCGGCTGGCGCTGGCTGCTCGGCGCCTGGGGCGTCGGCACCTACCGGCAAAACGACTCCGTCGACGTGCGCTACGAGGCGCCCGACGGCTCGCCGCGCGTCGCCGAGGGGCTCGAGATCACGCCGTCGTAGCCGACCCCGCCGCGCGCCGCGCGCGCAGTCGGCGCCGCGCGCGTGGTCGGCGCCGCGCGCGCAGTCGGCGCCGCGCGCGTGGTCTGTGCGGTGTCCGGACCGCTCGCGCGCGCACCCTCCCATGGTCGCGCCAGCTTCAACGCGCCCAGGATCGCGCGCGTCGCGGGCGAGCGGTTGAGCGTGTAGAAGTGGATGCCCGGCGCGCCGGCGGCGAGTAGCTCGGAGCACTGCAGCGTCGCGTACGCGACGCCGAAGTCGAGCACTGCCTCGGGCGCGTCGTCGCGCAGGTGCAGCTCGCGACGCAAGCCCTCTGGGATCGCGGCGCCGCACATCGCGGCCATCCGCTCGATCTGCCCGACCTGGGTGATCGGCATGATCCCGGGGATGATCGGAACCTCGATGCCGAGCGCCCGCGCGCGCGCCACGAAGTTGAAGTAGCACGCGTTGTCGAAGAAGAGCTGCGTGATCAGGAAGTCCGCGCCCGCCCGTACCTTCTCGTCGAGGTACTCGAGATCCGCCTCGGGGCTCACGGCGTGGATGTGCGTCTCGGGGAAGCAGGCGGCGCCGATCGCGAACGGGTAGTCCGAGCGGATCAGCCGCACGAGCTCGCTCGAGTACTCGAGACCTCCGTCGGTCTTCGTCCACTCGGACTGCCCCGCCGGCGGGTCGCCGCGCAGCGCGAGCACGTTCTCGATCCCAGCCCCCTCCATCTCGGTGAGCGTCGCGCGCAGTTCCGCGACGGTGGCTCCAACACACGTGAAGTGCGCCATCGCCTCTAAGCCGTAGTCGTGCTTGATGCGCTTGACGATCTCGATCGTCTTCTCGCGCGTCGAGCCGCCCGCGCCGTAGGTGACCGAGACGAACGAGGGGTCCAGCGCCCCAAGCTCAGCGAGCGCGCGATAGAGGTTCTGCTCCCCGCGCTCGGTCTTGGGCGGGAAGAACTCGAAGGAGAAGACCGGGCCGGGGCCGGCGAGGAGCTCGTCGATGCGCATGGTCGCTCAGTCTGCCACGGCCCAGCGCTCGGGCTCGCCGGGGATGCGCCGCGCGCGGCCGGTGACCTCGAGGTGCAGCAGGAAGGCGAGCGTCTCCGTCAGCAGCCACGCGGCGGTCAGCGATGAGAATGGGACGTCGTCGTAGATCAGCGGCGCCGCCTCGAACGCGGTCAGCGGCGCCGGTGCGAGCGCGTCGAGCGTGCGCTGCATGCGCGCGGCGACAAGCTCGCGGTTGCCTTCGATGTGCGCGGGCACGTCGGTGAACGTGCGTCCGTGACCGGGCAGGCACAGGCGCGCGTCGAGGGCCTCGACGACGTCGAGCGAGCGCACGAATTCGCCGACGGGATCCGGGGAGTAGCCGTAGTCGAAGTAGAGCGAGATGCGCCCGAGGAGATGGTCGCCGGAGATCAGCAGGCGTCGCTGCGGCTGGAACAGGCAGACGTGCGAGGGCGCGTGGCCGGGCGTCTCGTGCACGCTCCACTCGCCGAGGTCCGTCGCAATCGTCACCCCCGGCAGCAGCTCGCGGTCGGGCTTGACGATCGCCGCGATCCCCGAGTCGTGCGAGCCGCGCTCGGTCGCGTAGCGGCGCAGCGGCTCCTCCGGCACGCCGCTCTGGCGCGCGATCTCCAGGCGCCGCGCGAAGGCCGCATCGGAGTCTTCGGCCCAGCGCGACATGTGCTCGTAGTTGGGGTGCATCCACAGCTCGCACCCGGCGCGCTCGACTATCGTCGCGGCCTGGCCGTAGTGGTCGGAGTGCGCGTGCGTGCAGACCAGCAGGCGCACGTCCTCGAGGCGCAGGCTGCACATCGCGAGCGCCCGTTCGAGCTGTGCCAGCGAACCCGACTCATGGATCCCGGTGTCGAACAGCACGATCCCGTCGTCCGCCGCCACCGCCCAGGCGTTGCCGTGCGGCACACCGGGCCACGGCAGCGGCAGGCGCAGGCGAAAGACCCCCGGAAGCACCCGTTCGCCGCGGCCCAGCTCGCGCTTGGCCGATCCGTGTTCGCTCGCCGCCACCGCCACCCAGCCTATTGGGCCCTGGACGCGCGCGCGGCCTCGCGGATGCTCGATAGCGAACTGCCCGCGCCGCGCGACTGGGCGCGGCTCTCAGCTCGCCGCGTAGGCGGGGCGCCGGTTGCGCCAGCGCCGGCGCATGTCCTGTGCGCCGAGCGCGCCGAGCTTGCGCAGCAGCGCGCCGCGATCCACGCGCCCCGAGGCCAGCAGCCGCGTGCTCGCGCCGAGGACGCGGGGTGGCGTCAAGAGCTGTGAGGGGCGCAGTCGATGATTCAAGACCTCAAAGAACAGTCCCGCCTCGCCGCGCCGCTGCAGGCCGCGGAGGATCTCGACGAGCACCGCCGGAACCGCGCCGGCCTCTTCGAGGTCGTACGCCAGCCAGTAGTGCTCCGCGAACGCGCGGTCGCGCTCGCGTCCCCAGCGCGCCATCGCCGCGTCGAGCTCGCTGTCGCCACCGCCCAGGGCGCCGACGATCGCGCGCGTGAGGCTGTCGGCCTGCAGAAACGCGTCGCCGATCCCGCGGCCCGGCGAGGGGCTCTTGAAGTGCCCCGCGTCGCCGCTCAGCACCCAGCCCGGGCCCGAAGCGTCGCGGAAGAAGCCCTCCCAGCGCACCGCACCGAGCACCTTGCCGACCTGCCGCGCGTCGGCGAGCGCCTGCGCAATCGGCGCGCAGGTGCACGCGTGGGCCATGAACGCCGCTGCGGGATCCGCGCGGAAGTCCTCCAGCTCGTGCATTTCCGGCCAGATCAGGACCTGGTAGAGACCGCTGTCACAGGGAATCCCAAGGATGAAACGCTCGTCCCAGCGGTGCGTGAGAAAGGTCGGCTCGGCGCCCATGTCGGCGCCCTCGAAGAACGCCCAGTAGAGCAGGCGCTGGTTGGGGGTCACGTTGTAGCGCCGCGCGCCGCACAGCTTCGCGACGGTCGAGTGGCGCCCGTCGGCGCCGACCACCAGACGCGCGCGGAGCTCGCGCTCGTCGCCGCGAGCCTTGACGCCCACCCCGACGATGCGACCGCGGTCCTCGACGAGCGAGGTGACCTCGGCAGCGATGCGCACCTCGGCGCCGGCCTCTTCGGCGGCGGCGACGAGCAGCGGGTCGAGCAGCATCCGTCGCACCGAGCGCATCCCGCCGACGTCACCCGGCCGCTGGGGCAGATCGATCTCGATCCGGAGGTCCTCGACGCGCGTATCGGTGCGCTGCACGAGCGGCGCGCCGGTCGCGTCCAGCGCCGCGCTCACGCCGAGCCGGTCCAAGAACGCGAGCGCGTCGACCTCGAAGAGGTGACTGGAGAGCGTGTCGCTCGGAAAGGTCGCGCGCTCGACCACCGCGACGCGGGCGCCGGCGCGGGCGAGTAGCGCCGCCAGTGGGGCGCCGGCGCAGCGCGCGCCGGCGACGATGACGTCATAGCGATCCTCTGTCATCACGCCTATCCTCCGTCTCATCGATTGCCTAACGACGGTTAGGTTGGGCAGAGACCGGCAAGCTACCTAGGCGGCGTTAGGTTGTCAAGCACGAATTCCACACCACCCCCGCGGCGACGACTGACCGCGCAGGCGCGGCGCGAGCTGATCGAGCAGGCCGCGTGCGAGCTGTTCGCCGCGCGCGGCTACATCGCGACCTCGATCGACGAGATCGCCACGCGCGCCGGCGTGACCGCGCCGGTCCTCTACGACCACTTCGTCTCCAAGCGCGACCTGCACCGTCGCCTACTCGAGCGGCACTTCGCCGAGCTGCGGCGCCTGTGGAGCGAGCAGCTGCGCGGCGAGGAGCCCGCCGAGCAGCGCATCGCGCGCGCGATCGACGCGTGGTTCGCCTACGTCGAGCAGCACCCCTATGCCTGGCGCATGCTCTTCCGCGACACCACCGGCGAGCCCGAGGTGCGCGCGATCCACGAGCAGGTCATCGCGCAGAGCCGCGCCGCGATCATGCCGCTGTTCCTGCGCGAGCGCGGCATCGACGCGCCCGAGAGCGCCGACGCTCCCGCGCTGGAAATGGCCTGGGAGGTCATGCGCGCCGTGCTGCAGGGTCTCGCGCTGTGGTGGTACGAGCACCAGCAGGTCCCGCGCGAGCAGGTCGTCGCGACCGCGATGAACTCACTCTGGATCGGCTTCGAGCGCGTACTCGCCGGGGAGAGCTGGCAGCGATGACCAGCGAGCGCGGCGCGGCGGTGAGGTCCCGGGTAGCCACGACCGCGAGGCGGCCATGACCGCGGCGCCCTCCTTCGAGCTCCCCGCGGGGCGGCGGCTGCGCGTGCTCGAGGAGTCCGATGTGACCGAGTTGCATGCGCTGATCGAAGCCAACCGCGCCTATCTCGCGCGGTGGATGCCGTGGGCGGCGACGCAGAGCGCCGCGCACGCGGTCGACAGTGGCGCGCGAAAGCTGGATCGGCGGCGAGTGCTCCGGTTAGTTGACGGCATGAATGTGATCGGCTCCCGCCCGGACGGGTGGTGGCGGGACCGTCACGCGGCGATGGTCCGTCTCGTCGACCAGCTCGAGCGCTGGGCCACGGACAACGACGAGCGCGTCGCGGTCGTCTTCGAGCGCCCACCGTCGCCGCCGATCCCCTCGACGGCGATCGAGGTCGCCGCCGCGCCGCGTCCCGGCCGCGACTCCGCCGACGACGAGATCGTCCGCCGCGTCAGCGCCGACCCGAGGCCCGGCGAGATACGCGTCGTGACGTCCGACCAGGGGCTCGCGGCGCGCGTGCGCGCGGCCGGCGCAACCGTCGAGCCGGCGCGGGCGTTCCGGCGGCAGCTCGATGAGCTGTGACGGGCCGTGGCAGTGACGCGCCATGGCAGTGACGGGCCGTGGTATTGATCCAGCCGTGACCGACGTCTGCACCCGCCGCCTGGACACGCGCGAGCTCGATGTCGTCGAGCCGCTGTGGAACGCACTGCGCGAACACCACGCGAGCGTCAGTCCCCACCTGGGCGCGCCGCGCTCGCGCGCGGACTCCTGGAAGCGCCGACGCGCGCAGTACGAGCAGTGGCTGTCCGAGCCCGAAGCATTTCTTCTACTCGCCGCGCTCGGCGAGCGAGCGGTCGGCTACGCGATGGTGCATCTGCGCGCGGGCTCGCCGACGTGGCCCGTGGGCGAGCGCGCGGGCGAGGTCGAGACGCTCTCCGTATACCCCGACGAGCGCGGACGCGGCGTCGGCACGATGCTGCTGCGCGCGGTGCAGCGCGAGCTGGCCGCGCTCGGCGTCGACGAACTGTCGCTGCATGTCATCTCGGCCAACCAGCGGGCGATGAGCTTCTACGAACGCCACGGACTGCGCCCCTTCGCGCAGTGGCTCGCCGTGGGTGGATTCGGAGCTCGCGAGAACCCGGCGAGCGTTCCGCCCCCACCACCGAACAGTCGCGTTCTCCCCGGCCCTGAGAATCGTTCGACCAGCGAGTGACGCCAGGCGCGTCGCCGGGCCACCGTTCCTCGCGACACCGGACCGGAGATCGTCACCGAACGCGCGCGCGACGGCAGGCCGCTCGCCGCCGACCCCTTGTCTGCGAGACGACCGGCGCCGCGCGATCGGCTGAGCGAGGAACGCCGCTCCCACTGAGTGAGGAGCCTCGCACCACTACAGTCGCCGGGTGAGCATCGCCCTCTGGATTCGCGATCGTCCGCAGCTGGTCGTCTACATCGTGCGCCGGACACGGATCTATCTCTACGACCTACAGATCGCCCGTCTAGACGAGCGGGCCGCCAGCGAGGGGGTTGCCCGCTCGGCGGTTATCTGTCATGCCGTGGATGACTATCTGGCTCGTGGCCAACAAAATGCCGACGAATGGAGGCTGCGCTGGCGCGAAGCCGTCATGAGAACCGCCGGCATCGCATCGCATCTTCCAGACGGCGCTACTTACGTCGAACAGCTACGCGCGGTGGATCTCAAACTGCTGCGCGAGAGCGACCGTTGAAGTCTCCGGCAGCCGAGCGCAATAGGTCCCACCCCTTACACTTAGCGACCCAGCGGAATCGCCCGAGGAGTAGACCCCATGGCCGCAGAAGACGAGGAGAGCATTGCGAGGGCCGCGTCGAAGGTGCAGGAGGCGGCGGCCAACATTCAGCAGGCGACGACGGCGCGTTCGCGCTCGGCGGCGGGCGAAGCCGAGACCGTCGCGCGCCAGTACTTCGCGGCGATCGACGCGCACGACCTCGACGCCGCGGTCGCGCTGTGGGCCGTCGGCGGGCGCGAGCACGTCCGCGGCCAGGTCGACGTCACGGCGCCCGAGGGCGTGCGGACGTTCATCGGCGACATCCTCGCGGCGATGCCGGATGTGCGGGTCGAGGTGATCTCGACGACGACCGAGGGCGAGCGCTGCGGGGTGCAGTGGCGGATGATTGGGACCTTCACGGGTCCGAGCACGTTCAACGGCATCGCGCCGACCGGCCACCCACTGACGCTCGAAGGCTTCGACGTGTTGAGCGTGCGCGGGGGGCTCGTCCAGAGCAATGACGCGTTCACCGACACGATGACCGTGCCCCGTCAGATCGGGATGATGCCGCCGCTCGGCTCGCCCGCGGAGCAGCGGATGATCCAAGCGTTCAACGTCAAGACGCGCGTCACCGGGCGCGCGCTGCCGGAGGCGAAGCTCGTCGCGGAGGGCGTGTGGGTCGTGCAGGGCTGGCCGGGGCGCTGCAACGTGTACCTGATCGAGGACGACGGCGGCGTCACGCTATTCGACGCGGGCGCGCGCGCGATGGTGCGCGCGGTCGCCGCCGCCGGGGCGAAGCTCGGCGGGATCCGCCGCGTCGTGCTCGGCCACGGCCACACCGATCACCGCGGCGTCGCACCGGCGCTGGGGGTTCCGGTGCTGTGCCATCCGAACGAGATCGAGGATGCCGAAGGCATTAGAGATCTCAACTACTGGCCGGAGGGCCTCACCGACCTCCCGACGCCGCAGCGCCAGATCCACCGTGTGCTGCAGCGCTTCGTCTGGGACGGCGGCCCCGTGAAGATCGCCGGGACCGTCGCCGAGGGCGACGCGATCGCGGGCTTCCGCGTCGTGGAGATCCCCGGACACGCCCCCGGCCAGATCGCGCTGTGGCGCGAGTCCGACCGCCTGGCGCTCGTCAGCGACGGCTTCTACACGCTGGACATGTGGGGCCGCGACCGCGCGCCCGCGCTGCCCGACCACAACGTCGACATCGAGCAGGCGCGCGCGAGCCTGCGCAAGCTCGCCGCGCTCGAGCCCGCGGCGGCGTGGCCGGGGCACGCGAAGCCGGTGACGAGCGACGTGCGCGGGCAGCTCGAGCACGCCGCGGACGCGACCTGAGAGGCGCAGGCGCTCTCACCGCGCTCGCGCGACCGGGGACCACGCACGAGCCAGATGGCGACAGGCGCACAGCTACGCTCTCGTGCGTGGCCAGACGCAAGCCCAAGCAGCGGCCGGCGCGGCTGAAGGCGCCGACCAGTGAGTACGGCGATCCGGCGGGCAACACGCTGACGCTGCGCGGGTCGCTGACGCCGGCGACGCGGCGCCAGTACGCCGAGGTCCGGGCAAGTGGTGGACGGGCGGCCGACACGCGCGAGGACACGTGGCAGCGGGCGGTCGAGTTCCTGTTCGAGCACCTCGCGGTACGCTGGGAGATCGCGGGCTCGCCGATCGAGCGCCAGCGCGAGCTGCTCGCGCGCTTCCGCGCGGCGAGCGCGAGCGAGCGCGCGTGGATCCGCGACGCGCTGCGTGAGCACTGCGCCGAGCATTTCCCCGACGTCCAGGCTCCCTGACGCATCGGGCGATGACTGTCGATACCGTGCGCTAGATGCGCCGCACGAAGATAGTCGCCACGATCGGTCCGGCCTCGCGCGAGCCGGAGACGCTCGTGCGGATGGTGCGGGCGGGCATGGACGTGGCGCGGCTGAACTATTCGCACGGGACGCTTGACGAGCACGCGGAGACGATCCGCCGGGTGCGCGACGCGGCGGGTCGCGCGGGGCGCCCGGTGGCGATCCTGCAGGACCTGCCGGGCCCGAAGCTGCGGATCGGCCCGCTGCGCGACGATGTCGTCGAGCTGCGCTCGGGCGATCGCGTGACGTTCGACTGCAGCGGCGAGGACGGCGACGGGGATGCGACGCGCATGACGATCTCGTGGCTCGGGCTCGCCGACTCGCTGGAGCCGGACGCGGTGATCTACCTCGCGGACGGCTCGGTGCGACTGCGGGTCAGAAACGTGCGCGCCGCGGTGCACGAGGTCGAGGCGGAGGTGGAGATCGGCGGCACGGTGGCCTCGCGCCAGGGCTTGAACATTCCAGGCCCGGTGGACTCGCTGCCGGCGGTCCCGGAGGAGGACCTCGCGTTACTGCGCCACGGCGAGTCGATCGGGGTCGACATGGTGGCGCTGTCGTTCGTGCGACGCCCGGAGGACATCGAACTGGTGCGCGAGCACACGCGGCTGCCGCTGATCGCGAAGATGGAGAAGCCGCAGGCGGTGGAGCGCGCCGAGGAGATCCTGCGCGCGGCGGACTGCGTGATGGTGGCACGCGGGGACCTCGGGATCGAGCTGCCGATCGAGCGGGTGCCGATCGTGCAGAAGGAGCTGCTGCGTCTCGCGGGGTGGCTCGCGCGGCCGTCGATCACGGCGACGCAGATGCTGGACTCGATGGTCACGTCCTCGCGCCCGACGCGCGCGGAGGTCGCGGACGTGGCGAACGCGATCCTCGACGGCACCGACGCGGTGATGCTCTCGCAGGAGACCGCGGTCGGCGCGTACCCGGTGGAGGCGATCGAAATGATGGCGGCGGTCGCCGAACAGGCGGAGTCGATCGCGCCGTACGAGGACTGGAACGCCTCACGCGTGCGGCGCACGGAATCGGACCCGGCGTACACGCTGGCGCACAGCCTCTGCATCGCGGTGCGCGAGCTGAACCTCGACGCGCTCGTGATCCCGACGCTGTCGGGGCGCTCGGCGCGCCTGGTCTCCGCGCACCGCCCGACGGTCCCGATCTACGCGCTCTCACCCGGCCGCGAGACCGTGCGCCGGTGCGGCTTGATGTGGGGGGTGCGCGCGGCTTCGATGCCGCGCCACGAGACCACGGAGGCACTGATCGCGGACGCTGCGCGCCGCGTCGTCGAGCTCGGCTGGTGCGAGCGCGGCCAGCGCGTCGGGATCACCGCGGGCCTGCCGAGCGGGCGGCCGGGGACGACGAGCCTCGTGCAGATTCAGGTGCTTTGAGTTCGAGATCGTCCGCGCGAGCGGGTGGCGCGAACGGGGCCGGTGGGCGCGGGGCGTCCTACCCCGCGACGACGCCGCTGCGCGCGTAGAACTCGGCCTCTTCGCGCCCGAGCTCGGTGACGGGGGGATCGCCGTAGATCCACTCGCGCGCGATGCGGTGCCAGTTGCCGTGGGCGCGCAGCTGCGCGAGCACGGCGAGCGTGAGCATCTCCATGCGCCGCCCGAAGAGGTGCTCGGCGCGCATGTCCTGATGGCGCATCGAGCGGAAGTGGCGCGAGCGCGGGTCGGAGCTCTCGATCATCACCTGCGTGGCGATCTCGGGCGTGAGCTCGACGACTTCGTCGCGCGTGTACCAGCCGATCGCGTCGCCGATGAAGTCGAGCAGCTCGTCGGGGTCGACGCGCTCGGGGTCCGGCAGGAAGCCCGACTCCGCGAGCAGCTTGTGCAGCGCCGCGGCGTCTTGCTCGACGACGGCGCGCTGCGCCGCCAGCTCGAGCTCGACGGGAGCGGCGTCCAGGCGCTTGAAGAGCCCGAAGTCGAGGAACGCGACGCGTCCATCGGCGAGCAGCATGAAGTTGCCGGGGTGCGGGTCGCCGGAGAACTGGCGGTGGCGGTAGAGGCAGCCGAGGAAGAAGCGGAACACGATCTCGCCGATGCGGTCGCGCTGCTCCTGCGGGTAACCCTTGAGCTCCTCGAAGCCGGTCCCGCGCACGAGCTCGCTGACGAGCACGCGCTCGCGCGAGAGCGAGCTGATCACCTCGGGCACGACGATGAAGGGGTGCCCCGCGAAGATCCGCGCGAGCGAGCGCTGGTTCTGGGCCTCGAGCTCGTAGTCGAGCTCCTCGCCGATGCGGTCGCGGATCTCGTTGGCGATCGCCTTCACGTCGAGCTGGGGCGTCATGCGCTTGAGCAGGCGCATGATCATGTCCAGATTCTGCATGTCCGCGCGCACCGCGGCGGCGACACCCGGGTACTGGACCTTGACCGCGACCTCGCGCCCGCCTGTCCATCCCTGCGAGGGACTCTCGCGCAGCGTCGCGCGGTAGACCTGTCCGATCGAGGCCGCCGCGATCGGCTCCTCGTCGAAGCTCGCGAAGATCTCGCCGACGGGGGCTTCGAGGTCGTCTTCGATCACCTTGCGCATCTGCTTGAACGAGACCTTCGGCGCGGCGTCGCGCAGCTTGGCGAGCTCCTGCTGGAACTCCTCGCGGAACTCCTCGGGCACGAGCCCGACGTCGAGGAACGACATCACCTGGCCGAGCTTCATCGCGGCGCCCTTCATCGTGCCGAGCACGGCGACGATCTGCTTCGCGGTCTCGACCTGACGGCGCGCGAGTGCTTGCTGCCCGGCTTCCTCGCTGCGCGTGACGTTCGCCGCGCGCGTCCCGAACTGCTTCACCGCCTCCCCGGCGGCGAGGCGACCGACGGTCGCGGTGCGGCGCACTCTCGAGGTTGGGATCTTTTCGCGCGCCACTATTCGATCTTAAGCGCTGGCGGACGCAATCGGCCTTGGGTGGCCGATGAGCGAGCAGAGCAAGGACGCAGCGAGCGTGGCGTGCTAGGCACGCGAGCGGGCGATGACGCCGCTATGCGAAGCTCATCGGTCGGTCACCCAGGGTGCTGGATCTGGGAGCCCGGGACGATGTCGTCCGAGCCGTCGGGCCAGCGCACCCACGCCTTGTGGCCGCCGTCGTAGTCGCCGCAGAGCAGGATCAGCGTCGCGGGATCGCCCATGGCCGTGCACTTCTCGGTGCCCTCGGCGTCTAGGCCGCGCCAGATCCGGATGAAGGGGTTCTCGCTCCACTCCGCCGCGACCGTGGTGGGCTCGGCGTGGCCCGGCTCGATCACCGTATCGGGGGGCAGCTCCATGAGCGTCCCCATGATCGAGTCCTTCAGGTCGGTGTACGTCGTGTGACCGGGCGCGCGCACGCCGCCGACGGAGCCGCGGAAGAGCGTGTCGCCGGTGAAGACGACCCCTTCGCGGCCCGTGAAGCCGCCGGGCGCGATGCTCGTGCCTGCCCGCGTCTGCCCCCCGGGTTCGCCGACGAGAAACGAGAGCATCCCCGCGGTGTGGCCGGGCGTCAGCAGCGGGCGCACCTCGAGCGTCCCAAACCGCAGCGTCTCGCCGGGCTCGATCGTGCTCCACTTCCCCTGCTCCGCCGACTCCCCGCCGAGCTCGCGCTCGCGCGGATGGATCCGCGTCTCCAGTTTCGGCCAGCGCTTGCGCAGCGCGCCGACCTCGCTGACGTGGTCGAAGTGGTGGTGGGTGAGCAACACGTGCGTCGGCTTCAACCCGAGACTCTCCGCGGTCGCGATCAGCGGCTCGACGGGACCGCCGGCGTCGACGAAGAACGCTGGGCCGCCGAGGCCGTCGGCGACGAGGTAGGTGTTCGAGAGGAACTGCGGATGCAGCGATCGCTCGATGATCATGCGCGCCATCCTTGCACGAAGGGGGCTTCGGGGGGTGGACGCGACACAGATCGCGAGCCGCACGGCGCCTACCGCGCTGCGTCCTCGGCGTACACTCCGTCCCCATGGCCCTGATCCACACCTGCTATCGCATCACTGACATCGACCGCTCGGTCGCCTTCTACGAGGCGCTCGGCTTCCGGGAGGTCGGACGCATTCCGATCAAAGATGAGGCCGTCAACGTCTTCATGAGCCAGCCCGGCGACGGCGACATGCCGCGTTTGGAGCTGACCTACAACTTCGGCGTCGACTCCTATGAGCTCGGCACCACTGCCAAACTGGACCTATACAGGCCCGCGGGACTGCGCTATGCGTGCGCGAGGTCGCGGCGCTCGTGCTTGACAACGCCGAGGCGCGCACCGAGCGGAGCCAGCAGCGCGGCAAGCGTGCCTGCCGTTGGGTTGGTCTGACCGCGCTCGATCCGGGAAATCTCCGCTTGGTTGATGCCGGAGGCATCGGCGAGCTGCTTCTGCGTCAAGTGGCGCTCCTTGCGCAGTTCGCGGACCTCACGCGCCATAGCGAAGTGAGCGTTGAAGGCATCCCAGCGTGCGACGGCCTCCGGCCCTCCGGCCTTGGCCTTCTCCTCGACCTCGCGGATGTAGTCATCGAACTTGGTGGACATGACACCACTATTATGCAATAAGCCACATATTTTTCAAGACCTCCTCGCGCCACGCTGGACAGCCTTCCAACGCGCCAAGCGTTGCTTAGCCCGCTTGATCTCCGTGTTCTGCCGCTTGGCGCTCGGCTCTCTGCCCTTGTCATAGGCGGCGAGCAGGAGGACGACCTTCCTGCCGTGCGCGTGGCAGAGGACGCGCAGAAGGATGTCGCGGTGAGAAGCCTCCAGGTTCGCGGGGACCGGCAGGTTGCGCTCGCGCAGGATGGTTGCAGCGTCGTGGCGCACGCGGAACTCGAAGATGCCAGGCGCCCCTCGAACCCACTTGCCCCAGGATGAGCCACAGACCCCAATCCCTTCGTATGCCAGGACGTTACGCAGCGCCGCGGCGAGCGCCTGCTCCTTTACCTCGTCCAAGCCGCGTAGGAAGTCGAGCACCGGCTCGCGCCCGCCCTCTTCGTAGAACTCAAGTGTCCACGCCGGACCATCACCGCTCATCCCAACGCGACCTCCGACACCAAAGCCTTTCGAGCAATCAGACGTTCGCTCTGGAGGGTAGCTCGACACCGCGACAGTAGTCGTCCAGATCCGTAGACTCCAAGACGATCATGGCTCTGATCCACACCTGCTACCGCATCACCGACATCGACCGCTCGGTCGCCTTCTATGAAGCGCTCGGCTTCAAGGAGGTAGGACGCATCCCGATCCGCGACGAGGCCGTGAACGTCTTCATGAACCAGCCCGGCGACGGCGACATGCCGCGCTTGGAGCTGACCTACAACTTCGGCATCGATCGCTACGACCTCGGCAGCGGCTACGGCCACATCGCGATTACGAGCCCCGACCTCGACGCGACCCTCGCCAAGCTGGCCGAGCAGGGCATCGAGCCCGAGAAGCCGCCGTACTCGGTGCGCGAGGGTGGCTCGCGGCTGTGTTTCGTCAGGGACCCCGATGGGTACCGCATCGAGATTTTGGAGATGGGCTGAATCCCCAGCAATACAGCCTGATTCTTATGCTTTGTGCAATAGCTGCCTTGTCAAAGCTGGCGCCGGTGCAGGCGCTCCCCAGTAGCTACCGCGCGTAGATCGCGGGACGGTAGCGCGGCTCCGGGATCGGCTTGCCTGCCTCGCGCGCCGCGAAGAGCCAGGTGTCCTTGGCGCGCTCGACCTCCGCTAGGGCCTCCTCGGGAGTTGCACCGAGAGCGGAGCAGGCCTCCAGATCGGGGATGTCGGCGACATAGGCCCCGTCCTCATCGCTGTAGAAGACGTTGATGTGATAATCGCTCATGGCCGATCTTCCAGCCTCAGATCGTAGCGCTCGACCAGCCTCATCAGCTGGCGAACTTGGTAAGGCTTGGCCTGCCCACGGACCGATTGGAGATTGATGAGCTGGGGAATGTCCGGATGCGCGAAGACGTGGTGGCTCCCGCTGACGCGCCGCAATTCGAAGCCGAGCGCCCCGGCGAGGCTGCACAGGTCGTCGAAGGCCGCGTTAGCCACCGTCCCGCGCGCCAAGCGGACAAGGAGCTTTCGCTCATCCATGCGAGCACCGTAGTCATCGCTTGGGATGGGACGCTCGCCCCGCGTGCGCCGACACGCGGTAGATCGCAAGCGATGGGTCTACTTAAGTTCAATAACTCGATCGATATCGCGTGGAGATCGTCGAGCAGCCGGAGCACATGGGTCGTGCCCCGGTCTGCCGAACTGGATTCGAGACCTGATGATTCGAGTAGTAGGGGTCAGGCTTCAACGTACGTCAACCGAGGGGGAGCCATGAGTGAGCAGAACGTCGAGTGGGTCAAGGGCACGTGATCGCTAAGAACCGCCTGACGCAGTATGTGGGCCCTGCGTCCGCCTACGGCGCGGTCCTGAAGTCCATCGACAAAGACATCGGCGCGCTTCTCGACTCCCACCCCGAGAAGTTTACGTTCGCCGACCTTGACGACGGGATCGTCAACATCAGAGATTTTCAGACGACCGGCGTCGTGGCATTTGCTCGTGGCTGCCCGTTCTACAGGCTGGACTCAGGGCGGCTTGACGTGATGGGCCAGCGCATCCAGGTCAACGCTCCCTACCTCGAGCAGTGTGTCGAGGCGATGCAGGCGCTCGTCGACAAGTTGTAGCCCTCGCACAACCACACGAGCGCCTCCCGGCATTCGGCGATCCGGGGCCGTCGCTTCGCGATCGATCTCACGGCTCGGCAGGGCCTCACGAGTCCCCGCGTACGAGTTGCATCGAGTTCGGCATCTTGATGGGTAGATGATTATTGAGATCCCCGGGGTGAGCTGAATGCTGCAGACGAACAAGGAGCTTGCGCTCATCCAGACGAACACCAACGCTTGTGCTACATTGTGACGCACATGGCCGCGACGCACCCGAGCTCCAAACCGGCGACCAAGACGGTCGGGGTCCGTGAGCTGCGCCAGAATCTGAGCCGCTACCTAGAGCGGGTCAAGGACGGGGAGACGCTCACCGTGACCGAGCGAGGACGGGAGGTCGCGCGACTCGTACCCTCGCACCCGAACGTCGATCCCTATTACCTGAAACTCGCGGAGAAGTACGGCGCGACGATTCCGAAGGGCAATCTGGTGGAGGCCATCGAGCGTTTGGACGCCGAAGGTCGCCTTGGAGCCGGCGCGCCGGCAGGGACCACGGATGCCTTCCTGGCCGAGAGCCGTCGCGAGCACTTCTGAGCGCGGTGAGCGTCGTCTATGTCGACACGAGCGTGCTTGGCCGTGTTCTCGTAGGCGAGGCCGACAAGCCGGCCATCAAGAAAAGCCTCGACAGCTTCGACCAAGTTGTCTCCAGCCGTCTGCTGCGCGTGGAGTTACGACGACTCGGACTACTCCGCGACCTACTGGACGCCGCCGGTGAATTACTGAGCGAAGTCGCCTTGATCTCGCCCGACGACACACTTCTCACCACAGCCGAGACAATCCCACCAGCGACGGTTCGTACACTCGATGCCATCCACCTCACCACCGCCGTCAAACTGGCAAAGGCGGACGAGTTGGACGCCGTGATGACCTACGACAAGCAGCTCGCCGCGGGCGCGCGAGAGCACGGCCTCACCGTGCTCTCCCCCAGCTGAAACCTCAAGCGGCGGCGGCGACCCGCTGCTCCTGCACGCCGTCGAGCAGCAGCCAATTCCCCTCCAGCGCGGCCTGTGCGCTCGCAAGCATCCGCTTGCCCACGGCCTCGGCCTCGGCGGCATCCTCGGGCATCAACTCCGCGATCAGCTCGCGGGCCTGGCGGGCATGCTCGATGTCGAGCGTCGCGTGCAGCTTAAAGTACGCCGCTCCGGGGGAGTCGGCGGGGATGTTGTAGTGGGTCGCGAGCCCGTCGAGCTTGGTAGTGGAGATCGCGGGCTGGCTGGCCTCGACGGTGTAGAGCACCGCAAGAGTCTCGAGCAGGTCCTCCCCGGCGGTCCAGGACTGCGCGCACGCGCGGGTCTGCGCCAGCGGCTCGTGAACACCGGTGACCTCGCCGTCGACGGCGCGCGCGAAGTCGTCCCACAGCTCGACGTGCGCGGCCTCCTCGGCGGCGTGACGCTCTAGCTCGGCGCGCCGCGCGGGATCGGCCTGCGCGACGGCCGCGCGCGACGCGTCGGCCAGCGCGAGGACCGCGTGGCGGTACTCACCGGCGTACAGCGCCAGCTCCCGCGCCTGCAGCTCACCGACGCTCCAGCGCTGGTAGAAGGGGTGCTCGAGCACGTTCCTGCGCTCGCGGGCGGCATCGAGTGCGGCGAAAATGTCCATCGTGGTCCCCTTTTGATCGGCGGTCGTCGTGCGCGCACCATCGTACGCGCGGGGCCGGTCGCACGCGGCACGGACGCCGGGCACGGCGCCTGTGGCACGCAGCGCGCGCTAGGCTGCGGTCGAGAGCGATGGCGGACACGGGCAAGATCGCCAAGAACCTCGAGCGCTTCGCGCAGGCGGTCGCGGCGCACGACCGCGAGAACCCAACCCACAGCGCGCACGGGATCGGCCTCGCGCACTTCGACATGGAGCGCCTCGGGTTCGAGGAGGGCGAGGAGATCCTGCCCGGCATCACGATCCACGCCGACAGCGGCGTCACCGGCAACTTCCGCGTGCTCTGCGACGGCCAGCACGACGAGGGCCGCGAGGAGTCCGAGGAGGAAGTCGTCGAGGCGATCTCGACGCAGGCCATCCCGGTATCCGCTCCCGCCGCGCCGCGCTTCCGGCCGTTCGGCGAGTAGCCGCCGTCACCCGGCCACCCTACGGCCGTGCGACGAGTAGCCGCCGCCCGCGGAGCGCGGCTTCCGCGCGTTCGGCGAATACGCGCTACGTCTCTGGCCCGGTGAGGGCCTCGAACCGTTCCTCGACGAGGCGTGCGAGGAGGGGCTCGAGGTCGATGTCGAGGTGCTCGACGAGTCGCTGGCCGACCACCCGCAGCTCGTTGTCGTCGAGGCGACCCACGGCCCTCGGTAGAATCGCGGACGCGTGTACGCGGACGAGGGCATTGAGGTCAATCGCCATCTCCTTCGACAGTCCGTACTTCGTGGGTCGCGCCGGAAGGTGGAACAACGAGGGCTCGCGCTGGTCGCGGATGCTCGCCTGCTGGACGTCGGAGAGCGTCTCCAGGCGCACCATGCGTAGCGCGACGATCTCGCGCAGCGCGCGGCGCGGCCGGTCTTGCAATAGAAGCACGGGGCGTAGCTTGCCCTTGACTAGGAACGTCTGCTCTGCATCGAGCCCCTGCTGGCGGACTTGCTGGGCCAGCTCCCGAGCGTCGGCGATCTCGCCCACCGGATGCCCGTCGCCCAGCCACAGGCGAAAGGGCGCCTCGGGAACGTAGGGCGTAATCGCCCAGACGATCGCGCCGCGCAAACCGGGCAGCGGCTGATCGACCATCAGGCCAATGCGCGGTCGAGCGATTCCAGATCGAGGTCGGGCTCGTCGGCCCCCCGCTCGCCGAGGTCGTGTGCAGCGAGCGCGGTATCGGTGAGGTGCAACTCGTAGGGCTCTCGCGCAGCGAAGATACGCCGGTAGCGCTCGAAGAGATTGAAGTCGTCGGGATGCAGGATGACTGCCTTGAGGCGACTTTCGGCGTACTTGCTCACGACGATCGCCTCACCGACCTGCGGCTCGGGAAAGCGTGTCTCGTTGGCAGATACTTGTCTCGTGCGCATCGATCACTCCAGTTCGTCCATCTTATCGACGGTTCGTACGACTCACTATAGAGCCTGACGACTACGGAGACCGACGCGACGCGCTTCAGCCCGCGACAAACGGCGCGCCCGCGCCTCAGCGCGCGACGAGCGGCGCGGGCACGCCGGCGCGGGCGACGATCTGCGCGACGAGCGCCTCGATCGTGGGGCACGCGAGGCCGTGACGCGCGGCGGCGCGCAGGACGGCACCGGGGATCGCATCCAGCTCGGGCGGGCGCCCCGCGGCGATGTCGCGCTGCATCGAGCTCCCGAGCGTGGCGTGCGCGTCGCGCAGTTCGCCGAGCGGATCGCTCGCGTCGATGCGCGCGCCCTCGGCGTTCGCGACGGCGCAGCCCTCGTCGATCGCGCCGACGAGCGCGGCGCGCAGCGCGGGCGTGTCGCGGATCTCGCCGAGCAGCTTGTCGAACGCGCTCGTGGTGCACGCGAGCGCGTTGAGGCGCACGAGCTTCGACCACAGCACCTGCGGCTCGGACTCGCACACGCGCGCGGGAATCCCCGCCGCCTCCAGACGCGCCGCAAGCGCTTCCATGCGGGGGCGGGCGGCGGCGAAGCGCGAGGCCATGTCGATCCGCAGAAACGGGCTCGTGTGCACGACGACGCCGGGCCGCGGCCGGTCCGCCTCGACGCGGATCGTGCCCGCGACGACGGCTTCCTCCCCGAAGCGCGCGCGCAGCAGCGCGAGGTGGTCGAGTCCGTTGAGCAGCGGCAGCACGAGCGCGGGCGCCGGGGCCGACACAGAGGCCGGGGCGGAGGCCGGGGCGGAGGCCGGGGCGGAGGCTCCCGCGGACGCCGGCACCGGTGTGAATGCGACACGCGCGAGCGCCTGCTCGAGCCCGGTGGCCTTGGTCGCGACGACCAGCGCGTCGACGGGCTCCTCGAGCTGCGCGACGGCCCGGGGGTGCGCGAGGAAGTCGCCGAGCCGGACCGAGCTCACGCGCAGGCCGTGCGCGGAGATCAGCCGCGCGGTCTCCGCGCGCGCGACCACGACGACGGGCTCCCCCGCGCGATCGAGCGCGCCGGCCACCAGCCCACCGACGCCCCCCGGCCCGAGCACCGCGATCGTCATCGCGGCTCGCCCACCTCGCCCGGCGGCGGGTCGACGAGCACGCCGGGGTTCATGATCCCGGCGGGATCGACGGCGGCCTTCGCGCCGCGCAGCGCGGCGGCGAACACGTCGGGACGCTGGCGGTCGTACCAGGGTCGGTGGTCGCGCCCGACGGCGTGGTGGTGGGTGATCGTGGCGCCCTCGCGCAGGATCGCGTCGGAAACGGCGCGCTTGACGGCGTCCCATTGCTCGATCTCCTCGCCGCGGCGAGCGCGCGCGAGCACGGTGAAGTAGGGCGCGACGCCGTCGGGGTAGATGTGGGTGAAGCGGCACATGACACGTCCGTGCGTCGCGCCGACCTCGCGCAGCGCGTCCTCGGCGGCGGCGCGCACGCGCTCGTGGAACACGGGAAAGCGCTCCCAGGTGATCGCGGTCTCGAACGTCTCGCTGATGACGCCCATCGCGACGAGGACGTCACGCAGGTAGGGAGCACGCAGGAACGCTTCGCGCCACGAGCCGACCGCGCCGCCGCTACCACCGCCCTCGCCGCCCTCGCCGAGCTCGCCGCCATGCTCGCGGCACACCTCGAGGGCGCGCGCGAGCGCGGCGTCGACGGGGTGGTCGCTGGACTCGAAGCCGAGCACGAGTAGCGCGTGCGAGCCGTCGCCGGCGAGCGTGAGGCGCGCCTCGTGGGGATCGATGAGGCGGCAGTTGGCGGGGTTCAGCCCGGACTGCGCGAGCGCGCGCACGCACTCGGCGCCGCGCGCGAAGCTCGCGAAGCGGACGCCCGCGGACGCGCGCTGCGCGGGGCGCGGCTGCACCCGCATCCAAGCCTCGACGATCACCCCGAGCGTGCCCTCGGAGCCTGCGAGCATCCGGTCCGGGCTGACCCCCGCACCCGAGCCGGGCAGGCGTCGCGACTCCCACACTCCCGCCGGCGTCACCGCGCGGACGGACTCGACGAAGTCCTCGATGTGTGTCCAGACGGTCGCGAAGTGACCCGCGGCGCGCGTCGCGATCCAACCGCCGAGCGTGGAGAGCTCAAAGGACTGCGGGAAGTGGCGCAGCGTGAGCCCGTGCGCGCTCAGTTGCCGCTCGAGACTGGGACCGGTCGTCCCGGCCTGAATCCGCGCGGAGCGCGAAACGGAGTCGACCTCGAGCACGCGATCGAGTCCGCGCAGGTCGATGCTGATCGCGCCGTTGTAGTGGGAATCGACCGACGGCTGCACCCCACCGACGACGCTCGTGCCGCCCCCGTAGGGGATCGCGGCGACGCGCGCCGCGGCGCACCACGCGAGCAGCGCTTCGATCTCGTGCTCCTCGCGCGGCGCGGCGACGAAGTCGGGGGGCGCATCGAAGCGTCCGCGAAAGCCGCGCACGACATCCGCGTAGGACTTCCCGTACGCGTGTGACGCGCGCGCGTACGCGTCGGCGGCGCAGATCGCGGCGAGCTCGGCCGGCGGCGCGATCCGCGGCGGCGCGAGCGCGAGCGCGTCGAGGGGCACCGGGTCCTCGATCTCGATCTCGCCCAGCTCCAGGTGCTGCGCGAGCCACGCGGCGGCCGCGCGCACCTCCGCCGGCGCGAGCTGCTCGTCCTCATAGCCCCAGCCCCAGTGCTTGCGTCGGCGCGCCGCCATCGAGCGCCGAGTGTATTGCGCGGACCCCGCGCGACATCCCGCCCGCAGGGCCCACGACTTCGCGGGCGACAGCGCCGTTACGCCGTTTGGCGAGTGGCCCACTAGCCTTGTCGTTACGAGATGGCCGCCGAACCCGAGCCCACCGACGCGCAGGAACCGCCGACCGTCGAGCGGTCCGGCGAACACGCCGAGATCCTCGCGCGCGGACCGTGGCCGTTGGAGCGGGTCGCAGCCCGCTGGAGCGCGACCCAATTCGAGCCCGCCTCCGAGCAGATCGCGGCCGCGGACGCCGCGATCGCCGCGCTGCGCGAGCGTGGCTCCCCCAGTCACGACGGCGTCGCCGCGCGCCTCGCCGGCTTTCGCGAGCACGACGGCGGCATCGAGATCGAGCTGCAGCCGCTGCGCTGGGCGCTGCGACTGCTCCCCGGCGACGCCTGCGGCAGCGTCGCCGCGCTGTGCGTCACGCGCGCCGCCGACGGGCGCTGGCTCGCGGGGCGCCGCGCACCGTGGCTCGCCTCGTGGGCCGGTCGCTGGGCGCTCGGCGCGGGTGGCGCCGTCGACCTCCACGAGAACCCCGCCGAGACGCTCGTGCGCGAGCTGCGCGAGGAGTGGTCGGTCACGCCCGCGCGCGTGCGCGCCGAGGCGCTGATCCGCCTGCCGCAGCAGCTCGTGATGTTCGTTGGCCAGGCCTGGCTGGCCGACGGCGCCGAGGTCGTGCCCGACCACGAGCACGACGCCTTCGCGTGGTGGCCCGCCGCGATCGACGACTGGCCGCCCGAGGCGAGCGACGGACTGCGCCGCATGGCGCGCTGGCTCGCGGAGTGAGTCCGCCGACCGGCGCCGCGACCCCACCGGCGCGCGGAGCGACCCAAACACCCCGCGACGCGACCCCACCGATGCGCGGAGCGCCGCATGAGAATGTCTTCACGCGTCTGAAGTGGGTGTCGTTCACCCACTCCTGCATCTACACCGCGCTGCTCGTCTGCGCGTTCGCGATCGGCAAGCCCCAGCCCGCGACGTTCGTGCTCGGTCTCACCCACGGGCTGCTCTGGATCGCGATGTCACTCACCTGCATCGTCTGTGTCCGACTACGAATCGTCCCGCTGCGCCTCGCCACCGCGGTCGCCGTGCTCGGCGGGATCGGGCCGTTCTTCGGCAGCTACGAGTTCATCCGCGAGCAGCGCCGGCGCGAGCAGGCCGTCAAACCCTGTGAAGGCCAGGTGAAAGCGCCCGAGCGCGATGCGGTCCGCCCACCCGCCGCGCTAGAGTGAGACCAGATGGCGACTAGCACGGCGACTGGGCAGACAATCGACGTCGTCACCCCCGCCGCGGGCGAGTCCGTCACCGAGGGCACGATCCTCGAATGGCGCGTCCAGGCCGGCGACTTCATCAAGCGCGACGACACGATCGTCGAGATCTCGACCGACAAGGTCGACGTCGAGCTGCCCGCCCCCGCGAGCGGCATCGTCAGCGAGCTGCTCGTGCAGGAGGGCGACACCGTCACCGTCGGGCAGGTCATCGCGCGAATCGCGCTGCAGGACGAGGACACCAACGGCTCGGCCGCCCCCACCGCGACATCCGGCGATGACGACGCCGCGCGGGGCACCGCGCAGGACGCCGACGCCGACGCCAGTAGCGGGGGCGCGCCCGGCACGATCCCCGACGGCATGCGCGTCTCCCCCGTCGCCGCGCGCGCCGCGGCCGCGGAGGGCGTCGATCTCGCGCGCGTCTCCGGCAGCGGTCCCGCGGGCCGCATCGTCAAGGCCGACGTGCTCGCCGCCGGCAATGGCGGTCCCGCAGCGACCGGAGCAACGGCTGCGGCGGGCGCAACAGGGGCGAGCGCCGCCACGGCGGCGGCCGGCGCGGCGGCGGCCGGCGCGCCCCCGACGGGCGCAGGCGCGGACGACGGCGCCGCCGCCGAGGCCGCGGGCGCCGAGCTGATGAAGGGCGGCGCGGCGGCGCTCGCGCGCTACATGGACCAGTCGCTCGCGATCCCGACCGCGACGAGCTTTCGCACGCTCACCGTCACCGCGCTCGACGCGCGCCGCCGCGAGCTGAAGGCCGGCGAGCGCAAGGTCTCTTTCACCCACCTGATCGCCTACGCGATCGCGCGCGCCGCCGCCGACATGCCGGTGATGGCCGAGCACTTCGCCGCGATCGATGGCCGCCCGCACCGCGTGCGCGACGGCCAGGTCAACCTCGGCCTCGCGGTCGACGTCGAGAAGAAGGACGGCAGCCGCACGCTGATGGTGCCCGTGATCCGCAATGCCGCGAACCTGCCGTTCGCGCGCTTCCTTGCGGCCTACGACGCGCTCGTCGAGAAGGCGCGCACGAACTCGCTCACGGCCGACGACCTCACCGGCGCCAACATCACGCTCACCAACCCCGGCGGCCTCGGCACGATCGCCTCGGTCCCGCGTCTGATGAGCGGGCAGGGCACGATCGTCGCGACCGGCGCGATCGGCTACCCCGTCGGCCTCGCCAACATCGGCGCGATGATCGGCGCGGAGAAGGTCATGACGATGACCTCGACCTACGACCACCGCGTGATCCAGGGCGCCGAGTCCGGTCGCTTCCTCGCGCGCATCGAGGAATATCTGCAGGGCGAGCGCGGCTTCTACGACGGCGTCTTCGCCTCGCTCGGCGTCGAGCTCGGGCCCGCGCCCGCGCCCCCCGCTCCGGCTGCGGCCGCCGCCGCGGCGGCCAGCGCGGCCGACGGCGCCTCCAAGCAGCGCGGCGCGCCCGACGAAGAGCTGCTGCAGGCCGTCCAAGCCGCGACGGCGCTGCTGAAGGCGTTTCGCACCCACGGCCACCTCGCCGCGCGCCTGGATCCGCTCGGCACCGAGCCCGAGGGCGACCCCGCGCTGGATCCCGAGCCGCTGGGCCTGACCCCCGAGCTGATGGCCCAGATTCCCGCCAAGATCCTGCGCATGGGGGTGCCCGGGGCGACGCTTGCCGACGCCCTGCCGCACCTGCGCGAGACCTACTGCGGCACGATCGCCTACGAGATCGAGCACATCTCCTCGCACCGCCAGCGCGTGTGGCTGCGGGAGAAGATCGAGTCCGGCGCCTTCCGCCTGCCACTGACCAGCGACGAGCAGCAGACGCTGCTCAAGCGCCTCGTCGAGGTCGACGCGCTCGAGCGCTTTATGCACAAGGCGTACCTCGGCCAGCACCAGTTCTCAATCGAGGGCCTCGACATGACCGTCCCGATGCTCGACGAGCTGATCCAGCTCGCCGCGGCGCACGGCGGCAAGGAGGTCGTGATCGGAATGGCCCACCGCGGCCGCCTGAACGTCCTCGCGCACAACCTCGGTCGCGCCTACGACACGATCTTCGCGGAGTTCGAGGGCGCCTCGACGCTCGAGGCCGTCACCACGATCCCCCAGGGCGGCACCGGCGACGTCAAGTACCACCACGGCGCCCACGGCTCCTACGAGCTGCCCAGCGGCGAGACGATCCAGGTCAATCTCGAGTCCAACCCGAGCCACCTCGAGTACGTCTCCGCCGTCGTCGAGGGCGCCACGCGCGCCGCGCAGACCACCCGCCAGGGACCCCACGCCCACCAGGACACCGATGCGGCGGTGCCGATCGCGATCCACGGCGACGCCGCGTTCCCCGCGCAGGGCGTCGTCGCCGAGACGCTCAACCTGCAGGCGCTCGACGGCTACAAGGTCGGCGGCACGGTGCACCTGATCACCAACAACCAGGTCGGCTTCACGACCGACCCCGACGACGCGCGCTCCACACGCTGGGCTTCGGATCTCGCGAAGGGCTTCGACGTGCCGATCATCCACGTCAACGCCGACGACGTGCCGGCCTGCATGAGCGCGGTACGCCTCGCATTCGCGTTCCGCAAGGAATTCGGCCACGACGTGCTGATCGACTTGATCGGCTATCGCCGCTTCGGGCACAACGAGTCCGACGAGCCGGCCTACACGCAGCCGGAGATGTACGCGAAGATCAAGGGTCACAAGCGCGTCTCTGAACTGTGGGCAGAGCGCTTGATCGCCGATGGCGTCGTCTCCAAGGAGCAGGTCGACCAGCTCGCGCAGGGCGTCTGGGACAACCTCACCACGTTGCACCAGCGCCTGAAGAGCAGGATCGCCGCGGCCGCCGAGCACGGCGACGGCGGCACCGGCGAATACCAACTCGATCGCTCGCCGAGCCCCGAAGTCCAGACCGCGGTGCCCGCGGAGCGCCTGCGCGAGCTCGGGCGCGAGCTGCTGCGCGTGCCCGAGGGCTTCACCGTGCATCCGAAGCTCGTCAAACAGCTCGAGCGCCGGCGCGCCGCGCTGGAGGAGCCGAGCGGCGGCCCCGGCACGAGCCCCGATCCCGGTCTCGGCGCGACAGGCGCCGCCGGCGCCCCCGGCGGCGAGCCCGCGCGCCTGGACTGGGCGCACGGCGAGGCGCTCGCGTTCGCGTCGCTGCTCACCGAGGGCACCCCGATCCGCCTCACCGGCCAGGACACCGAGCGCGGCACGTTCAGCCAGCGCCACATGGTCCTGCACGATGCGAAGACCGGGCAGACGGTCTGCCCGATCCAGAGTCTGCCGGAGGCGCTCGCGCCGTTCGAGCTGCACAACAGCCCGCTGTCGGAGCTCGCCTGCATGGGCTTCGAGTACGGCTACAGCCAGGAGGCGCCCGAGACGCTCGTGCTGTGGGAGGCGCAGTTCGGCGACTTCGTCAACTCCGCGCAGGTGATCGTCGACCAGTTCATCGTCTCCGGCCTCGCGAAGTGGGGGCAGACCTCGCGTCTGACGCTGCTGCTGCCGCACGGCTACGAGGGCTCCGGCCCCGAGCACTCCTCGGCGCGCCTGGAGCGCTTCCTCGCGCAGGCCGCGGAGGGCAACATCCGCGTCGCCAACCTCACCACGCCCGCGCAGTACTTCCACCTGCTGCGCCGCCAAGCCTTGATCGCCAAGCAGCGCCCGCTCGTGATCATGACCCCGAAGTCGCTGCTACGCCTGCCGCAGGCCGGCAGCGAGATCGCGGACCTCGCCGAGGACAGCCGCTTTCACCCCGTGCTCCCCGAGCCCGGCGTACAGGACGAGCTGGTCACGCGCCTGGTGCTCTGCACCGGCAAGATCTACTACGACCTCGTCGGCCACCCCGACCGCCAGGACAACCCCGGCGTCGCGGTCGGGCGCGTCGAGCTCCTCTACCCCTTCCCCGAGCAGTCGATCCGCGAGCTGATCGCGCGCTACCCCAACCTGCACGAGGTCGTCTGGGCCCAGGAAGAGCCGCGCAACATGGGCGCCCGCGCGCACATGTTCCCGCGCCTGATGCAGATCCTGCCCGAGGAGATCCACTTCGGCTACATCGGGCGCCCCGAGCGCGCGAGCCCCGGCGAGGGCTATCCCGCGGCGCACATCGCCGAACAGAGCCGCATCGTGCGCACCGCGCTCGACCTCACGCTCGACACCTCGCAATACCCCCGCAAGACGCCGGGGGAGCGCTGAACGAATGCTCTGGCGAGGCTGCATGACCCGCAAGCACCACGAGGGACGCTGAGCGGATGCTCTGGCGGCGGTTCATGAACATCCTGCGCCAGCGCCGCCGCAAGCGGCGCATGCGCGGATAGCCTCGAGCGCGATGAAGCTCGCGAACATCCACGAGAGCCCCGCTCGCGAGGTCGTCAACGGTCACCTACGGGGCGCCTGGCGCGACCTCGGGCGCGAGGCGGGCACGCGCACGGTGGGGCTGCGCCGCATCGAGGTGACACCTGAGCACTTCTCGACGCCGGCGCACGAGCACGGCGCCGACGAGGAGATCTTCTTCGTGCTCGCCGGCGAGGGCCTGCTATGGCAGGAGGGCAAGACCTACGCGGTCGCGCGCGAGGACTGCATCGTGCACAAGCCACGCCGCGGCGCGCACACGCTGCGCGCCGGCGCGGCGGGCCTCGACGTGCTCGTGTTCGGCCAGCGCCGCGACCCCGCGTTGACCGCGCTGCCGCGCGCCGGCGTCGCGTGGTCGTTCCCGCGCTGGGTCGAGCTCGCCGGCGGCGACTCGCCGTTCACGCGCGAGGCCGCTGCCGGGGCGCCCGAGTGCCCGCCACCCGAGCCCGAGCGTCCGCGCCATGTTGTCGCGCTCGCCGACGCGCCCGCGATCCTCGACGGCCGCGTGCGCCGTCTCGGCCAGGCCGCCGGCGCCTCCGCGACGGGGCTCAACCACGTCGTGCTTGCGCCCGGTGCGCAGGGTGCGCCCGTGCACTGCCACTCCGTCGAGGAGGAGCTGTTCGTCGTGCTCGACGGCAGCGGCACGCTCGAGCTATGGGGGCGCGGCGCCGAGCGGCCCGAGGAGCATCCGCTGCGCGCCGGCGACGTCGTCTCGCGACCCGCCGGAACCGGCGTCGCGCACGCGCTGCGCCCCGACGCGCAGGGGATCACCTACCTCGCGTACGGCACGCGCGAGCTGCACGACATGTGCTTCTACCCGCAGTCCGGGCGCGTCTCGCTGCGCGGCCTCGGCATCGCCCTGCGCTCGCCTGAGATCGAGTATCTGCCGGAGCTGTGAGCGCACTCGCGAGCGCGACCTCGATCGCCGTCCGACCTCCACCAACCGCAAGAACCGGGCGGCGCGGGAAGCCTACTCCCCCCGCCAGACCGGCTCGCGCTTCTCCTTGAACGCGCTCGCGCCCTCCTTGGCGTCCGCGGAGGAGAACACCGGCCCCGAGATCGCGCCCTGCTTCTCCCACATCTCGGCGGTCGACCAGTCGAACTGCTCCTGCAGGATGCGCTTGGACGCGGCGAGCGCGAGCGGCCCGTTCTTGGCGACCGCCGCCGCCAGGTCGAGCGCGACCTCGACGGCGGCGCCGGGATCGGCCAGGCGATTGACGACGCCAAACTCGTGGAAGCGCTCCGCGGGCAGCAGCTCGCCGGTGAGCGCGAGCTCCATCACCGCGTGGTAGGGCATCCGCCGCGGCAGGCGCAGCAGCGCGCCGCCGGCCGCGACCAGCGAGCGCTTGGCCTCGGGGATGCCCAGCTTCGCGCCGCGCGCCGCGACGATCAGGTCGCACGCGAGCGCGATCTCCATGCCGCCCGCGACCGCGAAGCCCTCGATCGCGGCGATCAGCGGCTTGCGCGCGGAGCGCTGCGCGATGCCCGCGAAGCCGCGGTCCCCGAACCACGGCGATTCGCCGCGCACGAACGCGCCGAGGTCCATACCCGCGCAGAAGAATCCGCCGGCGCCCGTGAGGATGCCGACCGCGAGAGTGTCGTCGGAGTCGAGCTCGTCCAGCGCGCCGGCCACCCCCGCGGCCAGCGCGCCGTTGACCGCGTTGCGCACCTCGGGCCGGTTGAGCGTAATCAGCAGCACGTTGCCGCGACGCTCGCGAAGTACGACCTCTGCGCTCTCCGGCGCCTGCATACTCATAGCGGCATCCTATGACGGCGGGCTGCAAAGCGGCGTCATCGTCGCCTGCCGGCCGATGGGAAGAGATGCGACATTCATTTTTTAGAGTTCCTTACGCTGACGAAAATTTACAGCTTGTAAAGAACACCAAAAAACATATCCCCCATTCCCAAGCGCCCCAAACAAATCCCCCATTCCCAAGCGCCCCAAACTATATGCGCCTCTCTGGAGTTCCTTACACCGCGGAATCTTTACACCCTGCATAAAACACGAAAAAGACATATCTAACACCTGGTGCCCTGCCCGCAAACAGCCATAGCGGCCGCCGGCACCCGCAAACAGCCCAAGCTCCGGCCCGCGCCCGCCCCGCGGACCGCGCGGCTTCGGCGCGTGCGCCTACGCCGCGAATAGCCGCAGCTCGGGCTCGCGTTCGCCGCGCAGCACCGCGAGGTCGACCTCGACGCAGTCAATGCCGCGCGCCTGCGCGAGCACGCGCGCCTGCGGCTTGATCCGCTGCGCCGCGAGCACACCGCGGCAGGCGCCGAGCGCGGGGTCGAGGCGAATGCGCTCCAGGTAGCGAGTGAGCTGCTCGACGGCATCGATCGTCGCGATGCGCTTGATCTCGACCGCGATCCACTCGTCCTCGTGGTCCTTGCACATCAGGTCGACGGGGCCGATGTCGGTCGGCCACTCCCGCCGCACCAGCCGGAAGCCCTCGCCGCACCAACCCGGTGCGTCCGCGAGCAGCTCCTGCAGTTCGCGCTCCAAGCCCTCCTTCTCCAGCGAGACGAGCGTGTCGAGCTCGTGCTCGATGTCCGCGATCACCTCATGCAGGGTGATCTCGACGCGATCTTCCTCGCGCTGCTTTCGCACGACGAGGCCAATCAGCTCGCCATCGGCGCCCAGCTCCTCCTCGAGCACCGTCGGCGGCGTCATCCAGTTCAGCGGCTTGACGTTCGGACCGCCGCCGTCGGCCCACACCATGAACGTGCCGTCGGCCTTCAGCATCAGCAGCCGCACGGCCTCCGGCAGCACCGTCGTCAGACGGCCGATATAGGAGACCTCACAGCGGGCGACCATCAGGCGCATCCGGGGAAGGTAGCCGGTGCGCCGGATCGACCAGCGCTCGATCGACCGCCGCTGGATCGACCGCCGCCGGAGCGACGACTACCTCAGCGCCAGGCTCACCCTCGGCGCCTTCCCCATTCAGCGACTCGCGAAATTCGCGCATCCCCTTGCCCGCCGCCCGCGCGAGCTCCGGCAGGCGCTTCGGTCCCAGCACGACGAGCGCGACCGCCGCGAGGAAGATCAGGTGTACGGGGTTCTCGATTCCCATGCGAGCTTCCTTCTTCTCTACAGCCAGATCGGATCACCTCCAGGCTAGCGCGCCAGGAGCGCCTACCCGCTCTTGCGTACGGCGGCGCCTGGCACGCGCGAGCCGCGAACGTCAGCCGCGCCACACGACGGCGCCAGCGCGGAGTGCCCGCCGAAGCCGGCCGACGCGCGCCGTACCCTGCACGCGTGGCGCAGGAAATGTCGGCCCGGGCGCCCGGGCGTCCCTACCCCCCGCAGGCGGCCCCCGAGGCGTTCTGGCCGGCGCAGGTGACGGTGCTCGCGGCGATCGCGCTGCAACTGCTGCTGCCGGCACGCCTGAGCGCGGGGCCAAAGTGGTTGCTGCCGGGCCTCGAGGGCCTTCTGCTCGTGGGCCTCTCGCTCGCCACCCCGCGCCAGCTCGAGCACGAGCACACGGTGCGACGCCGCGCGGCGCTCACGATCACGGCGATCGTGAGCCTCGCGAACGTCTACTCGCTGGTCGCGCTGACGCACTTCCTGCTGCACCACAACGTCGAGAAGGGCCGCGAGCTGATCACCTCGGGCGTGCTGATCTGGCTCACGAACTTCCTGATCTTCGCGCTGTGGTACTGGGAGCTCGACCGCGGCGGCCCCGGCCGCCGCGCCGCGGGCCACGACGGCGCGCCGGACTTCCTGTTCCCGCAGATGGCCGACGACCGCATCGAGCCGCTGCAGTGGCGGCCGCGGTTCATCGATTATCTGTACGTCTCGCTGACGAACGCGACCGCGTTCTCGCCGACCGACACGATGCCGCTCACACCGACCGCGAAGAGCGTGATGGGCATCCAGTCGCTGGTCTCGCTCGTGACGATCGGCCTGATCGTCTCGCGCGCGGTGAACATCCTCTGAGCGAGGGCCGGCCGCAGCAGGCGGGGCCGGGCGATGGGCAAGCGGCGGGCGAGGATCGCGTTCAGGAGACGGCTGAGGAGACCCGCGGCTCCATCGCGAGGGCCTGCGCGATCAGCTCGTCGATCTCGCCGCGCGCACCGAGGCTGCGCGCGCGGTCGAGCGCCTGCAGCGTCCCCTCGCGATCGTCGAGCCGCAGGCGCAGGCGGCCGAGCCGCTCCCACGCGCCGGCGTCGGCAGGTCCGCGCTCGGCGGCGCGCTGCGCGGCTTCGGCGGCGAGGTCGATGGCGCCGATGTCTTCGTAGATGCGCGCGGCGAAGCGATGGGCGGCGGGGCGGGCGCCGTCGACGCGCGCCCAGTCGCGCACGGAGCGCGCGGCGGCCTCGAGGTTGCCGCCCTGCCAGAAGGCGAGCGTCATCAGGCGCAGCACGGCGACGTTGCGCGGCTCGGCGTCGCGCGCGTAGACGAGGCGCTGCGCGGCGAGTTCGTATTCGCCTTCGGCCATCGCGCGCTGCGCTGCGATCATGAAGCGCTCGACGCGCTCCTCCGCGGGGTCGGGCTTGGAGAAGTCGACGAAGCGCATGCTCCCGGCGGGCACGGTGCGGATGCCGTGGCTGAACTTCACGCGCGCCCACTGCTGGACGTCCTCGCCGCGGTCGAGGCTGTCGCCGGTGAAGTAGATGCCGGCGACGGTGCCGACACCCCACTCGGGGTAGGAGAGGCAGCGCGCGTAGCGGTGCACGACGGAGTGGTCGGGCACGCGCGCGCCGAAGGGGTCGTGCTCGGCGCGATCTTTCGCCGCGGCACGCGCGCGCTGCTCCTCTTCGTAGGCGCGCTGGCCGGCTTCCTCGCGCGCGCGACGCGCCGCGGCGGCGCTCACGCGCACGGCGTTGCGCGAGACGCTGCCCCCGCGCATGCCCTCCGCGAGGCGCTCCAACTGATCCGCGGCCTCGTTGATCGCCTTCAGGTGGCGCTCGTGCTCGAACTGGCGCCCGGGCGGCGCGAGGTCGGGGTGCCAGCGCTTGGCCATGCGCCGCCGCGCGAGCTGCACCGCTCGCTTGTCGAACGGGGGCTCCAGCTCCAGCAGCAGGATCTGCTGCTCTACATCCAGGACCGTGGGCATATGACCCACAAACGGTAGCGGGTGCGCGAGGCTGTAATCCCGCCGCGGCACGTGCCGTACCGAGCCGGCGGCGGGGTATTCGAGCGAGGCGCGCATCCGCGACGGCGAAGCCGTCGAACCCAAACGAGACGGCCCCTCTATCCTGCCAGGCGATGTCCTCGCAGTACATCTACTCGATGCACCGCCTCTCGAAGGTGCACGCGCCGGACAAGACGGTGCTCAGCGAGCTGACGCTCGCGTTCTACCCGGGCGCGAAGATCGGCGTGCTGGGCTACAACGGCTCGGGCAAGTCGAGCCTGCTGCGGATCATGGCGGGCGTCGATGAGGAGTACCGCGGCGAGGCGGCGCTCGCGCCGGGCGCGAGCGTGGGGATGCTCGAGCAGGAGCCGCACCTGGACGAGAGCAAGGACGTGCTCGGCAACGTCCAGGACGGCGTCGCGGCGACGAAGGCGCTGCTGGACCGCTTCAACGAGCTCGCCGCGAACTACACCGAGGAAACGGCGGACGAGTTCGCGCGCGTGCAGGCCAAGATCGAAGCGGCCGACGCCTGGAACCTCGAGACGCAGCTCGAATATGCGATGGACGCCCTGCGACTGCCCCCCGCGGACGCCGACGTGAGCACCCTCTCCGGCGGCGAGCGCCGCCGCGTCGCGCTCTGCCGGCTGCTGCTGCGCGCGCCGGACCTGCTGCTGCTGGACGAGCCCACGAATCACCTCGACGCGGAGTCGGTCGCATGGCTCGAGCAGCACCTCGCGGAGTACAAGGGGACGATCGTGGCGGTCACGCACGACCGCTACTTCCTCGACAACGTCGCGGGCTGGATCCTCGAGCTCGACCGCGGCAAGGGCATCCCCTACGAAGGCAACTACTCGAGCTGGCTCGAGCAGAAGCAGAAGCGCCTCGCCCAGGAAGAGCGCGCGGAGAAGGGCCGCGAGCGCACGATCGCGGCGGAGCTCGAATGGGTGCGCACGAACCCCAAGGGCCGGCGCACAAAGTCCAAGGCGCGCCTGGCGCGCTACGAGCAGCTGGTCGCGGAGGAGCGCAACGTCAAGCTCGACGACGTCCAGATCCACATCCCCCCCGGCCCGCGCCTGGGCGCGGAGGTCCTCACGGCGAGCGACCTGCGCAAGGGCTACGGCGAGCGCCTGCTGATCGACGGCCTCTCCTTCGACCTGCCGCGCGCGGGGATCGTCGGCATCATCGGCGCCAACGGCGCGGGCAAGACGACGCTGTTCAAGATGATCACCGGCGAGGAGTCCCCCGACGCGGGGACGCTCAAGGTGGGCGAGAGCGTGCAGCTGGCCTATGTCGACCAGTCGCGCGACGCGCTCGACCCCGCGAAGACCGTGTGGGAGGAGATCTCTGACGGCCTCGACCACCTGAAGGTCGGCGAGCGCGTGGTCAACTCGCGCCAGTACGTCGCGGGCTTCAACTTCAAGGGCTCCGACCAGCAGGCGCGCATCGGCAAGCTCTCCGGCGGCGAGCGCAATCGCGTGCACCTCGCCAAGCTCCTGCGCTCGGGCGGCAATGTGCTGCTGCTCGACGAGCCCACGAACGACCTCGACGTCGACACGCTGCGCGCGCTGGAGGACGCCGTGCTCGGCTTCCCCGGCTGCGCCCTGATCATCTCCCACGATCGCTGGTTCCTCGATCGCGTCGCGACGCACGTGCTCGCCTTCGAGGGCGACTCCGAGGTCGTGTGGTTCGAGGGCAACTTCGAGGCCTACGAGGAGCACCGCCGCGAGCGCCTCGGCGCCGCCGCGGACCGCCCGCACCGGCTCACGTACAAGCGGCTCGTGCGGGGCTAGAGCCGTCCGCTGGGGCTGTATACTGTGCTGTATATGGCTGCTACACGTACACAGGTTTATCTGACCCAGGCGCAGCGCGACAGCATCGAGGAACTGCGCTCGCGCGACGGGCGCACGCTGGCCGAGGTCATCAGGACGGCGCTCGACGAGTACCTGGAGACGCACGGACGCGCCGCCGAGGAGAAGCGGCGCGCAGACCTCCAGCGCGTGCTGGACGAGACGTTCGGAATCGCCCCAGACTTCCCTTATCCCAACCGCGAGGAATCCGACCGTTTCGACCTTGACTGGAACCGCATCGAGCGGGACTAGCGGCGACGTGCGCAAGCTCCTGTTGGACACGGACGTCCTCATCGATCATCTGCGCGGCCACCGTCCGTTGGCAGCGGAGGACGCGGCGATCTCAGTCATCACACGGACCGAGCTCTTCGCCGGCGACGAGGGCCAGGAGCCGGCTGTCAAAGCTCTGCTCGACGACTACGAAGAAGTGGCAGTCGACTCGCGAATCGCGCAGCGAGCTGGACGCATCAAACGCCAGACTGGGCTACAGATCGCTGACGCCGTGATCGCAGCGACCGCGCTCGAGCGCGAACTGGCGCTCATGACCCGCAACCGACGCCACTTCGAGCGCGTTTCCGGCCTCACGCTGCGTGCTCCCGTCGAGCAGGCCGAGGCGCGGCCTGCGGTCAAGCGGCCCGGAACCTGAAAGATGGACACGAGCTTCGACCGCGACACCGCGGTGCGCCGGCGACCCGCTGCGAGCAGCGACGGCGCGGGCGCGCCGCTTGCGACCGCGACGACGACCGCGCGCTTCGACGCCGACGTCTCCCCCGACTGGCGCGCCGGACGCGGCCCGCACGGGGGCTACCTCGCGGCGATGCTGCTGCGCGCGCTGACCGAGACCGTCGCCGACGCGCAGCGCGCGCCGCGCTCGCTGACGATCCACTACGCGCGCGCGCCCGCGCCCGGGCCGGTCGTGATCCACACCGCGATCGAGCGCGCGGGGCGCTCGCTGAGCACGCTCTCCGCGCGCATGGAGCAGGACGGCCGGCTGATGGCGCTCGCGCTGGCGGCGTTCTCGGTGCCCTGGCACGCGCCCGAGATCGACGATCTGCCGCTGCCCGACGTCGAGCCACCCGAGCCCCGCGTCGACGGCCCGCGCCCGCCGCACCCGCAGGCGCCGCCGTTCGCGCGCCACATGGAATTCCAGCTCCGCACAGGTACGCGGCCGTTCACGGGTGCGGACGCGCCGATGGAGGTCGGCGGCTGGCTCGCGCTGGCCGAGCCGCGCCCGCTGGACGCGCTGGCGCTGGCGTTCTTCAGCGACGCGCTGTTCTCACCGCCCTTCATCCGGCTGACCGAGCCCGCGGTGACGCCGACGATCGACCTCACGATCCACTTCCGCGCGAGCCTCGCGGGCGCGGGGGACGGCGACGGCGACGGCGACGGCGACGGCGACGGCGATCTTAATGCGAACCCTGCCGATGCGGTCGCGCCACCCGATGCGAGCCTCGATGGGCCATTCGCTGCGATCACCGCCGCCCCGTGCTTCGCGCGCTTCCGCTCGACCGTCGTGCACGAAGGCTTCTTCGAGGAGGACGGCGTGATCTGGGCGGCGGACGGGACGGTACTCGTGCACTCGCGCCAGCTGGCCCTGGTGATGCCGCTTTCCACGTCAGTTTCTTCATGAAATTTGCCGCTTAGTTCGAGTAGCATGACCGCCATGAGCGACTACACCGCGAAGCAAATCGACGAGATGGAGGCCGCTTTTGGCGGCGGTTTGAAGAAGGCGCGCGCCGAACTGGGCGTGGAGTCTTTCGGCATGCAGGTGATAGACCTTCCCCCTAACTACCAGGACTACCCCGAGCACGACCACGCGAGCGATGGCCAAGAGGAGGTCTACTCGGTGATGCGCGGCTCGGGCGAGATCGACGTCGAAGGCGAGCGCATCGCGCTCAACTCCGAGGTCCTCGTGCGTGTCGGACCGGGCATCAAGCGCAAGATCTTCGCGGGCCCCGAGGGCCTGCGGCTGCTGGCGCTCGGCGGGACTCCGGGCGCGGCCTACGAGGCCGCGGAGTTCACCGAACTGAGCAGCGCGAGCGCGTAGCGCGTAAGTACTCCGCGTATCCCAACCAGGGCGAAGCGCACGCCCTGGCCTGGGACGCGGCGCGCGAGGTCTTGGTCGCGCCTAGCGCGCGAACGAGCTCTGCGCGTCCAGCGTGCGCGCGGCGGCGGCGATAAGCCGAGCACAGGCGTGCACGTCGGACAGCGCGACCAGCTCGACCGGGGAGTGCATGTAGCGCATCGGAATCGAGACGAGCGCGGTCGGCACGCCACCGCGGCTGAGGTGCACGGCGTCGGCGTCGGTGCCGGTCGCGCGCCCGGCGGCCTCGACCGTGAACGGGATCCCCTCGCGCTCCGCGGTGTCGTGCAGCAGCTCGAACAGCCACGGGTGCAGCGTCGAACCGCGGCTGAGGACGGGCCCGGAGCCGAGCTCGTGCTTGCCGGTCTGCTTGACCTCGATCCCGGGCGCGTCGGTGGCGTGGGTGCCGTCGACGACGATCGCGGCGTGGGGCTCGAGCGCGAAGGCGCTCGTGCGCGAGCCGCCGAAGGTCGTCTCCTCTTGGACCGCGGCGACCGCGACGACGTCCCACTGCGCTCCGCCGGCCTGCGCGACGAGCCGCGCGGCCTCCAGGGCGACGAACGAACCGAGGCGATTGTCGAGCGCGCGCGCGGCGATGCGGCCGTTGGGGAGCTCGAGCGGGTCGGCCGCGATCACCGCGACGTCCCCCACGCGCACCAGCTCCGCGGCCTGCTCGCCGTCGCGGGCGCCGATGTCGATGTGCAGGTCGCGCAGCTCGGGGACCTTCTTGCGGTCCTCGTCGCGCAGCAGGTGGATCGGCTTGCGCCCGATCACGCCCGGCAGCGCGCCGGCGCGGGTGGCGATGCTGACGCGCTGGCCGACGAGCACCTGCGCGTCCCAGCCGCCGATCGCGCCGAACCAGAGGTAGCCCTCGTCGTCGATGTGCGTGACGATCAGCCCGATCTCGTCGATGTGGCCCATCACGACGAGCCGTCGCGGATCGCCGGCGCTGCTGGCGCCGTCGCCGCCCTCGCCGTCACCCCCCTCGCCGTCGCCACCCTCGCCACCGCCACTGTCCGCGGCAGCGGCGACGCGCGCGCGGGGGGTGCCGAGCAGGTCGGTGTCGACCTCGGCGCCGAAGCTCGCGGCCGCGGCGCGCCAGACGGCCACGGGCGCGGTCTCGTTGCCGGAGGGACCGTGCGCGCTGAGCAGGTCGCGCAGGACCTGCGGGAAGGTCGCGTCGATGTCCGCGCCGTCGCTCATCGTCGCCGGAGCCCGATCGCGCGAGCGGCGCACTGCCGCGCGGTCATCGTCTTGCTCGCGCTCACCGAGCGAGCAGCCCGCGCAGGACGTATTGGAGGATGCCGCCGTGGCGGAAGTAGTCGGCCTCGCGCGGCGTGTCGATGCGCACGCGCGCCTCGAACTCGACCGGCTCGCCGCCCTCGCGCTGCGCCGTGACGCGCACCTCGCGCGGCGGCGCCTCGCCGGCGTTCATCGCGTCGGCGAGCCCGGCGATCGCGAAGACCTCCTCGCCGCTGAGCCCGAGCTCCTCCGCGCTCTGGCCCTCGGCGAACTGCAGCGGCAGCACGCCCATGCCGACGAGGTTGGAGCGGTGGATGCGCTCGAAGCTCCGCGCAATCACCGCACGCACACCGAGCAGCTTCGTGCCCTTCGCGGCCCAGTCGCGCGAGGAGCCCGAGCCGTACTCCTTGCCGGCGAGGACGACCAGAGGGACCTCGTCCTGCGCGTAGCGCATCGCGGCGTCGTAGATCGAGAGGACCTCGCCCGCAGCGCCCGCAGCGCCGCCGCTCTCCTCCGCGCCACCGTCCGTCCCCGCGCGAGAGCCGGCGGGCGCCCCTAGAAACCGCGTGACGCCGCCTTCGGGCAGCGGATCGCCGCCGCCGATGAGGTTGCGGATGCGGATGTTGGCGAAGGTGCCGCGCATCATCACCTCGTGGTTGCCGCGGCGCGAGCCGTAGGAGTTGAAGTCGCGCGGAGCGACGCCCTGCTCCTGCAGGTAGCGCCCGGCGGGCCCGTCGCGCTTGATCGCGCCGGCGGGTGAGATGTGGTCGGTGGTGACGCTGTCGCCGAGCTTGGCGAGCACGCGCGCGCCCTCGATGTCCGCGACGGGCTGGGGCTCGGCGGGCATGTCGTGGAAGTAGGGGGGCAGTCGCACGTATGTCGAATCGGCATCCCATGCGAAGCGCTCGCCGGTGGGCACATCGAGCGAGTTCCAGCGCTCGTCGCCCGCGAAGACCTCGCCGTAGCTCTTGCGGAACATGTCGGACTGCACGGCCTGCTCGATCGTGCGCGCGACCTCGTGCTCGTCGGGCCAGATGTCGCGCAGGTAGACGTCGGCGCCGCGCTCGTCCTGGCCGAGCGGCTCGCCGACGATGTCGACGTCCATGCTGCCGGCGAGCGCGTACGCGACGCACAGCGGCGGCGAGGCGAGGTAGTTCATCTTCACGTCGGGGTTGATGCGTCCCTCGAAGTTGCGGTTGCCCGAGAGCACCGAGACGACCGCGAGGTCCGCGTCGCCGACGACCTGCGAGACCTCCTCGGGCAGCGGCCCGGAGTTACCGATGCAGGTCGTGCAGCCGTAGCCGACGAGGTTGAAGCCGAGCCGCTCCAGCGGCTCGGTGAGACCGGCCTTGTCGAGGTATTCGGTGACGACCTTCGAGCCCGGCGCGAGCGACGTCTTGACCCAGGGCTTCGAGCGCAGGCCGCGCGCGAGCGCGTTGCGCGCGAGGATGCCCGCGCCGATCATGACGGACGGGTTCGAGGTGTTCGTGCAGCTCGTGATCGCAGCGATCACGACGTGGCCGTGGTCGAGCTCGGTCTGGGTGCCGTCTGCCAGCGTCAACGCGACCGGGGCGTGCGCGCCCTGGCCGTTGCCCGCACCGCTGGCCGCGCTCGCGGCTGCGTGCGGTTCGGGGTGGCGATCGCGCGCGCCGTCGCCGTTGGCCGGCTCGACCCCGGCGGGCGGGTCGCTGGCGGGGAACGACAGCGCCGAACCCTCGTCATCGCCTGCGCTCGCTCCAGCTCCGGCAGTGGCCGGCTGCTCCGGCAGGTAGGAGGTCAGGGCCTCCCGGAAGCTCTCGCGCGCGGCGCTCAGCGCGACGCGGTCCTGCGGGCGCTTCGGACCGGCGAGACTCGGCACGACGCTCGCGAGGTCGAGCGCGAGCTTGTCCGAGAACAGCGGCTCGACGGAGCTCTCGTCGTGCCAGAGACCCTGCTCGCGCGCGTAGGCCTCGACGACCTCGATCCGCTCGGCGGGGCGTCCGGAGAACTCGAGGTAGCGCAGGGTCTCGGCGTCAATCGGGAAGATCGCGCAGGTCGAGCCGAACTCGGGCGACATGTTGCCGATCGTCGCGCGGTCGGCGATCGGCAGGTTGGCGAGCCCGGCGCCGTGGAACTCGACGAACATCCCGACGACGCCACGCTCGCGCAGCAGCTCGGTGACGGTCAGCACGAGATCGGTCGCGGTCGCACCCGCCGGCAGCTCGCCGTGCAGCTCGAAGCCGAGGACCTGCGGGATCAGCATCGACATCGGCTGCCCCAGCATCGCGGCCTCGGCCTCGATCCCGCCGACCCCCCAGCCGAGCACGCCGAGACCGTTGACCATCGTCGTGTGCGAGTCGGTCCCGACGAGCGTGTCGGGATAGAGCTGCGGCGGCCGCTCGCCCCCACCCGGCCCCCGGTCCGCACCCGCTCGCGCGGGCGCGCCGGCCTCGCTGCTGTCGAAGACGACGCGCGCGAGGTACTCGAGGTTGACCTGGTGCACGATGCCGGTGTCGGGTGGCACGACGGCGAAGTGCTCGAACGCGCCCCGGCCCCAGCGCAGGAAGGCGTAGCGCTCGCGGTTGCGTTCGAACTCGCGCTCGGCGTTGATGCGAAATGAGTCGCGGCTGCCGAAGGCGTCGACCTGGACGGAGTGGTCGATGACGAGCTCCGCCGGCGCGAGCGGATTGATCTTGGCGGGATCGCCACCCATGTCGGCCATCGCGTCGCGCATCGCGGCGAGGTCGACCACGGCGGGGACGCCGGTGAAGTCCTGCATGAGGACGCGCGCGGGCGTGAACGCGATCTCGCGGCTCGGCCGCGCGGCGGGGTCCCAACTGGCGAGCGCTTCGATGTCGGCGGCGGCGACCGCCCCGCCGCCCTCGGTGCGCAGCAAGTTCTCGAGCAGGATCTTCAGCGAGAACGGCAGCCGCGCGACGTCGAAGCGCTCCTGCAGCGCGCGCAGGCGGAAGATCTCATACTCGCGCCCAGCGACCTCAAGGGTCCCGCGCGCGCCGAAGCTGTCGTGGGGCATGCCTTGCAGTCTCTCAAATGGCGGGGAGACGACAGTCGCTCGGGGTTCGACGGAGTAGGCGAGCCGCGCGGCGGCGCGTCAGGCCGCCCGCTCGACGTGGCCCTTGCCGGTGCGCTTGCTGCGCAGCAGTGCCTCGTCGCAGGCGGAGAGGAGTCCTTCGACGGTCATCGGGGGACGCCACTGGGCGACCCCGATCGAGGCGTACACGCCGGGGGAGATATCGAAGGAGGGGATCTCGGCGAGGCGCTGCAGCGCGCGACCGGCGGCGAGCGCGGCGCTGTCGAGATCGGCGTTGGGGAGGATCACGACGAACTCGTCGCCGCCGTAGCGCGCGACGCGGTCGAAGGCGCGGAACTCGCCCATCAGCGCGCGCGCGACGCCGCGCAGCAGCGCGTCGCCGGCGGGGTGGCCGTGGCGGTCGTTGACGAGCTTGAAGTCGTCGAGGTCGAGCAGCAGACACGAGAGGCGCCCGTCGGTGCGCGCGGCGCGGCCGATCTCTTCGTGCAGGCGGCGGCGCATCGCGCGATGGTTCATGCAGCCGGTGACGGCGTCGGTGCCGGCCTCGGCGCGCGCGCGCAACAGGGCGAGCGCGGCGGCCGCCTGGTCGACGAGCACCGCGGCGCGCTGCGCGGCGGCCTCGTCGAGATCCTCGGGATGGCGGCGCACGACGATGACGACGGCCTCGACCTCGTCGCGCACGGTGAGCGCGAGCAGCAGCGCGCTGGCGACACCGCCGGTGGCCGCGACGCGCGGCACGGCGCCGGCGAGTTCGCGCGCGCCGCTGAGCAGCACGCTCTGGCCGGTGCTCGCGACCCAGGCGACGCCGGGCGGGCGCTCGGTGCGCGGAACCTCGTAGCTGAGGCGGCCTTCGCCGCCGAACAGGTAGACGGCGACGGGGTCGGTGGGGTCGGCGCGCGGATCGTGCTCGCGCGGGGCGTCGGGGGCGAGGTGGTGGACGTGGACCTCGTCGGCGCCGAGCAGCGCGAATAGCTCGCCGGCGAGCGCGCGCATCACCGCCTCGGGCTCGGCGGCGCTGTCGGCGAGCCGCATCAGGCGGCGCAGGCCGGCGAGCAGCGGATCGCCCTCGGGGCTCGCGACCTGCAGGATCGGGGTGTCCGTACCCATCGTGCTCACGCAGAGGACTTTAGAGCTTGCGGGGGCGGATGGGTTGTGATTTTGAGATCGTCCGCGCGGCGCTATGCAGTGGTCGAGCCGGTGGGCGCGGGACGTCCTGTCCCGCGTCGAGACCAGAGATGCCCGGTCTGCCGCACATTACAGCAAGACTGTTATGATCGCCAATCATTACTAAGGTACTGTAATGACCAAAACTTCGAGCAAGAACCCGTATCGGCCGGGCGTGGGCGTGCGTCCGCTATATCTCGCTGGCCGCGATGCGCCGCTGCGACGCTTTGGCGCAATGCTGCGCGCGGCGCCGGAGCAGCCGGCGAACATGCGGATCACGGGCTTGCGCGGCGTCGGGAAGACGGTTCTGCTGGAGCTCTTCGCGGACCGCGCGCAGGAGCTCGATTGGGAGCCGGCGTTCCTGGAGCTGCAGCCGGGACACAACACCGACGAGACGATCGACGCGACCCTGCGGTCTTTGCTGGAACAGACTCGTGAGCGACTATCGCGCCGCGCGCGCCTGCGCTCGGCGGCCGGCAGGACCCTGGGTTCGACGAGCCTCTCGTTGAGCTGGGAAGACCTCTCGCTATCGCTCTCGTTTGGCTCTGCCCGCGAGGAAGACCTAGCACGGGTGCTATTCGACACGATCGGCCTCGCGCTGGCCAAAGGGCGAGCGGGTGTGATGCTGCTCCTGGATGAGGCGCAGCTGGTGCGCGACGAGCGCGCTCGCCACGGCGAGCACCCGCTCTCGCTGCTGATCGCGCCGATCGTCGCGTTGCAACGTCGGGAGCTACCGGTAGGACTTGTCGTCTGCGGCCTGCCGACGCTTACGGCGAACCTACAAACGGCGCGCTCCTACAGTGAGCGCTTGTTTCGCGGAGAGGAGATCGACTCGCTGGCTCCCGCGCAGGCGCTGGAAGCCTTTACACGACCGCTCGAGCAGACGGCGCGCAGCGCGGACCCGGCGCTGGCCGAGACCGTCGCGAGCGAAGTCGAGGGCTATCCCTACTTCTTGCAGCTGTGGGGTTCGGAGCTGTGGGACGCGGCGGAGATATCTGAAGTGGACGGCTTTACGCGGGGGCTCCTCGACGCGACCCGCGACGAGATATACGGTCGCCTCGACCGTGACTTCTACGATCCGCGTGTCGCGACGCTGACGCCCGCGGAGCAGGACATACTCGTGGCTTCTGCAGGCTGTTCGTACCCGCCGCTGCACTCGGCGGATCTCCGCGACGTGTCCGAGCGGACGTCGGGGAACATCAACGTGCTGCTCGGCCGACTGGTCGATGCTGGTGCGCTCTACCGCATCCGCAAGGGCGAGTACGCCTACACGGCGCCGAAGTTTCGCGAGCATCTCTTGCGGCGCGCATCGAACTGAGGAAGCGTCGGGCCGCCAGGAGCCACACCGCCCGCGGCCAGAACGCGGGCGGCGCGGTCCTCTCCGGGCTCCCCGCTAGGAGCGGAAGGTGACGGTGGCGTAGGCCTTGGAGTTGACGTGTCCGGCTTTGCTCTTGGGCACGAAGCCGACGCGGACCTTGAGCGTGAGCCGCCCGAATTTCCGCAGCACTTCGGCGCCGCTGCCGGTGAGCGGCACGCTGATCGTGACCTGGCTGGCCTTGCCGACGTGGCGGGTCACGAAGTTGAGGTCGGTCCCGCTGCCGCTGATGCGTCCCGCGGCGGGCGTTTTGACGGTGATCAGCGCCTTAACACCGGAGGTCCGGTGCCCGACGACGACGATCGGGCAGTTGCGCACGGCGATCTTCGTCTTCTGCCTGACCTGCCTTCCGTTCTGCCCGATGATCGTGGTGGGCGCGATCAGCTGGTTCTGGCTGCGGCAGAGGTTGGCGTTGGCGGCGAGCAGCGATTCGGGGCCGACGGGCAGCGTCACGACGGCGCTCGAGACTGGCGCGTCGGGCAGCGTTTCGAATTTCGAGGTGGTGACCCCGTTGTTGGCGATGTGGGTGTGCCCGACGAGGACGATCGTGACGCCGTCGCCCTTGACGATCAGGTCGAGGTCGGGGAACGCCTCGTTGCCGTGGGAGACGAGGTAGGCGGGTCCGGTGAGCGTCCCTGGCAGGTCGGGCGTGGTGACGGTCGCGGTGCCGACGCGACCGGTCTTGCACGCACCGGGCGGCGGTCCGGTTTCGAACGTCGCGGCGAGGCACGCTTTGCGTAGGGTGCTGGCGCGCGAGGGGAGCTGCTTGGGCAGCTGGAAGAGGACCTGGCGGATGTTCATCTGTTTCGCGCCTTGGGTGATCTTCACTTCGAGGCTCGCGCCGTTGGTCTTGGAGGTTTTCGAGCCGCTGATCGCGCTGAAGCTCGGTTTGAAGGCGAGCTTGGAGCATTCGCCGACCAGGAACGGCGTGGAGAGCGCCTGTGTGGTGCCGCTGTTGACGCCGGGATAGATGAATGCGGCCAGCGTCGATTCCGTCGCGAGCGCGCCGCAGTGGGTGGGGTTGGAGAGGAAGCTCTGGCGGTTGACCGAGATCGTCAGTTTCTGCAGCCGCAGGGGGATGCCCGAGCTGGGAAGACCGACGCCCCTGGCGAGCGCGGGCAGCGTGGCCGTGACGACGACGCGACCGGTATACGTTTCGACATTGATCGCCGCGCGGGTCACGATGTTGCCGAGATTGAAAGGTCCCGCGACCGCGGGGATCACGATCGACATGCCGTAGGGGGCGCCGTTGTAGGGACCGGTCAGGTAGACCGAGCCGGTGAAGGGATAGGGTCGACCGGAGCCGACGGCGACACCGACCGTTCCGATCTGACTGGCGGCGGGGCAACTCCCGGCATTGGCTTCGACTTCGCCGCAGAGCGGCACCGAGGGGATCGCGCCGAGCAACCCAGCGGGCAGCACGGTCTTGGCCTGCGAGAGGTACTGCTGGCCTTCGGGGCGCGTGAGGTTGAATTTGAAGGACGTCAGCGCCCCCGCGAGCGAGGATTGGTTTTCGGTGCTCTGCGTCAACGCAAACGGCAGTGGCGACGGGCAGGCCCCGCCGGACCCGTTGCTGTCGACGGTGAAGGCGCTGAAGGGCGATTTGCTGAACGCTTCGCCGGTGTAGGGGATGAGGCTGCTTTCGGTCTTCGCGGTCCCGCACGCCAACGGGTTCGCGAGCGGTGGGACCGAGCCCGACGCGGAGCCACCGGTGAGGCTCATGCTGAGGCTGCTGAACGGCGCTTGCGGATTTTCAGTGAAGGTCGCGGTCAGCTGGCCCGTGACCGGGTTGGGCACGACGAGGCCCTTCTGGCGCACCGCGACGCCGTAGCGCTTGGATTCGGCGTTGAAGTAGATCGTGTAGGGCGGCCCGGCGATCGGCGCGCCCGTGGGGGAGCCGAGATAGACGCTGCCTTCAAGCGATTTCGCGGGCAGCGTGGGGACTTCGATCGCGATCGTGCCGATCTTCGAGCCCGCGGGGCAGGTGACGGGGCCGGTGCTCCGTTCGCCGTGTTCTTCGCTGAGCCCGGCCTGCTTTTCGGTGCAGGCTTCGAGGTTGTACGCGGCCGCGGGGTTGATCGTCATCCCTTCGGCAAGCGTCACGCGCGCGGTGTTGAGATCCGCGGAGTTGGGTTCGCTCGTGCTCGGGGTCTGCGGCACTTTCAGTTCGACGGTGGCGCCGTCGGCCTGGTCGGACTGGGTGGTGGCGGGCTTCACCGCGATCGACGGTTCGAAGGGGACGAGGTTGCAGCCGGAAGCGCCGACGGCGGTGGTGTAGCTGCCGCTCGTGGATTCATGCTCGTATGATTCGGCCACGAACTTTGTGGTCTGCGGCCCGCTACAGGCGCTGGGGTTCGTGAGAAAGCCACCGGTTCCGATGTTGCCCGTATAGACGAGGCGCGACTGGACGAGCGGCAGCTGTGGCGAGAGGTTTTTGATCGTGAAGTACTCGTGGTAGTCCGTATTCCACGAGACGCCGCCTTCGATCAGCGTATGCGAGAAGACTTCTTTGCCCAGCAGGGGTTCAAGATCGATCGCAACGCCAAATAGGGAGGGCAGGCCTTCGGGTTGAACGAGATTGTAGACGTTTCCTTTGAGCGGAAACTTTATGAAGTCGCCAGATTTTTCTGGATGTTCAACCAAAACAGTCACATAGTTAGTGCCGATGACGGTGCTTTTGAGCGGTTCGCCGGGACTTTTCGTCGCTTCTTCGTTGCATGCGCTCTTTCCAAAGACGCCGGGGGCCACTTCGACCGATTCAAATTCCTTGACGGTGCATTGCGGGACGGCTTGAGGGTTGGTGCTCAATCCGGCGGGAACGTCCACGCGCAGATTGCTGACGACCCCTTCGGGCTGGTAGAGAGCTTCGGGCACGACTACCTTGGTTTTCAGCGTAAAGTCACTGATCCCGTAGTCGGGGTGCCCCGCGGCCTGCGTGAAGAATTCGGCGGCTTCGCTTTTAGCCGAGCAGGTGGAGACCGTGCAGTTGGCCGCAAAGAAGCTTTCGACTCCAAACGACGCCTGCGCAACCGGCGCGGCGCTGCAGAAAACTACGCAACCAAGCAGCGCTGGAAGCCAGACACGCGTGGCGCGGATGGCCGAAATAGCGGGGAACCTCATTTGCAACCTCCGTCGTAGCCCAGGGTCGTCCTTGTTCAACCTGGAGAACACACACGGTATACCCAGGTTGCGCTTCTTACAATCTTTTTCTAATTCGACCTTTGTGGATTCGCCCCGCAACACGACTCTCCTGCGGGACGGCGCGGCCCACCGCCGGGGCGCGCGGTTGGCCATCTTGGCGCACTCGGAGCAAAGCCGACTGATCCAATCCGGCGCGCGCTGCGCATACCTCGTGACAGGACAACTTCCCCCGCACGAGAGGCAGATCGTCGGGGATTATCCGGAGCCCGGACAACCGTGTGAGCGACCCGGGCGCCGGGCGGTCGCGGTAGGGATACCGGACCGAGTGTGGCGGTCCTGGCCGCCATGATCCCTCCCCAGGGATGACGATGGCCCCGGCATCGCCGGGGCCATCGTGTTTAAGCGCTGCGGCTTGCTAGGCGAGCGTGGTGTCGGCGCCCTGCACGGCGCCCGTCTGCGCGGTCCTAGCGGCGCCCTGTTCGACGCGGGACTGCGCGGTGGTGTCGGCGCCTTACGCGGCGTCCGGCTGGGCGGTCGTGAGCGGGGCGTGCTCGGCGCGCGCGGCGGCGAGCGCCTCGTCGAGGCCGCGCCGGGTCACGATGTCGGCGAGTGGCTGCGCGAGCATCCGCAGCGGCAGCACAGCGGCGACGCCGCGGGGCGCAGTGACGCGCCGGGAGCGGCGTTCGATGCCGCGCTCGATCGCGTCGATCGCGACGCTCAGGGGGACGGTCCCCGGAGGCACCCCGCGGCCGCGCGCGCGGCCTTGCGCGGCTTGCTGCGCGGCGCGGGTCTCGAAGCCGCGTTTGACCATGTCGGTGTCGATGAAGCCGAAGTAGCCGACGCCGACGCGCGCGCCGGCGGGGCGGAGCTCGATGCGCAGGGTGTTGCCGAGCGCCTCGACGGCGGCCTTCGACGCGTTGTAGGCGCCCATCATCGGCGCGTGCAGGGCGGCGGCGAGCGAGGCGATCGGCAGGGCGTAGCCGCGGCGGTGGGAGATGTGCGGACCGGCGGCGCGCAGCGTGTAGTAGACGCCGATCAGGTTGACCGCGATCGTGCGCTCGAAGATCTCGGGGTCGCCGCCGACGAGCGGCAGCGGCGCGGCGACGCCGGCGTTGGCCATCACGACGTCGAGCCCGCCGAGCCGCCCCACGGCGCCCTCGACGGCGTCCTCGACCTGGGCGCGCGCGGTGACGTCGCACTCGAACCACGGCGCGTCGCCGCACTCGGCGGCGAGCTGCGCGAGCAGGTCGGGCTCGAGGCCGGCAAGCGCGACGCGGGCGCCGCGGCCGTGCAGCCGGCGCGCTGTCTCGGCGCCGATGCCGCGCGCGGCGCCGGTGATGAAGACGCGGCGGCCCTCGAGGGGGATGGGTTGGCTCTTGCTCATCTCACGCTCCGGTTAGAGCGCCTGCCGCGATCGCGCGACGGCGCGGGTTGACGACTCCGAGCCTACCGCTCGGCGCGCGTGGCCCGGCGTCAGGCCCGGCGAGCCCTCGCTCAGTTGACGGTGAGCGTGGCTTTCATGCCTTTGGCCTCGTGGCCGGGGAGCGAGCAGAAGAGCGTGTAGGTGCCGGGATGCAGGTTGAGCGTGAGGTCGCCGTGGAAGCCGGGCAGGCTCGTGGGGAAGGCTCCGGCTTCGCCTGCTTGGGAGGGTTCCTCGAGGTGCAGGTTGTGGGGGTCTTCGCCGCCGTCGACGAACTCGACGATGACCTTCCCCGCGGGCACTTCGGTGCGCGAGAGCGTGAAGCTGTACTCCTTCGCGATTACCTGCACGCGCGCGGGGCCGCTGGCCGGTACTTCGGCGGGAGGGGCTTCGGTGGGGGTGGTCGTCTGTCCGCCGCCCGCGCCGGCGGGCGCGGAGCCGCCGGGGACGCCGAGCGCGGTCGCGGCGCCGCTCGCGCCGGAGCCGGAGCCGCCGCCGGAGCTCGATCCCGAGCTGTCCCCGGCGTCCGTGGAGCCGGAGACCACGGTGGGAGCTGGCGTGCCGTGCTTGCGCGGATGCCGACGATGCTTGCGATGCCGGGCGTGCCGCGTGGCGAGCCGCGGAGCCGGGGCGCAGTCGCCACGGTCGGTGCGGTTGCGCGTGCGGTGCTGGCGGCAGGCGCCGGCACGCCGCGAGATGAGGTGCTGCGGCGGCGCGTCCCCCGCGGTCCGCGCACCGGCGACGACGACACGGGCACCGACGAGCGCGAGCGCGCAGAGCGGCAGACCGAGCAGCGCGGTCGCGGTGCGCCGCGAGGCGCTCATGCCACGATCGGCGTCGGCGCGCTCATGCCTTGATCAGCGTCGGCCGTTCAAACGACGCCGCTTCGGGGATCACGAGCCCGGCTTCGGTGTGAAACCACTGTTCCAGCAACGAGCAGTACATCGCGCGGAAGTCCGACGTCCTGACGATGTTTTCGTTTTCGTCGAGGTTGGTGAGGCCCGAGAACTCTCCGACCATTTTGCCCGACGCGCGGGTGCCGATCAGGAACGCGTTACCGCCCGCCCCGTGGTCGGTGCCCGAGCCGTTTTCGCGCGGGCGGCGACCGAACTCCGACCACAGCTGGATCAGCACGCGCTGGTCCAGCCCGCGCGCTTCAAGATCCCGCTGGAAGGCGAGCACCGCGGCGACGGTCTGGGCAAGGTTGGCGGCGAGGGTGCCGGCCTCGTTGGAGTGCGTGTCATAAGAGCCGACGGCGTTCAGCGAGGCGCATTTGATCGGCATTTCCGTGTGCAGCATCGCCGCGAGCACCGCGAGTCGCTGGGCGAATTCGCCCGCGGGGTAGGTGACCGCCGATTTGTCGCCCGATTCTTTCTCGGACTTGACGAAGGAGGCCATCTTGTCGAGGACGAGATCGGTGTCGTAGGAGGCGCCGCGAGCCTGCGCGTACGCGGGCGAGGGGGCACCGAGCGCGCCGAGCGCGCCAAAGGTTTCCAGCGCCGGTTCGATCACCGGCGAGCCGAGACCCTCGGCCCACATCGTGTAGTCGGCCGGTGAGGAGACCGCGGCGACGGGCATCGTCTCGGTGGCGAGCGCGGGCGCCAGCGAGTAGTCCAGGGAGAGCCCCTGCAGCGGATTGTTGGGTTCGCCGACGCCTGGTAGGTCGAGGAAGCGCCCCAACCAGCCGGTGCGCGTGTTCGTGTCGAGCTGTCCGACCTCCCAGTAGTGGCGGCTGGTGAAATGGCTCTCGTCCTGCGGCTCGTAGCCGATCGCGGGGAACGCCGTGACCTTGCCTTCTTCGTGCAGTTCCGCGAGGCCGGTCGCGGATGGATGCCACATCAGCCTGGGATCCTCGGTAAAAGTCTTGCCGGTTCCTTTTTCGAGCGCTTCCTTCGCTTCCAGACTGAGCTTTGGACGCAGGGTTTCGTACGTCTTGCCTTCTTCCCCGACAGCCCCGGCCGGCGCGAGCACCGACAGGGCGTCCCAGCCGCCTTCCATGAAGATCGAGACGAGCACGGGCTGGTTCGAGCCCGAGGCCGCGGCCTCGGCGATGCCCGCTTCGAAGTGCCGCGGTGAGAGCATCGAGGCGCCGTACACCGACAGCGCGGCGCCGGCGGATGCCAGCAGGAACGTGCGGCGGTCGAGGCCCGTGCCGGCCGGCATCGGCATCCCAGGCTCGATCTTCGGCAGGCCTTTCCCGGCGACGGCGGCGCCGCGGCGCAGCAGCGCGGCGCGGTTGAAGTCGTTGCACGAGCAGCTTCTGGCCATCGTCAGATCCCCTCGTCGTGGGCGGCGGTTGGCTTGATCATCGTCAGCTGACCTGCACGACGCTCGTCAGCTCACCTGCATGTCGGGAGCGGTCGCGATCAGCATCCGCAGCGCGTTTTGGCGCATCGCCCGGTAGGGGCTGAGCTCCCATTGCGTTTTGCTCGTGCCGACGGGACAGGTTTCCGCGAAGCGGGCGATGCATTCGCTCGATTCGCTGCAGAGCAGCGGATCTCCCCAATAGCTCATTGCGCTCACGAGCGCCGCGGCCGGTTCCTCGGTTTCGCTGTATTGCGGTTCGCCTTCTTGCGGCCAGGGGTTCTCATATGTCTTCGCGGTGACCGCGCTGGCCATTTCCCAGCGGGCCCTCGTGGTCGAGGTGTCGAGCCACGCGCCGAAGTCCCAGCCGGAGACGTTCGGCGGGTAGAACAGCTGCTGGCCGGCGTTGGCGGACATCCACGCCCACGCGTTGGTGTCGATCGGGCGACCGATCGCGCGCAGCAGCCCGGCGTTGTAGACCACCGGCGGGGTGACGAGCTCGGCCCCTTCGTAGAAGTCGGGGTGCTGGAGGATCGCCTCGAGCACCGCGCGGATCGAGTAGCCCGAGCTGACGTACAGGCCCTGCAGCGAGGCGAGCGTCGCTTCGTCCGGCGGGCTGGGGATGAAGTAGCCCCACAGCTTGGTCACGAAGAACGAGGCGTGCAGAGGATGTTCGACGCACAGGCGCACGGCGTCTTCCCAGTTCCAGTTGCCTTTGAGCGGATTGCCGGACGTTCCAAACGCAGCGGACAGCGTCTTTTCGGTCTTGTCGTGGCGGGCGGTGTCGAATTCGAATTCGTGCAGACCTTCCTCGGACCATTCCGCCGTCCAACCCGTCAGCACCCGGGCCATTTCTTTGACGTCTTCCTGGGTATAGGCGCCGCGGTCGGCGCCGAGCGAGAACAGCTCCATCATCTCGCGCGCGTAGTTCTCGTTGGGGTTGTGCTTTTCGTTGTAGATCCCGTCGAGGAACACGAGCATCGCCGGGTTGGCGGTGACGGCGAGGAACAGTTCGTGAAAGCCGCCGAAGCACATCGAGCGAAAGAGCTCGTTCTGTTCGAGCATCATCCGCTGGCTGTCGACCTTTTCGTTGGAGTTGGCGAACCAGTCGTGGAAGATGTAGGTCATGCGCTCCACGAGCGGCTGATCGGAGCGAATCATGCGGTCGAGCCACCAGCAATGATCGTCGCCCCAGACGTCGTATGGATCGAGCGGGTTGCCTTCTTCGTCGACGGGTTCCGGTCCGTTGAGGACAGCGGGGCCGCTGGGCCGCGTGAGCGCGAAGACGGCCTGCTGCACGGTCTGGCCGACGAGCGACTGCGCCGCGCCGGGCTGCGGCCCGAAGCCGGCACGCCACAGCAGGCGGTGGGCGTCGGCGAGCGTCAGCGTGGCTTCGTGCGTCGCGACCGGAGCAGCGGAGGGGGCCGGCGGCGAAGCGGAGGTAACGGGCAGCCGGATCGGGAGCGTCCCGTGCCGGCTGGCGTGGTGGCGAGGATGCTTGCGATGGCGGTGCTTGTGGCGCTTGCCGTGCGGCTTGTGCTTGCGGTGCGAGTCGCTTCGCTTGTGGTGCGACTCGCTTCGCTTGCCGTGCGGCTTGACCATATCCGCAGCACCTCGGGCCACTCGCGCGCGAGCTTGCGTGCCGACGCGCCGGACTGGACGGTTGTTCTAATCGCGTCGCGGCCGCGACTGCCGAAGGGACGTCCCGGCCGCGGCTGCCGAAGGGAGCGACGGCGGCGCGAGCGGCGGGCTAGGCTCGGCCGATCATGCGATTGCGCGAGATGCCCAGCCGGCAGCGCACGGCGCTGGCGTCGGTGATCGCGGCGGGGACGCTCGTCGCGCTGAAGCTCGTGGTCGGACTGGCGGCGCACAGCCTCGGCCTGATCGCGGAGGCGATCCACTCGGCGACCGACCTCGTGGCGGCGCTGCTGACGTTCTTCGCGGTCGGCGTCGCGGCGCGCCCCGCGGATGCGGAGCACCCGTTCGGGCACGGCAAGGCGGAGCACCTCTCGGCGCTGGGCGAGAGCGCGGTGCTGGTGGCCGCGAGCGTGGCGATCGCGGTCGAGTCGATCGCGCGCCTGGCGGGGGGCTCGGATGAAGTGCAGGCGAGCTGGTACGTGCTGGCGGTGGTGGTCGTCGTGATCGCGATCGACGCGCTGCGCGCGCTGGCCTCGCGGCGAGCGGCGCGGCGCGAGCGCAGCCCGGCGCTGGGCGCGAATGCGCTGCACTTCTCGCTCGACATGGTCGGCTCGGCGGCGGTGCTCGTGGGGCTGATCTTGGTGCGCATGGGGTACCCGGGGGCGGATTCGGTCGCGGCGCTACTCGTGGCCGGGCTCGTGCTGTTCGCGGCGGGACGGTTGATGCGCGGCAGCGTGCGCGTGCTGATGGACAGCGCGCCGCCGGAGCACGCGCAGGCCGCGGTGCGCGCGGCGATCGAGCGCATGGACGAGACGGTCAGTCTGCGTCGCCTGCGGATGCGCGAGGCGGGCGGCCGGCACTTCGCCGACGTCGTCGTCGGGGTCGAGCCGGATACGGGTGTGACGCGTGGACACGCGGTGGCGAGCGCGATCGAGGAGGCGATCGAGCGCGAGCTCCCGGGCGCGGATGTCGTCGTGCACGTCGAGCCGGACGCGACGCTCGGCCCGCTGCGCCAGCGCGCGACCGCGGCGGCGCTGTCGGTCGCTGAAGTGCGCGAGGTGCACAACGTGACGGTGCTGAGCGTGGGGCGCGGCACGGAGCTCGCGCTGCACATGAAGGTTCCGAGCGGACTGACGCTGCGCGCGGCGCACGAGATCGCGAACGAGGTCGAGACGACGATCCGCGCCGCGGTGCCGGAGATCGCACGCGTGCAAACGCACATCGAGCCGCTGCCCGACGACGAGGCGACGCGAGCGCTGCAAGCCGATGGCGATCACGAGACCGAGCGCGCGGCGATCGCGGCGGTCGCGCGGGAGCTGACCGGCAGCCCGCCGCGCGAGCTGCGCTTGCGCCGCACCGAGCAGGGGCTGCTCGCTTTCCTGACGCTCGCGCTCGCGCCGGAGGCGACGCTCGAGCAGGCGCATGCGCAGGCGAGCGAGGTCGAGCAGCGTGTGCGCTCCGAGCACCCCGAGATCCTCGACATCCTCGTGCACACCGAGCCGGCGGGCGATCCTCCCCCGCTCAGTCCGCGGTCAACGCGCTGAACGCGCGCGCGGCCGGCGAGAGCGGCCCGTCGCGCTGGACGAGACCGATGCGGCGCACGATGCGCGGGCGCGCGGCGCGCACGATCGCACCGCGCCGAGCGGCCTCCGCGGCGAGCGGCGCGGGCAGCAGCGCGGCGCCGGCGCCGGCCAGCACGAGCGGGACGATCGCCTCGCGCGCGTCGGTCTCGACGGCGATCCGCGGCGTCACCCCGACCGCGTCCAGCGCCTGCTCGAGCAGCATCCGCGTCGAGGTTCCGGCGGGGCTGACGACGAGCGGGACCTCGCGCAGCGCCGAGGGCGCCAGCGCGCGCCCGGACTCGCCGCCGGGCGCGAGCACGAACAACAGCTCCTGCTCGCCGAGCTCGACGGTACGCAGCTCGGCTTGGGGCAGCGGCAGATGCGTGAGCCCGAGCTCGCACTCGCCGGCGCGTACGAGCGTGCTGAGCGCGGCGGCGCTCTCGGGCTCGCGCACGCGCACGAGCACCCCGGGGTGCTCGCGGCGGAAGCGGCCGATCAGTGCGCTCAGGGGATCGACGGCGAGCGTCGCGAGCGCCGCGATCTGCAATGTCCCGGCGGCGAGCTCGGTGACCTCGCCGACGGCGGCGCGCGCGCTGTCCATCATCCGCAGCGTCTGGCGCGCGGGGCCGACGAACGCCTCGCCGGCGGCGGTCAGGCGCAGGCCGCGGCCGACACGGTGAAAGAGCTCGGCGCCGAGCTCGCGCTCCAGCGCGCGCAGCGCTTGCGAGAGCGAGGGCTGGGCGACGTGTAAGCGAGTGGCCGCGCGCGTCACGCCGCGGTCTTCGACGATGGCCAGAAAGTAGCGCAGGCGTCGCTCATCCATAGGCAAACCCTATCTAAATCAATAAAAATTCGTCTTTGACCTATCGATCTGGACGCGCTGAGATGCAGCTGTGGACACATACGCCCCGACCACGATCTCCCGAGCCCAGCGCCGATGGCTGCGCGAGCCGCGTCGACCGGCCGCGATTCGCGAGAGCCCGCGCGCGCCGTGGCTCGTCCTCGGGACGGTCTGCATCGGCGCTTTCATGGGCCAGCTCGACGTCAGCATCGTGACGCTCGCGCTGCCGCACATCGGCGCGGGCCTACACGCGAGCGCGGGCGCCGTGCGGTGGGTCGCGCTCTCCTACCTGCTCACGCTCACCGCGACGCTCGTCGCGGTCGGACACCTCGCGGACCGCTTCGGGCGCAAGCTGCTCTACATGTACGGCTTCGCGGTCTTCACCGCCGGCTCGGTCCTCTGCGGGCTCGCGCCGAGCATCGGCCTGCTGATCGCGGCGCGCCTGCTGCAGGGGTTGGGCGCCGCGATGCTGCAGGCCAATAGCGTCGCGCTGATCGCCGCGACGCTGCCGCGCCGCGAGCTCGCGCGCGGGATCGGCGTGCAGGGCGCCGCGCAGGCGGTCGGACTCGCGCTCGGACCCGTCATCGGCGGCCTGCTGCTCGCGTTCGGTGGCTGGCGGCTGATCTTCCTCGTGAACCTCCCCGCCGGGCTGATCGGGCTCACGCTGGGCTGGTTCCTGCTCCCGCGCACCCGCTTCGCGCCGCCGCGTGAGCGCAGCGCGGCGCGGTGGGATCGCCGCGCGCTCGCGCTCGGCCTGGCCGGCGCCGGGACCGCGTACCTCGTGATGTTCGGCGCGCTCTACGTGATCCCGTACTACCTCGCGGCGAGCAAGGTCCCCGTCGCCCTCGCGGGCCTGCAACTGGCGGCGCTGCCGGTGGCGCTCGGTCTCGTCGCGCCGCTGGCCGGGCGGCTCGCCGGTCGCCTGCAAGCCCGCGCACTGACCGGCGGCGGGCTGCTGCTGACGGCGCTCGGACTGCTCGAGCTCGCCGCCTTACATGGAGTCGCGGGCCGGGCGCTCGGCCTCGCGCTCGCCGGCGCCGGGCTCGGCGCGTTCATCCCCGCCAACAACGCCGCCGTCATGAACACCGCCCCGCGTGCTCGCGCCGGAACGCTGAGCGGCGTGCTCAACACGACACGCGGGCTCGGCACCGCGCTCGGGGTCACGGTGGCCGGTGCGATCTACGCGGCCACGGGGGCGCCGGGCGGCAAGCGCCCGACGAGCGCCGTCCCCGCCGTCGCGCTCGCCGGCCACGGCCTCACGGTGACGCTGCTGGCACTTGCCGCGCTCGCGGTCGCCGCGGCCGCGCTCAGCCAGGCGCAGCGGCGGAACCCGCCCGGCACGAATAGCTCCGCGCCGGCCCCTTCGGGCGGCGCTTACTCGCCAACGCTCCCACGGTAGAGGACGTCGATCCCGGCCCGCAACACCGTCTCCTCACGCGCGTTCACCACGCGCCAGCGCAAGCCGACCAGCGCACAGTCGGCGCTGACCGGCCGCACCGACTCGACCAGCGCATCGACACGGATCGTCTCGCCGATGTGCGTCGGTCGCTTGAACACCACCTCGCGCAGGCGCCGCCGCGCGATCACCCGCTCGCGGTCGAGTTCGAGCAGCCCGACCGCGAATGAGAGCACGCGCAGCCCGTGCGCGATGCGCTCGCCGAAGCGGCTCGTCCCCGCCCACTCCACGTTCGTGTGCTGCGGATGCCAATCCCCCATGAGCGCCGAGAACATCGCGATATCTGCCTCCGTGACCACGCGCGGGCAGCTCGACAGCTCCTCGCCCACCGCCGGGAAGCCCAACGCGGCCGACTTGCTCGTTGGCGTTGGGGAAACCGAGGCCATCCAAAGCACGCGCCCATCATGCCGCAGAGCCACCGATAAGTCAAACAGTTCGCGTTCCTCCAAAAGCTCGTCAGATCGCAGGGCCCTCGGCAAAGGCCCGCCTGAGCGTCGGCCTCGGTCGCGATCGCGGCCCGGCGGTCGCGTGGCTGATCGGGATCGCCCGCCACCTCCTGATCGACGCGACTCGCCGCGGCCAGGTCGATCACGCTTCGCGCCGGCGCCTCGGCATGGAGCGGATCTCGTTCGAGCAGCACGAGCTCGAGCTCGTCGAGCGCGACAGCGCCTCCGAGCTCGAGCGGGCCTTGGCAAGACTTCCCGCAGAGCAGCGACAGGCAATCGAAAAACGCGTCCTCGAGGAGGAACCCTATGCGGTCGTCGCCGCCGCTATCGGGTGCTCCGAGCAGGTAGTCCGCAAGCGTGTCTCGCGCGGCCTCGCGACGCTCAGACGAGCAGTGAAGGAGAAGGCATGAGAGACCCGTACAAGACCCTCGGCAGTCAGCTCGCTGCGGCCGCGGCGCGCCGGGACGCGAGCGCTCCCGGGCGCCGCCGGCGCTGGTTCTCGGGCCGTCTGCGCGCCCTCTCCGTGGCAGCCGCGCTCGTCCTCGGCGGCAGCGCCGTCGCGCTGGCCGCCACCGGCGTGCTGAGCGGCAGCCCGGTCAAACCGGAAGTCCCACCGAACGCGGCAGCCGGGAACGGCCTGCCCGTAACCGGCGCAGCGACCCATCTCGCGCTGGTCGCGGCAGATCCCGACGGTGGCCTGCCCTGGGGGATGCGGATCGAGCACACGACCCGCGGCCAGCTCTGCCTGCAGGTTGGCCGCGTCGACGGCGCCCAGCTCGGCGAGCTCGGGGTCGACAGCGCCTTCGCCAACGACGGGCGCTTCCACGCGCTGCCCGCGACCGTGCTGCCACCCGGCTACGGCGGCGCGGCCGGCCAGGTCGACTGCGTCCCCGACGGACAGACCATGATCTTCGAAGGTCCAAACGCGGACCGCAGCGGCGTGCGCCTGCTGCCCTCCGAGTTCAGCGGCCCGCCACCGAAGCACCCCGGCGAAGCACTTCACCCGCGCGGGGTGCCGCCCGTGCGCGATCTGCGCGCGCTCGCCTACGGAGCGCTCGGCCCGCACGCGGTCAGCGTTACCTATCGCACACCCACGGGCCTGCGCACGATCCCCGTCAGCCGGCCCGCGGGCGCGTTCCTGATCGTCGAGCCGGCCGGCTACATCAAGAGCGAGGACACGATCGGGGGCTCGTTCTCGGGCACCGCGAGGCCGAGCTCGGTCGACGTGGGGCTGGCACTCACACAAAAGCCGCCCAGGTTGATCGCCGCCGCGACATTCCGCTTCGCAGGCCGGCTGTGCTCGCAGGGCGTCGGCGCCCCGGTCACCCGACCGTGCCCGATGCGTAAGATCGCCGCGCCGCGCCGTCCCCACGTCAGGCGCTTGGACGAGCCCGTGCACCTAACGCTGCTGGCACAGTCACACGCGGCCTGCGACGCCGCCTTCCTGAGGTTTCCTTGCTACAAGGGCCGGGTCGAGTTCACGGCCCCCTACGCGGTGAGCTCGACCAGCAGCGACTATGACATCGAAGGTATCGCCAAATGCAAGATCGGCGGCCACATCGAAACTGCCTGGTCGCTGGAACGCGACGTCAAGGCTCACGAACTGGTGAAGACCGACTCGCTCGGGCGGTTCGTCTACACGCCTTCGTGCGCCGCGAGCGAGAAGTTCCAGGTCAGCTACCAGCAGCGCCCAGGCACCGCGACGACGCGTAGCCCCGAAAAGGTAATCATTGGGACCGTGTCACTCGCGCAGGCAACGCTCCCTCGGGGTGGGAAGCGCTAGCGCACTCGCGCCCAGCAAGGGGCGCAGGTAGGAGCTACGCGAGTAGATTGCATCGCTATGCCCGCGCCGAGCCCGCACCCCGATGGCGACCCGCTCTGCGGCCCTGGCTCGTCTCTCGTCAAGCTCGTCGAAGCCGTGCGAGGCTTGCCTTACGGCCGTCCGAGCGACCGCACGATCGACGCGATGCTGCGCGAGCGCCGCGGCACCTGCTCCACCAAGCATCTGCACCTCGCACGGACGATGACCGAGCGCTTCCCCGAGACCGAACCCTTGATCGTCCACCGCGTCTACACGCTCGATCGCAACCGTGCACGCCAGCTGTTCGGCGCCGCGGTCGCCGAGACCGTTCCCGCAGACGGGCTGGTCGATGTCCACCGCTACATCACAATCGCCGTGGAAGGACAACGGATCGAGATTGACGCAACGTTCCCCGGCCCGGCATGGGATGGACGATCCCCGCTCCCACTCGCCTGCGGTCCCGGGCAGGACTACCCCGCGGGCGAGGATCCTGACGCCGAGAAGCGAGCCCTCGAGCAGCAGCACTGCGACCCCGCCGTCCGCGAGCCCTTCATCGCCGCGCTCGCCGCAGCCAGCATCCCGGCCGGCCTATCGAGATCGATGTGATCCGCTCGACAGCCTGCGCCAGCCGCAGGTCGTTGATTCGGTAGTGAGCCGCTCAAAGATCCGCAACCGCGGCATCGCCAGCGTGCTGCGCCGCATACGCTACATGGAGCGCTTCGGCACCGCAGGGCAGCGAAGGCCCGGCCCAGCACCCAGACCGGACCTATCGGCTCTCCTCTGGCGTGTAGTTCCGGGCCGAGCTTGGAACTTCCAGGCTCGGGTTGGAACTTCCAAGCTAACTTCCAAGCCGAGGGCACGATCAAACGCGCCGCCGGGCTCGCGCCACGAATGCCGCTGGTAGGATCGCCGCCGTGCGCCCGGCCCGCACTATTCTTGCCGTCGCCCTTGCCGCCGTCGCGTTTGCCGCTGGCTCTGCGCAGGCGGCGCACAGCAGCGGGCACCGCCGCTGCGCGATCGTCGCCGGCTTTGGCATCTACCCGCTGCGCGGCGGCTGCGCGATCGCGAAGTCGATCGCGACCGCGATCCTCGTGCACCCCAACCCGCGCGAGATCCACTCCGTCAGCGGGACGCAGGAGACCTACAAGGGCTGGAACTGCGCCCTCAACCAAGGCGCCCTGTACTGCCAGACCCCCTCGTTCGCGCCGCTCCACGCCGTCAAGAAGGCCTTCGAGGGCGCCGAATGCGCAGGCAGCCCCGGCTGTCCGATCATCGACCGCGCACCCGTCGCCTACTGAGAGCCCGCGATGGATCGGCGGGCACACACGACTTCACCACGCGGCGCGAGAAGCCACATGACGATCGCACGCGCCTGCGGACTGGCGATGCTCGCCCTGGCCCTCAGCCCCGCCCTCGCGTGGGCCAAGGCCGCGATGCAGGCACCCACGACCGCGACGCTCGGCTCCCGCGTCACTGTCAGCGCCTCCGGCCTGAAGCCCGGCCACTACACCCTCGAGCTCGGCTTCGAGGCCCTGCCCGGTGGCGCCGGCCCGACGAACTGCGTCGCCACCGTCGGCTCCGCTACCGCTCACGCCGGTCGCGTTACGATCTCCGGCAAGCTGCCCACCCGCCTCGCCTGCTACATGGGCGTCGGCGCCGTCGAGGGCTACCAGAAGGCCAAGCCCGGCACGTACGACCTCACGCTCGGAGTGAGCTTCCACCCCAACGGGTTCAGCGAGACCGCGAGCTTCATCATCCACAAGATCCACCTCACCGCGTAGACGCCACACCTTGCACGCTGAGCGTCAAGCGGCGGCCAGCGCGCCCGGCGACCTGAAGCGTAGGCGCCAGACGACGGGTCCTCCGCTCGCTGGGTAACAGGACGCGATTAGCCGGAGCTCTCCTCAGGTTGTGGTTGTCACACGCCACTGACCTAGCGTTGGTCGCTGGTACCGCCGTGTAGATCCTTGGCGATATTCAGCCAACCCAGGGGGCTTGGCCAGCCCCTGACTTCCCATTTGTGATGGGCCAGGGCGGGGGGAGTTATATATCCAGGTTTTTCCCAGGGCGGAGCCAAGAGTTTAGGGCGGATCTCAACGTAGTCCCAAGTTCGCTGGCACCTGGGGCATACCCACCTGGAGCCCTTGTTCGCAAGATATGACTTAGGCTTAGCACACCTGTGGATACTGGAAATTGTCGCAAGTGTTCGCGCAGCGATCGCCGCGGAGGCTTGATCCCCAGTTGCGCACGTTTCAATGAGCCTATCTCGCTCAATTGCGAAGGTCCGCATCCCACATATAAGTCGTGCCAGACTGTCAAACGTCGGTATCCCCGTGCCACGAAGGACTTGATCCATACTGTATCCCGTGCCATGAAAGTCCTCAGCAATAGCCTGATAGGCCGTAGCGATCCGCGCAGGACCGCTCTCCGTTGCATGAAGCGCTGCTAGCCAAAGCACGGCCTCGGGGGCGTAGCGCGAGTGCCCGCTGTAGATTGCATACTCGAGCGCTGTTTGGGCAGCGCTTGTTTCATGAGAGTAATAGCGGATCCTGCCAACGCGCACAGCCGCCCCCGGGAAGGCATCGACATGGTTGTTTGCGAGGGCTCGCCCGTCCGCCGCAAGGGCCCTTTGGACAGGCTCTGATTTCTCATGAAACTTGGCGGGCGCCATTGGCCTAACGTACAAATCGCCAAGGAGCAACGGAGCTCGAGGGTGGCCACGCTCCTCGGCACGCACAATCGCGACGATCGCCTGATCGAAATCCCCGGCGCGCATGTAGGCATAGCCGACATTCATCGCGGCTTCTGCATCGCCTCGCTCGTCACCGCGCTCCCAGGCCGCGAGGGCGGCCGCGGAATTCTGGAGGCTCTCGTAATATACGGCCATTCGGTTGGACGCCTCCGCGCTTCCGAGCCGGTCTGCCCTGTTGTAATAGGTCAGCGCCTTGCGAGGATCACCATCCTTCTCAAGCACGCAACCGAGCGCATAGATACATCCAGCGTTGTCAAGTTCAGCCCCCAACGGGAACGCGCCCAAGCCAATACCGGAGATCGGTGCTCACGGTCTATGTCCCTGTGATTTCATCAGGTCATCGAGAGGGTGTCGTGGACCGCGACCATCGAGCAAAACGTATCAGCGCTTGGAGCGCCTGAGCGATTGGAGATCATTCGCGCGGATCACCGGCCCTGAGCGTCCACGCTGCCGCTGTTGGCGCCCGGGACGGGCGAGGCGCGTGGGTAGGAGCTGTGCGAGCAATTCGGGCCCAAATAGCTCGCACTGCGTGGTTTGAGCCCGGCGTCGGATGTGCGGGTGCCGGCCGTGTCACTCCAGGTGTCGCTTGCAGTCGCGGTCGACTTGGCGGCGCGTTTCGCGCATGACGCGCGCCGCCGTGCTTTTCCTGCCGAGTAGCGGCAACGGCCTGCCGTGCCGGAGCTTGCCGCGCCGAACCCGCGAGAGGCGACGTTCGCGGCGTTGCTGGCGGCGCTTCGCTCGCGTTGGGCGACCTTTACGCCGGCGCTGGCGGCGTGCGGAGGTGCGCTCCTGGTGGGACTCGCGGCTGGGGAGGCGCAGGAGGGCCCCGCTCGACGCGGTTTTCCCACTTGTCTTCGCCGTCCTGCCTGTCGCCGCCACCGTCTTCGAGGAGGGCCGCGCCGTCGCGTGGAGCCGCGCGGCGGGTGATGCTCGCTTGCAGCGCGCGGCCCTGCGACATCGCCGCCGCCAGGCGCTCGATTGCGCCATTTCCACGCCCTGCTCGCCCAGGTCATCGCGCGCGGCGTAGACATCGCTGCGCTCCCGCGCCCCTCGCGACGATCGTGCCGGCGTGCCGCGCGGTGCGATTGCGCCAGCGCGTTGATGGCGTCCAGCTCCTTGTTCGACGCGTCTGTGAGCATCACCGTCTCAGCCGCCGGCGCCTCGTGGCGCGCGCGGCTCCAGTCGCCCACCATCCGCTCTGCCGCGCCCGTGCGCGTGTCCTCGATGTGCAGCCGGCCCCGGGCCCGGTAGGACGCCAGCGCCCGGCCCGCCCGCCGTCGCGCCCGCCGCCGCCGTCCGGATCCCCTCATAGCCCTCCTCCCGCCACCCATCCGACGCCGCACCCAGCACCACCCCCTTCCCCGTCCCCGTCTGGCCCACCAGCACACTCACCCCACCCCCGCCCGTGATCCGCGCAAGCGCCTCGCGCTGCTCGGCGCTGAGGCGGCCGCCGATCCGGCCCTCCGCTCGCGCACACGCGTGCTCGATGGTCCCTACGGAGAGCGGCGCCGGACTCCGCGCGCGCCACCGTCTCCCGCTCACGCTCACGCAACTCCCGCGTCGTCCACACCCCACCCTCCAACCGCACCAACTCACCCCCTGCTCCCGCGTCAACCGGCTCGAGGTATGCACGAATTCCGCCGCCACCAACCGCCGCGGCTGCCAGTGCAGCTCGCCGCCCGCGCGGCTGCGCACCATCGCCACGTCATGCTCTACCCGGCCCAGCGCGCCCCGCACCGCCTGCGCGTGCGCCGCTTCGATCCGCGCGCGCTCATAGTCCGAGGATACCGCCCACAACGCTGAGACGCTCTTCGGCGCGCTGAACGTCATATCGATCCCCGCCACCCGCGTCCAGTCCCCGCCCGTCGCGCGCAGCTCGCGACCGTCCGCCGGCGACACGCCCCGCATCATCGACAACAGCTCCTCCCGCTCCACCGCGCGGTCCTCCAAGAGACCCAGGCGCTCGAGCATCTCCGGCGAGCCGTGCCAGCGGCTCTGCGGGACCACACCTTCGCGGTCGCTTCGCCCTCGCCGTCCTGCTCGTGACCCGCGTAGTAGTCGCCGCGCGCCCGCTTCGAGGTCAGGTAGCGGGCGAAGGGCTCCGCGTCTTCACCGGAGATCTTGTCTGTCGTTTGCACCCTCCCACCGACGGTACGCGCCGCGCGTGTCGGGGGCAACTGCACACCGTGAAATGGTTAACTCAGCTTCACTCAGCGCACTTCACACCACCACTCTTAACGTTCAGCATCCCCGGGTGCGTATAGTCTGCACGGCTTTTCAAGGCTCGGGGATACCCACGGAGCCCTGGCTATCTCAAGGGAGCCGCGGCAGCTGCGTCATTTCGCGTCAAGCGATCGCTGGTAGCGCCGGAGCTCAAGGCCGAGCAGGGCATGGTCTCTCGATTCCCCTATCGCGTGCCATCCGTTTGCGTTCGTATAGTCGTGCTACGTCCGACGCGTCCGGTGTCAGCGCCGCGCGGTACTCGACAGTGAGCGTTATGTGCACAATCTCGCAGCGTCTGCGAGCAACCGGCCCGGAGGTGCTTGTCAGGGTTTTACTCGCTCTTGGCGCTTGGTCGGCCGAGCTGGACGGGGCCCGGAGACCCCGTCCAGCTACGGCCCCTGCGTGCGGCCAGGGCTTCCGTTGCGCTGGCACCCCGTGCTCCGCGTGTTCTGCGGAACCCTCTTGCGGGTTGGTTCTGGTGCTATTCGGCCTGGAAGGCTTCGCCGACGCTGTTTTTGAGGAGTCCGCCGCCCAGGGTGTTGAAGTCTCCTGCTGGCCCGTTGACGCAGTTGCCGTAGGGCGCCTTGCCGTCATAGACCTCTTCTGCGCTGGTTTTGGCGTTCTCGATAGCCATGCTCGACGTGGCCTGACAGTAGTTAAGCCAGTTTGACTCTAGGACTGTGCAGTGGATCTTCCACTCTGCGCCGGTGCTCGTAATTTGGTTGCGTAGCCCTTCGTATAGCGTGACCAGTTCGGTCTTCCACGGCAATCCACTGTAGGCTTCGACTTCCATACTATCGGCGGATTCACAACCGCGGATTGAATGGCATTCGCGCGCTTTAGCGCTTGTGATTTCGCCTGCCGCGCCCGGGCCGACGGTCCCTTCCTCGACAACCGCGCATTCGAGTTCGAAACCGGTTTTTACTTCGGAGAACTTGAGCTCCTGTGTCGAATGAAATTTCACGGCTGATTTTAGTACTTTGCCCTCCTGCTTCCATGTGTGCGCCGAGGCGACAGTCGAGGATACCGCCACCAAAGCGAGAACGGCGGTGAAGGCGACGAGCAGCGTCTTGATCGTTTTCATACACACCTTCCTATCTATGAGTCGTTGATGTAAGGAGCCGGCGACCCAGGACCGCAACAGACACGTCGCCGCAGCGGCCCTGTCGAAGTCACCGTAAACCCGACACTAGCCTGCAGCCGCTGACGCTGTCAATCGATTAAACACCGCATTACACTATAAATAATTACATGTGAAAAGCCGACCAGGCTTACCCTGAGCGCACGCGTACCAAGCTTCCGGCAAAACATGGATCTTGCCGCATTTATTTCTCGTGCTTGACCGTTTTGTGGTGTGCTCTTGCCCGTTTGTTCTGTTTGCGGGCCACGTGCTTGGTTTTTTTATGACTGGCCTTCTTTTTCTTCCCGTTCGCTTGTTTACTAGGGGCGTTGGGAAAGGCGATGTTCGGTGCGGGGAGCAGGGTGGTGGCGAGCGGGGCCGTGAGGATCGCGGGAAGGCCTTCAGTTGTGAAGGTTGTGACGGTGCCGGTGGCTTCTCCGTAGCCGCTACGAATCGTGATGCGGTAGGAGTAGGTGGTGCCGGGTTGCAAGCCGGTGAGCTGCTCGGACTCGGCCACGGACTGCGTTTCCGCCGGGACTGTTCCGGAGAGTACGACGCCGTAGGCAGTGCTCGCGCCGGTGTAGACACCGAGTTCGAAGACGTATGTCGCCTGCTGGCCGCCAGGATCAACGCTGCCTGATATAAGCGCACTGGTTGGGGTGATAGCGCTGGGGGCGCCGGTGGCCGCCGCGACGCTGGGTGTGGAGCCAGTCGTGAATGTGCCCTGTGGGAGCGTGCTGGCGCCGGTTTCGCTGAGCGCCGTCTGGCCTTTTGCGTTCTTGGCTGTCAGCATGTAGCGGTAGGTCGTTGCGGGCTGTAGCCCCGTAATTTCGGCGGTCGTGCCGACCGGGCCGTAGTCGGAGGATTGCTGGGGTGTGGTTTCGTGCATGCCGGGAGCTTCCGCGACCGGCGGACATGGGTCTTCGGTGGAGCTGCACGCCGGCGCGTACTGGAAGACGTAGGCGGTGTTCGTGTTCTCGGGGTTCACTTCCCCGAGGAGATCGGCCGAGAAGGACGTCACGAAGGAGGCAGTCGGGGTGCCCACAATCCGCGGCGCAACGCTCGGTGTGCTTTCTGAGAGCGTTTCGCTGAAGAGATCTTCCGGGGCCTTTACGTTGTGGTCGTACCCCACGAGCTGGTAGTAGAGCGTCTCGTTCGGCCGCGCCGCGACGACCGCGTGTACCGTTTCCGCTGCTTGGACCTGTACTTTAGCGGTCTGCTGCCCCAACGCGGGGGTGGTACCCCATTCAAAGAACGCTTCGGTTTCCGCGATGCCCTCCGGGTTCACTTTTCCGTTCAACGTGCAATCGAAGGTCAGCGAGGACCCACTCGGGGTGCCTGTCGCACACACCGCCGCGCCCACCGCGACTTCTCCAACCGACTCGAGAGCGTACGCCAGCACTTCATGGGATTCAGCGATCGCGTACAGGTCTCCGTTTTCGCTGAACCCAAACGCATGGAAAATTCTTGCTTTACCCGAAGCGACTATTTCACTCGGATCGCTTACCCTGGAGATCAGAGTACCGTCTTCGGCTTCGTACAGGTCTCCGTAAAGCCTGGCTTCGATGTCAGACGGCTGAGGAATGCTTTCGTACACCGATACGGCTAGGCGTCCGGCGGGGTCGATCGCGATCCCAATGACCGCGGTAGCTTTGGGAACTGTGATCGAGCTTTCAAGTTCCGCGCCGGTCGCGGCGTTGAACTCATGAATGACCGGTTCCCTATTGTAGATGGTGTAGACGGTATCGGTGTTGGTATCGATCGCCAGCGCGGATACCGTGCCAGGGACGGGGAATTCGCCGGCCCATTCACCGTTGGCTGTGAGCTCTTGTACGCGGTGTTCTTCCCCGACATACAGCAAGTCTTTGGGTCCCCCGACGGTGAGCATGTCGCCGCCACCGGCGAAGTCAAACGCGTCGTGTTCATGGCTTTCGGGTTCTGCTCGCTTGCCTTCCGTGCAGGCGTCTTTGGATACGGCGGTGCAGATGTTCTTTTCTGTTTCGCTTGCCCCGGCCGTATGGTCCTCGGTTTCGTTGACTTCGCGGCCGATCATCAGGATGAACTTGCCTTCGGCGGTGTACTCATCCACACGCCAATTGCCGCTGTCCTGCACGTAGACGTCCCCCGTGTCCGGGTCTACGGCTATCCCTTCGGGTTCCCGTATCGCTTCGGCGCCTTCGCCTCCTTCGCCTTCCTTGCAGGTGTCGCCTGAGGTGGCGGTGCAGAGGTTCTCTTCTTCGAGCTCTTTTGCTGTCGGTGTTTCGCCGTTGCCGCGCAGCGCCTGCACGACCTGGGTCTTGGTCTGGTTGACTTCCAATCCAAACATCGCAACAAACACCCCCGTCGCGGTCAAGACCTGCACACGGTTATGACCCGTGTCAGTGACATAGATGTCGTTGTGCTCGGCGCTCGCCGGATCGTCGTTGACCGCAACACCACTCGGGTATTCAAAACCGTTTGTGATCTGGCTCGAGAAGATCTCCTTGACCGGCGCCGGTGCCGCCTGCGCAACACCCACACCCACAGCCGGCACGACCACAGCCAGAGCAACCACGACGCCAGACCCTAAGGCAGCCCGGCGGACCGCCTGCCGCGCCCGCGATTGGACATTCATTCTGGGCGTCATTTGCTTATCCTCCCGGTCGCGGCGGCTTTGGTCTTCCTGCTGTGCTTCGGCCTGCTCTTCCTGGCTTTCCTAGCCAAGGCCGCCTTCCGGGCCCTGGTGGTCTTCCTGGCCTTGGTGTTGCAGCCGGTGACGGTGATCTTGGTGCTCTGGCGGATGACCGCGCCGTTCTGCGCGTGGAGTTCGGTTGGCATCACGAGCTTGCCCGCCGCCTTGCACAGGCTGCTGTTAGCGGCGAGCGCGGAGTAGTTGCCCTCGGGCAGATAGAGCTCGAACGTGCCGACCGGCACATCGGGGACCGTCTTGAACGTGCTGCTCGTAATCCCCTGCGCACTGATGAACGTGCTACCCGTCAGATCCACACGCACCCCATCACCCTGCAAGACGACGACGAGGCTCGGGAACGCTTCGCCACCGTGGGAGACGAAGTACGCTGGGCCGGAGAGCCCGACTGGTAGTAGCGGTGTGCTGGCGCGGACGGCCCCGACGATC